>Ga0068856_100003356_pt1 | contig 16236 bp, 16 predicted proteins | sample KBSCornC62_FD_66595 | JGI IMG/M metagenome (GOLD analysis project Ga0068856, IMG submission 66595) | Corn rhizosphere microbial communities from Kellogg Biological Station, Michigan, USA - KBS Corn C6-2 | ecosystem: Host-associated > Plants > Roots > Rhizosphere > Soil ...
AAAAAGAAAAGGCGAAAAGCCAACCTTTCGCCTTTAACCTTTATCCTTTCACCTCATACTAGAGGTCACTTAATAATTCTAATTTCTTCGAGTTGTATTCATCCTGCGAGATTAGTCCCTGGTCAAAAAGGGTGCGAAGTTTTTTGAGCTTTTCGGTCAGTTCATCCCGTTCTTCAACATGAACAACCAGTGGTGTTGATGTTGGTTGCGAAGCCGCTGGAACTGGCTCCGGTTCCGCTGCCGGAGGTGCAACTGGTTGCTGGGCCGCATTGCGATCAAAGCCGAATGAGCCTGACTCGGCGCGTTTTTCTTCAAGATCGCGCTGGCGGCGTGCTTCACGCTCTTCTTCTTTACGTTCCTGTGCGTACTGGTATAGCTTACGGGCTTGAACTTTGGGCAGATAATCAACACCCATTTCGGCCTGGTTGGTTGTTTTTACGGTGAAAATTGCGCCAATGATCTCTTCTTTGAAGTTTACATCTACGATATCTTTCCACACAAAATCAATGAATTTGATAGATAAACCAAGGTTTGCCGGGGTAAAGAATAGTACGCGTTTGTTGGTTAATGCCACACAGTCCGGCAAAATATTTACCAGGGGTTTTTTTTGTGTTGCGATGTAAATAATCTCTTCGCCTGTGGTCAGCAGGTCAACTAACCGGGTATATACTTTTTCGACAGCCTTAGGGTCCTGCTGGTCGTTCAAAAACTTGTCAATCATTGCTTCATCTTGGTTTGATGTGAAGCAAAATTAATCATTAATTCTTGAGTTAGGTTTAAATGAGTTGGATTAAGTTAAAAAGGTTATAAAAGTTATAAAGGTTGAAGATGTCAGAATCTACTAATTAACCAATCAACTTAATCAACCAGTCAATTCAATCAACTTATTAAGCTATAAGCAGATTGCAACCCCGTATGTCGGAGTTGTCAAACCGACCCAGTACTTCGAATGATCCACCGGGGTAAACTTTGCCCAGATCCTGTGTTGCGATAAAAGAGCAGGAGTTGATATTGGCCAGATCGATCACATTAATGCCGCCGGTTTGGCTGCCATTTAGATTCGTCATAGGATCATTCGTGTCCCGGGTAATAATCTGCATCCATGGAGGGCAATTAAAGATACCGTCGCCTTTGGAGTAGGCCTGCGACAGAAGCTCCGTCATCCCATATTCCGAATGAATGGATTTAACACCAAAGCCACCGCATAACGTTTGGTGCAACTCCTCGCGGATCATCTCTTTGCGCCGGCCTTTCATGCCGCCTGTCTCCATCACAACCAGTTGGGGGAAATTGAGCCGGTATTGCTCCACGAAATCGAGCAAGGCAAATGTGACCCCTATTAGAATTGTGGGTTTCTCAAGTTCCTGTTGTCGTTTAAGTTGCCTAAACAGATCGTCGTGATTGTAGAGGTAAAAGCCGCTATCTGGATTCTCCGATCTTTTAACCAAATCCTCCGCCATGTAAATCAATGACGATCCCTCGCGCTCGAGGTAGGATGGGAGTAACGCAAGTACACAATAGCTTTTGATATCACCATAAAATAAATCGAAAGCTTTCCGGAAACTTTCTTCATACCAGCTTACATCCGTTACGATATGGCGGCTGTTGATCATACCGGTTGTACCCGAACTTGTAAAAGTGACTTCCGGGACAACAGAGTCACTTACAACTTGATGTGATTTGAAAAAGCTGATGGGTAAAAACGGAATCTTCTCAACTCTGCTTACTTCAGCAGGATCGACGCCAAGATTAGAAATGAATTCGTGGTAAACCCTGCAGTTCTCTGCCTGGAAACGAAAAACTGATAATGCAGCCTCAGCAAATTCCTGTTCGGTGTTGATTGAAAATACTTGCTGCTTGTCGGGGTTATTCATCGGCGCAAAGATAGGGAATGTGCAGATGTGCAAATGTGCGGATGGGCAAATGATTTATCGGCTCCGTGGGAGTCACCGGTTTGTAGATAAAATGGCCATAAGAATAGAAACGCTCCGTAGGTGCGTCCCAACTCGGCGAGTATTTGAGCAAGTTCCGGGTTTTAATCACCGTCAGATGACCGGAAATTTGATCATCAATCTTAAAAATTATGAATAAGTTTAAAATCGTACCATTATCCAAAGTTTATGCACAACGCATTCGCCAAACCCGAAAAGATGACTTTGGCCACCAGGTAATTGAACAGGTTGCTACAGGCTCTGGTCCGTGCCGGGTGTCGCTGAAGCCATTCAATAAAGGCGTCGACAGGCGTTTGTTGCTGACACACAGTTCCTTCGAGGTCGATAATCCATTTAATCAGCCGGGGCCAATCTTTATCAATGCCGAAGAAGTGGAAGAATATAAAGACGTTTATCGCTTCCCGCCCGAGATCAAAGCCAATAAGAAAAGTTTCCCGCTGTCGTTGATTGGTTATAGCAAAGATCAAATAATGGTGTTTACAACGCTGGTTGGCGATAGGGACGTTGATGAAATGATCCCTGAAATATTTGATGCGCATCCCGAGGTCGAATACCTGCACGCCCGAAATTCAGAGGCTTGTTGTTACATCTGTATGATAGAACGTGCCTAAGATTTTCAAACTATTTTATTTTTTTTGTGGTTTTAAAAGCAACACTATTTATTGAAAGAAATCATGAAAAAATTAAAAGTTATAGGTATCCCCGTTTTATTGTGCTTACTGATGGTATTTACCTCGGCTAAAACTGCTGATAAGCAAACCGAAAAGCTGGATGATGCTGCCAAAGTGCTCAAGGAATTTGGGAAGATGAAAGAAGAGATTCCGCACGACCTTATTTCTGAGTGCCAGGGCATCGTGATTGTTCCGAATCTGATCAATGCTGGTATTGGCATCGGCGGCAAGCGCGGCAGGGGCGTAGCCATCGTGAAACTGGATAATGGTTCATGGAGCGATCCCGTTTTTGTGACATTGACAGGTGGCAGCATCGGTCCGCAAATCGGTATTCAATCGGTCGACCTGGTGTTGGTATTCCGTCACAAAGGCGTGTTGACCGAAGTAAAAAGAGGTGACGTTACCATTGGTGGCGATGCATCAGCGGCAGCTGGTCCTGTTGGGCGCAGCACGTCTGCTAATACAGATTATAAAGCGGAGGCCGAAATATATTCTTACTCCCGTAGCCGCGGCTTGTTTGCCGGCATCAGTATCAACGGCTCAAGCCTGGCGATAGATAATGCCGCTAACAACGCATTCTATGGAGATGACGCCACCGCCCAGGAGATTTTCGCAGGTGCAAAAAACCACAGCGCGTCAGTAAAAAATCTGAAATCAGCACTATCAGATTTATAAAATTGTCTTCAATCATATCAGAGAAGCGCCCATCGAGGCGCTTTTTTCATTTTTTAAAGAAGGCTTTTTTTACGAGGGCACCTGAGAGTGCGGCAACCCCACCAACTAATCCGCCAATAAATGCGGTTACCAGCAATAGTAGCGGCCAATTTGGCAATTGCATCAATTTGGCAACCCGTTCTGCGAGCACATTATCATTAGGAAGACTTTTAAGAAGTGCCACGATTGCCCACGCAACAAATACCGCCGCAAATCCCATAAAAAAAGACAGACCCGGTTTTTTGTTGCAGATGAAGGCTGCTATAAAAGCAATAATTGCCATAACCCACCACGGCCAAAAGTAACTGCAAATAAAAGTGAGAATAAGTATGATGAGGAATAACATGTTATTTAGTACTTAAGGTTAAAGTGGATTTAATCCGATCTGATTTTTCATCTGCCGATTTCAGGAAGAGGAGATCATTTAATTTGCCATCTTTCCAGGTTTCAAACATATCGTCATAATAATAGCTGCCCGGATTGCCTGATTCACCGCCGGGGAAAATGCCGTAACCTTTTACCTCAGGACCCATTTGCACCACCATTCGCCATGACGGGCCGTTGCCGCCTTTCAACGCGTTTATAACAGATCCGGTGCCACCAGCGGAAAAATGCCCCGTTCCAAACCCAGGCAAGTTGGCCAGGTGGTTGATATGGGTATCCTTTATATCGCCCCATTGCCATTTTTTGCCGGGCTCGCCGTATTGTTTTATCAGGTCATTTACCGATAAGATAAATGCCATGGTCGCAATATCGGTGCAGGTTTCTTTAGCCGGGGTTTTGACAATATCAAACCATTTGGAGCCGGGTTCCGTCAGCAATAATTTTTCGGTCCGGTCGAAGGATGGTTTGTTCAGTATCATATTGCTATTATCAAACTCGTCCCAAACCAGGTCATAAAATTTCAGCCACCATGCATTGAAAACACCAGCACCTTCCGAATCCGCATCAAAGCGTAAATTCCATTTTTTGACGAGGCCCAACGCTTCAGTCTGTTCCTTATTTAATTTGGATGCATCAATATATTTTAACAGCGCAGGCAGCACATCATGTGCACGCATGCTATAATTATCCATCTGCATCATGCGCATCGAGTCGGCTGTAGCGTTCTTCATGGCTTTCAGCAGGTCGCTGATCCGTTTTCCGCGGTCGTATAATTCGAAGCGCCAGTTGAGATAATAGGGGTAAGTTTGATCAGCCGGTGATTCATTGGCCGATCGTACAAATCCCTGCGGTGGGTCCTTTACTGTAGGGTTCTGGTTGTAAGGTATCCAACCTTGCCAGTCGTCGGCAGGGTCGCTGCCATCCAGGATATATTTGCCCTGGTCGCGGTACTTAAGCGGGAATTTACCATTAGGTGTTATGGCGATATCTTTGTCTCTATCTGCAAAAATGAAGTTTTGCGCCGGGGCAGTATAGTAGCTGAGCGCCTTGCGGTAATCATCGTAATTTTTGCCACGGTTAAGCAAATAGAAGGTTTTGAACTCATCCGATTCGTCATGCGCGATCCAGCGGCAGGCATCGCCAACAGGTATGTCTTCGCGCCCTTCTTTCGGTTTTTGTGCAACATTGGTATAAACCACAGGTCCATGATGGGTATAGATTACAGTATCCACTAGCGGCTTCTGGCCCTTTATGCTAATAACCTCAACTCTTTTTGTGGTTTTATTCCAACGGTTATTGTACCAATATTCGTTTTTACTATTATCCCTGAATTTTACCTGGTACCAATCCATCACATCAGCATCCACATTAGTTACACCCCAGCTGATATTTTGATTATAACCGATGACCACTCCGGGCGCGCCCGGTAATGAAACGCCATAAACATTTACGGTCGGCGACGACATCTGTATTTGATACCAAATGGATGGGAATGTCAAATTCAAATGCGGGTCATTGGCCAGGATAGGGTAGCCGTTTGCCGATCTGCTGCCGGATATCGCCCAGTTATTGCTGCCTACACCCGGTTCTATTTCTTTTGCTTTGATGTTATCGGTCATTTGTGCAATAAACGCACCCGAAGGCTTGGGAATTGGCAGAGGTGTAAAATTCCATTTGGTGCCGCCTGGAATGATGGGATCTTCATGAAAAGGATAATCCGGGAAGAGGTCGTTAACTGTCGCCGTGCCAAAAACTTTAAGGTTGTTGGTCATGGCAAAATCGTCCGAACCACCCGCTAAGGTTTCCGACATGTTTTTGAGCAGGTAAGCGCAGTTGATGGGCTTCCAATCTTCGGGGGCATAATCCAATAGTTTAAACTCTATCGGGTAATCTTTTGGTTTAAGGTGATGGATGTAACTGTTTACGCCTTCGGTATAAGCTTCTACCATCATTCGGCTTTCCGGATCTTTCATCATCCCCCGTAACGAGTTTTCAGCGCCATAGGTCATGCCCATACGCCGGTGATACCGATCGATGTCCAATGCTTTTGGTCCGACAACTTCCGATAACCGGCCGGCACCTGCACGGGTTTGTATGTCCATTTGCCAAAGGCGGTCGCGGGCAGTCAGATAGCCCTGGACATAGTAAAGGTCGTGATCGTTTTCAGCAAAAATGTGGGGGATGCGATGTTCGTCGTAGCGGATGGTAACCTTGCCCTGCAGGCCGTCTAGTTTTAATTCCTCGTCTTTAGCCTTGTCCTTTCCTTCAGCATTTTGCCAGAAGCCGGTGCCAGGATTAAGAAATTTTCCAATAGGAGGGATGTCGCCGAATTGTGTTTGAAGCGCCCATACAAGACCCAAAGTAAGGGCGCATACAAGGATGGCTATGAATTTCATCTGGTCAGATTGATCCTGACCAAGATAAGCTAAAACGGGTTAATGTTTGTTCTGAAATGAAAAATTTCGGGATGTTATTATTGGTGCTTTATCACCAGTTTAAACCTGTGACTTCCAAATGATGTAGTGTCAGCAGTATAAACGTTGAAGGCATAAGTTGGATACAATCTCATGTCGAGCGAATCTTTTTTGTAGCCATCCATCAGCCAAAGCGAATAGGTACTCGGCACGGCATTGATCTGCTGCATGTTAAGCGTATAAACGCCATCCGATTTTACATTTACCCGTAGTCCTATCGACGCTCCTTTGGCCGTTAAGGGCATTTCGTTGATAGCCAATGGTATGTTATTACTAGACAGGCTGGCCAGGCTTACTACACCAAAACCCTGTAGTGATGGAGCATCTTCGCCAGCCACATAAGCCGCGCTTGCTGCCGGGTTAAATTCGATGAGGATGCCGTCGGTATTGATAGAATCTTTAGCAAGTTTAACACGCAGGTAGCCATTTACATCGTCGGTAGTTGTAGTACTGCTTCCGGTGTTGGTGCTGCCAGTTTGTAACGTTTGGCTGGTGCCGGTAGTTTGTGTTGTTACCTGTGTAGTTGTAGTATTTGGTTTTACCTGTTCCTTTGCGCACGAAAAGAACATAACGCCTATCATCAAAAGTCCACTGATTTCTCTTTTCATAGTTTTATCATTAGGGGCATAAAAAGTTCCTAAACAGTGACTTATACGGGTTCTTATGAAATAGGGTTATTAATAGTTATTAACAATTTCTGAGAGTGATATTTTTATTTATATCGCTTATTATCAAGTATTTTGTAATTGTTAATTGAAGTTGGTTAATGCTGTTTTGTGCTATTTTCGAGCCATGAACTTTTGAAGGCGGACGGATTTTTTCCGACGATTTTATTGAAAAGCTTGTTGAAATAGGATAGGCTTTCGAAGCCAACCGCATAGCAGGTCTCCGTGATATTCTTATCCTGCATCAGTAGGTTTTTGGCCATATCGATACGGTACTGGTTTACGAAATCGGTAAAGGTCATTTTGGTTTGGCGCTTAAAATAGCGACAAAAGGCGGGCGTGGTGAGGTGGACTTTTTCGGCCACAACATTTACATCAGGCTTCAAATTATAATTAGCGTCGATGTATTCATATATGGCGCCCATGCGTATTTTATCCTTTAGGAAAAATTGCAGGCTGATGTGATCATCATTCAATATCTCATATTCTGAAGAATGCGCCAGGAACTGGAAAATGTCCATCAGCTCAATCAATTGATTATAAGCCGTTAGCTCATGGATTCTTTTGAGCCGATTCGCGACCACGGCTTTAGTCTCGCCATGAAATGCGATGCCGGAGCCAGATCGTCTGAATAATTGATTGATATTTGAAAATTCAGGTGCTGTGCCGATCGCTTCGCCCATAAAGTTTTCTCGCAATTGAATCACTACCTGGTGGTAGTCGCTCCTGAGGCGGTAATCGAAATTAAGATGAGGTATGTTACTACCGATAAAAACGAGGTCGCTTTGGGTATAGCCCGAGATATGTGAGCCTACGTGACGGATACCGGCATCGGCCTCCACATACACCAATTCATATTCAGGATGGTAATGCCATAAGAATGTATTGCGCAATCGCGGGGAGAACAGTTTAAATGATTTCCCTGGTTCAAACTCCACTTTTTCCAGCTGTATCTCGTTCATTGCCTTTTAACGTGACATAAAAATAAACATTTGGTCAATACAGAGCAAATATTGGTCATTGTAAAGGAGAGTCGGCGCTCAAAGCCTTTCTACCTTTGAATCGTAATCAATTGTAAACATGAAAACGGAAAATCAAACCATGGCGACGATGACGATGACAATGACGCCAAATAATGCACATAAGGAAATACCTGGCAACCCATCAACGGCTAAGTCGAGCGTAACTAAGCTGAATGATAGAAGCGATGGCCAACCGCTACGCGTATTGAGTGAAGACGACTGGAAATTCTGGATCGAGAACGGTTACGTAGTTATTAAAAATGCAGTTCCGAGAGAGCAAGCTCAACGCATGGCTGATTACCTGTGGCAATACGAGGATAAGGATCCCAACGATATCGAAAGCTGGTACAAACGCCCCAATGTAAAAATGCAGATGACCGAGCTGAACAATACCGGCATGGTTGAAATATATAACCAGCAATACATGTGGGATAATCGGCAATATCCAAGAGTGCATCAAGCTTTTGCCGATGTTTGGGGAACCGAAAAACTATGGGTAACCATTGACCGGGCAAACCTCAACTTTCCGTTACGTCCCGGATTTGAATACAAGGGATTTATCCACTGGGATTACGATCCCGAAACCAAACCTGTAAATGTGCAGGGAGTTTTGGCGCTGGCCGATCAAACCGACGAGAATATGGGTGGCTTCCAGTGCATACCTGAATTATACCGCACATACAATACCTGGAAATTAACACAGCCTGAGGATCGCGACCATTACAAACCGGATACGACTGGATTTGAACTGGTAAAGGTAAAAATGGAAGCAGGCGACCTGCTCATCTTTAACAGCCTTGAGCCCCACGGTATCAGGCCGAATACGAGCGGCAATAAAGTGCGCATTGCCCAATACATTTCGATGATGCCTGCAGAGGAAGATAATGAAGAGCTTCGCCAATGGCGCATCAACAGCTGGCAGAGTCGCGAAGCCATGCAGGGTTACGCCTTCCCTGGTGATCCGCTGGAACGTGAGAAGAAAAACCCGGTTGCTGAGTTGAGCCCGTTGGGGAGGAAGTTGTTGGGGCTTGATAGGTGGTAATTTGTCTGAACTAAGATTCGCAGGATTTTAAGATGATAAGATCAATTCGGGCGGCAGCTTGTTGAAAAAAATCCTATCATCCTTTAATCTTACGAATCTTAGTTCAGACAATTATTTCTGATGCAAACTCATCCTATTCCCATCCGGATCCACAACAGCCGCAAACTTGCCCCAAGGCGTCTGATCTATTTTGCCTACTGTAATTCCTTTGGCCGCTAGTTCTTCAATGTCTCTGTTGAGATCATCCGTATCTATCACAAACCCGTTTACGCAGCCAGGCTGCATATTGGGAAACCATGTTACAAGTGTGATTGATACTGCTTCCTGCCCGGGGAATGCCAGTTGTATCCATTTGTGGTTATCAAACGGAGCCTCAGCTAACAGCTTGAATCCGAGTTTTAAATAGAATTCCTTCGCCACCTGCTGGTCGGTGACAGGAATGGAAATAATTGATATTGCTTTCATTGTCTGTTGTTGTTTTAATTTTTACTTTCTGTTGCACGTTTATCAAGCAGATTTTCAAGATTTTGTAGTTTCTGTTTCCAGAACTGCTCGAAAAATGTGATCCATTGCTTCACTTCATCGAAGCCGTGTGGGTTCAGTTCGCAGTAGCGTTCGCGGCCATCTTCGGTGATTTGGACGAAGCCTGTTTTGTGCAATACCTTGATATGTTTGGAAACTGCCGGCCTGCTGATGTTAAAGTTATCAGCCAGAGCGTTTATCGACATTTTTTTCGCCGAAAGCAGCATCAATATCTCGCGGCGGTTAGTGTCCGCAATCGCCTGGAAGGGGTCCGTGTTCAGTCGTGCCATGTACGTAATTGTCTAAAATTTGTCCGAAACGGCGCTGGATGCCTTTCTTCCAGCCGTTTTCCATAAATATGCTTGCAATGATGTTTTTCCAGCCAGAAAAACCTTTGTGTTCCAGTATTAAACGGGTTCCATCTCCATCAGTACTTAAGGTCCAGATCAGGATTGTATCCAACCCGATCACGCCAGGTCTTGGCCCGCCTTTCCAGGTATAGACCAGTTTTTGATAGGGGACGATCTCTAATACTTCACAATAAACAATGCCATCCCAGCCCATTTTTGGCAGCGGCCTGCTGTGAAACTGAAACTTGTGACCAACAACGGGAAGGAAATCATTCTTCATAAACCACTCATTCACCAACTCCGGATCGGTGAGGCATTCCCATACTTTTTCGGGTGAGTGATGGAAGAACCATTTAACTACGATATCTCTCTGCATAAACGCGTAACTTTTGAGTTACGCAAATTTATATGTAACTTTTGAGTTACGCAAAGTTCATTGGGACTTTTTTTCGATATCGCAATTTGTTTGCATCCGGTGAATATTTAAATTATTGATAATGTGTGATTTGTGTGACTGTTGCGCTGGGTTAATAGTCTACCTTTACAAAGCTGCGCTAACATTACATTTAAGCAAAGCATTCATTTCTATTAAAATTAAAATCATGAAATTTCTTAGTTTCCTGTTAGGTACCGCGGTACTTTTAACAGTCAGTACGTTTTCGTACGCTCAAAAGTATAAGACACCCGCCGATACAGGCAAACTAAACGCCGAGTATGTAAAAGTGCAAAATAATATCGCCGATCTTACAGCCGGGATAAAGACGGCACAGGATGACCTGCCCGGTTACAAAACGAAGGCTGTCAACGCGGGTAACACGGCACAAGCAGCTGCAGCTTCAAACGATACCAGCGCCACAAAAGCTACCAGCGGAAATATGCAGGATTCAAAAGATGCCAAAAAAAGCGCCAATGATGCCTACGGTAAAGCAAAAGATTCGCGGACGGCTAACAATAATGTAGGCAAGCAAAATGAAAAAATAAGAAAGCTTACCGACCACTTAAAGGAACAAAATCAACGCTTGAAAGACCTGGATGTAATGCGCGCAGCTATTTATGCGCAGATACCTCCGAAATAAACAAAAAAAACTCGCGACTTTATCGGCATGGCGGAATCTAATTTCGCCATGTTTTTTTATGCCAGAAATTGGTGCCAACTTAATAGCCCATTGTGGTCGAAGATTATTCCGAGACTCAGAGTTTTTAAATACTGGGTTAATATACTGCTTCCGCGTACCTTTGTGATAATGTTAAATTGGCATTTATAAAATGGGAAGAACCGAACCTATCAATCCCGAAGAAAAAGGAAACATATTCTTAAGAATATGGCTGTACCCCAATGTCTCATCTTTAAAAGTTGTTAATGCTATCCCGAGTTTATCAGATGATCATCGGCAGTATGCTACCAAAGGGCTTAGTATGATATTGCCAATAGCGCTTGAAGTTTTTATTCTTTACCGCGGATTGCACTGGATTAATGACGAAAATTTCCAATTCATAGTCATAATACTTTCCGTTATACAAGGTTTACCTGAGTTTATTTATTCGAAAAAAATCGATCAAATGAGCTCAGCGTATTTTACATATTATAGTAAGCCAGCGTTTTGGGGATTTGTCATTTTCGTTATTGCCGGGTTATGTTGCGCGGGATTGATTTTTAACGATCAGATAGGCCACCTAAAAAATTGACATTTAGTGGCTCGCCTAATCTCTAATCTACAGTCGCTAATCTTTATCCCCACAACATTTCTACTTTTTCTCGCAAAAGATCAATTTTATACTAAATTTGGAACGCATTGGTGATACTATTTTATCATCGCGAAAATTATTTCGCCGCAATAAACCTAATATGAGAAAATCACTGTTTTTGTCTGTTGCCTGCTTGCTTTTGGTGCTAAGCGTTTCGGCACAAATTCCTGCTTTGGAGCGCGTAGAGCCCATGTTTTGGTGGGTAGGTATGAAAAATCCGAACCTTCAATTGATTGTTTATGGCAACGATATTGCCTCCCGAAAAGTGGAGCTAAACTACCCCGGTGTGCAGTTGGTTTCGGTGCACAAAGTGGAAAATCCGAATTACTTATTTGTGGATTTGCGCATTTTTTCCGGCGCTGTTCCGGGAACGTTCCCGATAAAATTCACCAAAGCCGGAGAAAAGCCCCTCACTTATCAATACGCTTTGAAAAAACGCAGTCTCTCAGCCAACCAGGCACAGGGGGTAACCAATAAAGATTTGATATACCTGATCATGCCTGATCGCTTCTCAAACGGCGATACTAAAAATGATTCGGTAGCAGGTATGCGCGAGCAGGGGATCAACCGGGCGAAGATGTTTAGCCGCCATGGTGGCGATATCCAGGGCGTGATGGATCATTTGGATTATTTGAAGGATTTAGGTGTTACGGCGATTTGGCTCACTCCGGCAATAGAAAACGATGAACCCTCGGCTTCTTATCATGGATATGCTGTAACTGATCATTATAAAATCGACCCGCGCTACGGTACTAATGCCTTATATAAAGAGTTTGTGGAAAAGTGCCACAAAATGGGCATGAAGGTTGTAATGGACCTGGTACATAATCATGCCGGTACCGAAGGCTATACCATACAGGATATGCCGATGAAAAGCTGGGTACATCAATGGCCGAAGTATACCACATCGAATTTTAGGGATGCTGCCGTAATGGATCCTCATGCGTCACCTGCCGACAAGAAAAAAATGCTCGACGGGTGGTTCGATCACCGCATGGCCGACATGAATGAGAACAACCCTTATGTGCAGAACTTCCTGACACAAAACCATATCTGGTGGGTTGAGTATTCGGGCGTGGATGGCTTCAGGCTGGATACTTATCCCTATAATGACCCGCAGTATATGTCGGATTGGGCGGTGAAGGTAAAAGCTGAATTTCCGCATCTTTCAATTTTCGGAGAGACACTTGTATGGTCGGCAGCCAACCAGGCTTTCTTTACTGAAGGGAATACCGTGAATCGCGGTTTCGATACACACCTCCCGGGTGTAACTGACGGCGTTTGGAAAGAAGCCGTATATGAAGCCTTAAATGGCAAAGAAGGCTGGACCGATGGTGTGAATCGCCTGTACTCAGTAATGGCGCAGGACTTTTTATACAAAGACGCGACTAAGAATACGATCTTTTTGGATAATCACGATATGAGCCGTTTCCTGTCGGTAGTTGGTGAGGACATCACCAAATACAAATCGGGCATGGCCATGTTGATGACCATGCGCGGCGTGCCGCAGATGTATTATGGCGACGAGATATTGATGAAAAACTTCTCGAATCCGGATGGCCTGGTACGTGAAGATTTTCCGGGCGGATGGCCGGGCGATAAGGACAAGAAGTTTTCGGCAAAAGGCAGGAGCGACAAGGAAAACGATGCCTTTAATTATGTGCGTACGCTTGCCAATTACCGTAAACACACTACCGCGCTGCAAACCGGCAAAATGATGCAATACATTCCTGAAGAAGGCGTATATGTTTACTTCAGATATGATGCCCAAAAGACGGTAATGGTGGTTTACAATAGTCGTGAAAAAGAACAAACCATTTCAACTGCCCGCTATAGCGAGCGCATTAATGGAGCTCAAAAAGCGCTTAACGTAGTTTCTAATGAGACCATCGACCTAAGTAAGCTTACGCTGCCGGCCAAGGCCACATTAGTTTTAGAATTAATACCGAATAATACACATTAAGAAATATATTTAGCTGCTTTAATTACAAGCCGATTACTTGCTGAAAAACAAATGAATACAATACAAGCGTGCATTTTTGATCTCGACGGGGTGATAGTTGATACTGCGATTTACCACTACAAAGCGTGGAAGCGATTGGCCAACGAAATGGGCTTTGACTTTACCGAAGAAGATAACGAAAAACTGAAGGGCGTGAGTCGTATGGCTTCGCTCGATCTGATATTACAATGGGGCGGTCTGACCAAAACCCAGGCCGAAAAAGAAGAACTGGCGACCAGGAAAAACACCTGGTATGTAGACATGATCAACAAAATGACCCCGGCCGAGGTATTGCCCGGCGCAAAGGAATTTGTTGAATCGTGCACCAGAGCAGGTATCAAAACTGCCTTGGGGTCTGCCAGCAAAAACTCGATGACCATTTTGGAGAAAGTGGGTATCGATCATTTGTTCGATGTGGTGATCGACGGAAACAAGGTGAGCAAACCTAAACCCGATCCGGAAGTGTTTTTGAAGGGGGCAGAGGGGGTAGGTGTTGCTCCGGCAAATTGCGTCGTTTTCGAGGATGCGATTGCAGGCATTGAGGCGGCCATTAATGGAGGCATGCATTCGGTAGGCATTGGCTCGCCGAAAGTATTGACGAGGGCCGAAATGGTCGTGAGCGGCCTGGATAAAATGAGTCTCGAAAAATTGAAAGAATTAGAAACCAAACCTGTCACAGAGAGAAACGCTTAAGAGCTAGCCGGTGACATAATGAATAGAGCATGAAGAGTTACATACAAGCTGATGAATGGAAGATAATTGAGGAGGGCTTTGATCCCGGGCTCAACCTAATATCCGAGAGTATTTTTAGTCTGGGCAATGGACGTATGGGCCAGCGCGCCAATTTTGAGGAGGCCTATAGCGGCACCACACTGCAGGGGAACTATGTTGCCGGTGTTTATTATCCCGACAAAACCCGCGTGGGATGGTGGAAAAATGGCTATCCAGAATACTTTGCGAAAGTGATCAATGCCGCCAACTGGATCGGCATCGATATACTTTTGGGCGATGAGCAGCTTGACCTGGCCAAATGCCAGGTAAGCAGTTTCCGACGAGAGCTGAACATGAAGGAGGGCCACCTGAAGCGAACCTTCAAAGCAAAAACAGCCAAAGGAACCGAAGTTGAAGTTGAATCGATACGTTTTTGCAGTATGGCTGATGACGAGGCGGGCGTTATAAAATATACGATTACACCTTTGAACTGGTCGGGCACAATTACCATAACCCCATTTGTTGACGGTGATGTGGTTAATAAAGATTCCAACTACGACGAGAAATTTTGGGACGAAGTTGCTAAGGAAACCTGGAACGAAGGTGGTTATGTGCAGCTCCGTACCAAAAAGACAGGCTTTGAAGTTGCTACCGGACAGAAATTTACGATCACTCAAAATAATTCGCCGGTAGTTATTGCTTCGGAAAATGTTGAAAAAGAAAAATACACGGGTTCGAAAGTTACCCTCCGGGCAACTGCCGGTCAGCCAATTACAGTGACCAAATTTGCGACTAATATCTCTTCCCAAAACTATCCTAAAGAAGCTTTATCCGAGGTTCTGAAGACCACTCTGAAAACCATCAGCGAGAAAGGCTTTGACCAGATGCTCGCCGAGCAAGCTGCCGCGTGGGATAAGAAATGGCAACATAACGATATTATAATTGAGGGCGATACCTCGGCACAGCAGGGGATACGTTTCAATATTTTCCAATTGAATCAAACTTATACCGGGGAGGATGATCGCTTGAATATTGGTCCTAAAGGCTTCACCGGCGAGAAATACGGCGGTTCCACCTATTGGGATACCGAAGCTTACTGCGTGCCTTTCTATTTGGCTACTGCTGACCAGAAAGTAACGCGCAACCTGCTTTTGTATCGCTATAAGCAATTAGGCAAAGCTATTGAGAATGCCCAGCTATTAGGTTTTAAAGATGGTGCCGCACTATACCCAATGGTAACTATGGATGGCACCGAGTGCCACAATGAGTGGGAGATCACATTCGAAGAGATCCACCGCAATGGCGCCATCGCCCACGCAATCTATGATTACGTGCGCTACACCGGTGATGAGCAATATTTGACCGATTACGGCCTGGAGGTTCTGATCGCCATTGCCAGGTTCTGGGCGCAGCGGGTTAACTGGTCTGGCGACAAGCAAAAATATGTGATGCTGGGTGTTACCGGTCCAAACGAATACGAGAACAACGTCAATAACAACTGGTACACCAATACCATCGCAAGCTGGTGTATGGAATATGCGATGGATGTTGCCGCCAAAGTGAAAGCTGCCGATCCTGATAAATATATTGCATTGGCAGGTAAGATAAGCCTGAACGAGGATAAAGAATTTGGCCAATTCCACGACATCGTCGCAAATATGTATTATCCGGCTGATGAGAAGCTTGGTGTTTTCCTTCAGCAGGATGGATACCTGGACAAAGATCAAACCTTGGTTAAAGACCTGCCGGCAAGTGATCGTCCTCTCAATCAAAAATGGAGCTGGGACAGGATACTGCGCTCATGTTACATCAAACAAGCCGATGTATTGCAGGGTATTTATTTCTTTGAAGACAGGTATGATACCGACACCATCCGCCGCAATTATGATTTTTATGAGCCAAGGACAGTGCATGAGTCGTCCCTGTCACCTTGTGTGCATGCGGTAATTGCCGCCAAATTGGGCGATGAGGCACGGGCTTA
>Ga0068856_100003358_pt1 | contig 16226 bp, 10 predicted proteins | sample KBSCornC62_FD_66595 | JGI IMG/M metagenome (GOLD analysis project Ga0068856, IMG submission 66595) | Corn rhizosphere microbial communities from Kellogg Biological Station, Michigan, USA - KBS Corn C6-2 | ecosystem: Host-associated > Plants > Roots > Rhizosphere > Soil ...
GAGCAATGCATTGAAAGTACCTTTTTTTCATGTGGCAGAATAAAATTCAACACTGAGAATATTCCCTTCTTAATCTCGCCGGTATAGCCGGTACCACCGATCAGTATCATCTTTCGACTGAAATTGATGATCGAGAAATTGTGTTGTCTTGTTCCATCAACTTTAGGATCAGCCCTGAAGCCGGGTGCAGCAATTACGGTCCACTCCGGTTTTACCGAGGAGTTTACCAGTTCGGGCCGGCGGAAAAGGTGATGTACAAAAAGATTTTGATAGGCCGTTTCTGTAACTACCCGGATATCCAGGTGATATTTTTCGTTAGCGCAAACTGAGGAATCGCGGACAAATATTTCGCCCTCAGCCAAGTAATCTGTTAGCTTGTTATATAAGGCGTCAAATTTGTCGCTGTCAAACCTGAGGTTGATGTCGCTCCACCATACGGCATCGCGGGTAATGTCATCCTCTACAATAAACCTGTCTTTGGGCGAACGGCCGGTAAATTCGCCGGTGTCAACTGCCAGGGCACCGCTCTCAGCCAGTGTGCCTTCGCTCCTTTTTAGAGCCGCTTCAACCAACTGAGCCGGCGATAATTGAAAAAAAGTAGCCTTTGCCCGATCCAGCCGCAAATAGGCCAGGTCGGGTAACCTGTTAGTGAAATTTTTCATCCTGATAATTTGATTTTTAGCTTGATGAAACCGCCCGCCGGTTGGCAGGACAACCACGAAATGTTTGTACGTTTTTAAAGTGCCTTATCATGGTGTTTATCAAGTCGGTATAAATTGGTTGGTGCAAAAATCCGACTTTTAGGCACGCTAAGCAAGCAAAATTTTAAAAAAATTTTACTATATGTATTTTTTACACTATATTTAAATTATTGATTTACAACATTTTGACTTAGTGTATTAAAAAATTCCAATACACTAACCTCCGGCCTTTTTGGCTTTGTATCCGTCAGCCAAAAGCAGTGTTAGCACCCTGTCGCGGAAATCTCCCTGTATCAAAATTTCCCCATTTTTAACCGAACCGCCCACCCCACATTTGGTTTTGAGCATTTTCCCCAGTGCTTCCAGATCCTCCGTCTTGCCTACGAAATCAGTTATGCAAGTGGTTGCCTTTCCGCCACCGCGCCGGTCAAGGAATATTCTGAGATTTTGCTGCTGTGGGGGAAGCGTTGAGACGCCAAAGCCTGTATCTCCCTTGTACTGGTAATCAGGATCGGTGGAATAAACGATTTGCGAAAAGTCGTTGAATTTCTTTTTGCTGGTCATGGCTCAATAGTCGTTAGTGATTATCGAAACTGGCAATTGATTACTGATGCTGTTAAATGATTCTCCGGTTACAATTCTTAACGCGCCCGGAACAATATTTATCTCTGCTTCGGCGCCCATAATATGCGGCTCACCATCCAGGTGTACCGGGCCGTTGCCCGGGCGCTTAACCACAATATGCTTGCCGCGGATGATCTCAACATATTTGGACTTATCAGCCGTCTTATTGAACATGCGCAAGCCAAGTGCCGGAAACTTATACAGTGGAAATGGTTTTATAATACAAACATCCAGCAGCCCGTCCTGAACCGATGCCAGTGGCGAAACATGGGCGTTGTTGCCGTATTGGGATGAATTAGCAAAGCTGAGCATAAAACACTTACGCTCATAAAGCACGCCATCGATGGTAATTTGATAATCTTCGGACTTATAGTTTATTATTTCTCTGATCGACGATTTGATGTAAGCACCAAAACCGCGTTTCTTATCGAGCGAGAATACCTGAGCTATTTGAGCGTCAAACCCCATACCTGCCATGTTAAAGAACCAAAGACGGTTGAGGCGCGCTCCGTCTATGGTAGCAACGTTTTGTTTGTTCAGCGCTTGAATCGCTGCTCCGGTATCCATCGGCAGATCCAGGAACCTGGCTAGTCCATTTCCTGAACCAAAGGGAACGATACCAAATATGGTGTTGGTACCGGCAATGGCCGAGGCTATTTCGTTTACGGTGCCATCGCCACCAACGGCTATAATATAATCGTATTGCTCCACGCCGTTCTTCGCCAGCTTATGGCCATGAAATGCACGATTGGTAAAAACGATGGTATGTTCGAAAAGATCACTATCCAGGTTTTTTTCGATCAGCTCCGGCACATTGTCCTTATTTTTACCTCCTGAGATTGGATTTATGATGAATAGGGCTCTACTTTTCAAACAATTGTATTTTGGCCGTCAAAAGTAACCGCTATTTTCGGCTTTATAAAAAATGTTTTATTTTTGGCGCCTGAAAGTGGACTGATTTGATTGTTCGGGATACCCCGGAAAGGATTGCAACCACGGAAAAAAAGTGCTAAAACCAGTTTCTATTTTTACCGTAACCTGGTTATCTTTCCGCTTTCACTGAAAGTAAATTAGTAAAAACATATGCCGTATTTATTCACCTCAGAGTCCGTATCAGAAGGACACCCGGATAAAGTTGCCGACCAGATATCGGATGCACTTATCGATCATTTTTTAGCATTCGACCCTGATTCAAAGGTTGCATGCGAGACGTTGGTAACCACCGGACAGGTTTTCCTGGCTGGTGAAGTAAAATCGAAAGCTTACCTCGACGTTCAAAAAATAGCCCGTGATGTGATCAACCGCATCGGCTATAATAAAAGCGAATACATGTTTGATGGTAACTCATGCGGGGTACTTTCGGCTATTCACGAGCAGTCTCCTGATATTAACCAGGGTGTCGATCGCAAAGAAAGGCAAGAGCAAGGCGCTGGTGACCAGGGCATGATGTTCGGCTACGCTACCGTGGAAACCGACAACTACATGCCATTGGCTTTGGATTTGGCTCACGCATTATTAATTGAGCTGGCAGCTATCCGCCGCGAAAATAAAGAGATCACTTATCTGCGTCCGGATGCTAAGTCTCAGGTAACACTTGAGTATAACGATAATAACCAGCCTACCCGCATTGAAGCAATCGTAATTTCAACCCAGCATGATGATTTTGCTGAAGAAAAGGAAATGCTGAACAAGATCAGTGAGGACGTAAAAAACATCCTCATTCCGCGTATGAAGGCTAAATATCCGAAATACGTTCACCTGTTCAACGACGACATTAAATACCACATCAACCCGACCGGCAAATTTGTGATCGGCGGACCGCATGGCGACACCGGTCTCACAGGTCGTAAGATCATTGTTGATACCTACGGTGGCAAGGGCGCACACGGTGGTGGTGCATTTTCGGGCAAAGATCCATCAAAAGTTGACCGTTCGGCTGCTTATGCTACTCGTCACATTGCCAAAAACCTGGTAGCTGCCGGTGTTTGCGACGAGGTTTTGGTACAAGTATCTTATGCTATCGGCGTGGCACAACCAATGGGTATTTATGTCAACACATACGGGACCGGTAAAGTTGGTTTAAGCGATGGCGACATCGCCAAAAAAGTTGAGGGTATTTTTGATATGACACCTTACGCCATCGAAACCCGCCTTAAACTGCGTAACCCAATCTATAGCGAAACTGCTGCGTACGGGCACTTTGGCAAGCCAAACCAAGTTGTGAAAAAAACCTTCTTTATCCCAAACAGCAGTGACCTGACTGTTGAAGTTGAACTGTTTACCTGGGAAAAACTAGACCACGTAGAAAAAGTAAAAAAGGCTTTCGGGCTGTAACAGCAGATAGTTTATAAAATATAAATGGCGATGGACCGAAATCCACCGCCATTTTTTTGTTTAGGTTAATTTGCTAAGGAAATCCCGGCCTCTCGCAATGCCGGGATGCAGTTATCCTACCTGTGAAAAGATTTAACAGCACCCCTTTTTACGGATAACTATACTTTAAGTTGGGCAAGATTCGACAATTCTGACGAATACGTCAGGACGCTTTCTCAAAAGCGACTGTGTAGCAGCAATTTTTATTGATTACCTCAAATGATCTTATTATTTAAGATATATTCGGGTAAACAATCTCTTTATTTGTCGTGCCGTTCACCTTCTCTCATCCAGCCGCCATCGTTCCGCTCAATTACGTTGCAAAGGAATGGCTATCCTTATCAGCATTAGTCTTAGGCAGTATAGTTCCTGATTTCGAATACTTTATCCGAATGAAGGTATTATCAATTTACAGCCACACATGGGTCGGTTTGTTTTGGTACGATTTGCCGCTGGCTCTTATTATTCTGCTTGTTTATACTCGTTTTATAAAAGACAAGTTGATCGCTCATCTGCCATCAGGCATTAATGTGCGTTTCTCACAATACCAAAACAACAAGGTTAAGTATGATCTCTTATATTTTGTGATTGCAATTGTATCAATATTGATAGGTGCGGCATCACATATCCTATGGGATAGCTTTACACATCCGGCGGGCTACTTTGTAAAACACCACCATATTTTGAAACATAAAATGCTGATTGCAAATCACAGTGTTGCTTTTTACAATATGCTGCAGCATGTTAGCAGCGCCATAGGAGCACTAATCGTGATTTATGCCGTTTACAGAATGCCAAAAGGCGACCTTACCAATGTTGGCGCCGGGAGAATCGCCAGGTACTGGGGCGGCATGGTACTGATAGCGCTGATAGTAGTTTTAATACGGTTAGCGGCAGGATTAAACCTGGTGCAACAATATGGTGATGTAATTATGTCGGCTATTTCCGGTTTCCTGTTGGGCCTGATTATTTTTTCGATTCTTACGCCGACACCTGTAAAACGGGTAGCTCAAAAATAGCGGTTCCTGCGAATGGCGCGTACCACCCGGCGATTACGACGCTCCTCGTAAAAGTCGTTGGTAACCAGTATGGCGTGGATAACGCCCGGTATCCAAAGACATAGCGTGAGCAGGCAGCTAAGCAGAAATGCGCCGATACGGCCCGTGGTAAGCACAGCAAGTGGTGGAAGAATGATGCACAAAAAGTAACGCATAACAATATTTAGAGCCAGGTGGTTGCCTAAAGTTACAGACAACTAAGCTATTTTTACAAACGATCAGAAAAATCCTATGCATTATACCGAAGAAAACCCCTGGCAAATACTTTCAGAAAAAATACATTATGACAATCCATGGATTGGCGTAACGGAGTACCAGGTGATAAACCCAGCGGGCAATCCCGGCATTTATGGCAAAGTTCACTTTAAAGGATTTGCAATAGGTGTTTTGCCGCTGGACGATGAAATGAACACGTACCTGGTGGGACAATACCGGTTCCCTTTAAACCAATTCAGCTGGGAGCTGCCCGAAGGCGGTGGCCCGTTCGAGGCAACTCCTGTCGATTCAGCCCAACGCGAACTGCTGGAAGAAACCGGTTTGAAAGCCGACAACTGGACCGAAATACAGCGCATGCATCTTTCCAATTCGGTTACCGATGAATTATGTATCATCTTTCTTGCCCGAGGCCTGCACCAGTTTGAAGCAGAGCCGGAAGACACCGAGCAGCTTACTGTAAGGAAAGTGCCCTTCGAAAAAGCCTATCAAATGGTGTGCAACGGCGAGATCACCGATTCTGTTACGGTAGCGGCCGTGTTGAAGGTAAAACTATTACATTTAGAAGGGAAGATATAACCACTTCATCCTCCTTTCGGTAGGGGATAAGATTTGTTAGCGGTCTTATTGAAAAATAAACTATCGAGGCTAAACTTACCCGCACCCCATAAAATAAATATGGACGCGAACAAAATATATGATATTGTAAATCCGCCATCGATATTGAAGTTTTTGCCCAAATTGCAGGTTACCGTCGCTATTAACATCGTAAAAACAATAAGCGCAGCTCCCTTTTTCGTAAACAGGCCAAGAAACACCAAAATACCGCCCAAGACTTCGGAGCCTTTGGCCAGAAATGCCATAACAACCGGAATCGGAAAGTGCAGCTCGTCACCGAACCATTTTTGAAAAAAGGCTCTTTCGTCAGCAGAGGTCAGAATGCCTATGACCGACGAATAACCGGCTGTAAACATCCGATACCCAAGCCATATGCGAAGGATCAATAAAAGATAGTTCCATGTTTGTGCCTTGCCGTATTTCATTGGCCGCTATCTGAATAAATGTATCACGATTTTATGATAATAAAATACCCCTGTCTGGGGTATTTTACGCGGCTTTTTTCTCCTGCGTTCTTTCTTCTTTTACTACCCCAAATCCGCACACTTCTTGTATCAAAAGCGAACAATCGCTTTCATAAAAAACAGCGTAATAAACTTATTATCAATCAAATAACCGTTTGGCACCTATTTGGCGGAATTCATCTGCGCTCCTTAATCAAATACCAATAAGCTAATGAGCCAATGAACAATTGAACCAACCGCTATGATCAGAAGCTATCTTAAAACCGCCGTTCGCTTTTTACTTAAGAACAAGTCCTTCAGCTTTATCAATATTTTCGGCCTTGCTGTAGGTACGTTGTGCTGCTTGTACATCTTATTATATGTACAGGATCAGTACAGCTATGATAAGCATCACAAAGACGTACAGGATATATACCGGGTTAATTCTGATGTTAATTTAACCGGCGATAAGCATCACAATGCTTCGACTTCGCCGCCTATTGCTCCGGCTATCAGGCGGGACTTTCCGGAGGTAGTGGAGTTCACACGCCATGTTGGCATAGGAGGTAAAAATCTGCTCAAATACAAAGAGAAGTCTTTTTATGAGGAGAAATTCGCTTACGTTGATTCCACTTTCTTCACTGTATTTTCCTACCACTTTGTCTATGGGAAAAATACCCCGGACCTGCTGGCTCAGTCTTATTCAATAGTGTTGCAAAAATCAGTTTCCGATAAACTGTTTGGGAATGAGGATCCGATCAATAAAGTGATCACCATAAGCAACCAGGATGGCAAGCACGATTTCAGGGTGGCCGCAGTAGTTGATAACAGTCTCGGGAAGTCGGTTATCGAGGATAACATATTTGTCACCATGCGCAGCGGCGGCACGGGGCAGTTTGTTTTGGACAATACCGCATGGGCAGGCTACAATTTTACGGATTCGTTTATTAAACTGAGACCCGGAGCAAGCGCGACAGCGCTCGAGAAAAAGTTTCCTGATTTTCTCAATAAATATGGCGCCCAGCAGCTGAAATCGCTGGGAATGACCAAGGTTTTGCATCTGCAACCTGTTAGTTCAATCCATACCACAACAGATTTAGAAAATGAGGTAGGCAAAACAATCAGTCCTACACTCCTTTATATACTGGCGGGGATTGCCATCATGATCCAGTTGATCGCCTGCATCAATTTCATGAACTTATCAACAGCCCGTGCTTCTAAACGGGCTAAGGAAGTTGGCGTGCGCAAAGTAGTTGGTGCGGGCCGGGGCGACCTGGTAAAACAGTTTTTGGGCGAATCTTTCCTACTAACACTTATAGGCGTTTCGCTTGCCATACCGCTTCTTTATCTTGTGCTCCCTTACTTAAACAGCATTACACAAACAGAAATTCAGCTATCGCTCCTTAATCATGTAAGCATGTGGCTGATGCTTTTTGTCATTGTGGTCATTACCGGAGTGCTGGCAGGAAGTTATCCGGCTTTTTACCTATCGGCATTTGAGGCCATCAAAGTGATGAAGGGTAACTTCACCAACCAGGTCTCGGCATCTGGTATACGCCGCTCGCTGGTTGTGTTTCAATTTTTCCTATCCATTGTGTTGATAACGAGTATTATAATCATCTACAACCAGCTCAACTACATCAAAAACAAGAATCTTGGCTTCGACAAAAATCAGAAACTCATCTTTAGCTTTTACACAGGTGATCAGCAGCAAAAAATGACGGCCCTGGCTACTGATTTTCAGCAACTATCAGAGGTAAAGTACACTAGCAGGTCTAACTGTTACCTTAGCAAACAGGTTTTTCGCGATCACGGGGTATACCTTGCCGGCGGCAACCAGTCCACTGCCGTTGATGCCCAAAACATGGATACCGATGACAAGTTTGTGAAAGCTAATGGCATCAAAATCATCGCAGGACGCGATTTCCATATTAAGGACTCACTGAAGACACTCATTAACGAAACCCTGTGCAGACGTCTTGGTATTGCACCTGAGAAGGTAGTTGGGCAACGATTGTATAGCCAGTATCTCAATGGCCCCATCAATTATGTCGAGGTGGTGGGTGTTATGAAGGACTTTAACTACAACTCGCTGCACGGCGAAGTACGGCCGTTTATGCTGTTTTACAATGGCGATCCAAATGCATTTTCATACATGACTGTTTCACTAAGTAGTAACGATTATAAATCAGTATTGGCTAAGATGGGGAGTATCTGGCAAAAGGATCTGCCAGGAACACCTTTTGAGTACGCCTTCCTGGATCAGGAGGTTCAAAAACAATATAGTGCTGAAATCAGCCTGTCGAACATCATCAACTCATTTACCATAATGGCCATTCTGATCTCGTGCCTCGGGTTATTTGGCCTGGCAGCCTTCAGCGCCGAGCAGCGCCAAAAAGAGATCGGCATCCGTAAGGTGCTGGGCGCAAGCGTTGCAGGCGTTGTCGGTTTGCTATCCAGAGAGTTTGTGTTATTGGTTGGAATCGCATTTGTATTGGCTACGCCACTTGCCTGGTGGGCCATGCACAAATGGCTCGACGCTTTTGCTTACAGGATACCTATCAGCTGGTGGATGTTTGCGATAGCAGGGGTACTATCCATCGTTATCGCATTGATCACGGTCAGCTTCCAGGCTATAAAGGCTGCATTAGCTAACCCGGTTAAGAGTCTGAGATCTGAGTAGCAGTGGCAGTTGCAGTCGATTTTTAGGATTTGGAATTTAGAACTTACGTCTATGATCAGGAATTTTCTTAAAGTTGCCATCCGCAATTTGTGGCGCAACAAAACCTTTTCGATTATCAATATTGCCGGATTGGCTATCGGTATGGCCGCAGCTATACTGATCTTACTATGGGTGCAGAATGAGTTAAGTTATGACCGGTTTTATAAAGATACCGACAGGATAGCACTATTGTACAGCCGTGACATCAACAATGGTCAGTTGACTGTTTGGAACAATACGCCCGCGCAAATGGCGCCTGTTATTAAAAAGGAATACCCGGAAATTGAGGATGCGGCTAGATTTCGTACGGTATATTTCCTGGTGACGGTGGGCGACAAGCACATGAATACGGAGGGCGGTTTCGCTGATTCAACTTTTCTTTCGGTTTTGAACTTTCCTTTATTGGAGGGAAACGCTAAAGATGCACTTAATGACAATCATAAAATCGTGCTCACCAAAAGCCTGGCTAAAAGGCTATTTGGCAATGAAGATGCCATAGGGAAAACCGTTCGCATTGACAGCACGGACGATTTTACCGTAGCAGGCATCCTCAAGGATCTTCCCGGTAATACGCAGTTCTCCTATCAATACCTTTTACCATGGAGCTATATAACCAAATTAGGCTGGGACGCCAATCAAAACTGGATCAACTCCAATGCTCAAACCTATGTTAAGCTACGGCCGGGCGCATCTTTTGGGGCATTGGACAAAAAAATACAAAACATTGTAAAAGCTCACGCCAATCATGGCGATGGCGCAACGCGCGAAATATTCAGCCAGCCGATAAGCAGGGAGCATTTATATTCAAGAGCTGATAACGGGAAACTGGTAGATGGCCGCATCCAAACCGTGAGAATGTTTATGATCATCGCCGTATTCATATTGCTGATTGCCTGCATCAATTTCATGAACCTGAGCACCGCAAAAAGTGAAAAACGCGCCAAAGAGGCCGGCATACGCAAGGTTGTAGGGGCACGCAAACATTCCCTTGTCTTACAGTTCATCGGCGAAAGCACCATGATTGCCGTAGTGGCTTTTGGTATTGCGTTATTTGTGGTAAAAGCTATATTGCCTTATTTTAATACAGTAGTAGGTGTGCAGTTGGCTATAGATTTTGCCAATCCGTACTGGTGGGGATTTGCTGTAGCATTTATCCTTTTCACAGGATTGCTCGCGGGAAGTTACCCTGCATTTTATCTGTCGTCTTTCCACCCGGCGGAGGTGTTAAAAGGCACTTTTAAAAAAATGAACACCCTGGTGACGCCACGTAAAGTCCTGGTGGTGTTGCAATTTACTTTCGCTATTGTCCTCATTATATGTACCATTGTTGTTAAGAGCCAGTTACAGTTTGCCCAGGACCGTGATACAGGTTACGCGAAAAACGGCCTGGTTTACATTTTTTCGCAGGGTGATGTACAGAAAAACTATGCCGTTATTAAACATGAATTATTAAGCACCGGCGCTGCTGTATCAGTTACCAAAACATTTTCGCCCATTACACGGGTTTGGGGCACCACAACGGGCCTATCCTGGCCGGGAAGTACCGAATCGGACAAGAAGATCAATTTTTTGCTATTCCAGGCTGATGCCGGCTTTGCAAAAACAACCGGTGCAAAGATATTGCAGGGCAGAGACATTGATATGAATACCTATGTAACGGACAGCACCGCAGTATTGCTTAATGAAACCGCTGTAAAAGCCATGCACATTAAAGACCCTATCGGGAAAACGATAAGAGGTCAATTTGGCTCAAATCTTCATGTGGTGGGTATACTTAAGGATTTCATTATTGAGTCGCCTTATGATCCTGTACAGCCCATGGTCGTATACGGTCTTACAACTGGTTATCCGGTAGTTCATTTCAGGCTAAACCCCGCCAATACTGCAGCGGTTAACCTGGCCATGGCCGAAAAAATATTTAAGCAAAATAATCAGCAATACCCGTTCGAGTATTACTTCGCCGACGAACAATACGCGTTGAAGTTCAAAACCGAGCAAAGGGATGGCTCATTGTCAACTTTATTTGCCGGGCTCACCATTTTTATATCGTGCCTGGGCTTGTTTGGTTTGGCAGCTTACATGGCCGAAAACCGGGTAAAAGAGATTGGTATCCGGAAAGTACTGGGCGCCAGCGTTGGCAACATCACAGCCCTTTTATCCGGCGATTTTATCAAACTGGTAGTGATTTCTATCGTCGTAGCCTCGCCGGTAGCCTGGTGGGCAATGACCAAATGGCTCCAAAATTTCAATTATCATGTGCCGATTGAATGGTGGATATTTGCGATTGCAGGATTAGGATCAATTTTGATCGCATTGATCACGATAAGCTCGCAGGCGATTAGGGCCGCTTTGGCGAATCCGGTGAAAAGTTTGAGGTCAGAGTAGCAGTTGGCAGTCTAAAGATAATCTTTCGGACTTATGCGGACTTTCACGGACTTCCGGACTAAGAAATACCAATGAATCATTGAACTAATGAACCACTGCCATGATCAAAAGTTATCTCAAAACCGCAGTTCGTTTTTTGCTGAAGAATAAAACGTTCAGCTTAATTAACATCATCGGCCTCGCCGTTGGCACGCTTTGCTGTCTTTACATTTTACTATATGTTCAGGACCAATTTGGCTATGATAAGCATCACAAGGATGTTCAGGATATTTACCGCATAACCTCTTCGATAGAACTTACAGGCGACAAGCACCATTCAGCCAGCGCTTCGCCGCCAATAGCACCTGCCGTTAGGCGCGATTTCCCTGAGGTGGTTCAATATACTCGCCTTATCTCTTCAGACCTCTTTGGCAACAACCGCAGCATGCTGAAGTACAAGGACAGGTTGTTCGATGAAAATGGATTGGTTTATGTCGATTCAACATTTTTTGATGTGTTGTCCTACCACTTTGTCTATGGCAAGAACACTCACGATATTTTAGCAGAGCCTTATTCCGTAGTTTTATTGAAGCCGTTGGCTATTAAACTTTTTGGCAACGACGATCCGGTAGGGAAGGTGATCACTATTGACAACAATTATGGTAAGCACGATTTCAAAGTAAACGGCGTAGTAGACGAGAGCCTGGGCAAAACGCACATCCATGCCAATATTTTCGTAACGATGCGTAGCGGCGGTTTCGGTAAGTTTATAATGAATAATTCGCAATGGGCAGGTAACAACATTGCGGTCTCGTACATTAAACTCCGTCCAGGCACTACCGCTGCAGCCTTTGAGAAAAAACTGCCCGTATTCCTGCAAAAACATGGGGCCCAGGATCTCAAGGCAATTGGGATGACCAAAGTCCTGCATTTGCAGCCTATTGCCTCAATACATACTACACCCGGCTACGAGTTTGAAATTAGCAAGACCATCAGTCCTATGTTGCTCTACATTTTGGCGGGCATTGCCATCATGATCCAGTTGATCGCGTGTATCAATTTCATGAATTTGTCTACCGCCCGTGCTTCTAAACGAGCCAAGGAAGTAGGTGTGCGTAAAGTTGTAGGCGCTGAACGCAACGACCTGGTCAAGCAGTTTTTGGGTGAATCGTTCTTATTGACGTTGATCGGCGTAACGCTGGCGCTACCTCTTCTTATAATGGCTTTGCCTTATCTTAATCAGATCACCCAAACCAATGTCCAGCTTACTTTCTTCAGCCATTCTAGTATCTGGCTCATGCTGGCCGGTATCGTATTGATCACCGGTGTTTTGGCCGGCAGCTACCCGGCATTTTATTTATCAGCCTTCCAGGCCATCAAGGTGATGAAGGGCAATTTTACCAACCAAATCTCGGCATCTGGCATACGCCGCTCGTTGGTCGTGTTCCAGTTCTTTTTATCTATCGGGTTAATTACATCGATCATTATAATTTACAGCCAGCTCAATTACATAAAAAATAAAGACCTCGGTTTCAATCAAAATCAAAAGCTGGTCTTTAACTTTTACACAGATCTGGGCCGACAAAAGGCGGCCGCACTTGCGACCGACCTTCAGCAATTGTCGGAGGTAAAATATGCAAGCCAATGCGACAATTATCTGACTCATCATACAGGCAACGATTTTCCTGTGTACCGTGCCGGAGGCAATGCATCAACCGCTGTAGATGCCGAAAATATGGCTGCCGATGAGAGATTTGTAAAGGCCAACGATATTAAAATTATTGCCGGCCGTGATTTCGATGTAAAGGATACCTCAAAAACGCTTATCAATGAGACTTTATGCAAACGCCTTGGCCTAACCCCTGAAAAAGCAGTTGGAGCACGACTGTTCAGCAAGTTTTTTAATGGTTCCATTGGTCACTTCGATATCATCGGCGTGATGAAAGATTTCAACTATGATTCACTGCATGGTGAGGTTGGCCCATTTATGATATTCCATAATGGCAACCCGGGCAACTATTTTTCATTCATGACAGTTTCGGTAAACACTACCGATTACCACTCGCTTCTAAGTAAAATGGAAAAAATATGGCAAAAAGACCTTCCGGGCGTACCCTTTGAATATGTTTTCCTCGACCAGGAAGTGCAACGGCTTTATGAGGCGGAGGAAAGCCTTTCGAACATCATCAACTCGTTCACCATTATGGCTATCCTGATCTCTTGCCTGGGGTTATTTGGCCTGGCAGCTTTCAGCGCCGAGCAGCGACAGAAAGAAATTGGCATCCGCAAGGTTCTGGGTGCAAGCATAGCCAATGTTGTCGGCCTATTATCGAAGGAATTTGTTTGGTTGGTGGGTATCGCTTTTGCCTTAGCCACGCCATCGGCCTGGTGGGCAATGCATAAATGGTTGCAGTCCTTTGCTTACAAAGTTCCAGTGACGTGGTGGATGTTTGCGGTTGCGGGCATATTGTCGATTGCAATTGCCCTGCTGACCGTTAGCTTCCAGGCAATAAAGGCTGCATTGGCGAACCCTGTGAACAGCCTGCGTTCAGAATAATTTGTTAACTTGTGGCTAGTTAATTGGTTAATTCCATTGCCTACTCAAATGGCCGCCAATGAACTCACGAACCAGTGACCAACTGAGGCTATGATTCAAAGCTATATTAAGATCGCGTGGCGCAATCTCTGGAAGAGCAAGGGCTTTTCTTTGATCAATATTTGCTGCCTTGCCATTGGCATTACGTTTACGATGCTGATTGGCGTATACACTTTGAATGAGAGCGCGGTGAACACCGGCCTGAAAAATGTTGAAGATCAATATGTGATCAAAAGCAACTGGAGCCACGCAAATATCGGGGCACCGATCACTACACTCGGCCCACTGGCAAAAACCATGAAGGATGAATATCCTCGCCTGGTCGAAAATTACTACCGTTTTGATCCGGTGGTGAATATTGTATCATACGGCGACAAGCATTTCCGGACACAGATGGCTGTAGGCGATACAACTGTGGTAAGCATGTATGGTTTCCCATTATTGTATGGAAATCCGCAACATGCTTTCCGCAATAACCAGTCGGCGGTTGTGACCGAAAATTTCGCCCGGAAATTCTTCGGCACTACAAATGCGATTGACAAGGTGGTAACCATCCAAACGCCTTCAGATGGGCAAAAGCACAATTTCGTGATAACCGCAGTGCTGGATAAACTGCCCGTCAATACAGTATCTAATTTCACTCATACTCCATATGATGTTTATCTGCCCATGGAAGCCAATCAATACTTCCAGGGAGGGGATAAGGGCGACAACTGGGCTAATGTCTATATGGTCAACATGATCCAGCTGAAACATGGGGTTAAGGCGCAAAATCTCGAAAAGCCTTTTGCCAGCGTTCTGAATAAGTATCAGCCTCCCTTTGTAAAAGATAATCTCAAGATCGACCTGGCGCCGATGCGCGATTATTATTTGAAGGATAACGACGGCACTGTGCAAAAAATGCTGACCACTCTTTCCATCATTGCCAGCTTCATCCTGGTTTTAGCCATTATCAATTTCGTTAACATCAGTGTCGGTGCATCGGCTTACCGGCTTAAGGAAATTGGCCTGAGGAAGGTTTTCGGCGGATCAAAGCGCCAGATCATCTTTCAACACTTGACCGAAGCATTAATATTAACATCTGCAGCAGGTGTACTGTCCATAGGGCTTTACGAAATACTTCGCCCGGTTTTTGAAAACTTGCTGGATACCTCATTGATACATTTTTGGGCCTTTGGTACTGTTAAGTTTTTGTTGCTTGGTGGGGTGATCGTTTTGGTTGGATTGATTGCCGGAATTTATCCTGCACTTGTATTAAGCTCGTTAAATATCATCAACGCTGTCAAGGGTAAAGTAGATACCGCCAAAGGCGCCCTCACGCTACGTAAAAGCTTGCTGATTGTTCAGTTTACGCTGGCAATTGTGGTTTTTATTTGCGCCATTACTGTTTCAAGACAGGTCTCCTATTTCTTTAATAAAGACATCGGCTACAATAAGGACCAGGTTATGATTGTATCCTCCCTACCCAGGCAGTGGGACTCGGTAGGCGTTGTAAAAATGCAGCATGTAAAATCGCAGTTTTTGAATGTGCCGGGAGTAAAAAGTATTTCGCTGTCATATGATATACCAGATGGCAACGGCGGAGGAAACACGAACATTTATTCAGGAAAAAATGCCGCTCCGTTGAACATTATTTTAATCGGAGTTGATGCTGACTTCGCGAAGGTATATGGCCTGACCTTGACAGGTGGCAATTTCCTCCCGAATACAGATGCGGGTAGCAGCAATGGCAAGATCGTATTGAATGAAGCAGCAGTCAAAATGTTGGGTATAACGTCGCCCGTTGGCAAAACAGTGCATATCGGGGCACTTAACGGCCCCGCAGAAACCATTATAGGCGTTGTGAAGGATTTTAATCTCGGCTCAATGAAAGACAAAATAGAGCCATTGATGATAGCCGGCGTAAACGAATCATTCACCCGGGCGTATCGCTATTTCTCTATCAAATTGGGTACGGGAGATATCCGCAATTCCATCAATGCCGTACAGGAAAAATGCAAGTCCCTGTTTCCTGATGCAGGCTTTGAATATTCTTTCATGGACGATAAGTTCCAATCGCTCTATCAATCCGAGCTGCAGTTAAAAAAGGCGGCTGATGTTGCCACAGGCCTAAACTTGTTTATTGTTTTTACGGGTATTGTTGGCGTACTGGCTTTTACTCTTAGTAAACGAACAAAAGAAATTGCCGTGCGCAAAGTGTTAGGGGCCAATGTAAGCAATATCATTTTGATTTTTATTAAAGAATACGGGGTGCTGATTCTGATCGCAAATATCATCGCGTGGCCATTAGCCTACCTGTTTACCTCGAAATGGCTCGATAGTTATGCTTATCGTTTTCAGCAGGATTTGGTTCCCTATATTTCGGTTGGTTTTTTCGTCTTGTTAATAGCATTCGGCCTGATAACGTTGCAATGTCTTAAAGCTGCACTGACGAATCCAGTTAAGAGCCTTAGGTCTGAGTAGCAGTTGGCAGTTTATAATAATCTTTCAGACTTACACGGACTTCCGGACTAA
>Ga0068856_100003360_pt1 | contig 16215 bp, 13 predicted proteins | sample KBSCornC62_FD_66595 | JGI IMG/M metagenome (GOLD analysis project Ga0068856, IMG submission 66595) | Corn rhizosphere microbial communities from Kellogg Biological Station, Michigan, USA - KBS Corn C6-2 | ecosystem: Host-associated > Plants > Roots > Rhizosphere > Soil ...
GACAGCATGTATAAAAGAGCCGAACTTCTCAAAGGTAAGCTATCCATCGAAAGCAAAGCCGGCGGAGGGACCAAAGTTGAACTTGTAGTTGATCACAACCAAATATAAAAACTAAGGTATGAAGTCAGTATCTGTTGCAATTGTTGACGATCACAAATTGTTTTGCCGGAGCCTTGAGGTCATGGTGAACCGGTTTAAGGGGTTTTCTGTTCTTTTTACAGCTTCTGATGGTTTGGATTTTATCGGCAAATTAAAAAAGCAGTTAAGGATGCCCGATATTGTAATCATGGATCAATTTATGCCTATCATGGACGGAACGGCGACCATCTTGTGGCTCAAGGAAAATTTTCCGGAAATATCGGTTATTACCTTATCGATAAATTATAACGAGAACGTTGTATTAAACATGGCGAGAAACGGCGTGAAAGCCTTTTTATTAAAGGATGCCGATCTGAATGAATTTAAAGATGCGCTCGAAATAGTAAGTAAAGGCGGGCATTACTATCCAAATTATGTTACTCATTATCTGCTCAAGGGCATTAGCCAGGTTGAACCGAAGACAATATTCGATGCCAGAGATCTTAAGCCTTTTGAAATTGAATTCCTTAAATTGGTAAGCACCGAGTTAACTTATAAGGAAATTGCTGAAGCCATGAGCGTCAGCCCACGGACAGTGGATGGCTATCGGGATCAGCTTTTTGAAAAACTCAATTTAAAAAGCCGGGTGGGGCTGGTCCTTTACGCGGTAAAAAACCAAATTATTGAAGCATAAAAAGGCCTTCCCGATCGGGAAGGCCTTCAATTTATTTTAAGCTATAATTACGCTTCTACTTCTTCAGCTTTAGAAGCCATCAGGCGGTCGAATTCTTCCTGCGAACCTACGCGGATGTTTTCGTACTGACGCATACCGGTACCTGATGGGATCAAGTGACCTACGATCACATTTTCCTTCAGACCCAGCATGTGGTCTTTCTTACCTGCGATAGCTGCTTCGTTCAGTACCTTGGTGGTTTCCTGGAACGATGCTGCCGAGATGAACGACTTGGTACCCAAAGATGCACGGGTGATACCTTGCAGCAATGGGCTTGAAGTAGCCGCAATTGCATCACGTACTTCTACGAGCTTCATGTCTCTGCGTTTCAATGCTGAATTCTCATCGCGGAGCCTTCTAACTGAAACAATCTGACCGGCTTTCAAAGTAGTAGAATCACCTGGCTCAACAACAACTTTCTTGTCGTAGATATCGTCGTTTTCCATCATGAAGTCCCAGCTATCCACGGCTTCTTTTTCGAGGAAGCGGGTGTCGCCGGCATCTTCAATCTGTACTTTCTGCATCATCTGGTGAACGATAACCTCAAAGTGCTTATCGTTGATCTTCACACCCTGCAAACGGTAAACCTCTTGTATACCATTTACCAGGTACTCCTGTACAGCAGCCGGGCCTTTAATAGCCAGAATGTCGGCAGGTGAAATCGAACCGTCAGACAATGGCATACCGGCCTTGATGAAGTCATTATCCTGAACCAGGATGTGCTTCGACAGTGGAACCAGGTATTTCTTGATCTGACCGTCTTTCGACTCGATGGTGATCTCGCGGTTACCGCGTTTCACACCACCCAGGCTCACTACACCGTCAATTTCGGTGACAACCGCAGGGTTTGATGGGTTACGCGCTTCGAACAACTCGGTTACACGTGGCAGACCACCGGTGATGTCACGGGTTTTACCAGTTGAACGAGGAATCTTAGCGATAACTTGTCCTGTACGGATCTTATCGTTTTCATCTACAGCGATGTGTGCACCTACCGGGATATTATAACCTTTGATCAGGTTACCTTTGTTGTCAGCAATCTGGATAGCAGGGTTCTTGGTCTTATCACGGGTATCGATGATCACTTTTTCGCGGTGACCAGTTTGCTCGTCCGACTCTTCGCGGAAAGTGATACCTTCCAAAACAGCGTCGAACTTAGCCACACCAGCAAATTCAGAGATAATTACCGCGTTGTACGGATCCCATGAACAGATACGGTCGCCTTTGGTGATCTTGCTACCATCCTTCACATACAGGTATGAACCATATGGAATGTTGTTGGTCATGATCACTTTATTGCTGCCTTGCTCAAGGATACGGAACTCACCCGAACGACCCAATACCACTTCTACTGCGCCTTCTTCAGTTTCGAAAGGTACAGTACGTACGTTTTCGAATTCGATAACGCCATCAAAACGTGCGTTGATCTGAGATTCAGCCGCGATGTTTGATGCAGTACCACCCACGTGGAAGGTACGAAGTGTAAGCTGTGTACCAGGCTCACCAATTGACTGTGCTGCAATTACACCCACTGCCTCACCCATCTGCACGCGTTTACCGCTTGCAAGATTACGGCCGTAGCACAATGCGCACACACCACGTTTGCTTTCGCAAGTCAACACCGACCGAATTTCGATACCTTCAAGCGGTGAGTTTTCGATTTTCTTGGCGATATCCTCATCAATGTCCTGACCAGCTGATACCAACAGTTCGTTAGTGATCGGGTCATAAACATCATGCAGCGAAGTACGGCCCAGTATACGATCGAACAATGGTTCTACGATATCCTCGTTGTCTTTCAATGCTGTAGTGAATATACCTCTCAAAGTACCGCAATCTGGTTCGCCAACAATCATGTCCTGCGCTACGTCATGTAAACGACGGGTCAGGTAACCGGCGTCGGCAGTTTTCAGCGCCGTATCGGCCAAACCTTTACGGGCACCGTGGGTTGAAATGAAGTACTCTAATACTGACAGACCTTCTTTGAAGTTCGAAAGGATCGGGTTCTCGATGATCTCACCGCCTGAACCTGATTTCTGAGGCTTGGCCATCAAACCACGCATACCTGCCAACTGGCGGATCTGCTCTTTAGAACCACGAGCACCAGAGTCAAGCATCATGTACACAGAGTTGAAGCCCTGGTTATCTGTCGATAATATCTCCATCACGTTTGCAGTCAAACGGTTGTTGATACGTGTCCAGATATCGATGATCTGGTTGTAACGCTCGTTGTTGGTAATGAAGCCCATGTTATAGTTGCCCATTACTTCCTCAACTTCTTTCGAAGCCTGTTCGATAAGGGTTACTTTCTGAGCAGGAATGTTAAGATCCTTCAGGTTAAATGACAAACCACCGTTGAACGCCATCTGGAATCCTAGTTCTTTGATATCGTCAAGGAACTGGGCAGCGCGCGCCATACCGGTCACTTTCACAACCTCGCCAATGATATCGCGAAGCGATTTCTTGGTTAAAAGCTCATTGATATAACCTACTTCTTCAGGAACGTGCTGGTTGAACAGTACACGACCTACAGTAGTTTCGATCAGTTTATTTACGATGCTGCCATCTTTTTCCTTCACATTGGTTTTTACCTTGATGAAGGCGTGGAGATCAACACGTTTTTCGTTAAATGCAATTATCACCTCTTCGGCTGAGTAGAACGCAAGCCCCTCGCCTTTTACAACGCGTGAAGCATCGGTTTTACGGCCTTTGGTGATATAATAAAGACCAAGCACCATGTCCTGCGATGGTACAGTAATAGGTGTACCGTTAGCAGGGTTCAGGATGTTATGCGAAGCAAGCATCAGAATTTGGGCTTCCAGGATTGCTGCGTTACCAAGCGGTACGTGCACAGCCATTTGGTCACCGTCAAAGTCGGCGTTGAACGCGGTACAAGTTAATGGGTGCAACTGGATAGCTTTACCTTCAACTAGTTTCGGCTGGAAAGCCTGGATACCCAAACGGTGCAGCGTAGGCGCACGGTTTAGTAACACAGGGTGACCTTTCAGTACGTTTTCCAGGATATCCCAAACTAACGGATCCTTGCGGTCAACAATCTTTTTAGCTGATTTTACCGTTTTTACCACACCTCGTTCGATCATCTTGCGAATGATGAACGGTTTGAATAGCTCGGCAGCCATATCTTTTGGCAGACCGCATTCGTGTAATTTCAGGTTTGGACCAACGACAATTACGGAACGGGCAGAGTAGTCAACACGCTTACCCAACAGGTTCTGACGGAAACGGCCTTGTTTACCTTTCAGGATGTCTGAAAGAGATTTCAAGGCACGGTTACCTTCTGTTTTAACTGCGTTAACCTTACGCGAGTTATCGAACAATGAATCAACAGCTTCCTGGAGCATACGTTTTTCGTTACGTAAGATCACCTCGGGCGCTTTGATCTCGATCAGTCTTTTCAGACGATTGTTACGGATGATAACACGACGATATAGGTCATTCAAGTCGGAAGTAGCAAAACGGCCGCCTTCCAAAGGCACCAACGGACGCAATTCTGGTGGGATAACCGGAACGATCTTAACGATCATCCACTCAGGGTTATTCTCGATACGTGTTTTTGCGTCACGGAATGCCTCAACAACTTGCAAACGCTTCAAAGCTTCGTTTTTACGTTGCTGAGAAGTTTCGTTAGCAGCCTGGTGGCGAAGGTTATAGGATAACTGATCCAGATCGATACGTTTCAATAATTCTTCCAAAGCCTCGGCACCCATCTTGGCAACGAACTTCTGAGGGTCCTTGTCGTCCAGGTACTGGTTTTCTTTAGGAAGGGTATCCAATACATCCAGGTATTCTTCTTCTGTCAGGAAGTCCATAGCATTAATGCCATCGCCTTCCTTAATACCCGGCTGAATAACTACGTATCTTTCATAATAAATGATAAGATCGAGTCTTTTGGTTGGCAAGCCCAGCAGGTAGCCGATTTTATTCGGCAACGAGCGGAAATACCAGATGTGAGCCACAGGAACCACCAGGTTAATGTGCCCCATACGCTCACGACGTACTTTCTTTTCGGTTACTTCAACACCGCAACGGTCGCACACAATACCCTTGTAACGGATACGCTTGTACTTACCGCAATGGCATTCGTAATCCTTAACCGGACCAAAAATACGCTCGCAGAATAAACCATCACGTTCAGGCTTGTAGGTCCTGTAGTTGATAGTCTCCGGCTTCAAAACCTCACCGCTTGACCTTTCCAGAATGGATTCAGGCGAAGCCAAACTGATGGTAATGGTGGTGAAGTTACTTTTGATTTTATTATCCTTTTTGTAAGACATAATATCTTTCTGTTTTTTCTATTAAGGTGAAAGGCGAAAGGTGAAGGGTAAAAGGTTTGGACATCGCTGCCTTTAACCTTTTACCTTTGTCCTTTTACCTTATTCTAAAGTGATATCCAAACCTAAACCTCTTAATTCGTGAACCAATACGTTGAATGATTCAGGAACTGATGGTGTGGGCAGATTCTCACCTTTAACAATAGCCTCGTAAGTCTTGGCACGGCCGATAACGTCGTCAGACTTAACGGTCAGGATCTCCTGCAGGATGTTAGATGCACCGAATGCTTCGAGTGCCCAAACCTCCATCTCACCAAAACGCTGACCACCAAACTGAGCTTTACCACCCAATGGCTGTTGCGTAATCAATGAATAAGGACCTATTGAACGTGCGTGCATCTTATCGTCAACCATGTGACCGAGTTTCAGCATGTAGATGATACCTACTGTAGTCGGTTGGTCGAAGCGCTCGCCGGTCAAACCGTTGTGCAGGTAGGTACGACCTGATTCTGGCAAGCCAGCCTTAGCGATCCACTCTTCCACTTCTCCGTGGGTTGCACCATCGAAGATCGGAGTAGCGAATTTCACGCCAAGTTCCTTACCGGCCCAGCCTAATACGGTTTCGTAGATCTGGCCCAGGTTCATACGTGAAGGTACGCCCAGCGGGTTAAGTACGATATCTACAGGTGTACCGTCTTCAAGGAATGGCATATCTTCGTCGCGCACGATACGGGCAACAATACCCTTATTACCGTGGCGGCCGGCCATTTTATCACCCACCTTAAGCTTACGCTTCTTAGCGATGTAAACTTTAGCCATTTGAACGATACCTGATGGCAGCTCGTCACCGACGCTGATCGCGAATTTATCACGACGATATGCTCCCAATTCCTCGTTGGTTTTGATTCCGTAGTTATGGAGGAGTATCTTGATCAAGTCGTTCTTATCATCGTCAGTTGTCCACTTGGTTGGGTTAACGTTTTCGTAGTTCAGCTCAACCAGGATCTTTTGGGTGAACTTAACGCCTTTTGGTACCAGCAATTCCTTGTAAACATTGTAAACACCTTGCGAAGTTTTACCATTTACAATTTCGAACAACTTTTCAATGAGGATATTTTTCAAGTCCTTCATTGCCTTGTCGTGCTTCACGTCCAGTTTATCCAACTGTGCTTTTTCTTCGGCTTTCGAAGTCTTCTTAGCACGTGAGAACAGCTTGGTATCGATAACCACACCGCTAATTGACGGAGGAGTCTTCAAAGAAGCGTCTTTCACGTCGCCTGCTTTGTCACCAAAGATGGCGCGCAACAGTTTTTCTTCCGGTGAAGGATCAGATTCGCCTTTCGGGGTGATCTTACCGATCAGGATGTCGCCTTCTTTAACCTCGGCGCCGATACGGATGATACCGTCTTCGTCAAGGTCTTTAGTAGCCTCTTCCGATACGTTCGGGATATCTGGTGTCAATTCTTCCTCACCGCGTTTAGTGTCACGAACTTCAAGCTCGAACTCTTCAACGTGGATTGAAGTGAATATATCCTGCGATACAACACGTTCAGATATTACGATAGCATCCTCAAAGTTATAACCCTGCCATGGCATGAACGCCACTTTTAAGTTACGGCCCAGGGCCAATTCACCATTCTGCGTAGCATAACCTTCGCAAAGCACCTGACCTTTTTGAACGCGCTGGCCTTTCTTAACGATAGGCTTCAGGTTGATGGTAGTGCTCTGGTTGGTTTTCTTAAACTTAGTTAAGATGTAGCTCTTCGAGTCACCGTCGAAGGAGATCAACCTGTCGGTCTCGTCGCGGTCATATTTAATGCGGATTTCGTTCGCATCAACATATTCAACCACACCGTCACCTTCAGCATTGATCAGTGTACGTGAGTCTTTGGCTACACGGCCTTCCAAACCGGTACCTACTATAGGCGCCTCAGGGCGCAACAGCGGAACCGCCTGGCGTTGCATGTTCGAACCCATCAGCGCACGGTTAGCGTCATCATGTTCCAGGAACGGAATCAATGAAGCAGCGATCGAGGTGATCTGGTTCGGAGCAATGTCCATATAATCCAAGCGCTCAGGCTCGATAACCGGGAAGTCACCTTCGAAACGTGCCTTAACACGTGGCGAGTCGAACACACCCTTATCGTTGTATACTGCATTAGCCTGTGCAATAGTTTTTCCGTCTTCGTCTTCCGCCGACAGGTAAACAACCGGCTCGTCAACTGCAACCACACCGTTATCAACACGCTTATACGGCGTCTCGATGAAACCTAAGTGGTTGATCTTTGCGTGAACGCAAAGAGACGAGATCAGACCGATGTTCGGACCTTCTGGAGTTTCGATAGTACACAAACGACCGTAGTGGGTGTAGTGCACGTCACGAACCTCGAAACCGGCACGCTCACGTGACAGACCGCCTGGACCTAAAGCCGAAAGACGACGCTTGTTCGTGATCTCAGCCAATGGATTTGTTTGATCCATGAACTGAGACAGCTGGTTGGTACCGAAGAACGAGTTGATTACAGATGACAGTGTACGTGCATTGATCAGGTCGGTTGGTGTGAACACCTCGTTGTCACGGATGTTCATACGCTCGCGGATGGTACGTGCCATACGCGCCAGACCAACACCAAACTGTGCATACAACTGCTCGCCCACAGTACGAACACGACGGTTCGACAAGTGGTCGATATCATCCACCTCAGCTTTAGAGTTGATCAATTTGATCAGGTACTTAACAATCGCAATGATATCTTCCTTGGTCAATACTTTGATCTCGTCAGATATATTCAATTGCAACTTGCGGTTGATGCGGTAACGGCCCACATCACCCAGGTCATATCTCTTGTCAGAGAAGAACAGGCGATCGATGATACCACGAGCAGTTTCCTCATCTGGTGGTTCAGCATTACGCAACTGGCGGTAGATATGCTCAACCGCTTCTTTCTCCGAGTTCGAAGTATCCTTTTGTAAGGTATTATATATAATGGTATAATCACCGCTTGATGCAGCGTCTTCCTTATTCAGGATGATCGTTTTAACACCAGCGTCGATGATCATATCGATATGGTCGTCTTCCAGCATGGTTTCACGCTCCAGGATGATCTCATTACGGTCGATAGACACCACTTCACCGGTATCCTCGTCCACAAAGTCTTCAACCCATTTTTTGAGCACCCTTGCAGCGAGCTTCCGGCCGATGTATTTCTTCAGGCCTGACTTGCTCACTTTTACTTCGTCGGCCAGCTCGAACAACTCGAGGATGTCTTTATCCGAGTCGTAACCGATGGCGCGAAGCAGCGTAGTAACCGGGAATTTCTTTTTACGGTCAATGTAAGCATACATTACGTTGTTCACGTCAGTAGCAAACTCGATCCATGAACCCTTGAACGGGATAACACGGGCAGAGTACAATTTTGTACCGTTAGTGTGGCGGCTCTGACCAAAGAACACACCTGGCGAACGGTGCAATTGCGATACAATTACACGCTCGGCGCCATTGATGATGAAAGTACCCTTGGGGGTCATGTATGGGATAGTACCCAGGTACACGTCCTGAACGATAGTTTCAAAATCCTCGTGCTCGGCATCGTTACATGATAAACGAAGCTTTGCCTTCAGCGGCACACTGTAAGTTAGGCCGCGCTCGATACACTCTCGTATATCATAACGTGGCGGGTCAATAAAATAATCAAGAAACTCTAATACGAAGATGTTCCTTGAATCTGAGATTGGAAAGTTTTCAGCGAATACTTTGAACAACCCTTCCTTGTGGCGGTTGTCTGAAGTGGTTTCCAACTGGAAAAATTCCTGGAAAAATTGCAACTGAACATCCAGGAAGTCCGGATAATCCAGAACTTTCCTACTGGTCGCAAAATTTACTCTTTGATCGATTATGTTTGCCAAGGGACTTTGATTTTAGTGTAATAACAAACTTTTTTTCTAGGTAGATGTCCCGACTTTGTCGGGGTAGATGTGAGAATTGAGATGTAAGACCTGAGACTTTTATTTACACCGATAAGGCAATTTGTCTCATATCTCAAATCTAATATCTCATATCTTAAGTATATATAAACGACAATAGACTCCGACCGAATAACGGTCGGAGTCTTATGCTATTATGCTTTATTGAAGTTATTTAACTTCAACAACAGCTCCGGCTTCTTCTAATTGTTTTTTCAGCGATTCAGCTTCTTCTTTAGTTACACCAGTTTTAACTTCTTTTGGTGCACCGTCAACAAGATCTTTAGCTTCTTTCAAGCCAAGACCGGTAAGGTCTTTAACTAATTTAACAACAGCCAATTTCGCGCCGCCTGCTTCTTTCAGGATAACGTCGAATGCAGTCTGAACAGCTTCAGCAGCAGGAGCGTCATCGCCACCACCTGCAGCAGGAGCAGCAACTGCAACAGCAGCAGCAGCAGGCTCAATGCCGTACTCGTCTTTCAATATCTGAGCTAATTCGTTAACTTCTTTTACTGTCAGGTTTACCAACTGCTCAGCAAATGATTTTAAATCTGCCATTTTATTTTGATTTTTACTTTTAATGCTTTTTGTTAATTGCGGACTTATTCCAGGTGTCCGTTAACCTCTTTCTTGTAATGTTTTAACAATTCCTGCCAGTTTGTTTCCACCTGATTGCAGCGCAGAAACAACATTTTTAGCTGGTGATTGCAGTAATCCGATGATCTCGCCGATCAACTGTTCCTTAGATTTAAGGTTGATCAGGGTATCCAACTGGTTGTCGCCAACAAATACTGCCGAATCGATATAAGCCGCTTTTAAAATAGGTTTTTCACCTGTTTTCCTCAATTGCTTGATCAGCTTTGCCGGAGCAGTTGCTGATTTAGTGAAGAGGATAGTTGATGAACCTTTTAAAACATCATATATCGGGCTGAAATCGCCATCGGCAGCTTCCATAGCCTTTTTAATAAGGCTGTTTTTTGCTACCTGCATGGTGATATCGCTCTCAAAGCATTTGCGACGGATATCGTTTACTTTTGCAACCGTCAGATTAGCAGTATCGGTGATATAGAAATTACCGTACTCTTTAATCTGTTCAGTAAGGGCAAGAACAAGCTCGTGTTTTTCTTCTTTATTCATGATTAGATCCCTGCTACTGTTTTAGTTTCAATTTCGATTCCTGGCGACATAGTTGAAGAGAGATGGATACTCTTAAAGTATGTTCCTTTAGCTGCCGAAGGTTTCAATTTCGAGATGGTTTGGATAACTTCCAAAGCGTTCTCATAAATTTTATCGGCAGAGAAAGACACTTTTCCTACTGAAGCGTGGATGATACCGGTTTTGTCAACCTTGAAGTCGATCTTACCACCTTTAACCTCGGTAACCGCTTTGCCAACTTCGGCCGTTACGGTACCCGATTTAGGGTTTGGCATCAGGTTACGCGGACCGAGAATACGACCCAAACGACCTACCTTAGCCATCACACTTGGCATAGTGATGATAATATCAACATCAGTCCATCCGCCTTCAATCTTGGCAATGTAATCATCCAAACCTACAAAATCTGCACCTGCATCTTTAGCTTCTTGTTCCTTATCAGGAGTACAAAGCACCAATACGCGTACAGTCTTGCCGGTACCATGAGGTAATGTTGCGATACCGCGAACCATTTGATTGGCTTTACGCGGGTCAACACCAAGGCGTACATCGATATCAACAGAAGCATCAAATTTGGTAGTAGTAATATCCTTTACCAATTTAGATGCGTCCTGCAGCGAGTACGACTTGTTCACCTCAATCTTGGAGAGTGCCACTTTTTGATTTTTTGTTAATCTTGCCACTGTCTTAAACTGATTTGTATAAATTAATTGTTCCAGGGAGCTGTACCTGATACAGTGATCCCCATACTGCGGGCAGTACCTGCAACCATTTTCATGGCCGATTCAACTGTGAACGCATTCAAGTCTGTCATTTTATCTTTAGCTATCGCCTCAACCTGGCTCCAGTTTACACTGGCAACCTTTTTACGGTTTGGCTCGGCCGACCCACTTTTGATACCCGCAACTTCCATCAACTGGATAGCTACTGGTGGGGTTTTGATGATAAAATCAAATGACTTGTCGACGTAAACAGTAATAACCACAGGCAACACTTTACCAGGACGATCCTGGGTACGTGCATTGAACTGCTTGCAAAACTCCATGATGTTGACACCTTTTGCACCCAATGCCGGGCCAATTGGTGGCGATGGATTTGCCGCGCCGCCCTTAACTTGTAGTTTTACTAACGCACCGACTTCTTTTGCCATTTTAATTTACTTTTATTAATTAACTCAATGTTAGTAAGTGGAAGCTATGTAACATTTACCTTGCGAGCAGTGATTAGAGATTGGAGACCAGAGATTAGTTAGTCTCTTCAAAAATCAATTAGCTACTCTTAATATTTTTATAGTTGCCGGAGCCAGAAACCTAATCTCTAATCTCCGGTTAACTAATCACTATTCTTTTTCAACCTGCATGTAATTCAACTCAAGCGGCGTACGGCGCCCGAATATCTTTACCATTACTTTCAGTTTCTTCTTCTCCTCGTTCACTTCTTCGATCACACCGCTGAAACCATTGAACGGACCATCCATTACCTTTACGCTTTCGCCTACATAATATGGCACATTCATCGTTTCGCCGGCGGTGGTCATTTCGTCAACCTTACCGAGGATGCGATTTACTTCTGACTGACGGAGCGGCTGAGCATTACCTGCTTTATCGCCCAGGAAGCCAATCACGCTATTGATATTTTTAATCACGTGCTCAAGCTCGCCATCCAGCGCAGCTTCCATCAATACATAACCCGGGAAGAAGTTACGCTCTTTGGCTATCTTCTTTCCGTCGCGCATTTGATAGTATTTTTCCGTTGGGATCAACACTTGTGGAACCAAATGGCTAATGCCAAGGCGATTTACCTCAGCATCAATATATTGCTTAACCTTTTTTTCTTTTCCGCTGATGGCGCGTACTACATACCATTTTAACTGATCGCTCATCTTGTAGAAATTAGGCTAGTGATGTATAAAATTTCTCAAGCACAAAATGTATCGCCAGGTCCATACCATATATTAATAGTGCGATAATGATCGAAGCTATTAATACCACTACGGCGCTGTTATACAATTCGCGCCAGGTTGGCCAAGTTACTTTTTGGGTTAACTCGATATAAGACTCTTTAATATATTCTGCTACTCCAGCCATTTTTGTCTTTTTATTACGCACGGGTACAAGGATTCGAACCCTGATCAAAGGTTTTGGAGACCTCTATTCTACCATTGAACTATACCCGTTCTTATTTATTTTTTTCTGATTTCCTTTTTGTGAACAAAGTACTTAGCCTTTTCGGGCTAAGTACTTTGAAAGAAATTAACCTATTTCGGTGCCTCATTTAAGAGGCCGAGGTAGATTACTTTAAGATCTCAGTTACCTGACCTGCACCTACGGTACGGCCACCTTCGCGGATAGCGAAACGCAGACCTTTTTCCATTGCGATTGCGTTGATCAGCTTTACAGTGATGGTAACGTTATCGCCAGGCATAACCATTTCGATACCTGGTTCCAAACCGATCTCGCCGGTTACGTCAGTAGTACGGAAATAGAATTGAGGCCGGTATTTGTTGAAGAATGGAGTGTGACGGCCACCTTCTGCCTTTGATAATACGTAAACTTCTGCTTTGAAATCCGTGTGTGGAGTTACTGAACCTGGTTTGCAGATAACCATACCACGACGGATATCAGTTTTCTCAATACCACGCAGTAACAGACCTACGTTGTCACCAGCTTCGCCACGATCAAGGATCTTGCGGAACATCTCAACACCGGTTACAGTTGATTTCAGGTTTTCAGCACCCATACCCAGGATGTCAACAGCATCACCTGAGTTGATTACACCACGCTCGATACGACCAGTTGCTACAGTACCACGACCAGTGATCGAGAATACGTCTTCAACAGGCATCAAGAAAGGAAGATCGGTCAGACGTGGAGGGATTGGAATGTAGCTATCTACAGCGTTCATCAACTCCATGATCTTTTCAACCCATTTAGGGTCACCATTCAGGCCACCCAAAGCAGAACCTTGGATAACAGGGATATCGTCGCCAGGGAATTCGTAGAACGACAATAGTTCACGAACTTCCATTTCAACTAATTCTAACAGTTCCGGATCATCAACCATGTCAACTTTGTTCATGAAAACAACAAGCGCAGGTACACCTACCTGACGAGCCAACAGGATGTGCTCACGGGTTTGAGGCATAGGACCATCTGTAGCTGCTACCACAATGATAGCACCGTCCATCTGAGCAGCACCAGTAACCATGTTTTTCACATAGTCGGCGTGTCCAGGGCAGTCAACGTGTGCATAGTGACGATTAGCAGTTGAGTACTCAACGTGTGCAGTGTTGATTGTGATACCACGCTCTTTTTCTTCAGGAGCAGAGTCGATTGAATCGAAAGAACGAGCCTCAGATAAACCTTTATCAGCCAATACTTTGGTAATAGCTGCGGTAAGGGTTGTTTTACCGTGGTCAACGTGACCGATAGTACCGATGTTTAAGTGCGGCTTACTGCGGTCAAATTTTTCTTTTGCCATGATTTATTTAAATTTTGTAGGTTAATTTTATTTTTAATTGTCGTTTAAAAAACGCAGAGCCAATGATGGGATTTGAACCCATGGCCTCTTCCTTACCAAGGAAGTGCTCTACCCCTGAGCTACATCGGCTTATTATTTCAGTTTGCAGTTCTGAGTTTGCAGTTATCAGTTAGTAACTGCCCACTGTAAACTGGCGACTGCCAACTGTAACTGAGCGGAAGACGAGGTTCGAACTCGCGACCTATAGCTTGGAAGGCTATCGCTCTACCAACTGAGCTACTTCCGCTTGTTTGATTTAAACTCTAAATTCTAAACTCTAAATCCTAAGTTTTAATTTTTAGAATTTAGAGTTTAGAATTTAAAACCTGTGGGGAGAGAAGGATTCGAACCTTCGTAGCCGAAGCAACGGATTTACAGTCCGTCCCATTTGACCGCTCTGGTATCTCCCCATGTTGAAATTTCGAATATCGAATTTTCAATTTCGAAATTGGAATTCCGAAATTCGAAATCAACAGAGCCTCCTATCGGGATCGAACCAATGACCTACTGATTACAAGTCAGTTGCTCTACCAGCTGAGCTAAGGAGGCGTATCTTCTTCGCTTTTTGCTTGTCCTTTCACCCTCCTGCGAGAGTTCCGTTAGCTAGCTACAGAGATTTATTGCTTTAATTTGGGGGCGCAATATCTAAAAAATATTCGATATCACGCGCTTAAATTACAGGCTTAAAAATTTTATTTTAAAGAACCATCCTTTTCGGTAAAAATTCGAGGCATATATACCTCTCCGAAAGGGACTGCAAATTTACACATTTTTAAAACCGGACAAAATAATTTTTACAAAAAAAATCGGCGGGGTGAGAATCGACCGATTTTGTTTCATTAAAGCGCCTTTGATAGGTAAAATGATCGTGTCGATCATCCTTTACCTGGGTTGATTTCTAATGACTAGCCTGGATTATGGTTCTATCTTCTGCAAAATTCGCTTAAATTCTATCGTTTTTATAACCGTGACTGTTGGGAATGGAATGTGTCTCAAAATATCAAAATGCTTGTCTTCTGAAACGATATAATCTGCATTCGCTGCGACGGCACAATCGAAAAACTTATTGTCATCGGCATCCCTTTCAATTACGTTCCATTCAAAATATCGAACAATCTGTACTATGTTTTCATTTAACATCATTTCTGTCAGCACACGCTCAACATCAACAGATGAGAAATACCTTTCAATTATTTCCGCATATTCATTCAGAATATCAGTGGTAACACAGAGCTTATATTTCCCATGCAAGAAAGATTGCCAAACCCAATGAAAAGGCGATTTCCTTGAAATACTGGCGACCAATACATTAGTGTCTAAGACTATCCGGAGCATATCAGCGAGACTTGCGATCGTGCCCGCTAAGCATTTTTTCAAAATCAGCGTCTGTATAACCCCTTTCGGTAACTATTTTATCCAAATGCTGCTGCAGCTTGGTTCTATTGAAATCAAGCAGTAAATCGCGCAACTCATTTAAATCCTGTTCCGATTCAATATCTTTAACTACCTGCCAAACCATCATTTGAGCCTGACTTAAGGATTTCGCTTTTACTGCATTTCTCATATTCAAAGCCTTTATTAAACAAAGATACTCATAATACCTAAAAAAAATCGGCGGGACAAATCCCCCGCCGATCCTCGCGATTTTTTATCGTTAATTATATTAAAATTCTTCGTCTGTGGCCAATATTGCGGCTTTTTTCGAATTTTCGGCAACTATGGCTTTCTTCTGTTTATGCTTTTCTATTTGCTTGCGCAGGCTCTCGACCGCCAGGTCAGTGGCCTCTTCAAAGGATTTACATTGTTCTTTTGCGAATAACTGGGTACCCGGTAACGTCAGTTTTATTTCTGTTATTTTATTTTCCTCATCTTCTACATTTTCAAGTTTCAGGTAAACTTCGCCGCTAATGATTCTGTCGAAAAACTGATCGAGCTTATTGGCTTTCTTTTGGATAAATTCTAACAATTTCTTGTCTGCATTGAAACGGATAGACTGCACAGTAATTTTCATTGTTCCTCCTTTATTATGCCTTGGGATGGGCTTGTTTATAAATAGACTTTAATCGCTCAACTGAATTGTGTGTATAAACCTGCGTCGCGCTAAGGTTAGCATGCCCCAAAAGCTCCTTAATAGCATTCAGGTCGGCGCCACGGTTTAATAAGCTTGTTGCAAAGGTGTGCCGCAGAACATGCGGGCTTTTTTTATCCTGTGTTGATATGTGGGAAAGATATCTCTGCACGATCAAATAGATGAATTTCGGGTATGCCTCCATTCCTTTATTTGTAACGATTAACGTTAATGAAATGTTATGAAAATTTTCATTTTTCTTTAAGGCAAGATATCGCTCCAATAAGTACTTCAGTTCCTGATTGATAGGTATGATACGCTCCTTGTTTCGCTTACCCAATACCTTGATGGTGCCGCCATAAAAGTCGATGTCACCTTCCTTCAAACCCACCAATTCGGCGAGACGG
>Ga0068856_100003363_pt1 | contig 16203 bp, 13 predicted proteins | sample KBSCornC62_FD_66595 | JGI IMG/M metagenome (GOLD analysis project Ga0068856, IMG submission 66595) | Corn rhizosphere microbial communities from Kellogg Biological Station, Michigan, USA - KBS Corn C6-2 | ecosystem: Host-associated > Plants > Roots > Rhizosphere > Soil ...
CACAGGGCTTTTTTCTGAATGATTCGTGGCAGCCAAAAACTTTCACGGCGCCATCCGGCACGTCGAGCGTTTCAAAGCCCGCTGCTTCGGACATTACTGTGAGCATTGATCTGAGCCAGATCGTTACCAAAGTTTCGCCCCTGATATTTGGTAATAACACCAATCCTTTTATGGGACAAATGGTGGATCAGCCAGCATTAATGACTAACCTGGCAACACTGTCGCCCAATATCCTGCGTTTTCCGGGCGGCAGTTTGTCAGATGTTTATTTCTGGAACGCCGGCGATGGCCAGGCTCCGGCCGATGCACCGGCTCAATTGCTTGATGCCAACGGCAATGCTTCCAATGCGGGTTACTGGTACGGCAATAATACCGGCGAGTGGACAATGACGTTAGATAACTACTATAAGGCACTACAGCAGGTAAATGCTAAAGGTTTAATCACCGTAAACTACGGTTATGCCCGCTACGGCACCAGTGCTAATCCTGTGCAGGCGGCCGCGCATCTGGCGGCGCAATGGGTTAGGTATGATAAGGGCCGCACTAAATACTGGGAAATTGGTAATGAGGTGTATGGCAGTTGGGAAGCAGGATACCGTATTAGTGTGCCCGCGAACCAGGATGGCCAGCCTCAGATTGTAACCCCCGCGATTTATGGCACCCACTTTAAAGTCTTCGCTGATTCCATGCGCGTGGCGGCCACGCAGGTTGGTGCGACAATCGAGATCGGCATAGTTTTGACGGGCGCAAATGACGCCTCTGTTTCCGGTCAGGTGAACAACTGGAATGCCGGAGTGCTGGCTGCAGCCGGTAACACACCCGATTTTTTTGTAGTGCACAACTACTACACGCCATATAATCAAAACTCTACTCCGGCGGTGATACTGGGTACACCTGTTTCCAGCACTGCGTCAATGGTCAGTTGGGTCAGATCGAGCGCGGCAGGCGCTTCGGTAACGCAAAAGCCAATTGCGATGGATGAGTATAATATTTTCGCCACAGGCTCCAACCAAATGGTATCGCAAATTGCCGGCGTGCATGGGGTGATGGTTTTGGGTGAGTCACTCAAAAATAAAATCAGCATGGCAAGCCGCTGGGATTTGGCCAACGGCTGGGACAATGGCGATGACATGGGGCTGTTCAACAATTCGTCTCAAACATCGGGAAGCGAACCCGGCGCTGCCGCCTGGAATCCTCGCCCGGCATATTATTATATGTATTATTTCCAGAAGTATTTTGGTGATCGCATGGTGGCCTCAACCGTAACCGGCAGCAGTGATATTTTGAGCTATGCCTCGATGTTTTCATCCGGCCAGGCTGCGGATATTTTGGTCAATACCAGTTCGACAGATCATACAGTTACCATTGGCATCAATAACTTCCTGCCGGGAACAAACTATTATTATTATGTGTTGCAGGGCGGGAGCGAGGCAACCTATTCACGTAAGGTTTATGTCAATGGTTCAGGGCCTTCAGGTGTTTCGGGCGGCCCCTCGAACTTTACCGGCATAGCGCCTATTTCGGCAGCACAAAAGGGAGGGATTACTGTTGTAGTTCCTGCTTATGGAGTAGTATATTTGGTCGCCGACGGCAATATATAAACCAAATTAACTATGAGAAAGACACTACTTATCGCTTTGATCGCTCTTTTGGGCGAACTGAAATCTTACGCCCAGGACAATTCGAACCTGGCAGCAACGCCGCCCATGGGCTGGAACAGCTGGAACATCTTCCAGACCAAAATAGACGAACCACTGCTGAAGCAGATGGTGGACGCCTATGTTTCATCGGGTATGCGCGATGCCGGCTATACTTATTTTGTATTGGACGACGGCTGGATGTCGATGGAAAGGGATCAAAACGGTCAGCTGGTGGCTGATCCTAAAAAGTTCCCAAACGGCATGAAGGAGTTTGCCGACTATGTGCACTCCAAAGGAATGAAGTTCGGTATTTACAACTGCGCCGGCAGTAAAACCTGCGCCGGTTATCCCGGCACCCGTGGCCACGAATATGAAGATGCTCGCCTCTATGCTTCATGGGGCGTTGATTATTTTAAATACGATTGGTGTAATACCGACAGCCTCAATGCCAAAGAGGCTTATAAAACAATGAGCGATGCGCTAAAGGCTTCGGGGAGACCAATTGTGTTCAGCTTGTGCGAATGGGGTGGCCATAACCCATGGCTTTGGAACGGTATCGGGCAACTTTATCGTACCACAGGCGATATCAATGTTAGCTTTGTAAAACCGGTTAAACATGGCACTTGGGAAGCGCAAAGCGTGCTATCGATTTTGGATAAGCAGGAAACGATTCGTCAGTATAATCACCCTGGTCACTGGAATGACCCCGATATGCTGGAGGTAGGCAACGGTTTGACCAATACCGAAGATAAAGCGCACTTTTCATTGTGGTGTATGATGTCGGCTCCGCTGATGGCTGGTAATAACCTGGAGAAGATGTCGGATCAAACCAAAACCATCCTCACCAATAAGGATGTGATTGCGTTGGACCAGGACGCCCTTGGCGTGCAATGTTTCAAAGTATATTCGGATAACGGCCTGGAAGCCTGGGCAAAACCATTATCTAATGGTGATTGGGCCATTTGTTTCCTGAATCGCACAGATCAAAGTCAAAATATCAACTACGATTGGTCGCAGCATGCCATCAATGACGATATCTCCAAAACTAATGCTGATTTCACCAAAGCCACCTTCAAGCTCCACGATCTTTGGACCAAAAAGGATGTTGGTACCACGAAGAGGGCATTTAAGCAGGCATTGGCTTCGCATGATGTGATTGTGCTTAGGCTTGTGAAAGGTTGAAAAAGTTATAGTTGAAATAGTTATAAATGTTATAAAGGTTATAGAGGTTGGGTTATCGACTATTATAAACTTTATAACATTTATAACCTCTCCAACTTCTCCAACCAAACAAAAACAAGTCTCCATTCCTTTTAAATCAAAAAGGAACCATGAACGCCTATCAGCAAAAATGGATCGATGTGCTTAAGGCTGCTAATCTAAAAAACTGGCAGATTGAGCCGCTGGGTGATGATATCAGGGTAACGATGCCCAACATAACTGATCTGAAGCTGATCAGGGATAATTTGCCGGAAGTGATCGCAGCCTTCTCACTTGATAATGACGAACCGCAGGAAAGGTTGAAATTTATCTTTAAAAACGATGCTGAGTTATTTGAATACATCCTCAACCCGACCGAAGAGGACCTTAGCGAAGACGATGAGCATTAACGAAGCTTTGTTTTGCTGGATATTACAGCTACGCTCAATCCCATGCAGGCGATCAGCAAAAACGATGCCCTTAACGTTGCTATCCCGGCTATAAAACCGATGAGCGGCGGCCCAATCATAAATCCCGAAAAACCTATAGTGGAAACTGCGGTCAACGCTACACCGGGCGCTATGCCTTCAGTTCGTCCCGCGGAGCTATAGATCATCGGCACAACAGAACAAACACCGACGCCGACCAGCATAAAGCCCGCGATACTTGGCCATAGGTATGGAAACAGCACCGCGACCAGGAGTCCGGCTGCAGTAAGTGTGCCGCTTATTTGCAAGGTGCGCTTCAATCCGTATTTGCCGGCGAACCAATCGGCGGTAAATCGTCCCAGGGCCATCGTACACATGAATGCAAAATAGCCGGCACCAATCCAGCCGCCCTCAGCTAATACAACTTTTTTGAAATAAACGCCGCTCCAGTCAAACATCGTCCCTTCGCAAATCATGGAGCAAAATGCGATGATGCCTAGTTTCAGAAGAGGTGACATCGTCCTTAGTCTTTCGCGAATTGTTGGAATAGCCTCGCCTTCATGCGCTGCTGCTTTTCCGCTATCATGCACCAATTTGTTCGAGCTGATAATGATTCCCGCAAAGATCATCACCATAATAACGATGAAATGATAAAAAGGAGGAATTTGCTTCCCGATCATAAATATGCCTATACCCGCGCCCGTAAAGCCGGCCATACTCCATATACCGTGGAATGAAGCCATGATAGGCTTTTCGTACATTTTTTCAGCAGCTACGGCTTGAGTATTCACTGCTATATTTGCTGCATTACCTACAAAGCCATAGCACCAAAGGCAGGCTATTAATTCGACTATATTTTGTGCTGCGCCGAGGCCAACCAGGAAAAATGCATATAAAGTGATGGCGATAATAAGCAGCTTACGGCTGCCAATTTTTGTAATGATCCATCCGGTAAAAGGTAATGAACACATTAACCCGGTTGGGATGGCAAGCAGTACGCCACCCAAAGCGGCTTCAGATAGGTGAAGTTTTTGCTGAATAGCCGGTATCCTCGATGCCCAACTGGCAAAGCTAAGCCCGGCCATAAAAAAGAAAGCAGCGACCGCTATCCTTAACGCCAGCCTGGAATTAACCGAAGTTTTGAGTGAAGCAGTATCCATTACCTCGCAATTTACTTAGTGTTAAAAATACACTAAGTTGATTTGATACAAATGTATTACATTTTATGCGAAAAGCAAATGCCTAATTTCTGGCTTAACCGCAACTGCCATCGGGCGAACAGCTTTCCCCTTCGATAACAGTCAGCGACGGTTTCGGGTTTTCGGCTTGCCATTCGGCATAGGATTTTTCTAATGTTTGGGTGAAAACAGGAACAGCTTGCGCTCCTGAAATGCCATACTTATCATTGAAAACAAAGAAGGGTACACCATGAATGCCCAGGGACTGCGCCTCGGCAATATCACTTTTAACGCCATCAGCAAAAGCATCGCTTTCAATGGTCTTTTTAACGTCGCCGGCGTCGAGACCGATTGAAACGGCGATTTCTGCCAAAGTGTCGTTATCGTCAATGTTTTTGCCTTCGGTAAAATAAGCTTTGAATAATGCTTCTTCCATCGCTTCGCCCAAAGCGTGCTTTTTTGCCAGGTGGCTAACGCGATGAGCATTGAAGCTATTGGCAACAACAGCTTTATCGAAATCGTAAGTTAAACCCACTTCCGCGGCCATTTCGGTTACATGGTTGTTCATACGGCGGGCATAATCCAGCGTCCAGCCTTTGGCTTCGGCGAGGTATTCGTTGATATTGATACTGGGATCGGTTTTCATGTAAGGGTTCAGCTGGAAGCTTTTCCACTCAACCGCAATTTCATCCTTTTGCGGGAACGCGTTTAAAGCTTCTTCAAACCTTCTTTTTCCAATATAACAGAATGGACACATAACGTCCGACCAGATTTCAATTTTCATTTTTTTCATAGCATGGTGTGCTCCAAAGCTATGCCAATACTTTGCTTTTTGGGTTAAATCGACTTTCAATTTCACGCTTCCTCGTCAGATATGATAATTTGATGACCTATTGCTATTTTGGCAAGTATATTAATATCTTTAGAAAATATAAACCACTTTACACATGCCGCATATTACACTTGATCCTGCTTTACCTGGCATTACCGGGCTGCTAAACTATCGGCTTGACACAGCTTTGCCAATCCGCCAGTTGACACAAATATTGCTGCGCGGCGAGTCAACGCTAACAGAAGGGGAGCGGGAACTGATTGCAACAGTGGTTTCACAGGGTAATCAATGTAAGTTTTGCACTGCGGCACACACGGCTGCGGCTGATGCTATACTGGGTGAAAAAACTACCGCCGAACTGGTAAAAACTGACCCTGCAAATGCGCCGGTGAGTGATAAAATGAAACATCTGCTCGAAATCGCGAGACGCGTTCAGACTGATGCGCGTACTGTCGATCCGGAGTTAGTCGTAAGCGCTAAAGACGCGGGCGCTACCGAACTGGAAATACATGATACTGTGCTGATTGCCGCCTTATTCTGCCTTTACAATAAATATGTAGATGGCTTGGCGAGTGTGACGCCGACAGAGCCGGCATTTTACGAGCGCCTTGGCTCGATATTAAAGAACAGCGGCTACCTGCCATCCCCCAATCGCTATGCAACCCTGAACGCTTGATGAGAAAGAAAACAAACGCCCCTTTATTCTGGATTGGTATGTTTCTCCTGTTCTTCCCGGGACTGATGCATGCGTACCTGCTGATGCCGTTTCCGGGTAGTCAGAATTTAGAGGCTATCAAGCTATGCTATTATCTCGAAAAGATCATTCTGCCGTTACGAATTGCAGGTGCGGTAATGGTGCTATGGTATTTATTGAAATATTTGGGAAAAGATAATCGTCGCGGGAAAATCGTTAAGATCGTGGTGCTGGTTTTAGCGCTCGGTAGTTTATACATAACCGATGTGCAATACAAGGCGTCGAGCATGTTCGAAGAGCCGACGACGGTAAAGTTCACCAATTCCATGAGCAATAAGGTGCCCGAAAGTTATATCGTGCTGGGTGTTGTTAATAATGGCATAGCCAAGGCTTATCCATTGGTTTACCTCGGATATCATCATAAAGTGCAAGACAACGTTGGTAATCTGCCTGTGCTGATCACCTATTGTACCATGTGCCGTACCGGCAGAGTTTATAGTCCGGTGATTAACGGCACAAGACAAACTTTCAGGCTGGTAGGAGCCAGGCATTATAATGCGATCATTGAAGATGAAACTACCGGCAGCTGGTGGTACCAGGCCACGGGCGAGGCTGCAGTTGGCCCAATGCAAGGCTCGTTTCTGAAGGAGCTTCCTTATGAGCAATCAACCCTGGGCGCATGGCTCGAAAAACATCCCGGCTCGCTGATCCTTCAGCCGGATAATCATTTTAAAAGCGATTATGAGGATCTGAAAGATTATGATGTAAAACAAGCGGTCGATCGGGATTCTACTATTAGAAACAAAGATACTTTATACCGAAAAACCTGGGTGATAGGCGTCATTATTAACAAACAGCCAAAAGCATACGATTGGCGCAGAATGCAAAAACTATGCATCTTAAATGATCAGTTCGGTTCAACGCCCGTGTTGGTTGCACTTGAAGATGACGACCACACTTTCCACGTTTTCAACCGCGACGTTAATGGCAAAGCGCTGAATTTTAAAATGGATGCCAGCGGAAATTTAGTTGATCAGGAAACCGGATCCACATGGAACTGGGACGGATTAGCTACGGCCGGCCCGTCCAAAGGGAAGCAACTGGCCAAAATACAAGGGTACCAGGAGTACTGGCACTCGTGGAAGCATTTTCATCCGGCGACCATTTTATGGAGCGGAAAATGACCGGATTAAAAGACTTGCGAAGTTATAGAAACTTCGCAAGTCTGTCAGATACCTAAAAGAAAATCGCCACCCGCAATTTCGCAAAGAAAGGTGTTCCCGGCGTAAAGCTCATTTGATCAACCGGGACGGATTCGTTTCTTAATTGGCTCACTTCTTCAGCTTCAAATTCGTTCCATTTGGTATTGAACAGGTTCTCGATCGATAGACCGACCTCATAACGTTTTTGGGTATAATTGATCTTGAGATCAGTTACATAATAACCATCAGCGCGAAGCGTATTCATGTCGTTGCCCGGACGGCTATGCATATAGCGATAGCTGATACCTCCATTGACCCCGTTGGCGAATTTGAAATCGAGGCCGCCGGTGCTTGTAAACGTAGGAGCGAGGGCCAGGTAATTGTGCCCGGCGGCGCTGTCAACCAATCGGGGTTTTGCCAGGTTGAGGTTTAGATCGGCAAAGAGCCAATTGGTCAGCTGGTAACGGGCGGACAGATCGATACCCTCGCGCCGGGTTTTACCGCCTGGGACAATATCGCCATCGTCGGTATAAACAAACTCTTGCTGCAGGTATAAATACCATAACGCGGCGTTAATGTACAGATGAGGGATTGGCTTCCAGTTCAAACCAAGATCGGCACCATAAGCTGCCGGGATGGTTTCCAGACCGTTATTGCCGATAACTACAATAGCGTTATTTGAATGGAAGCCTTTGCCTGCCTTCAGATAAAACTGCAATTGATTATTGACGGTATACTGGATATTCACTTTTGGACTAATCACAACTTGTGTCTTCGTTGTGTCGTGATAATTGAAATTGAAATAATCCAGGCGTGAACCTACATTAATCAGCCAGTTACCACTCTCGAGTGTTTCGTCCAAATAAACCGCAGTATTGTTTTGCCGGATATCGCCTTGTGCTACATAGTCTAAAAATTGGTATTGTTCGGTCACATGGCTGTATTCGGTGCCATAAGTGCGGTCGAATCGGCTTTGAAGACCTAGCGCAGAAGTTAGTACGGCATTGCCCAGATCGTTGCGTTTGCTCAACTTGCCATCATAGCCGAACATGTCGCGTGTTTCATGCTGCTGTCTTACATCGCCGTTAACCGGATCATCAGCAAAAAACGTCGAATTTACATGCAGCGAAAAAGTATAGTGTGTGTAATACAACTGGTTTTCCATGGTCCAGTTGTTTTTCAGATCGGTAGCAAGTTTAGCTATCACATTGCTGCGGGTGCTTTTGCCGTTCTGCGCACTGTCAATGGTGCCGAAACGGCTGATGGGGTTTGCTGCCTCAGGAATCGTATACGGACTTCCATTGTCGTCCAATGCCATGGTCCCAGCGGCAACCACCCTTTCCGGTATTTCGCCGGACGGCCGCCAACTCGTGCTGAACGTAGAGGCGCTTAGCGACAATTTATTATTTGCATCCAATTGCTTCGAGTACTTACCAAACAGGTTGAACCGCTTATAATGTTCGGCCAATTGAAATGGCCCGTCTGTATAATTGTACTCACCAGCTAAGTACGCATTCTCTCCGTTCTGTTTGGCTTTGGCGCTCAGCAGATCGACCATGCCCATCACCCGAAAGGTATTGAACTGGCCGCCTTCTAAACTGATCACACTTTTGCTAATGGCGTCTTTAGTATTGTAGCTTAAATAACCCGCGGTGGCCAGATCCCCGTAACCGGTGTAATAAGGCCCTTTCCCATAATCGAAATCGGCGACCGTTTCAGGAATCAGGAAGTGCAGATCGGCATAGCCTTGTCCGTGAATGTGCGATACCATGTTGACCGGCATGCCGTCAACGGAAACATTTACATCCGTACCATGATCGGCATCAAAGCCACGCATAAATATTTGCTCGGCCTTGCCGCCGCCCATGTGCTGGGCGATGAATAATCCCGGCACAAGGCGCATCAGGTCCTGCGATGAATTAACAGGGCGCAGGTTAAGATCCACTTTGCCCAGTGTATGGAAGGAGTTGGCGCTCAGTTGCGGCGCTATGGTCACTTCGCCAAGATCAATCGGCGCAGTTGCTAACGCGATAACGCCGTGGACATTTCTTGAGCACGTGCACAAACTCCGGCAGCCTATGCAGGAAATGCACATCTGTGAAGTATCGCTTTTGAGCATGATACGGAAGTCGCCTTTGTCGTTAGTGATGGCAGTTTTGCCTTCGGCCATAACTGTGGCATATTGTATAGGTTGGCGTGTGGTGCTGTCTATCACTTTCCCGGTAAACAGGTGTTGTGCACTGGCTGTTTTGGTAACCAATGCCAGCAAAAGGATAAACAGGCTCACCCTTTTTAGTAAAGTCATATAAGAAATAAATGGTCGGCATGACAGGCCACGCCGGATTGTTTTGCGATAAATTGTTTATGAACGATCAGAGATAGGGCAAATCCAGCACTGTGCTGTTGACTATCAAAGTTGATCGGTAAGAAAAGAATGGGTTAGCCCAATTGGGGCGGGCGAAGGATGGTGCCATGGCCTTGCGGCAACTTGATGCGGTTGTTGGGAATATCTAATGTCCCAATAACCCGGGTGAAGAATTTTACCTGTTGTGCAGGCTCGAAATAAGTTTCCTGCATCAGGTTTTTTTGCGTTTCGCGCTCGTTGGCGGCTTGTTTGGCGTCAGCTTCCTTCAATTTTTTCATGAGGTAGCAATGACCGTTGCAATGCAGCCAGGGTTTATTGCGGTTTTCGCAAAGCTTAGTGGCAATATAATGCCTGTTAAACTCGAAACCCGCATAAACGAAGAAGCGCGAAAAGCTGCAGCCAATCATGCAAACGACGAGCAACAAACTTGTAATGCGGTATTTCATGCAGCAAAGGTAATACTGTCCCTTATATTTAAAAAATGATAAATGTCATCGTATTGTTTGGTGCACGGTCATAAAAAAAGTCCTGTTGAGTGACAGGACCTTTTCCGAAATAATTGTGTTTTTATCAGCAGGCTTCCTCAAATGGCTGGCGAAAATTGACTTTATTGCCCCGCATCGCGTTTAAAGGTGGCATGGAATTTAGTGCCATTCTGTTCAAAATTCAAAGAGATAGAGTCCCCCTGAGCCACATATTTTCCATAAACCGGTACAACAGTGCCGCCATTGTCCGTAACCTTAAATGAAAAATCATCCCCGGTTACTTTACCTTCCTCAATGTTTAGGGGATCACCTTCTGATTGAGCAGTGCCGGTTAATTTATCCCCATCAACCTTTAAAACCAGGCGTAAAGTATGGTCATTGCCATCCGGATCCTTCAGCGAGGCGATCCACTTACCCGACAGGTCGGCAATAGCCGCCGCCGCGATCATAACAAGGCATACTAATGCCGTGGTTATCAGAGATTTTCTTTTCATGGTTTGGTTTTTCATGATAAGACGCCCCGCCCATACAATTGGTTACGGCATTGACATAAAAAAGCCCCTTCGCCAAATGGCAGAAGAGGCCTTCTATGAAAACTATGTATTATCGTTTATTTATCCGCGGTACGTTTCAGCGTTGCATGCATGATCATGCCCTGGTAATTAACATTGAGGCCGATTGAATCGCCTTCAGCAAAGTACTTACCGCTGTTAAGTATCTTTACTCCGCCAACATCCATTGAGAAGAAAAGGCTGTCGCCCTTTACCTTGCCGTCCTGCAAATCAATAGAGCCCTCTGGCGACTGGCCCTGGCCGGTGAGTTTATCGTTATCAATCTTAAATGTATAATTGAGCGGGTAGGTGTTGCCGTCAGGTGCGGCTAGCGAGCCGCTCCACTTACCGTTAAGGTCGGCGATCAGGGTGAATGCCATAGCCGCGAACCCCAGTATACTTGCAATAATGAGTGCTTTTCTTTTCATGATACGATGTTTTGTTGCTGTTTGTAATTAAGACTACGCCTTATAGCTTATGTTACAAATCGTTAACTATTTATCGGCGGCACGTTTTAAGGTGGTATGTGTTGCTCTGGTGCCTACGCGCAGGCTTATCGAATCGCCGTCGGTATAGTATCTGCCCACGTTCTTAATTTTCATGGTTTTGATATTCGCGGTGAACCATAAACTATCTCCCTGAACCTTGCCATCCGAAATGTCGAAGCTGCCTATCTCCGAGGTCACCGTGCCAGTAAGCGTTGATCCACCTGTTTTAAAAGTATAAATGATAGGGAACTCGTTGCCATCCGGCCCTTTTAGCATAGCCGACCATTTGCCATTGATATCGGCAAACCAGGTAAATGCGGTTAAACCCAGGCATGCCAGGCCGGCGACGATTAATACTTTTCTTTTCATGATGGTTGGATTAATTGGTGCTTAAAGATAGAAAGAAAAATATCGAACACCGAACACTGAATATCGAATGATGAAGGAAGCTCTTCGACATTTAGCATTCGATATTCATGATTCGATATTGAACAAAAAAGCCCTCGTCCGTCGACAAAGGGCCTTTTATTATGAACTGTTTGGGTTGAATATTACTTGGTTGTGTCGCGCCTGAGGGTGAAATGGGTAGATTGTCCGCCAAAGTCGACGTCCATTCCGCATGAATCAGCATACATTTTACCCTTGTGTGGATAGTCATTGCCGTCAACAGTAACTTTAAAAGTAAATGTGTCACCGGTGATCTTACCATTGTCAATGGTAACCGATCCGGCAGGAGACTCGGCTGTTCCTGTCAGTGTAGTTCCATCGGCTTTGAAATTGTAGGTAACTGGTAGTTCGTTGCCGTCAGGAGTCTTGAGAGAGCCTTTCCATTTCCCGGTAAGACCATCGACAACAGCCATAATAAGCAGCAAACAAGCGAAGAACGCGATTGGTATCAGTAGTTTTTTCTTCATAATATGGATTGGTTTTCAGGTAATAAATGTAAGTTTTTTGTTAAGAAAATAAAATGAAGAATAAGTTAATTTTTCAACTCAATTTGTTTTCAGAAATTATAGGACGATAATTCAATTGTCAATCAAGATATGCAAGCGTTTTGGAGGTTCATAAACTGACAATTGATCTTTATTTTGCCTTATTTGACCCAATTTTTTAAAAATGAGGTTAAAATCCTGCCGTATCTGGATAAGAAAGCCGTATTAATTGATTTAATACTCCTGTAATTTTGGACAATCAATTTTAGTTGATTAAGTTACGCTTAGTTGATTGAGTTGGATTTGGTTGAATAAGTTGATTGGGTTAAATTCGACCAACTTATTCAAGTCAATTATCAACCAATTAACTCAATCAACTCACAAGGAAAACACAATCATGAAATTAAGAATATCCCTGTTATTGCTGAGTGGTTTGAGTTTTTCGGCTTATGCGCAAAAACAAGACTACCCCATACAACCGGTACCCTTTACCAGTGTTAAGCTGAGCGACCAATTTTGGACGTCACGCATAGAGACTAACCGCACCGTAACAATCCCTGCATCATTTAAGCGCTGTGATAGTACGGGCCGAATCAAAAACTTCGTAATGGCGGCTGAACATAAGGGTAAGTTTTGCACGGTTTATCCATTTGATGATACGGATATTTATAAAACGATAGAAGGGGCATCTTACTCATTGGCCGAGCATCCGGATCCGAAACTTCAAAAATATCTTGATTCGCTGATCACCATAGTTGGCAAAGCGCAGGAGCCGGATGGTTATCTGTATACTGCCCGTAGTATCGATCCGCTGCACCCTGGCCCCTGGGCAGGCCCTGAGCGCTGGGTAAATGAGCAAAAGATGAGCCATGAGCTGTACAACGCCGGCCATTTATATGAGGCCGCCGCCGCTCATTACATGGCAACCGGCAAACGCAATTTGTTAGACATCGCCCTTAAAAATGCCGATCTGCTGGTCCGCACCTTTGGTCCCGATAAAAAACATGTGGCTCCTGGTCACGAGATTGTGGAAATGGGGCTGGTGAGATTGTATCGCATTACTGGTAAAAAGGATTACCTGATGCTCGCTAAATTCTTCATTGACCAGCGGGGACACAAGGAATACGACAAAAAGAGTAAAAACGAATTCGAGAACGGCAAATATTTTCAGGACGATGTGCCTGTGATACAGCAGGATGAAGCCGAGGGTCACGCCGTACGCGCTATGTATCTCTACTCGGGTATGGCCGATGTAGCCGCACTCACCGGTGACACCGCTTATTTAAAAGCCATCGATAAGATATGGGAAAACATGGTGGGCAAAAAGATGTACGTGCAGGGCAGCATCGGTGCGGTAGGAGACGGGGAGCGTTTCGGCGAAAATTATGAACTACCCAATGCCACTGCTTATAATGAAACATGCGCTGCCATTGGTAGTGTTTTCTGGAACCAACGCATGTTCCTGCTTCACGGTGATTCGAAGTATATCGATGTGCTGGAAAAGACGCTTTATAATGGCTTGATCTCAGGGGTAGGACTCGACGGCAAATCGTTCTTCTATACCAACGCAATGCAGATTAGCAAAAGTTTTAAAGGCGAGGATACCGAGCCAGAGCGTTCAGGCTGGTTTACTTGTTCTTGTTGCCCTACTAACGTTGCGCGCCTGATCCCATCGATTCCTGGTTATATGTATGCGCAGAACGGGAATTCGGTTTATGTCAATCTCTTCATTAGCGGTACAGGTAGTTTGATGGTAAACGGTAAGAAACTGATTATTGTTCAGCAGAATAATTATCCATGGGATGGCGGCCTGCTGTTTACGGTTGATCCGCAATCGGCTATGAATCTGGATATGCGCATTCGTATCCCTGGATGGGCACAGAACGAGGCTATGCCATCTGATTTGTATGGCTATGAACACCAGTCGGCACAAAAAGCGGAGATCAAAGTGAATGGCCAGCCGGTTGATTATAAGATGGAACATGGTTATGCTGTTATCGGCCGTAAATGGAAAAAGGGGGATAAAATTGAAGTGAACCTGCCGATGGAAATACGTCGCGTAATGGCTAATAATAAAGTAGAAGGCGACATCGGCAAAGTGGCCCTGCAACGTGGTCCTATCATGTATTGTGCTGAATGGAAGGATAATAACGGATTGGCATGTAATATTATAGTGCCGAAAGATGCAGTATTTAAATCAGCATACGAGGCGAATCTGCTCAACGGTGTTATGATACTGAAGGCAGATGTGAAGAGCGTAGACATAGACTCATCCGGACAAAGCGTAAATACACAAAATGCAACATTAACGGCCATCCCGTATTATTCATGGGCCAACCGGGGCAAGGGTGAAATGACAGTGTGGTTCCCGGAACGGGTGACGGATCTCAATCTTCTGACCAAATAAACCAAACTATAAAATGAGAAAAGTTCTACTGTTAATAATGTCCCTGGGGGTGATGGGTGCCTCCGCACAGGATATTTCTATCAAAAAAGGCTGGAAGCTAAAGATCGGAGACGCTACAGAATGGTCGTCGCCTGGTTATAACGACAGCGACTGGCAGGAAGCCAATGTAAGCGAGCCCTGGGAAGAGCAGGGCCATAGTGGTGTGGATGGCTTTGGTTGGTATCGCCTGCATGTGCGCATCCCTGCATCGCTCAAAGAAAAGGCATTTTTAAAAGATAGCCTCCATTTTGACCTGGGTTACCTGGATGATGGCAGCGAGGTTTACCTGAATGGCCAATTGATCTATAAAAACTGGAAAACAGGCGACATTAAGAACGGAATTTACGGACCGGGCTCATTTTCTATTTCGGCAAACAATCCTGCTATTCATTGGGATGCTGAAAATGTATTGGCGGTACGCCTTTTTGATACCGGTGGTGCAGGCGGCATGTATGGCGAGCTTTTCAGAATACACATGGTTGATGTGACCGATAATATCGCTTTCAATACCGATGGCGACTTTAATTTCGGCACAACCGGCTCGCTAACCAAAACCGTTAAATTGGTTGCCACGGGCAAATATGACTTTCATGGCAAGTTGGTTTGTAAAGTAACAGATCCTGAAACAGGTAAAGTCGTAGTGCAAAAAGAAACTCAGGCTGCTTTTTCCTATGGTAAGCCTTTCGCCTATACCATTGCAACCGGTCCGATGCAGCAGCGATCTTATCACATCACCTATGCATTTACAGAAAGCAGGTCGGGCAATACGGTAAAGAAAACTGAAGGCACTCCATATATCCTGACACCTGCTACGGCGGCTAAAGTTCGGATCGTTGGTCCTGATGTTTTTGGTGAGCGCCCGGGCAACCCGTTTTTGTATAAAATACCAGCAACAGGACAGAAGCCAATCACCTATAAGGTCCAGGGATTACCGGCTGGTTTGAAGCTTGATACTAAAACCGGCATCATCACTGGCGTCGTAGATAGCAAAGGCGATTATAAAGTAACTTTTACTGCGAGCAATAAGCTGGGTGTCGATCATAAGAAATTCACGATAAAAATTGGCGATCTCATCGGCCTAACGCCTGCCTTGGGCTGGAACAGCTGGAATGCTTTTGGCCTGAGTGTTAACGATAAACGTGTTAGAGTTGCTGCCAACCAGATGGCCGACAAGCTGAGCTCCCACGGCTGGACCTATATCAATATCGACGACGGTTGGGAGGCTCCGCAACGTGCAGCCGATGGCAAGATCATAACGAACGAAAAGTTCCCGGATATGAAGGGGCTTACGGGTTATGTTCATAGCCTGGGCTTACGAATGGGTATCTACTCATCTCCCGGTCCAAAAACTTGCGGCGGGTATTTGGGTAGCTATCAGCACGAGGACCAGGATGCAGAAACTTACGCAGCCTGGGGGATCGATTATTTAAAATACGACTGGTGCTCCTATGGCGAAATTGCGCCTGCTCATCCTAGTCTGGATGAATATAAAAAGCCATACCAGGTAATGCGCGCGTCACTGGACAAAGTACATCGCGACATTCTCTTCAGCTTTTGCCAATATGGTATGGGCGATTCGTGGGACTGGGCCGCCGAGGTCGGTGGTAACAGCTGGCGCACTACAGGCGACATTGAAGATACCTGGGCTAGCATGTCGGGCATTGGCTTTAGGCAAGATAAGGCGGCCCCACATGCCGAGCCGGGACATTTTAACGATCCTGATATGCTTGTTGTGGGCAAAGTAGGCTGGGGAGATAGCCAG
>Ga0068856_100003364_pt1 | contig 16203 bp, 10 predicted proteins | sample KBSCornC62_FD_66595 | JGI IMG/M metagenome (GOLD analysis project Ga0068856, IMG submission 66595) | Corn rhizosphere microbial communities from Kellogg Biological Station, Michigan, USA - KBS Corn C6-2 | ecosystem: Host-associated > Plants > Roots > Rhizosphere > Soil ...
GTAAGGACGCCAGCATTCTCGTCGTGCTGCAAATGGCCGGCGGAAATGATGGCATCAACACCGTCGTGCCATACGCCAATGACTTTTATCACAAGGCCCGTCCGAAAATCGGTCTGAAGGCGGAGGAAGTTTTGAAGATCAACGGCGACATCGGCCTGCATGGCGCGATGAAGGGGTTCAAGGAACTTTACGACGCCGGGCAGCTTTCCGTGATCCAAGGCGTCGGTTATCCGAACCCGAACCGCTCGCATTTTCGCTCCACGGAAATCTGGCAGACGGCGAGCGACTCCAACCGCGTTGAGAAGAACGGCTGGATCGGCCGTTACTTCGACAACGCCTGTCCCGGCGCGGATCCGACGATTGGCGTGACCATCGGCAGCCAGTTGCCGCAGGCGTTTTTTGCGTCGAAGCCAAAAGGCATCGTCTTCAACAACCCGCAGAACTACCGCTTCATGGCGAACGGCGCAGGCACGGAAGAATCTTACAAGAAGCTCAACGAACTGGAGATGTCCAGCGCGCAGCCGGACGATAATTCCGGCGGCAGCATCGGGATGTTGCCGGCAGGCATGCCGATGACCGGCGGCAAGGCTGTGGATTTCATTTCCCGCACCGCGCTCGATGCGCAGCAAAGTTCAGACGAGATTCGCAGCATCGCCGCCAAGGTGCAAAACACCGCCGTGTATCCGCCGTCACAACTTGGCGGTTCGCTCAAGATGGTGGCCAAGCTCATCGGCGGCGGCTTGCCCACGCGGATTTATTATGTCTCACAAGGCGGCTACGACACGCACACGAACCAGCTCGGCTCGCAGCAGCGGTTGCTCGGCGATCTCGCGGAATCCGTGAAGGCGTTCACCGACGACATGAAGGCTCAGGGCAACATGGGCCGTGTGGTGGTGATGACGTTCAGCGAATTTGGCCGGCGGGTATCCGAAAACGCCAACGGAGGAACCGATCACGGAGCCGCCGCGCCGATGTTCATCGTGGGCAACAAGGTGAAGGCGGGATTGCTTGGTCAGTATCCGAGCCTCGCGCCGGGGGATTTGTATCAGGGCGACGTGAAATACAACGTGGACTTCCGCAGCGTCTATGCGTCCGTGCTGGAGAACTGGCTGAAGACCAAGAGCGCGCCGATTCTCGGCAAGCAATTCACGCCGCTGCCGGTGGTGTGAATTGTTTGTAATCTATCCTGTGATCAGCCAATTTCTTCATACGCTATGCGCTACATGAAACGATCTGACAATCCATCGCGGAAATCCTGGCGATGAAGGGACTTCGCGATGTTCGCAAGCAGGTGAACATGCTTTTGGAACTGACCCGCCGGCACCAAAAACAAGAAAACCAAATGGACTGGCTTGCTGTCGAGAGCATCAAACTGAATTCCCTTTCGGGAACGTCCGACTACCGCTACCACTTCAGATACCAATGTCGTAGAGGCATGGGGAATACCAATGCCAAACCCGATACCAGTGCTCATCGACAACTCACGCTTTCTGATGCTCTCGGCGATTGAGTCCCGATGCAGAGGCTGAATCTTGTGAGTATCCACGAGGTGATTCATGAGTTCCTCGATGGCCTGCCAGCGGTCCTGTGCCTGCAGGTTGATCACATTCGCCTTTGGCCCGAAGTAGTCATCCGGAAACTCGTCGCCAAGACCTCGCGCGGTCTTCTTGGGCGGTCGTGGCGGACCGCCAGCAGAAGCAGGCTGCGTCTTTGGAGTCTGGTCTGATGAAGAATCACTCATCGCGAGCGAAATCGGCTACAGATGTATTGAGCAATAGTTTTGATTTATATCCCTTTCACCGAAACCGACCTTAAATCTGGCCTTTTGCCATGTCCAGCAAGGATTGTTTCCCAGCGAAGAAAATTCACTCCGGCCATTGCCCGTTCTGAATCGGGTGCAGCGAAAGCTTGGCCGGATCCAGGACGATGTGCTTAATGCGTTTGCGTTCCCACGTGTAAGTGATATGCACCAAGCCATCGCTCGTCTGGATGACGGCGGGATAGGCAAAGCCGGCGGGCGCCTCTGGGGCGTTTTCCAACACCAGCGCGGCCAGCCAGTGCCTGCCATCGGCGGAAACCGCCACGTTGAGCGGACTGCGGCCCTTGTTGTTGGAGCCCGTGCGGATGTTGTGATTATAGACGAGCAACTGGCGGCCATCACGCAACGTAACCGCATCCGTGCCGGAATCGGGATTCGGCAACTCCAGCAACGTCATCGTGCCCCACGTCACGCCGTTGTCCGCCGACGTGATGGTGAATACTTTCCCGTTCTTCGTCCGGCCAATTGCCTGCAGCCCGCCGTTCGGATGAAATAAAATGCTCGGCTGAATCGCGCCGATGTCTTTGCCGTCATTGACCGGCGGCGTGGTCGTCCACGTCTGGCCGAGATCGCTCGTGCGCTCGAAATGCACACGCCAGCCGTCCTTGCCCTCGGTGCTGGACGGGCAAAGGATGTCACCGTTCGCGAGTTGCACCGGCTTGTTTTTGATTGGGCCGAGGATGCCATCGGGCAAACGCACCGGTTTGGACCACGCTTTACCGTCGTCGGTGGAAGTCGTCAACATGCCCCACCAATCGCGCGGCGTCGGGCCAACTTTGTAAAACAACATCAACGGTCCGCTCTTCGGCTGGAACAAAACCGGATTCCACGTCGGCAACCGGTTCGTCGCAAAGCCCACGCCATCCGCCACGGCGACAGGCGCGGTCCATTTCCCGTTTTCAATTCGCGAAACGTAGATGCAGACGTCGGGGTTCCGTTCTGCCGTGCCGCCGAACCACGCGGCGACGAGGCCGGATTTGGTTTCCGCCAGCGTCGAGGCATGGCAGGAAGGAAAGGGGGCGGTCTCGTAAATGAATTCGGATTTCACGATGGCGGATTTTTGTGGAGCGGTGGCGCAGCCGGAGAAAAACAGGGCGAGCATGAGCGAGACGATTAACGTAGCGGCGTCTCGGCAGAGCGCCGCAAACTTGAATTGCCGTAGCAGTGCGGCTCTCTGCCGAGGAGCCGCTACGCTATTTGGTGCGCTGGTTTTCATTCGCTGATGAAATGGTATTTGCCGCTGCCGAGTTCGAACATCTTTCGATTGTCTTTTGCCGTCGTCATGAACCGAACATTAGGCGTTTGCTTTCCGATTGGTTTGCCACTTTCTGTTATGCTGGCAATGTCTTTCGCTGGCAAATACACAAAAGCTGTCGTGTTCGCCGGAATCTCAATCTGCCAGTCGAACTTCTTGCCGTCCTTGTGCCATTCGCTGGCGATCAGGCCGTAGGGCGAGTGGTGCGTGGCCTTCACGAACGTCAGGTCGCCGACGGGCATGGGCTTCATCACGATGGTCTTGAAACCGGGCGAGCCGGGCGCGATGCCGGCGAGATATTCGTAAAACCAGACGACCAGGTCGCCGACGAGCATGACATGGTTGCCGGAATTCATCGTTGGGTCGGCGGTGTTGCCGTTCCAGAGTTCCCAGATCGTCGTCGCGCCTTGCTCCACCATGTAGCCCCAGCTCGGATAATCCTTCTGCGCGGCGATGGTGTAGCTCAAATCCGCGCGGCCATTGTCGGAGAGCACGCGGTTGAGATATTGACCGCCGATCAAGCCGGTGCCGATGTGGCCTTTGGTCACGTTTTCAATGTTGGCCACCAGCGTGGCGAAAATCTTTGCCTTCATGTCGTCCGGCACGAGACCGAACGCGAGCGGCAGCACGCACGACGTCTGCGTGCCGTTGGAGTATTGGCCTTTCTCGCGGTCGAGGAATTTAGCGTTGAACGCGGCCTTGAAATCCGTCGCGAGTTTTCCCCAGCGCATGGCGTCCTCGGTTTTGCCGAGTTGCATGGCGTATTTTTCCATCAGGCAAAGGTCGTAATAAAAATACGAAGTCGCGAGCAAGGTCTTGTCCGTCTGTCGCGCCGGATCTTTCGAGTGAATCAAGTGCGCTTCCTCCGGCGGCACGCACCAGTCGCCGTAGTTGTCCTTGGAGATGATGTTGTCTTTCGCGAACGTGAGCATGTGGTCCATCCACAATTTTGCGCTGGCGTAGTCACGGCCGATGCTGCCCGCGTCGCCGAACTGGCGTTCGAGCGCGCTGGGAATGATGATCGCGCTGCTGGGCCAGGTGACGTTATCGGAATAAATCGGCCAGTAGGCGGGCGCGACGTCGGGGATGGAGCCGTTCGTGCGCTGCGCGTCAGCCATGTCCTGCCGCCATTTCGCATAGAGCGCGGAGATGTCGAAGAGATACGCCTCGCCCTTGCATTCCTCGGAACGGTCGCCGAGCCAGCCCTGGCGCTCGTCGCGTTGCGGGCAATCGGTCGGGATGCTGCGATAATTCCCGCGCGTGCCCCAGACGATGTTCGTGTAGATGCGATTGATCAATTCGTTCGAGCAGAGAAAACTTCCAGCGCTCGGCAAATCATCATTCACCACGCGGCCTTCGATGGAATTCAAATCCGGTTTGCCGGGAAAGCCCGTGACTTCGACAAAACGAAAACCATGCGTGATAAAGCGCGGTTCCAATGTTTCCTTGCCGCCGCCTTTGAGCGTGTAAATGTCCGTGACCTCCGCGCCGCGCAGGTTCGCCATGTAAAGCGAGCCGTCGGGCTTCAATGTCTCCGCGTGACGCAGCGTGACGGCGTCGCCCGCTTTGCCGGAAACATGCAGCCGACACCATCCAACCATGTTCTGGCCCAGGTCATAGATGAACACGCCGGGCTTGATTTCTTTCACCGAGATCGGCTTGAGCGTTCCGGTGACGCGGATGGGTTCCTGCATTTCAGCCGAGAGAACCCCACCGGGCGCGGAGACGACTTGCGCCGGATGCCATGCCGGCAGTTTTTTGGATGTTGGATGTTTTCCTCCGTCGTAGCCCGCCTTGCTCCAATCGCCGAGTTCTTTGCGCGCATCGTATTCTTCGCCGTCGTATTCGTTGTTCGCGAGGATCGGGCCGTCCGTGGTCAGCTTCCATGAACCATCACTGACGACTTCCGAGCTGGAACCGTCGGTGTATTGAATCCTCAGGTTCAAGAGCAGCTTCGGCCAGCCGAAATTCACCGTGCCGGCGTAGGTTTTGCTCCGGGCGGCGTAGTAGCGACCGTTGCCAAGGATGACGCCCAACGCGTTCGCGCCGCGCTGCAAGTTTTTCGTGACGTCATAGGTGACGTAGAATTCGCGCTTGTCGTATTGCGCAAAGGCGGGCGACAACACGGCGTCGCCGACTTTCTTGCCGTTCAAGTAAAGTTCCGAGAGGCCGAGGCCGCAGAACGAGACCGTGGCGTGCGCGATCTTCTTCTCCACGGTGAAATCTTTGCGCAGGTAGCGCGCCGGCTGGCGGCGGCTCTCCGACGAGCGTGGGTGGCCCCACGGCTCCATTTCCGCCGGGCCGAGAACCTTGGGCGTGCCCCATTTGGAATCGTCAAATCCCACGGTGTTCCAGCCCGGTTCGAGATCCTTGGAAATTTTCCAGTTCGCATCCGTCGGTATGACCAGCGGTTCGCCCTCGGTGAATTCAATCGTCAGCTTGCCAATGATGCCGGCGGGGTTTTTGTCCATGGCATTGTGCCGTCCCACCAAGCCGAAGAGATAAGTTTTGCCGGGTTCCAGCCGGGTGGTGACGTTGTTCCATTTGACGGTCTTGAAATTGTTCCGGGCACCGAGATCAAACTGATCAATCCAGCCGCGGCATTCGTTGTCGCCGGTATATTCAAAGAGCGCGCGTTTGATTTTGCGGTCGGCGGGAATCGTCACCACGCGACGGAAATAATTCGTCTCCACCCCGGCATCTGTCGACCAGATCCACGAGGTGCCGGTGAGAAGATTGGTCGTGTCTGCTCCATCCTCGCCAATCCACTGCGCGGCGCCCCAGTCGTCAGGATGAAGAATGCCCATCGTCCATGAGGCTGGCTGGCTCCACGCGGAAACTTTCCCGTTCGCATCCCAGACGCGGACCTTCCAGAAACATTGCGTGCGCGAGGGCAGGGGCTTGCCGGCGTAAGGCAATAGGACGGATGTGTCCGATGCGACTTTGCCGCTGTCCCACAAGTCGCCGTTTTCTTTCGCCAGATTTTTCTCGGAAGATGCGACGAGGATTTGATAAGCGACCTGTTTCTCGTTGCGCTCGCTGGCAGCCAGTTGCCAGCTTAAGCGCGGTGGGGCGGCGTCAATACCTTGCGGATTTTGCAGATGCTCGCAGCGCAGTTCGCCGACCGTGACGGCCGCCACGGAATGGATGGCGGTAAATAAAACCAAAGCGAGGACGGCAAGGCGTGACATAAATAATGGTGGCAGGTTTGAATTGGATTCTGGCCTGACAGACGCCATTTGGCCAGTGGTGATTACCGAAATACTGCCAATTTTTTTATGGATTGTGCGCGGCGGCAGCGTTGAAAAATTCTTCCTGGAACCCAATTCGTCCTGTGCTTTTTTTGCGCGATGGCAGAACTGTGCTAATCTGAAGGCGTGGAGAATGCAGGGATGCATACGATGATTAAGATCATGTCTCTCATGGCGGGGGCTGCGCTGGCCGGGGTTGCGGACAACCGGTTGCCGGCGGCGGAACTACCCGTCGTTTCCGCAGTTCAATCAAGCGATCTGAAGCCTCCAGCCCCGGTCATCCAATCCGGTGAACTGACGCTGGATTCTTCCGGCGTATGGCAGGACGACGTCGGGCAGGGCTTTCGCAAAGGCGTGAGCGAGGCTGGCCTTTCCTTGGGCGTTGGTGTCGGCATGTCCATGTTAGGCACCACGCAGGCGCATGACCTGGCGCTGGCCAAATTCCATTTCGGACGGGTCTGCAGCAGGGTGGTGGGCGAGGACAACTGGTATCGCGGCAACTGGGAATGGGTGGCGGAAGCGTTCAGTGGCGCGCAATTTAATCCCGACCAAGCCTATGTCGTCGGCTTGACGCCGGTGTTGCGTTACAATTTTGCCACCGGCACGCGCTGGGTGCCGTTCTTTGACGCCGGAGCCGGGGTCACACTCACGGACATCGGCCGGCCGGATTTGGGCGGCGTGTTTCAGTTCAACCTGCAAACCGGTCCTGGCGTGCGCTGGTTTGTGGGCAAGGACACGGTGCTGACGTTTCAATATCGCTTCCTGCACATTTCCAACGCGAGCATTCAAGACCCGGACCACGGCGTGAACACGTCGGTCTTTTACGTGGGCGTCAGCCGGTTTTTCTGATCTGCCAATTCAGCTTGGTCGGAATTTTTCTGAATTTAATCTGAATCACTTTCGAAGCGGATGCGTGGTAGTAAATCCAAAAGCGCTTTGGTTCGTGACCTGTTTGAGTGATACTCCATTAGCGACTCGACTAAAACTACGGCTTGCAGAAACGTCAGCGATTGCTCGCGGAGTGACTTGAAGTGAGGCTCAAAGGGCCACGATGTTTTCTCTTCGGGACGCTCTCTATCATAGGTGAGGTGTGCAATCTGGCTGCTAGCACGACGGGCGAGCTTCAAATTGAACACATAGGAATATGTCCAAGGAACGAAATGATGAGGCTTCATGTAGCCGCCTTTTTCTTTTGTCTTCGCAAAAAACTCATTCAAATTTCGCGCGTGAATCGCGAACACTTCGAGCCAACCGCTTCCGTCCTGACTGGTAGACACGCCGGGACGACACAACGCGAGTAGCGAATAGGTAAGCATCTCAATCTCATAGAGCGCGTGGTCGAGGCCAGCAGGCTTGTCGTCTTTCTTACGCATTTTTGCCACAGTCCCTTTGTGCCGGCATTATTATCAAGTCGCGGAGGATGCGCGTATCTGTGCGTATCTGTGCGTGAAAATTTCAGAGAAAATTTAGCTCCCCGTCTTCAACTCCACCACATCATGCGGCGCGGCTTCGCGCTGGCCGGCGGGGCTGACGCGGATGTAGCGGGCTTTCTCGCGGAGCTGCTCCAGATTCTTCGCGCCGAGATAGCCCATGCCGCTTTGGATGCCGCCGATGAGCTGGGCGAGCACGCGGTCCACCGAGCCGCAGACTTCCTTGAGCGCCTCGATGCCTTCAGCCGCCAGCTTGCGCGTGGTGTCGGCCTTCTCGTGACCGTAACGCGCGGCGCTGCCGGACTTCATAGCGGCGAGACTGCCCATGCCGCGATAATGCTTATACATTTTGCCACTGATCTCGACGACGTCGCCGGGCGCTTCGGTGCAACCGGCAAAAATGCCGCCGCAGATCACGGCCTTGGACAGCGTCATGGCTTTTACGATGTCGCCGGACTTGGTGATGCCGCCGTCAGCGAGCATGGCCACTTTCTTTTTCTTGGCGGCGAGCGAGCAGACGTAAAGCGCCGTCATCTGCGGGATGCCCACGCCCGCGACGATACGTGTGGTGCAAATGGAGCCGGGGCCTTGCCCGACCTTGATGGCGTTCGCGCCGCAATCGGCGAGATATTCCACGCCAGCCGCGCTGGTGACGTTGCCGGCGATGATGGGCAATTTCGGAAACGCATCGCGTAACACTTTGACGGTGTCGCCCACGCCTTTGCTGAAACCATGCGCGGTGGAAACGGCGATGACATCCACGCCGCGTTCGACGAGGCCGCCAACGTGCGTGAGAATCCGCTCGCGATCCAGTTCGCCGAACGCATTGCGCGTGGCGGAGACGGCCGCGCCGCAGACGAGGCGGAATTGCGCATCGCGCGCCGGCTTGAACTGCGCCTTGCGTTCCGTTTGGATGCGTTCGACGTCGCTCAAGGTAATCAAACCTTTCAGGCAATCGTCATCGTCCACGACGAGCAGCTTGTGGATGCCGATGTGCTCGGTGAAAAATTTGTCGGCGCGGGCGATCGGGTCTTTGCCGAGTTCTTTTTTAGTGATGGTGTGGACCTGCTTGCGCGGCGTCAGGGCGTCGGAGACTTTTTTCGAGGCGTAGCGCGGCTTGACGACGTGGCCGGAGAGCAGGCCAACGAGCAGACCTTTGTTGTCCACCACCGGGAAGGTGCTGAAGCCGAATTTCTTTTCCTCGATCAATTTCAACACGTCGCCGATGAGCTGGTCGGGTGAAACCTGGATCGGTTCCTGAATCAAGCCCTGGACATGAAATTTGACGCGGCTGACTTCGGAAAGCTGCTGGCGCTCGGGCATGTTGTAATGGATGAGGCCGAGGCCGCCGTTGATGGCCATCGCGATGGCCATGCGGGATTCCGTCACGGTGTCCATGTCGGACGAGATGACGGGGATGTTCAGTTGCAGGCTGTCCGTGAGCGTGGTGTCGAGCTGCGTGTCACGCGGAAGGATTTCGGAATACATCGTGGCCAGCGTGATGTCGTCAAAGGTCAGGCCGGTCCGGTTGTTGGCGGGGAAGAATTTATCCGCCGGTTGATAGAACGGTTCGTCGAAACTGGAATTGCGCGTTGCTGCCATGTCAGAAAATGCCTGTGAGGCGACGGCTTTGGCAAGAAATTTCCTCCGGACAATTGACCGGTCAACAACGGTTTGCTCAGGAATTATTCGCGGATTGCTTTTGGAGCTTGTTAGTTCTACGCCGCTCACCTATAAGAATTTCCCACACGGAGTTTTAAGCCGGAGAATAAAACCAGAGACGATCAACATGGAAACGATTTCAATCGAGCAACTCGACCAGTTACTGACGAAGATGATTCAAAGTGCCGAGGGCATTTCTGATCTGCTGTTCGTGGCGGGCAAACCGCCGCAGGTGGAGGTGCATGGTCGCCTCACCGGGGTGGAAGGTGAATCCGTGCTGATCAGTGACCGCATCGAGGGCCTGGCCAATGCCATCATCCGGGGAAATGAACGGTTGATCAAGGATCTGGCGAACACCGGATCGTGCGATTGCAGTTATGCCTTGGGTGAACTTAGCCGTTTTCGCGTGAACATCTACCGGCAGAACGGGAATTACGCCATGGTGCTGCGCCGCCTGCAGTCGCGCATTCCGACGATGGATGCGCTCGGCCTGCCGCCGATCTTCCGCGAAATCATCAAGGAGAAGACCGGTCTCATTTTCGTGACTGGCGCGACCGGCAGCGGCAAGACCACCACGCTGGCGGCGATGTTGAACGAGATCAACCTGACCACCGAACAGCACATCGTCACGCTGGAGGATCCGGTGGAATTTTTGCATCCGCACCACAAAGCCACGTTTAGCCAGCGCGAATACGGCCGCGATTTTTACAGCTTCCCCGACGGCTTGCGCGCGGCCTTGCGGCAGGCACCGAAGGTGGTGTTCGTCGGCGAAATCCGCGACCGCGACACGATGGAAATTGCGTTGACGGCCGGCGAAACCGGTCACGTCGTTTACAGCACGCTGCACACGATCAGCGCCGGGCAGACCATCAACCGCATCCTCGGCATGTTCGACAAGGAGGAGGAGCAGCAGATCCGCGAACGTCTCGTCGGCTCGCTGCGCTACATCGTCAGCCAGCGTCTGGCACCGAAGATCGGGGGCGGGCGCGTGCTCATCACCGAATTGATGGGCAGCAGTCTGCGCACGCGCGAAGTCATCGCGCTTGGCGAAAATGAAAACCGCCGCTTGTTCGACATCATCGAGGCCGGCAACGTCGGTGGCTGGCACAGCTTTGAACAATCGCTGCTCGCCGCGTTTGAAAAAGATCTGATCTCCGAAGAAACCGCGATGCTGTATTGCACGAACAAACCCCAGATGCACCAGCGGCTGGATTACGTGAAAAAGCAGATGGAGACCACGCACTTCACGAGTGGTTTGAAGATGCGCGAAGAAGAACCCCCGCCGGCGCCCACGCCCAAAGCGCCCCCGGCACCCGCACCGCCGCCCTTGACGGCGGCTCCGTTGGGAATCAAGCCGGCGGTCGTTGGCGGCAGCAAACCACCGATTCCAGGCAAGCCCAATCCGTAGGCTGAAGCGCGCCCATCCGGTTGGGATTCCACACTTCATCGTCCGCATTGGTCCGCCGGGTGTGGTCTGTGGGACTTGCGAGTTGGCTTTTTGGAATCGCTCTGCTAGTTTTCGCGGCCATGTCCGACCCGACCAACGCCGCGCCGCCGCCTTCCAAGGTGCAAATCCTCCTGCGCCGGTCCGTCTCCACGGCGATTCTCTGGACGGTGGTGATTGCGGCCTTGTTCTCCGGCAATCCACTGATTTCGAATGGCGTCTTTCTGCTGCTCATCGCGGTGCTGGCCTTGTCCGGTTTGGTGGAATTTTACGGGATCGCGGAAAAACGCGGTCTGACGTGCTTCAAATTTTCGGGCGTCATCGGCGGTCTGCTCCTGATGATTGGAACATTTCTGAACCTCACTGGCCATCTCGGCACGTCCGGTTCGCCGGCACGAGTGAACGATTTTGAGACCAGCTTTCTCATCCTGTTCGTCCTCGGTTTGTGCGTCCGGCAGTTCATCGCCAAAAATAATTCCGCCGGCATTCTGACCATTGCCACGACCTTGTTCGGCCTGATGTATGTGCCATATCTCCTGAATTTCATCCAGAAAATCAGCTACTTTTCATTTCCGTTTGGCAGCTCGGCGGATGCGGGAAAATTTTTTCTGCTCTACTTCATCCTCGTCACCAAGTTCAGCGACACCGGCGCGTATGTCGTCGGCTCGCTCATCGGCCGGCACAAGATGATTCCGCGCATCAGTCCCGGCAAGACGTGGGAAGGCTTCGGCGGCGCGATACTTGTTTCCACCGGCGCGAGCGTGGCCTATGTGCATTTCTTTGGCGCGCACATGCCCGGGATGAATTACCTGCACGCCGTGATTCTTGGCGTGATCTTGAGCATGGCGGCGGTCATTGGTGATTTGATCGAATCGCTCTTCAAGCGCGAAGCGGGCGTAAAAGATTCCGGCAAGCTCTTTCCCGGCATCGGCGGCATTCTGGATTTGCTCGACAGCCTCTTGTTTAACGCGCCGCTCATGTATCTGTATCTGCGCCACGTCCTCACGCACCCGTAATCGAAATGAAAAACGTTGTTCTTCTCGGCAGCACCGGCTCCATCGGCACCAGCACCATCAAGGTGGCGCAAGATTTGCCGGATCAAATCCGACTCATCGGCCTCGCGGCGGGCGGCAATTCGGAATTGCTGCTTGAGCAGACGCGCAAGCACAAGCCTGCAGTCATTTCCATTTCCGACCCGGCGAAAGCGAAAGAACTCCAGGCCACGCTTGGGGTTTCGACCCAGGTTTATTGTGGCAACGAAGGGCTTCTCAAACTCGCCACACTGCCATCAGCCGACATCGTGCTCATCGCCATCGTCGGCACGGCGGGATTACAGCCAGCGCTGGCGGCCATTCGCGCGGGCAAGGACATTGCCGTTGCCTCGAAGGAAATTCTCGTCATGGCTGGTGAAATCGTGATGAATGAGGCGCGCAAATATGGCGTGCGCGTGCTCGCCGTGGACAGTGAGCATTCCGCCATTTTTCAATGCCTCGACGGCAAGCCGACCGCCTCGGTGCGCAAACTCATCCTGACCGCGAGCGGTGGACCATTCCGTAGCAAAACCGATTGGCCGAAAGAAAAATTCTCCGAGATCACCGTCGAACGCGCCCTCAAACATCCATCGTGGGTCATGGGCCGGAAGATCACGATTGATTCGGCGACGCTGTTCAACAAGGGCCTGGAGATGATCGAGGCGCGCTGGCTGTTCGACATCGAGATGGCGCGCGTTGGCGTGGTCGTGCATCCGCAGAGCATCGTGCATTCGATGGTGGAATTTGTGGACGGCTCGCTCATTGCGCAACTCTCGACCCCTGACATGTGTCTGCCCATTCAATACGCGCTGACGTATCCCGAACGCTCGGCGAGCGAGCGCGTGCAGACGAATTTTCCCAAGATCGGCACGCTCACGTTTGAGGAACCGGATGTGGAGCGCTTTCCCGCCATCGAACTCGCGCGCCGGGCAGGGGATGTTGGCGGCACCTTGCCGGCGGTATTGAACGCCGCCAATGAAGTCGCGGTCGAAGCCTTCGTGAACCGCAAAATCAATTTCCCACAGATCACCGAAACCGTCCGGCGCACGATGGACGCGCACACGCTCGTCGAGCATCCGACGCTCGAACAGATTCTCGCGGCGGACGCTTGGGCGCGGCAAGAGGCGGCGCGGTAAGGTTTGCGGTAATTTCTCCCACTGTTATAATCTCCCCTCAATTGACATGACGTTTTTGCATTATCTGGTTATCGCGTTTGAAGTGGTGTTGGTTTTCAACCTGCTCATCGGCGTCCACGAACTCGGCCATTTTCTCGCGGCCCGCTGGCGCGGCTTGAAGGTTGAACGTTTCGCGATCTGGTTTGGCAAACCGATCTGGAAGAAAAAAGTCGGCGACGTTGAATATGCGCTCGGCTGGATTCCCGCCGGCGGCTACGTCTCGTTGCCGCAGATGGCGACGATGGAAGCCATCGAAGGCAAGACCGACGAGAAGGCGGAAAAACTGCCGAACGTTTCGCCGCTCGACAAAATTATCGTGGCATTTGCCGGTCCGCTGTTCAGCTTTCTATTGGCGATCGCGTTTGCCGTCGTCGTTTGGCAGGTCGGCAAACCGACGAATGAAGCCGATAGCACCACTCAAATCGGCTGGGTGGACCCGGCAGGTCCGGCGGCCAAGGCGGGTTTGCTCCCCGGGGATACGATTCTCGAGGTGGACGGTCACGAAGTTCATCATTTTGCCCCGACCTCCGCCGACAGCGTGACGTGGCGCATCGTCACCAGCACCGGCACGAACATTGTTGTCAAATATCTCCGCGATGGCAAAGCGGGCGAGGCGGTCATCACTCCTTACCATCGCGAAACGAAATGGTATGAACGCAAGGCGCTCCGGCAGATCCTGATCAGTTCGGCGAACAAGGCCATGATTTACGAAGTGGCTTCGAACAGTCCGGCTGCCTTGGCGGATTTGAAAACGGGCGATGAAGTGGTTGCGCTGAATGGTAACAAGATTTACAGCTTCATGTCCGTGGTGTCCGCCGAGGAAGCGATGAGCAACAGTGTCATCACGCCGTTGACCTTGACCGTCAAGCGTGGTGATGAGCAGTTTGATAAGACGCTGCTGGCGGTAAAACCGCTCCAGCCTACGAACGCGCCGCCGATGCTCGGCATAATGTCCTGGCAGGGCGATACGAACGTGATGCTCGTTCATCCCAGTCCGATGGAGCAAATCAAGGTCAGCGCCGCGCAGATTTTCAACACCTTCGGCGCGTTGTTTGCCAAGAATGGCGAAATCGGCCCCCAGCAGCTCGGTGGCGCGGTGATGATCATCCGCGTTTACAGCAACCTGTTTCAAGACGAAGACGGCTGGCGGCGCGTGTTGTGGTTCAGCGTCATTCTCAATGTGAACCTCGCCTTGCTCAATCTGCTGCCGCTGCCGGTGCTCGACGGCGGGCACATCACGCTGTCGCTCATCGAATGGATTCGCCGCCGCCCGGTTCATGCCAAGATTTTGAACCTCATTCAATCCGTCTTTGCTGCGCTGCTCATTTTCTTCATGATTTACATCGCATTCTTCGACGCGGGCGACTGGTTCCGCAGTTCCCGTGCGGACCGCGAGATTCCCGTGCTGTTTGCGCCGGCCAAATAAACTTTCCATTTTATGAGTTACTGCGAGTCCCCGTATTACTTTCACCGCCGTAAAACCCGTGAAATTGTCATTGGCGATCCCGCGAACGGCGGCGTCATCGGTGGCGGCAATCATCCCGTCGTCGTTCAGTCCATGCTCACCTGCGACACGATGGACACGGCCGCCTGCGTGCAGCAGACGCTTGACCTCGTCAAGGTCGGTTGTCAGATCGTCCGCATCACTGCGCCGACGGTGAAGGACGCGGCGAACCTGGAAAACATTGTCGCCGAACTTCGCAAGCTGGGCGTGAAGGTTCCGATCGTGGCGGACATCCATTTCAAGCCCGAGGCCGCGATGGAAGCCGTGAAGTGGGTGGAAGTCATTCGCGTGAATCCCGGCAACTACGCCGACACAAAAAAATTCGCCATCAAGGAATATTCCGACGCGCAATACGCCGAGGAACTGAAGCGCATTGAGGAAAAATTCACGCCGCTTGTGCTCGAATGCAAACGCCTGAAACGCGCCATGCGCATCGGCACGAACCACGGTTCGTTGAGCGACCGCATCATGAACCGCTACGGCGATTCGCCGCTGGGCATGGTGGAAAGCGCGCTGGAATTCGCCCGCATCTGCCGCAAGCACGACTTCCACAACTTCAAGTTCTCGATGAAGTCGAGCAATCCGAAGGTGATGATCGAGTGCTATCGTCTGCTGGTCTCGCGGCTCGCGCAGGAAGGCGCGGATTGGAATTATCCCATCCATCTTGGCGTCACCGAGGCTGGCGAGGGCGAGGACGGACGCATCAAATCCGCCATCGGCATCGGCTCGCTGCTGTGCGACGGCTTGGGCGATACCATCCGCGTTTCGCTCACGGAAGATTCACCGCACGAGATTCCCGTGTGCCGCGACTTGCTGGCGCTCGTGCCGAAGCTGTCGAATTCCACCGTTCAATTTGCGGATCATAATTTCCCATTCGACCCGTATCATTTCGCGAAGCGTGAGACGCCAGAGATCGAGCTGAACGAAACCACCAAGTGCGGCGGCGAACAGCTCATCCGCGTCGTGGTCACCCGCGCGACGTGGGACAAGGTCGCGCCGAAGATCCGGCCGAAGGACGACGTGCGTCCCGAGGCGCTCTATGAAGACCTGAACATCGCGGAGCTTGATCCGACGCAGGATTTCGAGATCAACTGCGACACACAGCTCGTCACCGTTAAGGACGGCGTGAAATTACCAGCCATCACGGCGTTCCGTTTGCTTGCGGCGAAACTCAAGCGGCTCGGACGCAATAATCCGATTCTGCTTAAGGACTGCATCAACTTTGAACCCGTCCCGCTCGCGCCGAATATCGCTTTGCTGCAGGCGGGCGTAGTCATCGGTTCCTTGCTGGCGGACGGCATTGGCGACGCGATTTTGATTCGTGGCGAAAGCGGCGCGGGCCTTTCCCTGCGGCTGGCTTACAATGTGTTGCAGGCGGCGGGTTGTCGCAGCTTCAAGACGGATTACGTCGCATGTCCAAGCTGCGGCCGCACGCTATTCAATCTTCAGACCGTCACCGCGCGCATCAAGGCGCGCACGGAGCATCTCAAGGGCGTGAAGATCGCCATCATGGGCTGCATCGTGAACGGCCCCGGAGAAATGGCGGACGCCGATTTCGGCTACGTGGGAGGCGCTCCGTCCAAGATCAATCTCTACGTCGGCAAGACCGCGGTGCGCTTCAATATCCCGCAA
>Ga0068856_100003366_pt1 | contig 16202 bp, 25 predicted proteins | sample KBSCornC62_FD_66595 | JGI IMG/M metagenome (GOLD analysis project Ga0068856, IMG submission 66595) | Corn rhizosphere microbial communities from Kellogg Biological Station, Michigan, USA - KBS Corn C6-2 | ecosystem: Host-associated > Plants > Roots > Rhizosphere > Soil ...
GTCGGCTTCTTCAAGGAGCGCAGCTTCAACTATTCAGGCAATGTTTTGCTGTCGTTGTCTGGGGGACGATCATCTGCGGCAATGCTTCGTTTGCTGCTCGACCAGCATGGAGGCGCACTGCCTGCCAATTTCAAGGTTATATTCAATAATACAGGTAAAGAACATGATGCCACATATGATTTTTTGCAACGCATTCAAGATGACTGGAAAGTCGAGATCATAGGGCTTGAGCTTTCGGGCTTTGTCTCTGATAAAGAGGTAGCCTACAAGCATGTTACATTTGACAATGCAGCTCGAAAGGGTGAGCCTTTTTATGTGCTAATGGAGCATAAACTAGGTTTTCCGCCTCGGCGTGCCAACAGACTTTGCACGCTATATATGAAGGTTCTGCCTAGCATCCAATATGCAACTGCGGAATTAGGATGGGCGTCCTACACTCAGTTACTCGGCTATCGATCTGATGAACTTAGTCGTCTGCACAACGCGCGAATGCGGTGCGGAAAGAGTAAATTACCTTATATTCCTGAAGCGCCGTTGATACGAGCAGGGATCAATAAGGCAGCCGTGCTCTCATTCTTTGCTCAATATGAGTTCGATTTAGGTATTCCTGATAACTGTGGGAACTGCACGTTTTGTTTTCTCAAGGACGAAGTGAAGTTGCGTCGCGTGATGCAGCAGATGCCCGGTGAGATTGACTGGTGGATAGAGCTTGAGAAACATTGGGGAAAAGGCACTGACAAAGGAAAGTATCCGTTACAGTACATGATTATGCCAAACGGTGGGTATCAAGGCGTTAAAGATCGCGCAACAGCATTGATGGCTCCTGTCGTTGATGAGAACCTTGAGGATCTCGAATGCAATTGCACGGATTGACGTGATGCTGCGCAATATCAGACGCAATGTGGTAACGACTTCTAATCCACAGATCACTGCTGCGAACTTTTCCGAATATCAACGCGCGCTGTTCTTCGTCAGGCTCGGCGCCATCGACATCTGCAATGAAGCGCCCTATCACATCGACTTCGACAAATGGCCATATAACGACCAATTGAACTATGAAGCTGGGCGCGTCGATACGAGCAACTTAATCGCCGCCGTGCCGCATGCAGCGCGCAGACAGCTTGCGCGCGAGATCGTGCAAGCATGGCCCGAGAACATGCAGGGAGTGCCGCCAACTATCGCGAGAGCGCTCGGCATGGCTAATCAGACGACGGGCAGTGCATATCCCAAGACAGTGCAGCCGAACAGTGACGACGTGCAGGCAGCAGTGACACGCGATGCACGCGGGCGTATGCTGCTCAGAGTGCCCACTGTGTCTGAGGAGTGATCCATGCTTGCTCGTCGCTCACTGCTCGCTGGTTTGTTTGTTGCGCCCGCGATCATTCGCACGCCTGGGCTGTTGATGTCGATCAGCAGCAAGCGCTTAGTGTTGCCGGATATGTATGGCTTGGTTCATGTTGAGGGAACCACATACAGAGCGACGCGACCTGTCTTGCTCACAGAGTGGCAGGGACGCGCGCTTAGACCGCAAGCGCTCCTTCGCGGGGATTGTATTGTTTTCAACCAATAGGATCAAATAAATGCCCGCCACGCTTGTTCACTTCCAATATCGTCTGCGTGGCAGTTGTGGTTGGTTCACTTATCGTGTCGTGTGTCTGCATGAAGTCACGCAAGATTACATCGAGCGTTGGCAGAACGGCGGATATGAAATCAGGATAATCAGCGAAGATCGTTTCTCCGAACTTGATCTTTGAAGAAGGGCTTGCAACGAGTCGTGACGCCCGCTATATGCAACACGTCTTGACGTGCTTTACCGACCCTTAGCGCACACCAATTCTGCGCGTGGGACTGCGGAGCCGTCTACTCCATGCAAAATAAACTGGTTGGGAAGCTCAGAGAATGAGAGCATGGTACTGCGCGCAAACTGAACCAAACTGCGAATACAGAGCCCGCAAATATCTTGAACTGAGCGGAATACCAGCCTTCCTTCCAACATATCTGACCAAAGACAAGAGCAGACATCTCAAGGTCAATCTCTTGTTTCGTGGTTATGTGTTCTTCTCGCTCGACGATCCGATGCTCTGGCCGCGCGTGCGCACGATCACAGGCATCTTGCGTGTCATCACAAATTCGCCGCTCGAAACATCAGACACGCCTTGGTATGCAATGCCATCGATCTGCGCATCAGACGCTATCGAACGGCTCAGAGCAGCGTGCTTGTCCTTCGACGAGTATCGGCGTGATGGCGACAGATCGCACGCGCTGCGCACACAGCAATACATCACAGCGGGCTGTTTTGTGCGTGCGCTCTCGGGTCCCTTAGCTGAGTTCGTCAACGTGCAGAAGCCCATCGTCGAATGGGCTGATGAAGAGCGCGCCATCTTGCCGCTCATCATGTTCGGGCGTGAGCATAAGATCGAATTCTATCAGAAAGACCTTGAACTTGTCCCCACATAGGGAGTGTTGATCTTGCCGATCCGCCCTACTGATCCCCGTCGCAGCATCCTCGAGATCATGCTACGGGAAACCCTGCAAAAGCACAATTTGCAGGAAGAGAGGCTTAACTCATTCGAGCCCATCTTCGCTCGTCTCGAGGATAAGCTTGATCTCATACTCAAAATAGGAGCACGTATCTTGGCAACTCTCGCAGACCTGAAAGCAAAAGTTGATGCAGAAGGCACCGTCGTCAATTCAGCGGTGACGTTGATCAATGGCATCAGTGCCGAACTGAAGGCAGCGCTTGCTGCGAATGATCCCGCGGCCGTGCAGGCGATTGCTGACGAACTCGACGCGCAGCAGGCAGCGCTTGCAGCAGCCGTCGCGAACAATCCCGATCCTGCTGCATCTGTGACGGGCGCCGGCACTGTTGGTGGCGCAACGACTTCGGGCGCCGCTTCGGCGTAAAGACTGAGGAGCGTCGAGACTGCCAAGTCTCTCGACGCTATGCGAGCGTGACGCATGGTACGACAGGCAATCCAGGGCAGTCTGTAATCACGCAAGCCCTGGACCAATAAAGGAGCGAAACAATGGCCACAGCAATTGGTCCTGCGACACTTGAGATGAAGCGTCTCGTCGAGCAGTTGAACAAGAAGGCGGCTGAATTCCGCGCTGAGGGTTTATTGTTCTCATTCACAGCAGATCCCGCGTTCCCTGGTGTCGCTCTGATGTCGCCTGTCAATCGTTTCACATTCCCAGGGTAAGTCATGCCGCGCGTTGCATTGAAGCCAGAGCTAAGGGTCAAGACATCGCAGCCTAGCATGCTCGGTGATCTTCCGACAGCACTCGGCATCGAGCTTCCAGCACGCGCAGCAGACACATCGAGTGCGATGCGGACGACAGAGAGCACAGCAGCAGCAATCGCGCGCTCGTATCGTCGTGCAGAGGATTACGAGATCGACGACGAAGCAATCGACACGTTGACGTATAAGCCGCATGCAGGTGGACGCCCGACTGACTGGTCGAAGAAGTTTCCTCGTATTGCGTTTACCTTTGCATTGCTCGGGTTAAGTGATGAGCGCATTGCTCAGGCAATGGGCATTGATGTGACCACGTTCTATGCCTGGCAGAAAGATCACCCTGAGTTTTCCCAGGCTCTCGTCGATGGTCGGGATAATGCAGACGGTCTTGTCGTCAATGCGATGTTCAAGCGGGCCACAGGTTTCAAGTTCAAGTCGGTGAAGGTGTTCAACGATAAGGGCGTGCCGCTCTATGCGCCTTATGAGGAATTCGTGCCGCCTGATGTGACAGCGGGCAAGTACTGGCTGAGCACGCGTCGTCGTAAAGAGGGCTGGGCTGATGCTGAAGCCCCTGCTGGGTCTGCTGTGAGTGTGACCATCAACGTCAGTGATCCGCAGGAAGCTGCAAAGCAGTATCGCGAGATCATGCAGCTTGAGGGCGTGGCAGAGTGAGACAGTTTGTCATGCGTGCGCAGCCTCGCGCTGTTCTCTTCGTCACGTTGTCAAAGATGGTGCCACGTTGCACGACGACCTGTCGCATTGAATGGGTCTTGATCAATGCGGAATGCGATACGCGAGCAGAAGCGCTTGAGTATCAGCAATGGGCTGAATATGTCGCGGGTGAAATTGCGTGGATCGTGGAGCGCTGATCATGTGTACGTTCGATCATCATCTCCCAGATGAGTATGAGTATTGCCGACGTTGCGGCTTGCTCATTGTCGGGCCGATGATCGACAGACGGCAAGAGCCCTGTGATCCCCCCGATGCGCGTATCCTCGTCGAGCGTCGGCTGGCATCGATTGTCGCCACGAACAACATCGAGGGCGACGTGCAATGGGCTATTCGTTCTCTGACTGATGATGCGATGCGTAAGCAGCGCTCGTGCGAAGACGACCCGGATGCCACTTGACGACACAACGCCGTCCTCAGTCCTCAATCCTGACTTTGATTGGCGTAATCCAGATTACGGGACGATCTTCGCTCAGCGTGTTGAGCGACTTCGACGCATTCGTGCGAAGCCGGAGTGCTTGCCCGCACTGCGCGTCTTCTACAAGCACAACCCGGCGCAGTTTATCAACGATTGGGGCATGACGTTCGACCCTCGTCTCGTCGAGCGCGGCTTGCCCGGTGACGTGCCCTTCTTGCTCTTCCCGAAGCAAGTCGAATGGATTGAGTATGCGGTCAACAAATGGAAGAATAGGGAACGCGGGCTCACTGACAAGAGCAGAGATGGAGGCTTGTCGTGGCTTGCTGTGTCGCTGAGTGCGACCCTCTGCACGTTCTATGATGGCATGCTGATTGGCTTCGGTAGTCGCAAGGAAGAATATGTCGATCTCGCTGAGAGCCCGAAAGCGCTCTTCTGGAAAGCGAGATACTTCATCAAGAATTTACCACGCGAGTTTCGTCCCGGCTGGGATGATCGCAAGCACGCGCCCCATATGCGCATCATGTTTCCATCGACGGGCTCGACGATGACAGGGGAAGCGGGCGACAACATTGGGCGTGGGGACAGAGCGTCAATCTACTTCGTCGATGAAGCTGCCTACCTCGAGCGTCCCTTGCTGATCGATGCTGCGCTCTCGCAGACGACGAATTGTCGCATCGACATCTCGTCTGCGAATGGCTTGGGCAATCCCTTCGCGCAGCTACGGCACTCGGGCAAAGTCGAAGTGTTCACGTTGCACTGGCGCGACGACCCACGCAAAGATGAAGCGTGGTATGAGAATGAGAAGCTGAAGATCAACAACCCTGTGATCGTGGCGCAAGAGTTGGACATCAACTATGCGGCATCGACTGAAGGCGTGCTGATCCCTAGCGAATGGGCACAAGCTGCTGTCGATGCGCATGTCAAGCTCGGGATGACGCCAACGGGCTCACGATATGGCGCGCTCGATGTCGCAGATGAGGGCGCCGATCTGTGCGCATATGCGGGAGCGCATGGCTTCTTGCTCGACTATCTCGAGGAGTGGAGCGGGAAGAACAGCGACACTGCCTACACAACAGCGCGTGCGTTCAGTCTCGCCGAAGAGCTTGAGCACGAATTCTTCAGGTATGACGCAGATGGAATTGGTTCTGCTATTCGTGGTGACGCCCGGGTGCTCAATGAGCACCGCGCGCAGTATAAGCGACGCCCGATCCGCGTTGAGAGCTTTCGAGGCTCAGGTGCAGTCCTTCACCCTGAGCGTGAAGCGGTTAAGGGTCGAAAGAACAAAGATTATTACCAGAACTTCAAAGCGCAAGCGGGATGGGCACTGCGCGTCAGGTTCCAAAAAACTTATCGCGCAGTCGTCGAGGGCGCTCCTGTCTCAGCGAGCGACATCATCTCGATCTCGTCAAAGCTGCCATTGCTCTCGAAGCTGCTGATGGAACTGTCGCAGCCGACTTACGAGATCAGCAGTTTGGGCAAAGTGGTGATCGACAAGACACCTGAGGGCGTCAAAAGTCCGAACTTGTATGATGCAGTCATGATGCGATTTGCACCACGGGGCAATGCTCCGATGCAGATCGCAGCAGGAGCCGCCCAGCGTATTGCACAACCCTCTCCCGCGCAGATACAGGCGCAGATGCAGCCTAGTCGCTCTGGCCGTTTGATGATGCGCGGGAAAATAAGAAAGAGATTTTAGCAATGTCCCCTTCACGCAAAATGACAGACGAGCACTGGGCGAAAGCCATCATCATTGAGGTGACAGGTCAAGCTAGCACGCCATCGTCGATGCTCAAGAGCATGATCGCAGACATTCGCGATATGCCGCGCGGTCGTCCAATCGCTGATCTGCCCGACGACAATACGTCAGTGCTCGCGCGCACGGAAGATGGACGCGTGATGATCTGGCGCGCATCGATCTTGCACAACACGCTGCGCAACAGGGACAAGCTGCCGAACAACTTGCAGTTCCCTGCGACGCAGTGGATGCCGATATCTGATATCGTTTGGTAAAGGGTCTGACTGTTTGCCGAAGCTCCCAAGCAAGATGACGGCCAACGGGCGCGCTCGCGTGCAGCCCGTCCCGGTACAGTCGCAAGCAGAGCCGCCAAAGGTAGCGGCAAAGAAGACGCCGATGAAGATCAGCCCTGAACTGATCAGTCGCATGCGTAGAGACCGCACCAAGCGCACGCAGCCACAGGAAAACCCCTTTAAGCTGCCGCGCGTGATGCCCGGTGTCGTCCCTGACGGCACGCCACAGCTTGCCATGGACAACGACATCGAGACTGGGTTCAATACAGCGTTCGCTGGTCTCCCAGTTCACGGCATGTGGGCTGAGGGCATCGGCTTCATGGGATATCCGTATCTCGCGATGCTCTCGCAGCGCAGCGAGTATCGGCAGCCCGTCGAAGTGCTCGCAGAGGAGATGACGCGGAAGTGGATCGATATCAAAGCCGAAGGCGACAATAAGGCAGACACTGCGCAAGCGTTGAATGACGCGCAGGAACGTTTCAAGCTGCGAGATCGCTTTCGGAAAGCGCTTGAGATCGACGGCATCATGGGCATGTCGTTTATCTATATCGACCTGAATATGCCGGGGGACAGTAACACGCCGGTATGGGAAAATCCCGACGAACTGCTTGCACCATTGACGCCGACACCCGACAAGATCGGCAAGGGCATGCTGCGGGGTTTCAAAGTGCTTGATCCAACATGGATGGCGCCGAACGTCTATGACGCGACCAATCCCATGTCAGACACGTTCTACAGACCACAAGTCTGGTGGGTAATGGGCAAGCAAGTGCACGCGTCGCGCTTGATCACGATCTTGTCACGTCCCGTGCCTGATATGCTGAAGCCTGCCTATAACTTTGGCGGGCTGTCGCTCTTGCAGATGATGAAGCCATACGTTGACAACTGGCTGTCTACGCGTCAGGCAGTCAACGACTTGATCAACGCCTTCACTGTCTGGGTGCTCGCGACCAACATGGAAGCCGTGCTGCAAGACGATCTCAGTGGTTCAGGCGGCGAGGGGTTCGAAGCGCGCATCGATCTGTTCGCGAATACGATGAACAATCGCGGCGTAATGGCTATCGACAAAGAGAGCGAGACGCTGGAGAACATCTCGGCGCCGCTCGGCTCGCTCGACAAGCTGCAAGCGCAAGCGCAAGAGCACATGTCGTCGCCCTCGCGCATTCCGCTTGTCAAGTTGTTCGGCATCACGCCATCGGGCTTGAATGCATCGAGTGATGGTGAGATACGCACGTTTTACGACAGCATCCATGGCATGCAGCAGCGCGTCATCGGGGATGGCATCGATCTTGCGCTCAAGATCATTCAGTTGAATGAGACAGGCTCGATTGACGAGGAACTCACTTATGAGTTCGTCGAGCTTTGGCAACTCGATGAAGCAGGCAAAGCTGCTGCGCGCAAGACTGATGCTGACACAGACGCTGTGCTGATCGGGGCAAGCATCATCTCCCCAGACGAAGCGCGCAATCGCATTGCATCTGATGATGGTCCGTATGCTGGGCTTGAGGGTGAAGCACCTGAGCCTGTGCAACTCGACGACGATCTCAGCGGTGAAGAACAAGACGACGACGCGAACAAGATCGCAAACTCAGGCGCGAATGGCAATACCACAGGCGCCAATTCGGGGGTTTAATCAGGTGTCGAGCGCAGCCCAGACTGTCGAAGCAAAGTGCTATTGCGGGCGCCCTCTCGGGCACACAGGACGACACATCGGCGGTCTGAACAAGAAGACGCTCGGCTCGCCGAAGGGCATACGCTCGCCTAAGTTCATGGGCATGATCGAAGCTGAGATTGCTGGCTTGCATCAGATGATCGGCAAGCTCAAGAGCGAGATCAGAGCGAAGCAGCATGCGCTGCTCGATGCGGAATTCAAATTGAAGCCGCTCGCTGCATTGCTTGAGGCTTATCAGAATAAACGCATTGAGGGTCCCGTTGTCGCGTCGTCGTCGCAAGTGCAGCAGACGCATCTTGCCGTTGTCGCTGAGCGTCCGCCGCCGAAGCCTGTCACCGATGCGACTGAAGACGACTTCGAGCCTGTCGAAGTCACGTTTGAGGCAGTCAAGCGTTGGGCTGCGCAACGCAATCTGACATTCAAGACGTGGGACGATCTGCGCGCAATCAATCAGCGTCGCGAGCAGTTCGAACTGCCCCCCTTCAAGAAGAAGTTGTGAATGGCGCTGACGCCAAAACGAAAGCTGCGCAGTCCAAGCGGTAAAGCAATCGCGCTTCCCGCAATTCACCCGAATGTGGGTATTGCAGTGGGATACCGGCAACGTATCGACAAGCTCGTGGCGGAGATGCATAGAAGCGTATGCTACTGGCTGACTGCGCAGTATCGCGCAACGCCGCCATTGCTCGCGTCCGATGCGTCTCCCGCTGCTGAACTGCTCGCGCGCTTACGCCGCCTCAGCAGTCGGTGGTTAGCGAAGTTTGCAGAGGGTGCACAGCGGCTTGGCGAGTACTTCGCCACATCAGTGAACAAGCGCTCAGACGCCGCGCTCAGAACCATTCTACGGGATGCGGGGTTCTCGGTTAAGTTCAAGATGACACGACCGATGAACGATGTCATGCAAGCGACGATCGGTGCTCAGGTCGAGCTTATCAAGTCGATAGCGAGCGAGCATCTGTCAGACGTGCAAGGGCTCGTCATGCGCTCTGTGCAGGAAGGTAGAGACCTCGCAACGCTGACCAATGACCTGCAGAAGCGCTATGATCTGACACGCAAGCGCGCAGTGCTGATCGCACGCGATCAGAACAATAAGGCAACGGCTGCGATGACGCGCGTTCGTTATGAAGAGCTTGGTTTGACGAAGGCGATCTGGATGCATTCGGGTGGGGGAAAAGAGCCGCGCCCAACGCATGTCGCATTTGCCGCTGGGAAGCTCGACGGGCCGATCTTCGACGTGCGCGAGGGTTGGCTTGACCCAGCGGTTAATGAGCGCATATGGCCCGGTACGCTCATTAACTGTCGCTGTGTCTCGCGTCCTGTCATTCCGGGTATCTAGCGCATATTGTCTAGGTGTTGCTCACCCATGCGCTCCAACATGGGTGTGATGCGTCGCGCTTGCCTGATCACTTCTGCTGCCATGCGTGCGCTGTCTTGGAACTGCGCTTCGAGTTCGACGATGCGCTTGTCATAGAACCGACGACGTTCCGCTGCGCCGATCCACGATGCAACGGCCATGATGAGAAAGATCACGTTGATTGTGCCAAGCAGTGTCATTGCTTATCTCCTGCGTAAGAAAGTAGGTAAAGGCAAAAACTCGCCGATCCGAACGCTGTTGCAAGCCAAATCTCAGTGCTTCTGACTTTGCCGAGGATGTAGCAGATCAGGATTGACAGTGAGATGCCCTCGCATAAGCCCGAGAAGAACAGCAGCACATTCACCATCATGGCAACAGCACCTGATGGATCGCTTCATAGAGCTTGTCGAGCGTCTTCATGCGCTCGAAGATGAATGCGACAGCTTCGCCGCGCGATGGCCACGAGTGCACAAGGAAGCCGTCGGCGTCGTGATGTTTTGCCCAACGTCCATCGTTGAACTGCACGCCAAAACGACCATTCGTCATCTGCACAACGCGCATCACTTGTCTCCCAGTTTGCCGCCCGGCATCCCCTGCACTTCTCCGCTCATGGGCATCCCGGGGTGGATCTCGCGCTTGTGTGCTGGTGCATCTTCGCGAATGGCAACTTGCTCACGATCAGGACGAAAGCCGGGTGTGCGTGTCGCTGCGAATGCTGTCTCTGTTGCCGATACAGGTTCCTGCCAATCGCTGGGAAGACAACGCGGCGCTTTGCTCAGCACGATCTGCCCAGGGAACTGAGCCTCGAGCCAGCGTTCTGTGTCGCCACTGATACCGATCGCAGTCGTGAGCAGCAGTTTCTTGCCGCCTTCGTAAGTGTCGGTCGAGATCGGGAAGGTATCGCAGTCGTATTCCTGCAGATACGCAGTGATCTTCTCGACCATCGTTGGCTCGTTTGCCTGCTCGCTCTTCTCCTGCGTCATCATCTGCACAATCGAGCGCAGCATGCAAAGCCGTTCAAGGCGTATCGACGCGCTGCTTGCTGCTTCGTGGTCGTTTTCGTCCATGAATTGATCGTGTGCCGCTTGCAGCAGATTGACATGCTCATCGGCGAGCGCGAGCAGCAGCGCAACGAAGGGTCCGCTCTTGGTCTCACTCATTAGTTTGCTCCTTTGGTTTCGAAGTGCTCACGCGCAAGCCAGACGAGCCAGCCTTCGCGCTTGTTCTTGGAACTGAACCATACAGCATACAGAGGCTCCTGTTTCTTCTCTGCATGCAGGCTGTCGATGTAGCCAATCTGACCGAGATGCAGCACGCGATCCCAGTCCATGATGCTGCGATTGGGCGGGAACTTGACGAGCTTAACAGCCACGCCAATATCAGGCTCGTTCATGTGCTGTGAATGTCGCCTGGGAGAACAGAGCGCTTGCTGTCTGTTGGATGGCTGTTTGGCCAGTGTGAGTTCTGCTTGATGCGCTCTTCCAGTTCTCTTAGTGCTCGTGTTCCATACTGTGTCAGTGGCGCAGCGTGATGCGCGATGGTCAGGATTGCTTCTCGGAGTTCTTCAAGTGCGGTCATGTGCCTAACTCTGTGGAATGTGTGAATAACAGGATTACTATACGTCATGCCGGATCCCCTGCTCAAACTCGCCTATGATCGTTCGCTTCGGCGATACGACAAAGAGGGACGCTTGCATGTCGAACTGACCCCGATCAGCAAGGCGAACATCTGCCCATACTTCGGGCGCGAGATCCCGCACGGCGATCTGCTTGGGCTTGAGCCTGACCGCATTTATCAGATGTTCCGCGCCCCAGAAGAACTGGCGAAGGGCGCGCAGTCGAGCAACAACATCCAGCTGCTTGAGATCCACATCGGCGTCACTGCGCGTGATCCCAAGAAGCAGCACATCGTCGGTTCGACGGGCACGGATGCGATCTTCGACGCACCCTACTTGAAGAACAGTTTGGTTGTCTGGGACAAGACAGCCATCGATCTCATCGAGAGTGATCGCAAGAAGGAACTGAGTTGTTCCTATAGCTACACTCCCGACATGACGCCCGGTACGTATCTGGGCATGAAATACGATGGCGTGATGCGCGATATCGCGTTCAATCACGTTGCACTCGTTGAAGACGGCAGGGCAGGGGCGGATGTCCTGGTCGAAGATAGTTTACCGCTTAAACTCAACCCACGAGGATTGAAAATGCCGAAGACCACTCAGGCCACTTCGCGTAAGGCGCTTGTCGCCCGGGGCGCGTTGACGGCTTTTATTGCTCCCAAGCTCGCCAATGACGCGCAGATCGATTACTCGAAGATCCTGCGTGGGATCACTGCCGAGAACTGGGTTGACAGCCGGCCCGTTCTGATGTCGCGGATCAAGATCGCGACGAATGGCAAGCTCGCCAACGACGAAGACCTCGAGGGCATGGACAAGGTGCTGTCGATGCTCGACAAGACGGGCGAGGACGAGAAGGACGACGACGAAGACGACGACGAAGACGCGAAGAAGAAGGCTGCCGACAAGCGCGCTCGCGACGAGGCCGAGGAAGAAGAGCGCAAGAAGAAGGAAGCCGAAGACAAGCGCGCTCGCGATGCGATGAGCGAAGAAGAGCGCAAAGCGGCTGACAAGCGCGCACGTGACGAGGAAGAGGCCAAAAAGAAGGAGGCCGACGACAAGCGTGCACGTGACGAAGAGCGCGCCGCCGACAAGAAGGCGATGGATGCCGCCATCGAAGAAAAGGTGTCCGAAGCGCGCAAGCAGTGGCAACGTGAGCAGCGCGAACTGCTCGAAGCGCGCGATCTCGTGACGCCGATCATCGGCGCTGTCATGGCGCAAGACAGTGCCTCCGCCTATTACGAACTGCTGTTCGACAAGCACGATGTCAACTTCGAGGGCATCCCGCCGTCGGGTTACAAAGCGCTTGCAACGCAGGTCATTGCGCGCGTGACAGCCAAGCCCGCCACACGTCCTGTCGTGAAGCATGCCAACGACAGCGCCGTGGTCGATTTCAACAAGCGCTTCCCGGATGTCTCGCGCATTCGTGCAGTTTAAGGAGTAACTGAAACATGACTGCTGGTAACTTCCAGAAGCAAGTCAACTCGCAGCCGGCTCCGGCTGTTGAGGGTGATTTCTGCTCAACCAACCCGCGCTGGTCGGTGAACGCGGGCCCCGGTGGCCTCGTTGCAGGTAGCTCGCTCATCGTCGGGCGCGCTGCTTGGGTCACTCCGCCGCTTGACGGTGATGGCTTCCCGGCTGTTGCGAACAGCTTCGGCTCGGGGAACATCACGGGCATTCTGCATCGCGAGCAGCAGGCGCTGTTCACTCAGTATCTGCAGGAAGTCTCGATGCAGGTGCCTGCCGGCTTCAACATCACGTTGATGGCGAGCGCCGATCTGTGGGTGAAGAACAGCGGCTCGTCTGTCGCACAGGTGGGGCAGAAAGCTTACGCCGCATTCGCCGATGGCACGTGGTCGTTTGCTGCGACGGGCACTCCCGGAGCGGGCGCGACTTCAACAGGCACGATCTCTGCTCAGACAGGCTCGTGGACGGGGTCGATTGCCGGCGACGTGATGACGGTCACAGGCTCCGTGACAGGGCTCGTCGTGCCGGGCGGTATCTTGAGTGGCACCGGGGTCGTCACCGGGACACAGGTGCTGTCGCAGATCAGTGGTACGCCCAATGGCGCAGGGACTTACTACGTCTCCGCGAGCCAGACCGTTGCCTCGACGACGATCAGCGAGACTTACGGCCTCTTCACTTCCGTTTCGGGTCTCTCGGGCGGCAGCTATGCAGTCGGCGACGTGCTCGCAGGTTCGGGTGGTGGCGGTGTCACTGCCGGAACGAAGATCACGGGCTTTGGCACGGGCACCGGCGGGCTCGGCACTTACTATGTGCAGACCACGCAGACTGTCACGTCTTCGTCGATCACGTCGGTCTTGAATGTCGAAACGCCTTGGATTGCGATGAGTTCGGGCGCCAACGGCGAACTCGTCAAAATCTCGCGCATCTCGCTCGGTTAAGGAGTTACAACGCAAAATGAATCCTGATTTCCAACTGCTGGCCGAGCAGGGCGCTCACTTCTGGGGCTCTGATCAGGTCTTCACTGAAGATGCTTGGAAGAGCAACTTCAATCTCGCAATGGATGCACAGCCGGCGCTCACAACGCTTGCCAACTCAGGCATCCCGCAGTGGCTGACCACCTTCATCGATCCGACGATCATCAACGTGCTCTTCTCTCCGTTGAAGGCTGCGAAGATTTTCGGCGAGGTCAAGAAGGGCGATTGGTTGATGCAGACCGCGCTTTTCCCAATCGTTGAATACACCGGCGAAGTCTCTTCGTATGGTGACTTCAGCGAGAACGGGCGCACCGGCCTCAACACTGATTTCCCGAACCGGCAATCGTATCTGTATCAGATCATCAAGGAATATGGTGAACTGGAGATGGAGCGCGCCGGGCTCGCGAAGATCGCGTGGGCGGCCGAACTCGACAAGGCGTCGATCAACATCCTCAATCGGTTTCAGAACAATTCCTACTTTTTTGGAATTCAGGGTCTGCAACTGTATGGGGGACTGAACGACCCCAACCTCACCGCGTCGCTCGCTCCCGCAACGAAAGCTGCCGGCGGCACGACCTGGTTCGTCAATGGCAGCCCGAATGCCACGGCGAATGAGGTTTACAACGACATCCTCGCGATTTACGAGCAGCTGGTCGTGCAGGCCGGCGGTGTCGTCGAACTCGACATGGAACAGACGATGGTGCTTGCGATGTCGCCCGCGGTGCAAGTCGCGCTCGACTTCACAAACACCTACGGCATCACGACGCGCGACATGCTGCGCAAAGCGTTTCCAAATATGCGCATGGAAACGGCCGTGCAGTATGGCGTGCAGACTGCCTCGAATACTCCGGGCATCGTTGCTGGCAATCTCGTGCAGTTGATCGCCGAGAACGCCGGTGGGCAGGATACCGCGTTCTGTGCGTTCAACGAGAAGCTGCGCACGCACAAGATCGTAATCGCGATGTCGTCGTACAAGCAGAAGGCAACACAGGGCACTTGGGGCACTGTGATCCGTCAGCCGTACGCGATTGCATCGATGCTCGGCGTCTAAGTCGAGCATCATCGAGGGAGCCGAGTAACTATCGGCGGGTGACTAGCTCGGCAGTCGCATGCCCGCCACTTCACAAGAAAGGATGAATGAACAATGGATGTCGTGACGGTTGCGTGCAAGTTGCCCAATGGGCTCATTCTGCGCACGTTCAGAAAGGAACGTTTCCAGCGCCCAGTGATCGGCGGCGGAATGCGTGAAGTCGATGAGTTCCTGCCGACTGGCGAACAGTATGTGGTCAACGGCAACACTGCGCCGTATGCCAAGCCGTTGCTCGATGCGAACGGCGATGCGATCATGCTGGAGCAGTCGTTTGCACTGACCCCCGACATTCCCAAGGCGTTCTGGGAACTGTGGCTGGAACAGAACAAGGACAGCGCGGTCGTCAAGAATGGGCTGATTTTCGCATCGAGCAAGCCACTTGAAACGCGTGCGATGGCGAAAGCACATCGCGACAATCGCCATGGTCTTGAGCCGATCGACGTGCACGCGAATGCGAATGATCCGCGCAACCCGCCGCGTGCGTCGAAGCTGCGCGCTGGGCAAATCTCTGCCATCGCCAAAGCAGACGTGGCGGCGTCAGGCTAAATGAGCAGCACGGGGATTGCAGTCTTCGTCTATGCTGACTGGGCGCTGCGCTATCCTGAATTAGCGGCGCCACCTGACGGCACGGGCACGACGACCGCAGCACAAGCTGCTGATGACTTTGTGCTGGCGGGACTGTACCTCAACAACACGCCATGCAGTGTCGTGCGCGACGTTACCGTGCGCACGCTGCTGCTCTACATGATCACGGCCCATATTGCTGCGCTCAACGCGCGACAAGCCGCAGAGCCCAACGGTAACGCGTTGGTAGGGCGCATTTCAGATGCGACGCAGGGCTCTGTCTCTGTCTCGACTGATGTGGGCACGACGACGCCCAATCAAGCCTGGTTTTATCAGACGCAATACGGTATCTCATTCTGGCAGGCGACAGTCGCGTATCGGTCTGGGGGACGATACAAGCCCGGTCGTCGTCCCTATCTTGGCGTGACAAACGCAGCATTCACTGGGTTCCGTGGCACGCGACGCTGATGGCGCAATTCGAATACTCAGTGGGCGGCGAGAAGACAGCGAGCTTCATTGCGCGTTATAAACGTTGGGCAAGCGGTCCCGATGCTGTCTTGAAGGTCGGCTTCCTCGAGAATGCGTCTTATCCCGATGGCACGCCTGTTGCGATGGTCGCAATGATCCAGGAATTCGGCGCGAAGATACAGCGCGCCGCGGGACAGATCACGATCTATCGCATGATGAACAAATCGGGCACGGGGTTTGCGCGCAAGGGACGCTTCGTTCCGCAAAGCAAAGCGAACTTCGCCTCGACACATTCGCATGACGCTTACGAGATCAACATCCCGCCGCGTCCGTTCTTTCGCACGATGATTGCGCAGAACAAGGACAGTTGGGCGCCAACTGCTGCTGCGTTGCTGAAGCAAGGCAAGTCGCCTGACGAAGTGCTCGACATCATGGGCGAACTGCTCGCGGGACAGTTGCGCGCATCGATCATCGCAATGAAGTCTCCGCCCAACGCTCCCTCGACAATACGCAAGAAAGGCTTTGACGATCCGTTGATTGACACGGGGCACATGCTCAACAGCGTGGACTTTGAAGTAACCTCCTGAAAC
>Ga0068856_100003367_pt1 | contig 16201 bp, 18 predicted proteins | sample KBSCornC62_FD_66595 | JGI IMG/M metagenome (GOLD analysis project Ga0068856, IMG submission 66595) | Corn rhizosphere microbial communities from Kellogg Biological Station, Michigan, USA - KBS Corn C6-2 | ecosystem: Host-associated > Plants > Roots > Rhizosphere > Soil ...
GGCGATTTGGTGCAGCTTGCACACTTAGGGCTATCGCTGATAGGCGAAGGCGAAGTGCAGTTTGAGGGTGGCGTATACCCAACGATGGAGATATTCAATCGCTTCGGTTTGAAGCCATTGTCCATTCATATCCGCGAAGGCCTTGCTGTGATAAACGGTACCTCCGCTATGACAGGCATAGGGCTGATCAACATTATCCAGGCGAAGAAATTACTGAATTGGGCAGTGTTGTTTTCAGCAATGATCAACGAGGTGGTACAGGCTTTTGACGATCATTATTCACACGAGCTAAATATTGTAAAACATCACCCTGGTCAGAATGCTGTTGCAGGCATGATGCGCGATATTTTGAAAGATAGCAAGATGATCCGCGACCGTTCGGAACATCTATATAATCCGGATAACCTCGATCAGGAAGTGTTTGAAGACAAGGTGCAGGAATACTACTCGTTGCGCTGTGTAACGCAGGTATTAGGACCTGTATTCGATACCATTAATCAGGCTGAGAATGTGCTGGTAAATGAGCTGAACTCTGTAAATGATAACCCTGTTATCGATGATCAGAATGATAACATTTTCCACGGCGGAAACTTCCACGGCGACTATGTGTCGCTTGAAATGGACAAACTGAAAATCGCCATTACCAGGCTTTCCATGCTATGCGAACGTCAGCTTAACTACTTGCTGAACAATAAGCTGAATCAAAAGCTTCCTCCATTTGTCAATCTGGGTATTTTAGGATTCAACTTTGGTATGCAGGGCATGCAGTTTACCGCAACTTCTACTGTTGCTGAGAACCAGACGCTGTCGTTCCCGATGTATGTACACAGCATCCCCAACAATAACGACAACCAGGATATTGTGAGCATGGGCTGTAATGCTGCGCTGATGACCAAACGTGTGATCGACAACTCGTTCGAGGTGCTGGCTATCCATTTGGTAACCATCCTGCAAGCCATCGATTACATCGAATGCCACGACAGGCTGTCATCGGTTTCCAAAGCGCTTTACGACAAGGTGCGTCCCGTGTTCCCGAAATTTGTGGAGGATAAGGCACGTTATAAGGATATGAACCTTGTAAAAGATTTCCTCGAGAATTCGGAGAACTTTATTCATCTTGCTAAGTAAATTGCGGGTAAGCAATTGACCCCAATTTGGGGATCCAGCAACGGAAAATAAAAAAATGATTAGGCAGGAATGATAGAGCATGTCCGGACAAAGTGTTTATATAATTGCCGATAACGTATTTGCGCCGCTTGGAAAAACAACTGCGGAAAACTTCGCGAACCTTAAACAAAATCTTTCCGGGGTAAAGCAACATCAACACAGTACGCAAGCATACTTTGCTGCTTTATTTGATGACGATTCATTTGCCGATGACCCGAACTACACCAAATTTGAAAGTTTGGCGATCGTGTCCATCAACGAGGCATTGAATCAAAGTGGATTGGATCTGTCCGATGAAAAAACGGTACTGATCATCTCATCTACCAAGGGGAACGTCAGTCTGCTCGAAACGGGAAAAAATACACCGGAATTACAACAAAGGATCGCACTATCTGCCTCAGCAAAATTAATAGCCGAACATTTTGGCTTTGTAAATGAGCCAGTTATCATTTCTAATGCCTGTGTATCGGGGGTTATGGCGATCATCGCGGGTATGCGTTTGATCAAATCGGGGCAATATGAAAATGCAGTAATCGTAGGTGCCGACGTAATATCAGAATTTGTGCTGTCAGGCTTCCGTTCGTTCCAGGCTTTGAGCCCTGAGGTTTGCCGGCCATTTGATAAAAGCAGGGACGGTTTGAATTTGGGCGAGGGTGCAGGAACCATCATACTTTCATCCAACCAGGAATATAGCGGAAATATCAAGGTGTTAGGCGGAGGTATAAGCAACGACGCTAATCATATCTCCGGGCCGTCACGCACCGGGAAGGAATTGGCTTATGCAATTGAGCAGTCGCTTAAGGACGCGAATCTTTCGGCCGGTGACATTGATTTTATCTCGGCCCATGGAACAGCAACAGTTTATAACGATGAGATGGAGGCTAATGCGATCTCTTTATCAGGATTGGAAAGCGTGCCACTAAATAGTTTGAAAGGCTACTATGGGCATACGCTGGGCGCGGCAGGACTGATCGAATCCATCATTTCTCTGCAATCGATGAAAGAAGATATTTTCTTTCCGACTCCAGGCTTTGAAGAGCAAGGTGTAACGCGGCCGGTCAATGTTAGTGCTCAGCCAGTGAGATTATCGGCGAAAAATATTCTTAAAACAGCCTCGGGTTTTGGCGGTTGTAATGCCGCTGTAGTTTTTGGCAAATAATCGGTTATTTTTGGACGAAAGGCATTTTACAACATTGTCGGCAGAAAAATATATAACAAGTAGTTGCGCGATTAGCAAAGGTGTTGTTTTGAAAGATGGTGAACGTCTTTTCGAAAATGATGGCGCTAATGCTGCCGCGTTCATGGTTTCGGTGTACCAGCACTTCCAGGTTAGTTATCCAAAGTTTTACAAGATGGACAACCTGGGAAAACTGGGTTTGTTGACCTCTGAGATATTGCTGAAAAATTCTTTTAATAAAGAACAATACCAGCCCGAAAAAGTTGGGTTAGTGCTGGCCAACAAAAACTCGAGCCTGGACGATGATATCAAATACTGGGATTCGGTAAAAGATATAGCAAGCCCCTCTTTATTCGTTTATACTTTACCCAATATTGTTATAGGCGAGATATGTATTCGCAATGGATTTAAAGGGGAACATGCCTTTTATATACAACAGAATTTTGACGCAGATTTTATCGCGAACCAGGTAAATTATTTGGTGGATAATGATATTTTGGACGCTTGCATCTGCGGCTGGGCCGATTTTTTAGAACAGGAATATAAGGCCGTATTTTTCCTGGTGGAGAAGAAAACCAACGGATCATCAGTTGTGTTTTCATCCGGAAATATGAACAATGTTTTTAACAAGTAGAGACACGATGCATTCGCGTCTCTGTGAATGAATAATTGAATATGAGCGCTCCGGTATACATAGTTGGTTTGGGCGTTATTTCCGGTATCGGAAATAACGTAGCGGAGCATTTGGCTTCGTTTGAGCAGGCAAAGGCTGGTATGGGCGATATTACTACCCTCAACACTATCCATAAGCGCCAGCTTCCGGTAGCGGAGGTTAAACTATCCAACGAACAACTGGTGGCCACGACGGGCTTGCCGGAGCGAAGCAGCCGCACGGCTTTATTGAGCTACGTTGCGGCCCGGGAAGCACTGGATGATGCCGGGATTCCGAACCTAAACTCTCTCCGCGTTGGGTTTGTTTCGGCCAATACCGTTGGCGGCATGGATAAGAGCGAAGATTTTTACGTTCAGTTTCACGCAGATAACAACAAAGGAAAGCTGCGGAATATATTTGATCACGAATGCGGAAGCATGACCGAGATTGTGGCCGATCAACTGGGTATTGGTGATTTTATTACAACCGTCAGTACAGCCTGCTCATCATCCGCCAATTCGATATTTTATGGCGCAAGGCTAATCAGGAATGATATGCTGGATGTGGTGGTTGCGGGCGGTGTCGATTCATTGACCAAACTAACCCTGAACGGCTTTAACACCCTGATGATTTTGGATAAAGAGTTTTGCAAACCGTTCGATGAAAACCGCGCCGGCCTCAATCTAGGCGAAGGTGCGGGCTATGTTGTCATGGTTTCGGACAAGGTGAGGAGTATGCTGGCCAAACAGCCTTATTGCGTTATCAGCGGATACAATAACAGTAATGATGCCTACCATCAAACGGCTTCATCGCCAGACGGCACGGGCTCTTATATGGCTATGAAAGGCGCTTTGGATAAAGCAGGTTTGCAACCTTCGGACATCGACTATATCAATCTGCATGGTACCGGTACTCTAAATAACGACAGTGCGGAAGGCACCGCGATTAAACGCCTGTTTGATCCTGAATATCCCCCTGTAAGCTCCACCAAATCTTTCACCGGGCATACTTTGGGCGCGAGTGGAGGTGTTGAAGCGGTGTTTTCGGTACTCGCGATTAAAAACCAAATCATCTATCCTAACCTGCGTTTTGAAACCCAAATGAGTGAGTTGCCTTTTAAACCCGAGACTAGGTTTATGAAGAATCAGCATATCAAACACGTGATGTCGAATTCGTTTGGTTTTGGCGGTAATTGTACATCTTTAATTTTTTCGGCTGTTTAATATGAAAGTGTTTATCCGGTCAGCAGCATGTATTTCCGCCCAAAAAACGTTTAAAAACGATGGGTTTCTAGACGATATAACGGAATACGTCGGAACGCGCCTTACCATCATTGAGCCCGATTATAAAGAATATTTCGATCCAAAGGCCGTTCGCCGAATGAGTCCCGTTGTAAAGCGCGGTGTAGCCGCTGCCCTTGAATGTCTAAAACAGGCAGACGTGAAAATGCCAGGTGCCATAGTTACCGGAACAGCATTTGGTTGTATGACCGACACGGTGACCTTTATGAATCGCCTGGTGGACGATAACGAAGAAATGCTGCCTCCTACTGCATTTATTCAATCAACCCACAATACCGTCGCTGCACAAGTAGCGCTTTCGCTGCAATGCCATGCATATAACAACACATTTGTTCACAAGGGTATATCTTTTGAGAGTGCATTGCTCGATGGGGTGATGCTGCTTAAAGAGCAGGAAACTAAGAATGTACTGGTAGGCGGTACCGAAGAGATGGTAGATGTCAGCTTTAAAGTACTTACCCGACTGGGCCTTTTTAAACGCTGGCCAATCTCGAATCTCGAACTATTTAAAACGGAGTCAAAGGGTACTATTGGAGGAGAGGGATGTGCATTCTTTCTGTTGAATGATGAACCTTCCGCAGATAATCTAGCCGAACTAACGGCTATAAAGGTATTATACCAACCTCAAAATATTGCGGAATCGATCAGCTCATTTTTAGCCGATAATGGTTTGAATCCTGCTGATGTTGATTTAGTAATAACCGGTAAAAATGGAGATATCAAAAACGATGCGATTTATCAGCCTTTAATTTCTGACTTGTTTATTCATAGTGCCATCGCCAACTACAAACACCTCTGCGGCGAATATCCCGTATCATCGTCCTTTGCACTTTGGCTGGCCGCCAATATTTTGAAGCGGTGTGAAGTCCCAGAAGTTGTTTATGAACGCGATTCGCCAGTGGATATTCAAAAGACTGTATTGATCTACAATCATTACCAGGGCAAATATCACTCACTGATGTTGGTGTCGGCTATTTAGATTTTAGCGAATGCTTAAGTTGTAGCGGATAGTTGTGACGAGACAAATCGTTAGGCCACCCGATTCTTTCCCAATCGGTTGACAATAGCTGTCAGGATGAGAAAAATAATTATTGCGTAAAGAATGGTAAAATTGGGTTCATTTACTGATCGATGCCGATAAGGATCGCCGCTGCAAAGGAATACAATCTCGTTAGTCATTCCACCGCCAACTAAACTGAGGATCAGTCGAATCCAAATGTTTTTGATCAATTTCATCGAAATTTTACTTGTGCCTAAAAGCAGGAACTAATAAAACAATAACTCACGGACCAACAAGTTAAGTAACCACAAGTTAACCAATCACTAAGCCTTCGCCTTCCCATGCTCCTGGATATAATCCACCATAGTATTCACGTCTACCAATACCTTACGACCAATTTTAGGGTCTTTGATATCGATACCATATTCGCGTTTGAGCAAGACGATCAGTTCGAGCGAATCGATTGAATCGAGGCCGAGGCCATCTCCAAATAGAGGTTCATCGTCTTTAATGTCGGCAGTAGTCAGATCGGTAAGGTTTAAAAATAGTATAATTTGGCTTTTTAGCTTTTCTTTCAATTCAGCGGTTTCCATCATCCGTGTGATAATCGTTTATAAATCAAATGTAATTAAATACTCCAATCGTTAAACCCGATTGGTCAGATTAAGTTTTTTCTTTTCAATCCCCAGATCGCCACCAACTGGAACACCAGCGTAATGATAACCAGCGGGATCAGGTAGCCGATAATATTCCCGAGGTTGCTATTCTCCAGGAAAAGATCGTAATAAGCTTGCAGGCACCAGTGCATCGGCGAAAAGTTGGCGATGGTTTTCAGCGAGGTGTCCATCGTAAAAGTAGGTACCATAAGTCCGCCAATTGCTGCCAATATCACAATCGATATAGCTCCGAAGCCGTTGTTCTGCTGGTGAGTTTCGGCAAAAACGCCAACGCAAATAGCATAGCTTACCGCACACCAACCGGTGAGAATGGTCACGACGAACAGACCGAACACATCATGCGGTAAATTAAGCGCCGGCAGATTGATTGCCGGAAACAACCACAAACCAAGACTAAATATCACAATTGCCTGCAATATGGTGACACCAACGTAAACAATCTGCTTTGACAACATACCTACAAGGTAGCTCGTAGGTAAGGTCTTCAAACGGATATAGCTTCCACTGGTTTTCTCACGAACAACGCTCCCGCCGAGCGACATGATCACAAAGAACATGGCAAAAATGGTCCAGGCGGGCACATTATGCTGCGCCGAGTTTGGCGGTTTCAGGGAACCATTGATAGAAACCGGTACATCCGTGATCGTAGCTTTGTTATTTAACATTTCGCCTTCCAGTTTTTCGGGGAGCGGCTTATCGTTGATGTCAAAGTAAAGTGTCCGAAGTGTTTGCCGGCTTTCTACTAGTTGCAATGCGCTTTGCAGTGCGCCTTTAACCGATAGCCGCAATGATTCCTGTAAAACAGGGTTATAATACAAAACAAGCGGATCCACATCACCCACGTCTTTTTGAGCCGAGTCAGCCTGCAGGCCAAAGCTGGTAAGCGCTTTGCCGGCAGTGGTTTTGGATTTAGCCATAACCTTGCGGGTGAAGTCGGCAGGGATGATGATACTCATTAAAGCATCTTTTTTCTTGAGTGAATCGGCAATGGTTTTTTCATCCTGGTTCTTTGGCAGGTTGTCTACACTGAACATGCCGACCTTTTTGATCGCCTCGATCAGTTGTTTTGAAGATGCGCCGGTATCGCGATTGCAGATCAAAACGGGTAACTTGTTTTTATTGATGAGTTCGAACGTGCTGTTTTGAATGTCGGTAATAACGACAACCAAAACAACAGGCATAATAAACATGAGCGCCAGGCCTACGCCATCGCGCCAAAGTACCCTGACGTCCTTTTTTATGCTGGCCCAGAGCTTAAACATCGTTGCGGTACTCCTTCCCGGTTAACTCGAGGAACAGTTGCTCCAGATCTTCCTGTTTATGCTCTTCCAGCAATTTGTCGATGTTGCCATTGGCTATAATTTCGCCGCTGTCTATTAATGCAGCTACATTACACAAACCTTCGGCTTCGATCAATTGATGCGACGTGTAGATCAGTGTCGTACCGTTTTTATTCAATTCCATCAGGTAGCTGATAATGGCATGCCGTGTTTGCACATCAACGCCTACAGTAGGCTCGTCCAGTATCAGTATTTGCGGATTGTGGATCACCCCGATTGCGAGGTTAACCCTGCGTTTCATCCCGCCCGAAAATTTATCAACCTGCTTATGACGAACATCTTCAAGCCCGAGTATTTGAAGCAGCTCGTCTGTTTTAATCTTGATCTGATTCTTGCTCAAGCCGGCCCATGCGCCAAAAAATTCGAGGTTTTCAACCGGGCTCAACTCCTGGTAAAAAGAAAAATCCTGGGGGACAAATCCGAATGACCGGTTCACTGCATTGCTGTGTTTGCTTACGTCGAGACCGAGTAGTTTAATTGAGCCCTGGTCAGCGTTGAGCAGGCCCGTCATCAAGCTCAGCAGAGTGGTTTTGCCTGCTCCATTGGGTCCGAAAAGGCCAAAACGCTCACCTTTATTTACTTTCAGATTGAGGCCCGAGAAAGTAACGCCGTCATTGCCGGGATAATGAAAACCCAGGTTCTCGACATTTACAGCCAATGCGTCGTCTACCATTTAATATTTTTTAAAGCTAAAAAAGCTCTTTTTTCCAATGCAGCTATTTCTATTAAATAATCACCCATTTGGTCAAAGTCTTCTTGCGAGCCCAGTCTGCCTTTATATATCCCTGCTGCATGTACGGCCGCTGTGCGCCAAAGGTCACCTGCTTCTGTGAAAATTTTAGAAATGTCCAGCAACTCTTCCTTCTGCGTATAGGCGTAGGCTTCCTGCAAAAATGCAGCATAAATATAGCGAAATCCGCCGCCGCCGGTGCCTATTTCCTCCTGCATACGAACCAGTTGCGCCAAATAAGAGCCGGCTTTTTGTACGCCCAGTTTACTCAGCCATTTCTTGATCTTTTTGCCGGTGTATTCAATGCCTCTTACCCCTGCAAAACCACCCGGAATGCGAAGCATCTGGTTTACGTTATTTTTAATGCCTTTGACGATCGCATTTCTGATCTGCTCGTCGCTGATCTCATGTGAGCTTTCGGGATAATATAATTGTCCCCTGGGAGCCAAAGCTCCTTTGGCAAAACGTACCCGTTCCAACTCGTAGCTGGTAAGTGTGGTTGTGGTTTCCATTACCGGATCGCTGATCAGATAGTTATCAGCCTCCTTTCCAAAAACGATCAGGTTGTGCGCATTGAAATGAAAACGATACTCGCGTGGAAAGTAAGATAGGTAATAAACCCCCACCTGGCAACCAGCTGGTTGACCCCTATCAAGACATTGCTGCAAATAAGCTTCTGCTTTTTCTTTTGAGCTGAATTTTTTACGTGTAACGGGAATACCCAGAGCGTGACAAGTACGCTTGAATATTAAACCCGGATAAGTACGGAAAGCAATAGCCGGCCCATTGTTGATCTTGATCAATGGGATATAGCAAAAAAATAAGCCCGCGCCAATGCCAAAAGCCAGCGGCTCGGTGATCTTATTTCGTGAAATTTTGCGTAACAAGCTGCTGGTAACTCCCGATTCGCAATGTGCCGACTGGCGGTGTTCGAAATCAAGCTTCATTCACTGTCATTGTTTTTAGATCCTCGACCTTTACATTAAAGGCTTCGGCATATTTTTGCAGCTTCTTTTCTGACAATCGTTTAAATATTTCGGGTCTCAGATGACGTTTGATCTGCCATTTCCAGTAACCGGTATAATCCGACAAAATGCCCGGATCCATCAACCTGTACTCCATAAAAAACATTAACGGACTGGCTTCGCCGTTCAGTACCCGTTGTTTGGCGTTAGCAATGCGCTCTTCTACATCTTTCCAGGCCACGTCAAGCGCTTCCTTCTTTACATGCCAGCCGGTGCTCAGCTCGGTGGTGTACTTTCCTGAAGCGTCAGTGGCGTAGCAAATCTCCTTCGTCACCTTTCCGAGGGCGCCCATATCCTGCGGCACATTTTCCTTCTTCATAAGACACGAGGCTTTAAATGCTAATTCCTAAACTCTAAATTCTAAATTTTCAACAGACGGTCAATAGTGCGTACATGTATGAGAAGCGCGCGCTCTCTGGTACCAGTAATAATATTTTCTCACCTTTTTTGAGGCGTCCGCTGTGGAACAACTCGTCTATCATAAGGTAAACCGATGCTGCGCCAACATTGCCCACGGTATACAGGTTAATGAACCACTTCTCGTATGGGATGCCACCACCGTAGTATTCTACCAGGTCATATATCTTAGAACGGAAAAAGTCGCTCGAAATGTGTGGCAGAAAATAATCGACATCGGTATTAGTTAAGCCCTTTTTATCAAATATTTCTTTAATTTTTTTGCCGCCGAGGTGAACAATATTCTCGCTCAATAGGGTAATATCCTGCTTGATGCTGAATATCGATTTATTCATGATCTCCTCGGGCGTATAATCCATAAACCCTTTAAGCGATCCGTCTTCTTGTTTCTCGCCACCCATATACATACAGGTGTCCATTTCATGAGCAAAGGAAGCGCCTTCAATCCACTCTACTTTTAAACTCAGTCCTTCAGGATTAGGTTTATCCGACAGTAAAAATGCCGAAGCACCATCTGATAGCATCCACCTCAAAAAGTCCTTTTGAAAGGCAATGAAAGGATTTTCTTCCATTTCCTTCAGTTTCTGGGCCTCTTCCTCAAACATGTCCGAAACTAATACGCCTGAAAATCTTTCTGAGCCGGTTGCAACGGCATGTTTTACCTCACCTGATTTAATAGCCAGGTAGGCATACTTTAGTGCATGCATACCAGCGCAGCATACACCGGCTGGCGAAACCACCTCGATGGCCTCCAGCTCAGGCAGCCACCCGTGGGCCATTACACCGTGGCTCGGCATCATCTGGTCGGGTGATGAGGTGCCACAAGATAACAACTCGATCTTTTTGATCAATTCAGGATCGTTTTTGTAGAGTTCTTTAACCGCCAAGGCCGTCATCTGGGCATTGGTATGGGTCGATTTGTGATTTTTATCAAGCGCGTAATAGCGGTTTACTATGCCGTTATTGCGCAACACAATTTTTCGTGATTTGGAGGGACGGCCATCAATGTAGCCTAAATAGTCCTCCATTTCATCGTTCGAAACGGGGTTATTCGGGAAAAATTTAGAGGTTGAATTTATGTAAACCTGGTTTGCAGACATCTTTTATATGACTTGTAAATAGTTTTGTGTTTTTGCTTTAATTTTTTTTGACGAAAATGGCCTGATAAAAATCGCATCTAAGGTAAGAAGAATGGGCGCACAAAGAAACAAGGCCACATAAAGATAGTACTTAAATGCAGTGAGCCATGGTTTGCGATTCTTTTTACCTTCAATAAACTTCGCCCACTTAACATAAGTGGCAATCGCTGTTGTTTCCAATAGCATAAGCGGGTATTTAACCCCCACGGCTTTCTGACCCAGCAGTTCGTTCTGCAATCCATCCCAGCCGTTCGTATCCAGATGTTTAGAAACGGTCTCGCCATACACTTTAGTATTAACGATGTCTTCATCGGACACACCAGGTCTCGGAAAAATATTCAGATAACGATCCTTTTTGCCATTCAGCAACCAGTAAAATATCGTGATAAAACTCACCGCGTTGGGGTGCCTGTCCACCAGTGCTATATTGCCCACGAGTCTTGCCCCGGCATCTTTCAGTTTCTGCCGAACCCGGTCATAAGCATTCAGCCACATGTTGCGGGCCTCGCTGATAGTAACCACCGGTGTGTCTTTAAGCACCGCCCTTACATCTGGATTGTTCAAGATAGAGTTGGCTGGTATACTTGGCCAAAGGAACCAGGGCTGATAACCCAGGATCACCAGGTCATACTTTTTTTGCTTGAGATGGAGCGGCTCTAACTGTCCTGGCACTTCGAGCACACAATCGGGCATAACAGAATAGAAACGGGTGCCAGTCCACGGGAACGCGAAATCGGATACCAGCTTTACCTGCACTTTCTCAACACCGGCTCCGGCATCAACCAATGGAGCCGTGAACGAATCGATAATATCGCGCATTTGTCCCGATTGGGTGTAATAAATGGCTAAGACTTTTTTATCCATTCCGCCCGCAAAATTAGAAATCTTCTTTATGCAGCACCTTTGAGTTTGAACAGTAATCCAAAATAGCGTGCTGAACCGCGGGGCCTAGGTTCTTAAATCCTTTGATTACCAATTCTTTGTCCTTTTGAATATCGGCTTTGTATTTTACAATTTTTGGTGCATGCTCCTCAATGGCCAGTCGCAAAAAATGAAACTCGGTGTTTTCGCCGTCGTTCATAATAGCGGTTTCCAGCTTGATACGGCCCTGTTTGAAATATTTAAGCTTGTCTTTTGCTTTCTTCATCAGGCCGGCTTTCTTCAACAGGAGGGCGCCCTCGTAGCCGGTACGTTCCTTAGCCGGGGCATCGCTTAATAAATCCATTTCGTTATCAACGGCGGCCATATCGCCCGATTTCATTACCGAATAGAATCCCGATTTTTCAAACTTTTGCTGAACTGGTCTTGCTGTTGAAGCAAGGACGGTGAAACATCCTGTCAGCAGGAAAAATATTATCCTTCTCATACAAGCAGTACCAAACATAACAAATAATAAGTGCCCCAACAACAGTTTAAATGTGCTTTGGTTTGTTCATTTTGTTGTGAGAATATATCATATTTATGCCTCAAAACTGATTTACTTTTACTTACTTTGAGGCTGCAATTTTTTTAACTGCTAAAAAATAATTACCTGAATCATAACTCCTTTTAAGACGAACTAAGGAGAAAAAAGTTTAAACAGACAAACATTGAGTACAAGTATACAGTTTACAGGTTTGTGGGCAATTATTTTAGGCGGATCGAGCGGGTTTGGCTTCGCGTCGGTCGAAAAACTGGCGCAGCACGGGATGAATGTCGTGGTATTATATCGCGAAACGTCTGTTGCTGAAAAGTCTATTCTGAAGAAATTTTCGGCTATAGCTGCCGTAAATCAAGTTTCCATTCGGCCTTACAATGTCAATGCTTTAACCCTGGAAGGGCGCGAATCGGTTATACAAAAACTTAGTGCTGATGGAATAGGCAAAGGCCAGGTTAAATTGCTGTTGCATTCTATTGCGAGAGGCAACCTGAAGCCATTAACGGGAAAGGATCCACTTTCAGCAGAGGATATCCAGTTTACCACCTATGCTATGTCCAACAGTTTGCTCGATTGGACAAGAGCTTTAATGGAGGCGGAGTTTTTCCATGCCGATGCACGTATTCTTGGGCTCACAAGCGAAGGGGCTCATAAATATTGGGATGGCTATGCGGCTGTATCTTTAGCTAAAGCTTCATTGGAGAGCCTTGCCAAATACATGGCCGTTGAGTTCGCTCCGTTGGGGCTAAAAACAAATATTATCCAGGCCGGAATTACCCCTACATCATCATTAAAGATGATTCCCGGCAGCGAAAAATTAATAGAGATAGGCAACAGCCGCAACCCTATGGGCCGTATTACCCAACCGGAGGACGTGGCCAAGGTAGTGTATCTGCTTTGTACCGACGAAGCCTTTTGGATGAATGGTGCGCTGATCCACGTTGACGGAGGTGAACATTGCCGATGATTTTAATGTGCAGATGTGCGAATATGCAGCTGTGTAAATGATTGGTTGTGAATTAAATACAAATCACTTGAAGAGTTTTGAGTCTATATATTCGCATTTTGCATATTTACTTTTCCGTAATTTGCACAACTGCACATCTGTAATTTGCACATTTGCACATAAATTTGCTGCATGAACAACCACATATTAAACCACTTGCCTTATAAATCCTCATTTCGTTTCGTTGATCATATTTCGGAATTAAGTGCGGATGGGGTAGTTGGCGAGTATACGTTAAGGCCGGATGCTTTTTTCTACGAGGATCACTTCGAGGGCAACCCGGTTACCCCTGGCGTAATCATTACCGAGATAATGGCACAGATAGGTTTGGTTGTACTGGGCATATTTTTGTTGCTTAAAGATAATGAGGCGAGCTTCAAATCGGATGAACCGATGTTCCCGTTGCTTACCTCAACCGAAGTTACCTTCCACAAAATGGTGCTTCCCGGTCAAAAAGTAAAAGTTGTTTCTGAAAAAGAATATTTTCGTTTTGGCAAGCTTAAATGCTATGTCGAAATGCACGATAGCGCTGGCGAGATTATCGCCAAAGGCATGTTTTCGGGCATTGTAAAAAAGGTTGATCTAAAGAATGGGTAAACGAGTCGTAATTACAGGTTTAGGAGTTGTCTCTCCAAACGGCATCGGGATACCCTCTTTTCTAAATGCCATTCAGCAAGGCAAATCAGGTATTCGGTTTGATCCTTTATACGAGGAGCTGCACATGAGTTGCCACGTAGCTGGCAAGCCTGAATTTGAATGGGAAAGTCTCAAAAATTATATTTCCGAAGTAAGTTTCCATGGCCTAAAGGGTACCAATATCGCCTACGGCATCACTGCTGCCCTGGATGCATGGAAGGATTCGGGGGTAGTATATGATACGGATGAGCCGCGTTGGGAAACCGGATGTGTGTTCGGCAATAGTGCACCTGATGCCGAGGCAACCAAAACTGTAATTAACCGGGTAGATAGTAAAGAGGTAAAAAAATTAGGTTCGCGCGTGGTTGAGCAAACCATGAATAGCGGAGTTACGTCTTTTATATCAGGAAGGCTTGGGCTTGGCAATCGGGTGGTAACCAACTCGACGGCATGTGCTACCGGCACCCAGGCCATTTTGATGGGTTATGAATATATTCAAAGCGGCATGGCCCAACGTATGGTGGTTGGCAGCAGCGAATATATAGACCCTTATATTTTTGGAACATTTGATTCCATGCGGGTGTTATCTCGTAAGTTTAACGATCAGCCCGAGAAAGCATCAAGGCCCATGAGCGCTACAGCCGGTGGGTTTGTCCCTGGCTCGGGTGCGGCGGCGATGATACTGGAAGACCTGGATTTTGCGCTGGCACGGGGTGCCAGAATATATGCCGAAGTTTTAGGCGGAGCTGCAAATTCGGGTGGCCAACGGGGCGGCGGAACAATGACTGCGCCAAACCCGACAGGTGTTTTGAGATGTATAGGCGACGCTATAACCAAATCAGGCATTAAGCCCAGCGATGTGGATATGATAAGCGGGCATTTAACCGCGACGATGGCCGATAAGCAGGAGATACAGTGCTGGAGCCAGGTTTTGGGCCGGAGCGGGAAGGACTTTCCGCTTACCAATTCACTTAAGTCGATGGTTGGTCATTGTTTAAGTGCCGCTGGCTCAATTGAATCTGTGGCATGCGTATTGCAAATTATTCATGGATTTGTGCATCCAAATATTAATTTAGAGGATCCGAATACTGACATTTTAAAAATAATAGACCAAAGCTGCATGCCAACAAACATGATAAAACGGGAACTTAACGTCATAGCCAAAGCTAATTTTGGTTTCGGCGATGTGAATTCCTGCTTAATTTTTTCTAAATTTAGTAACTAGTAATGACAAGAGAAGAAATATTAACTGAGCTGAAAAGCGTTTTTGCCCCTTATACGAGTAACAAAGAAATGTTGGAGAGCATCAACGATCAGACTGATCTGATTGGGGATCTGAAGATCAATTCGGCCAATTTGGTTGATATTATAATAGATGCCGAGGCTAAGTATAACATTGAGATCGATTACGATTCTGCCGATAAAATGATCAACGTTGGCAGCTGTATTGATGTAATATCCGAAAAGCTTAATCACCGATGACGATCAGTACGGGTAACGATATTGTCGCGCTTAAGGCTATCAATATTGACCGTACCAGGCAACCCAACTTTTACTCCAAAATTATTACCGATAATGAAAAGAGCCTTTACGATGAGGCTCTTTTTGCTGTACTGCCTTTAGAACACTTTGTATGGCTGGCGTGGTCGGTAAAAGAATCGGTTTATAAATTTTTGAAGCGTCATCAGCACGATCTGATTTTTTCACCTTCAAAGATCATCGTTGCACATGTGACGCCACCTGCGAAACGGTCTCAAGCCCAAAGAGAAGGCATTGGGTTTGACGGGGAGTCTGCCTATAAAGTGGAAGCCACTTTCGTGGGACATAAATTTCACGCCCGCACCATCCTTTCCCCGGACTATATTTTTTCGGTTGTGGATAACCATAGCGGCTTTTCAAAAGTTCATTGGGGAATTAAAAAAATCGGCTCTTCAGAACCCCAGGATCAATCGGCAGCAGTGCGCGAACTGGTATTACATAAATTTCGCGACTTGTTTCCAGAAGATAACTTCAAAATAGAAAAGAGCCTTACAGGTCTCCCGGTTTTATTTAAAAATGGAACTGAAACAGCGATTCCGGTTTCTTTTGCTCACCATGACCACTATGTGGCGTATTCTTTTGTTTGGGCCTGAATTTTAAAAGCTCTGGTCATTTGTTCCTCCCTTAGGAAATGTTTTACCGTTCAGGAACAAACAACACCGCATCCGCCTGTGCTTTGTCCTTTGGATGTTTCGTTGAAACCTTTACTGAAGCTTGCTTCCCTTCTGGTAAATCAAATTTACCCAGCGACAGCCATTCGCCACTAGTTTGCCCCTCGGCTTTGATGGTTGGATCAAGCGTGATCATCCGGGAAAGCGTACCGTCAAAAACACCGATCTGTACCGGGACGGTATTGCCTGATGAGGAATAAACATAGACGTGGTAAGCGCCGGCTTTTTTGATGGTGGGTTTATAGGTGATTGATTTAGAGTTGCTATCACTGGTGTCGGCCAGGAGCATAGTTGGGCCATAACCACC
>Ga0068856_100003372_pt1 | contig 16176 bp, 16 predicted proteins | sample KBSCornC62_FD_66595 | JGI IMG/M metagenome (GOLD analysis project Ga0068856, IMG submission 66595) | Corn rhizosphere microbial communities from Kellogg Biological Station, Michigan, USA - KBS Corn C6-2 | ecosystem: Host-associated > Plants > Roots > Rhizosphere > Soil ...
AGTCAGTCGCTCGGGGCGGCCCTTCGCGACTGACATGAACGTCCCCCCACGCTCGCCCCGCTCGCTGCCCCCCAGGGGGTGGAGTCAGTCGCTCGGGGCGGCCCTTCGCGACTGACATGATCGGCGTCCTGATCGTGGCGCACGGCGAGCTCGGCCAGAGCCTCGTCGCGGCCGTCACCCACGTGCTCGGCGCGCGTCCGCCGCAGTTCGAGGTGTTCCCGGTTTCGGCTGACGACGATCCGATCGCGCTGCTGCCGAGGGCGCGCGAGGCGGTCGCCGCGCTCGACAGCGGCGAAGGCGTCGCCGTGCTGTCGGACCTGTACGGCGCAACGCCGTGCAACCTGGCCGTCAAGCTCGCCCGTCCGGGTCACGTTGAAGTGCTGGCCGGCGTCAACCTCCCGATGCTCGTGCGTGCGTTCACGTATCGGACGCGCGGCCTGGATACGCTGGTGCGCAAGGCGATCTCCGGCGGCTGCGAGGGCGTGCTCCACGTCTGAGCGATGGCATGCTGAGCCGCGAGATCGAGATCGTGAACAAGCTCGGCCTGCATGCGCGCGCCTCGGCGAAGCTCACGCAGCTCGCGGCGAAGTTCGAAAGCGACGTGCAGGTCGTGCGCAACGGCCGCAAGGTCAACGCGAAGAGCATCATGGGCGTGATGATGCTTGCGGCCGGCAAGGGCTCGAAGATCACGATCGAGATCGCCGGCCCCGACGAGGCCGAGGCGATGGAGGCGATCTGTGCGCTCGTCGGCGATTACTTCGGCGAGGGTCAGTAGTGTGATCCCCCTTTGCCACTGCCGGTCGTTGCCATGGTGAGCTTCGCGCTGCACGGCATCGGCGTCTCGGGCGGCATCGCGGTCGGCCGCGCGCAGCTCGTCTCGCACGCGACGCGCGAGGTCGCGCACTACACGATCCGCAAGGACCAGGTGGGACCGGAGATCGCCCGCTTCGAAAGCGCGATCCGCGACGTCCAGCGCGAGCTCGAGGGGCTGCACTCTGTGCTGACGAGCGGCGACGTGCCCGGCGAGTTCGGCGCTTTCCTCGACGTGCACTGGATGATCCTGAACGACCCGACGCTCTCGGAGGCGCCGAAGCGTCTGATCGCCGAGCAGCAGTGCAACGCCGAGTGGGCGCTCGCACGCCAGATGGGCGTGCTCGTCGAGCAGTTCGAGCAGATCGAGGATCCCTACCTGCGCGAGCGGAAGGCGGACGTCGTGCAGGTCGGCGAGCGCGTGCTGAAGCGGCTGATGGGCCGGCCCGGCGTGCTGCCGCCGGCGAGTGCCGAAGAGCAGACGATCGTCGTCGCGCACGACCTCTCGCCGGCGGACGTCATCCAGTTCAAGCATCACCACTTCGCGGCGTTCCTGACGGACCTGGGCGGCGCGTCGTCGCATACGGCGATCGTCGCGCGAAGCCTCAACGTGCCCGCGGTCGTCGCCACGCACAACGCGCGGCAGTTGATCCGAGACGGCGAGATGCTGATCGTCGACGGCACGCACCACGTCGTCATCGTCAATCCCGATCGCGCGGTGCTCGCCGAGTACCGGTTGCGGCAGAACGAGATCGAGCTCGCGCGGCAGAAGCTCAAGCGCCTGCGCAGCAAGCGCGCGGAGACGCTCGACGGCGAGCACGTCGAGCTGCAGGCGAACATCGAGCTGCCCGACGACATCGAGCAGGCGCTCGCCAACGGTGCGGCCGGCATCGGGCTCTTCCGCTCGGAATTCCTGTTCCTGAACCGGCAGGGGCTGCCGTCGGAGGACGAGCAGTTCGAGGCGTACCGCAAGGTCGCCGAGGGCATGCAGGGCAAGCCGGTGACGATTCGCACGTTCGACCTCGGCGCCGACAAGCAGCCGGAGGAATTCGACGGCCTCGCGCGCGTCGCGCCCAATCCGGCGCTGGGGTTGCGCGCGGTTCGCTTCTGCCTGGCCGAGCCGAGGCTCTTTCTGACGCAGCTTCGCGCGATCCTCCGCGCGACGCATTACGGCAACGTGCGGATCCTGATCCCGATGCTCGCGACGACGTCCGAGATCGACCAGACGCTCGCGCTGATCGCGCGCGCCAAGGAATCGCTGCGCGAGCAGGGCGTGGTGTTTGCCGACGACGTCAAGGTCGGGGGCATGATCGAGATTCCGGCCGCGGTGCTCGCGATCGGCGCGTTCCTGCGCAAGCTCGACTTCCTGTCGATCGGCACCAACGACCTGATCCAGTACACGCTCGCCGTCGATCGCGCCGACGAGGCGGTTTCGCATCTCTACGACCCGCTCCATCCGGCGGTGCTGCGGCTGATCGGACTCGCGATCGGCAGCGCGACGAAAGCCGGCGTGCCGATCGCCGTCTGCGGCGAGATGGCGGGCGAGAGCCACTTGACGCGCCTTCTCCTCGGCCTGGGCTTGCGCGAATTCTCGATGCACCCGTCGCAGCTCCTCGGTGTCAAGCAGCGCGTATTGAAGACAAACGTGGAGGCCCTGGCGCCGCTCGTCGAGCGCATTCGCCGCGCCGACGATCCGGAGCGCCTCTCGGCGCTGCTCGAGAAGCTGAACGCATAGCGACCCTATTAAGGTTTTGCGGGGGAATACGCGGTCGCGGTGCGTTGTTTGCCCGAAGCCACTCACCCGCTTCGCAATGCGCTTCGTTCCCGTACTCCTCGTTGCCGCTCTGGCCTTCGCAGCGACGACGCAAGCCGCCACGCCCGGCGCTGCCGCACCCGCGTTCGCATTGCCGACCGCCGGCGGCGAAACGGTTTCGCTTGCGCCGCTTCGCGGCCGCGTCGTCTACGTCGACTTCTGGGCGTCCTGGTGCGCGCCGTGTCGCCGCTCGTTCCCGTGGATGAATGCGCTGCAGGCGCGCTACGGCAAGGACGGGCTTGCGATCGTCGGCATCAACGTCGACAAGCGGCGCGAGGACGCCGAGCGTTTCCTGCGCGACACGCCCGCCTCGTTCACCATCGCCTACGACGCGAACGGCGCGACACCGGCCGCGTACGACGTGAAGGGCATGCCGAGCTCGTACCTGATCGACCGCAAGGGCAACGTCGCCGCGGTGGAGGAAGGCTTTCACGACGAGCGCCGCGACGATGTCGAAGCGCAGATCCGCGCGCTGCTCGCGCAGCGCTAGAGGCCTCGCGGCGGCGTGCGCCGCCGTCGCGCTCGCCGGCTGCGCGCTCGCACCGCCGAAGCCGTGGGAGAAGGGCGATCTCGCGCGGGCGTCGATGCGCTTCGACACCGATCCGCTGCAAACGAAGCTCACGCAGCACATTTATCAAAGCAAGGAGGGCGCCGCCGGCGGCGATACCGTTGGCGGAGGCGGATGTGGCTGCAACTGACGCTGCGCCGCCGCCGCGAGGTGACGGCGCGATCAGGATCGGCGATCGATCGGCGGCGCTCGTCGCCGCTGCGCTTGCGCTGCCGGGCATCCTGCCGGCGACTGCGCTTGCGCAAAGCGCGCCCGACGAAGGTGTCGTCGCATTGCGCTATTACGACTACCGCGACTGGCAGCCTGGCGTCGACCGGATGTCGGTCAGGAGCCCGTCGCTCTACGCGTTCGTTCCACTCACCGATTCGCTGACCGTCGAGGGATCGCTCGTCTACGACAGCGTATCGGGCGCCTCGCCGCTCTATCACGACACGGTTTCCGGCGCATCCGGGCGCGGGATCGGCGACTATCGAAGCGCGGGCGATGCGAAGGTCACGAAGTATTTCGGCGATTCGTCGCTCGCGGTCGGCGCCGCGTACTCGCACGAGCAGGATTACATCTCGCGCGCGGCGTCGCTCGAATGGCGGACGTGGAGCGCCGATCGCAACCGCACGTACGCGATCGGGTTCGGCGCGGCGAAGGATCGGATCAATGCGGTCGAAGGCGTCAACGCGCCCGTCCTCGACCAACCGCGCGAGACGTACGACTACCTGCTCGGCTTCACGCAGGTGCTCGACGCCGAGTCCGTCGTCGAATCGAGCCTCACGTGGTCGGACGGCCGCGGCTATTTCTCGGACCCGTACAAGCTGCACGACATGCGACCGGACCATCGCCGCATTCTCGCGTGGCTTACGCGTTACCACCGCTATTTCGCAGCGTCCGACGCGACGCTTCAGCTCGGCTACCGCTACTTGGACGATTCGTTCGGCGACCGCTCGCACATGCTCGAGGCATCGTGGGTGCAGGTGCTGCCGCACGGCTTCACGCTGACGCCGACGATCCGCTATTTCACGCAGTCGGCCGCATACTTCTATCGCGATCCGCCGTTCCCGCAGGGGTTCGTTCCCGGTCAGCTCTATACCGCCGACGAGCGGCTGTCGGCGTTCGGCGCCGTGACGCTCGGGCTGCGGCTCGCGAAGGAACTGCCGAATCGCGTCACGATCGACGTCGCGTACAACGCCTACCGGCAGCGCGGCGATTGGCGCCTGGGCGGCTCCGGCAGTCCTGGCCTCGCGACCTTCTCCGCACGATGGATCGCGTTCGGCATCGCGAAGCGCTTCTGACGCGCGACGAGCCCATCTCGTCATCGTTCCGTTATCGCTTCGCGGCGATGGCGTCGGTGCACGAGATGCATGTCGCCGGAACCGATCGCGACACGGCCGACCGCGCGGCGCGTGCCGCGATCGCCGACGTGAAGCGGATCGAAGCGAAGTACTCGCGCTATCGCGACGACAGCGTGACGACGGCGATCAACCGCGCCGCCGGCGCGCGCGCGGTCGCCATCGACGCCGAGACCGCATCGCTCCTGCACTATGCCGATCGCTGCCACGCGCTGGCGGACGGGCGCTTCGACATCACGTCGGGCGTGCTGCGCCGCGCGTGGGATTTCAAGCGGCGTCCGCCGCGCCTTCCATCCGCGGGCGAGATTGCAGCGGCACGCGATCTGATCGGCTGGCCGCGCGTCGACTGGAGCGATGAGCGCGTATTCCTGCCGCATGCCGGCATGGAGCTCGACTTCGGCGGCATCGCCAAGGAGTACGCGGCCGACCGTGCGGCGGCGATCGTGCGCGACGCCGGCATCGCGCACGCACTCGTCAACCTCGGCGGCGACGTGCGAGCGATCGGTCCGCGCGCCGACGGCTCGCCGTGGCGCGTCGGCATCCGCGATCCGCGTAATGCGGAAGGCATCGTTGCAACGATGCTGGTCGACGACGGGGCGGTCGCGACGAGCGGCGACTACGAGCGCTACATCGAAGTCGACGGCCGCCGTTACTGTCATCTGCTCGATCCGCGAACCGGCATGCCGGTCGATCACTGGCGATCGGCGAGCGTCGCCGCTCCGCTCGCGATCCTCGCCGGCAGCTACGCGACGATCGCGATGCTGCAAGGCGAATGCGCCGAACGGTTCCTCGCCGAGCAGAAGGTCGATGCGTTGCTCGTGAAGGCGGATGGTTCGCTGCGCCGTATCGGGCACGCAGCGAGCGAGCAACTCGTTCGGTAAACCGGTTCAGCCGAAGCGCGCGTACGCCGATTGCCAGGGCCGCAGGCGCTCGAAAGCGCGCGCAGCGCGCAGCACGCGCCGATCGTCGTGCATGGGCCCGGCGATCTGAAGGCCGACCGGCAGTCCTGCTTTCGTGAAGCCGCAGGGCACGCTCGCCGCCGGTTGCTGCGTCAGGTTGAACGGGTAGGAAAACGACGCCCAGCGCGTCCAGTCGCCGCCGACATCACCCAACGCCTCCGGGGCGAGCCGCCCGGCAGCGAACGATGGCACGCCGACGCTCGGCGTGACGAGAAGATCGTAGCGTGTGTGGAATTCGCGCATCGCCGCGCCGAGACGACCGCGCGCCGCGACGGCATCGAGATAATCGTCGATCGTAAGCGCTTTCGCGTCGTCCGCGATGCGCGCGAGGCCGGGATCGAGGCGCGTGCGCTGCTCGTTCGACATGCCGCGCACCGCGTTGTGGCACCCGACCCACCAGTGCACCCTGAATATCGCATGCACGTCGTCGAGCGGCGGGTCGACCGCATCGACGTGCGCACCGGCGTCGACGAACGCCTGCACCGCCGCTGCGGTGATGGCCGCGACCTCGGCGTCCACGTCGAATTGGCCGAGCCGCGGCGACCACGCGACGCGCATTCCGTCGATGCCGGCGTCGAGCTCATCGCGATAGTCGACCGGGTCGTACGGCAGCGAATGCCAGTCGCGTGCATCCGGCCGCGTGATCACGTTCATCATCGTCGCCGCATCGGCAACGCCGCGCGTCATCGGCCCGAGATGCGAGACGGTTCCCGTCGGTGACAGCGGCCACGCCGGCACGCGGCCGAAGCTCGGCTTGAGGCCGAAGATGCCGCAGAACGACGCCGGCACGCGAATCGAGCCGCCGCCGTCGGTGCCGACATGAAGCGCGCCCATGCCCGTCGCTGCCGCGATTCCCGCGCCGCCCGAGCTGCCACCCGGCGTGCAGGACGGATCCCAGGGGTTGCGCGCGACGCCGATCAGCGGACTGTCGGTGACGGCCTTCCAGCCCATCTCCGGCGTCGTCGTCTTGCCGAGGATGATGGCGTTCGCCTCGCGCAGCCGCGCGGTGACGGGCGCATCGTCGTTCCACGGACCCGCCGGATCGATCGCGCGCGAGCCGCGCAGCGTGGGCCATCCGCGCGTGAGGATCAGGTCCTTGATCGTCACCGGAACGCCGTCGAGCGCGCCCGCGGGCGCGCCGCGCTGCCACCGCGTCTCCGACGCGCGCGCGGCGCTGCGCGCACCGTCGGCATCGACGAGCACGAACGCGTTGTGCCGCGTGCCGAGTTTCGCGATCTGAGCGAGACACGCGTCGACGACTTCGACCGGCGACGCCCGTCGCGCACGGTAGAGCTCGAGAAGCTCGTCGGCGGTCGCGAGGGCGAGGTTCGCCATCGTTTCAATCGCCGTCGAACTGCGCAGCGGTGTAGCCGAAGAAATCCTGCCCTTTCGGCATGATTTCGGAGACGAACGCGAGATCGCGCATGTCGGTCATCCGCATCGGGTACAGGATGCCGTCGAGATGGTCGCATTCGTGCTGGAGCAGCATCGCGTGAAATCCCTGCGCGAAGCGCGAGTGCGTGCTGCCGTCGAGCGCCGTGAACGTGAGCTTGATCCTGTTGTAGCGCGGCACGCGGCCGTAGAGATTTGGCAGCGACTGGCAGCGCTCCCAGATCGGGCGCTTCTCGTCGCCCTGCGGCTCGAGGACCGGGTTGACGAGCGTCGTCCAGGGTATCGGTTGCTGGCGCGAACCGGCCGGAATCCGGTGGGGCGGCACGCGATAGACGACGACCCGCCGATTGATCCCGATCTGAGGAGCGGCGAGGCCATTGCCGTCCACGGCGTTGATCGTCTCGAGCAAGTCGTCGACGAGGCGCTTCGTCTCGGGCGACGTCGGGTCGTCGACCGCAGACGAGACCTGTTTCAGATGCTCGTTGCCCATGAGCAGGATGCGGTGAATGGTCATGTCGGGTTCACGGGAGAATGGGACTCGGCGCGCGTCGGATGCCGCCAGTGGCGGCCGGGAACGGCGCCGAACAGTTCGCGGGTATACGGATGCGAAGGCGACGCGAAGATGTCACCGACCGCGCCGTACTCGACGATCTCGCCCGCGCGCATCACCGCGATCGTATCGCAGACCTGTGCGGCGACGCGCAGGTCATGCGTGATGAAGAGCATCGACAGCTTGAGACGGTCACGGATATCGGCGAGCAGCCGCAGCACCTGCGCCTGCACCGACACGTCGAGCGCGGATACCGGCTCGTCGGCGATCAGCACTGCGGGCTCCAGCGCGAGCGCACGTGCAATGCCGATCCGCTGCCGCTGGCCGCCCGAGAACTCGTGCGGAAAGCGGTCCGCGGACCGCCGGTCGAGGCCCACGAGCTCGAGGAGCGCGTACGCGCGCGACATCGCCTCCGCCTCCGGGACGCCGTGGACGATCGGCCCTTCGGCGATGAGCCGGCCGATCCTGCTGCGCGGATCGAGCGAACCATAGGGATCCTGAAAGACCGTCTGGATTTGCCGGCGATGCTTGCGCAATTCGCGGCGCGACAGCCGCATCAGGTCGACCCCGCTCATCAGCACGGCGCCGCGCTCCGCGTCGACGAGCCGCACGATGCAGCGGGCAAGCGTCGACTTGCCGGAACCCGACTCGCCGACCACGCCGAGCGTCTCGCCGTGCCGGATCGCGAGGTCGACGCTTCTGACCGCCGGCACCACGCGCCGCCCGCGGCCGAACCCGCCGCCTGAGTGGTACGTCTTTTCGAGCCGCTCCACGCGCAGGACCACCGGCGCGTCGGGTGCGATCCGTCGCGCGTGGGGCTCGAGGCTTGGAACGGCTGCGATCAGCGCCTGCGTGTAGGGATGCGCCGGCGCGTTCAAGACCGCTTCCCTCGTGCCGATTTCCACGACCCGACCGTGCTGCATCACGGCGACACGATCCGCGATGTCGGCGACGACGCCGAAATCGTGCGTGATGAAGAGCACGCCTATGTGGCGTGCGCGCTGAATCTCGCGAAAGAGCGCGAGGATGCCCTTCTGCGTGGTGACGTCGAGCGCAGTGGTGGGCTCGTCGGCGATGACCAGCGCCGGTTCGAGAATCAGCGCCATCGCGATCATCGCGCGCTGGCGCTGGCCGCCCGAGAGCTGATGCGGGTACGCATCGACGAGGTGGGCGGCATTCGGCAGACGAACGGCGGCCAGCATCTCGACGATGCGCTGCACGCGCTCGCGCTTTCGCAGGGTCGTATGCAGCGCGAGGACCTCCTCGATCTGGGCGCCGATCGTCTTCACCGGATTGAGCGCCGTCATCGGCTCCTGGAAAATCATCGACACGCGGCGGCCGCGAAGCTCGCGCATTCGCGCATCGGAAAGGCGCAGCACATCTTCGCCGTCGAGAAGAATCGAGCCCGCGCTCGCCCGCAGGTGCGGCTGCGGCAGCAAACGCATCACCGCACGTGCCATCACCGATTTGCCCGAGCCCGACTCGCCGACGACGCAGAGGATCTCGTCGCGCGCGAGCGTGAGGCTCACGTCCGAGACCGCCTGCGGCCGGTCCGCCCACGGCGGCAGGTCGACGGTCAGGCCGCGGACATCGAGGATCGGCGAGGATGTCGCCATCAATGGCGCAGGCGGGGGTTCAGCGCGTCGTTGAGACCGTCGCCGACCAGGTTGATCGCGAGCACGGTGACGAGGATCGCGACGCCCGGAATCGCGCACAGCCACCACGCGCGCTGCAGGAAATCGCGCGCGGCGCCGACCATGAATCCCCAGCTCATGACGTTCGGGTCGGACAGTCCGAGGAACGACAACGCCGACTCGGTGAGGATCGCCGTCGCCACGAGCAGCGATCCGGTGACGATGATCGACGACACGCAGTTCGGCAGCACGTGAAGCAGGATGACGCGGGTGTCGCTCATGCCCATCGCGATGCACGCCTGCACGAACTCGCGATTGCGAAGCGATCTGAACTCGCCGCGGACAAGGCGCGCCATCGGTGGCCAGGAGACGATCGCGATTGCGAGGATCACCGTCCGTATCGACGGCGACAGGATCGCGACGACGAGAATCGCGAAGAGGAACGATGGAATCGTCTGGAACATCTCGGTCACGCGCATCAGCGCGTGATCGAGCGCGCCGCCGTAGTAGCCGGCGAGGCCGCCGGTGACGACGCCGAGCAGGGTCGCGAACAGCGTTGCGGCGAGCCCGATCAGAAGCGACGTCCGTGCACCGTAGACGAGGCCCGCGAGCTCGTTGCGGCCCAGCATGTCGGTGCCGAGCGGGTAACGTCCGAACGGCGGCGAAAACGGCGGTCCGGCGAGCTCGAACGGACCGGCGTGCAGGAAAAGGGAGGGTCCGGCGATCGCGACGGCGACGATCGCGAGCAGGACCAGAAGCCCCGCGAACGCAGCCTGGTTGCGCATGAAGCGCCGCAGGAACGCGCTCATCGCAGGCCGATTCTCGGATCGAGCATCGTGTAAATCACGTCGACGACGATGTTGACGACGATCACGAGGCAGGCCGCCACGAAAAAGACGCCCAGGAGCAGATTGAGGTCGCGCGCGAACAGCGCCTTGTACGCGAGGAGTCCGATGCCCGGCCAGCCGAACACCGTTTCCACGACGACGGATCCGCCGAGCAGGTTGCCGATCTGAACGCCCGCCATCGTGACGATCGGCAGGCTCGCGTTGCGCAACACGTGCCGGTACGTGATCGCGCGCTCGGTCAGCCCCTTCGAGCGCGCGGTGACGACGTAGTCCATGCCCCGTTGCTCGAGGATGGATGCGCGCATCAGCCGCACGTAGAGCGCCATGTAGAAAAGCGACAGCGTGATGGCGGGCAGCACGAGATGCCGCGCGATGTCCCCGGCCTTCGCCCATCCGGTGTAGAACGCCGCGATGTTCACCATCCCGCTCGTGGGAAGCCAGCGCAGCTCGATGGCGAAGAGCACGATCAGCATGAGGCCCACCCAGAACAGCGGCGTCGCGTACGAGACGAGCGCGAACACCGAGATCACGTTGTCGCGAAGCGAGTTGGGCCGCGTGCCGGCCAGGAGTCCGAACAGGACGCCCAGGCCGATCGAAAGGACGATCGTCGTGCCCATCAGCAGCAGCGTCGGACCCAGTCGCGTCGCGATCAGATCGCGCACCGGCATGCCTTCCCGAAACGAATAGCCGAGGTCCAGCGACACCACGTTCCGGAGGTAGTCGAGATACTGGACATAGAGCGGCTGGTCGAGGCCGAACTCGTGGCGGAGGAACGCCATGTACTGCGGCGTCGCCGAGCCCGCCTCGCCGGCGAGCACGTCCGCCGCGTTGCCGGGCGCAAGGTGCACCAGCAGGAAGTTGAGCGTGACGATCAGCAGCAGCGTCGGCACGGCCTGCGCAAGCCGCCACCCGATGTACCGGGCGCGGTCGCGGGCGACGCTCATCGGCGGCAGCCCACGGGCGTCCGGTGCGCCCGCCTGCCGCTACGACTCCACGTAAACCGCATTGAACGGCGAATACGTGCCGAGCGGACTGACGACGAGGTCCTTGAACTTCGTGTCGTACACGGTCACGAACTGCAGCTCGAACACCCAGACGAGCGGGGCGGCGTCGACGACGAGCTTCTGGAACTGGTGATAGAGGTCCGCGCGCTTCTTCGGGTCGATCTCGACCGCCGCGTCCTTCATCAGCTTGTCGGTCTCCGGACTGCTCCAGCCGGTGGCGTTGACGAACACCGTGCCCTTCTTGATCGACCACGACGAATATTCACGGTCGATGCCGATGACCGGATCGGCGAGGTTCTGGAGCCAGTTGGACGTGAGCTGGAAGTCGTAGTCGGTGTAGATCCTCCGCAGCCACGTCGGCACGTCCTCGTAGCGGATCGTCGCCTTGATGCCGATCTTCGCGAGCGCCTGCTTCACGTATTCACCGAAGCGCTGCCATTCGTCGCCGTAGGGCGTCACGTCGTGGACGATCTCGAAACGCGTGCCGTCCGCGTTCCGCTTGTAGCCTGCCTCGTCGAGCAGCTTGTTCGCCACGTCGGTGCCGTTCGGCACGTTGTAGTTGTGGACGTCGGACGTGTAGATGCCGCTCGGCGAGAAATTCGAGCTGATCGGGCCGGTCGCCGGCTTGCCGAAGCCGAACCAGACGTTGTCGATCACGAACTTGCGGTCGATCGCGTACGAGATCGCGCGGCGCACGCGCACGTCGTCGAACGGCTTCACGCGCGTGTTGAAGTCGAGCTGGACGATCGGCGACTGCATCTCGTAGCCCTTCGTCGTCGAAGCGATGCCCGGAATCTTCGTCAGGCGGGCGACGTCGAAATACGGAATGGCGCCGAACGCGCCGTAGTTGATCTCCTGCGTCTGCATCGCCGCGCTGCGCGTCTGCGCATCGCCGATGAAGCGCGCCACGATGCGGTCGAGATGCGGCTGACCCGGCCGCCAATAGCCGGGATTGCGATCGAAGCGCATGTATTGTCCGCGCTGCCATTCGACGAACTTGAACGGCCCGGTGCCGACGGGATTGTTCGCGTACTTGCTGTTCTGGATGTCGGTGCCCGCAAAAAGCTTCTTCGGCACGATCGGCGACTCGTAGCCCGACAACGCCATCATCATGTACGGCGCCGGCGTATCGAGGCGAAAGACCACGGTGTGCGCGTCGGGCACATCGACCGCCTGCAGCGAGCGAAACGTGTTGATGCCGCGCGGATGGAATTTCTTCAGCACCTCCATGAACGTGAACTGGACATCCGCGCTCGAGAACGGCGAGCCGTCGTGGAACTTCACGTCGTCGCGCAGCTTGAACGCGATCGTCTTGCCGTCGGGGCTCGTCGTCCACGACGTGGCGAGGCTGGGGATCGGCTTCAGATTGAAGTCGTACTCGCAGAGTCCGTCGTAGAACTTGGCGGAAACCTGGCCGATCGGCCCGGACGTGCTCAGGTACGACGCGAGCGTCGGCGGCTCGGGCAGCACGTCCATGACGAGCGTGCCGCCTTGTTTCGGATTGGCTTGGGCCAGCGCGTGGCCGGGGAGCAGGATCGTGCCCGAGGCGGCGAGCGTCTGCAGGAAATCGCGACGACTGGTCATGCGTCCTCCTTCGAATCAGGCCGGCTCGAGGCGTAGCGCCCCGTCCGTTCGTTGTGTGGGGGATTGTGACAGCAAGCCGCTCGCGCGGCCAGCCTCCCCTGCAGCATCGGTCGGATGAGCGTCGAGGAGCGCGCCGCTGGACGCGAATTAACGTCCGGCCACCGCAAGACGAGCCAAGTCTGGTGAAATGGCGCCGATGCCGTCCTTCTCCGCCACGACCGCGAGCGCCGAAAACTCCATCGTCGACGACCGCTCGGTCGGGCCCGTCCTGCCGCAGGTCGCGCACTTCGATGCGCCGCTCCCGCTCGCGTGCGGCCGCTCGCTTCCACAGTACGAACTCGCGTACGAGACGTACGGAAGGCTGAACGCTGCCCGCTCGAACGCGGTGCTGATCTGCCACGCGTTGAACGCGTCGCATCACGTCGCCGGCTTCTACGCCGACGATCCCGCCAACGTCGGCTGGTGGGACAACATGGTCGGGCCCGGCAAGCCGCTCGACACCGAGCGCTTCTTCGTCGTCGGCGTGAACAATCTCGGAAGCTGCTTCGGCTCGACCGGTCCGCTGTCGACGGATCCGGCAACCGGCAATCCGTGGGGCAGCGACTTCCCGATCGTCACCGTCGAGGACTGGGTCGACGCACAGGCGCAACTCGCCGACCGCCTCGGCATTTCGCAATGGGCGGCCGTGATGGGCGGAAGCCTCGGCGGGATGCAGGCGCTCGACTGGGCGATCCGCTATCCGTCGCGGATTCGCAACGCGCTCGTGATCGCCGCGGCGCCAAATCTCTCCGCGGAGAACATCGCGTTCAACGAGATCGCGCGGCAGGCGATCATGTCCGATCCCGATTTCCACGATGGCAATTTCGGCGCGCTGGGCGTGAAGCCGCGTCGCGGCTTGCGCGTCGCGCGGATGATCGGGCACATCACGTACCTGTCCGACGAGCAGATGGAGGCGAAGTTCGGCCGGCAGCTTCGCGAGGGGCTCAAGTTCTCGTTCGCGCCCGAGTTCCAGATCGAGTCGTACCTGCGCTACCAGGGCGAGAAGTTCGCCGAGTACTACGACGCGAACACGTACCTGCGCGTCACCAAGGCGCTCGATTATTTCGATCCGGCGACGCGCGAGGGCGGCGATCTCGCGCGCGTGCTCGCGCCGGCCACGTGCCGTTTCCTCGTCGTCTCGTTCACGACCGACTGGCGCTTTCCCGCGTCGCGCTCGCGGGAGATCGTGAAGGCGCTGGTTCGCGACCGCCGCGACGTGACCTACGCCGAGATCGTCGCGCCGCACGGCCACGATGCATTCCTGCTCGACAACGCGCAATATCACGCGGTGGTGCGCGCGTGGTTCGAGCGGATGGCAACCGAAAGTGGGGTCGGAGACGACTTTCCGGCGGGATCGCGATAATGAGCGAAGCGTCCGGTGGAAAGTCGTCTCCGACCCCACTTTCGGTTCCGCGCGCCGACTACGCGACGATCGGCAACTGGGTCGACGACAGCGCGCGCGTGCTCGACCTGGGTTGCGGCGACGGCGCGCTGCTCGGCTTTCTCGCGGCACAGCGGCGTGCGAGCGGCTACGGCATCGAGATCGCCGACGCGGGCGTCCTCGCGTGCGTGCGCAGCGGCATCAACGTGATCCAGAGCGACCTCGAGCGCGGGCTTGCCGGCTTCGACGACGATGCGTTCGACGTCGTGATCCTGTCGCAGACGCTGCAGGCGATGCGACGGATCGAGGCGATCGTCGCCGAGATGCTGCGCGTGGGGCGCGAGGCGATCGTGACGTTTCCGAACTTCGGCCACTGGTCGCATCGGCTGCAGATCCTGCGCGGCCGGATGCCGGTCTCCCCGTCGCTGCCGTACCAGTGGTACGACACGCCGAATATCCACCTTTGCACGGTCGCCGACTTCGACGCGTTCCTCGCGCAACGAAAGCTTCGCGTGCTCGACCGTGTCGTGCTCGCGAAGGGTCGCGCCGTGACCTTCGCGCCGAATCTCACCGGCGAGCTCGCGATCTATCGCTTCCGGAAGTGATGCCGACCGAACAGCGCGAGTCGTGGCGCGAGGCGCTCCTCAACCGGCGGATGCTGATCTGCGTGTTCACCGGCTTCTCGTCGGGCCTGCCGCTGTACCTGCTGATCAACCTGTTGCCGGCGTGGCTTCGCACCGAAGGGGTCGACCTGAAGACGATCGGCTTCTTCGCGCTGATCCAGCTCCCCTACACATGGAAGTTCCTCTGGGCGCCGCTGCTCGATCGCTACGCGTTGCCGCTCTTCGGCCGCCGCCGCGGCTGGATGCTCGTCACGCAGGCGGTGCTGCTCGCGTCGATCCCGCTGTTCGGCGTGCTGCATCCGAGCGTCGACATCGTCGCGATCGTCGCGCTGTCCACGCTCGTCGCCTTCTTCTCGGCGAGCCAGGACATCGTGCTCGACGCGTTCCGCCGCGAGATCCTGCCCGATGCCGAGCTCGGGCTCGGCACGTCGATCCACGTCAACGCGTACCGGATCTCGAGCCTCATCCCCGGCGCGCTCGCGCTGATCCTGGCCGACCGGATGCCGTGGTCGGCCGTCTACGTCGTCACCGCGCTCTTCATGCTGCCCGGCATCGCGATGACGCTCTTCGTCCGCGAGCCGTCGCTCGTGCGCGGGCGGCCGCGGACGCTGCGCGAGGCCGTCGTCGAGCCGTTCCACGAGTTCGTTGCGCGGAACGGCTGGCGCGAGGCGCTGACGGTGCTGCTCTTCATCTTCCTCTACAAGCTCGGCGACAGCATGGCGACGGCGCTCGCGACGCCGTTCTACCTCGACATCGGCTTCACCAAGACGGAGATCGGCGTCGTCGCGAAGAATGCCGGCCTCTGGGCGAGCGTCGTCGGTGGCCTGCTCGGCGGTCTGTGGATGGTCAGGATCGGCATCAACCGCGCGCTGTGGCTGTTCGGCGTCGTGCAGGTCCTGTCCATTCTCGGCTACGCGTGGCTCGCCTACGTCAACCGGCCCGACCTGCTGCTGCTCGCCGGCGTGATCGGCGTCGAGGCGCTCGGCGTCGGGCTCGGTACCGCCGCGTTCACGGCGTTCATCGCGCGCGCGACCGATCCGCGCTACACCGCGACGCAATACGCGCTCTTCACGAGCCTCGCCGCGGTGCCGCGCACGGTGATCAACGCATCGACCGGTTGGATCGTCGAGCACACGGGCTGGCTCGACTTCTACCTGCTGTGCACGCTGCTCGCGTTGCCCGGAATGGCATTGCTCTTGCGTATCGCGCCGTGGCGCGAAGAGACCGGCGGCCTGCCGCCGGTCACCGTCGGCGGTTCCCGGATGACCAGGCCCTCATGAACCGGCACAAGTTCAGCGCGATCGCGCACCGCGACCACGACTACTGCAACCCGATCTCGGCGGCCAAGATCGAGCGGATGCTCGACCTGCTGCCGCTCGACGACGCGTCGCGCGTGCTCGACCTCGGTTGCGGCCGCGCGGAGCTTGCGCTGCGGATCATCGAGCGCTTCGGCGCACGCGTGCTCGCGATCGACAACTCTTCGCTGATGCTCGACGCCGCGCGCGAGCGAGCCGAGTGGACCGGCGCGCTTGGCCGCCTGCACCTCGACAACGTCGACATCGCCGAATTCCAGGCCGATCCCGAGACGTTCCACCTGACCGTCATGCTCGGCGCCGGCGGCATCCCCGGCG
>Ga0068856_100003373_pt1 | contig 16171 bp, 15 predicted proteins | sample KBSCornC62_FD_66595 | JGI IMG/M metagenome (GOLD analysis project Ga0068856, IMG submission 66595) | Corn rhizosphere microbial communities from Kellogg Biological Station, Michigan, USA - KBS Corn C6-2 | ecosystem: Host-associated > Plants > Roots > Rhizosphere > Soil ...
CCGCGATCGCGGGGTGCGAAGTTTCCCCGGATCGCGGGCGCGGGTCAGAACTGCGGGGGAAGCGGCTCGATCGGACCTTGCGGTGCCGGGAACCGGTCAGGGAAGTACGCACTCATGTCGGGCGCGGTCACGGCCGGCGCGGTGACATCGCCGATTGTTGCGGCTGCCCTGTCGTGGTGGGTCGGATACCAGACCGCCGCGAGCGTGCCGGTCACGATCACCAGTGTTGCGGCGCGTACTCCGGTTGCCCAGCGGTTGCGCGATTGGTTGCCATTGCGTGTGTCCATCGTCGTCTCCTTGCCTTTCGTGCTTCGCGGTCATCGGAACCGCGTGAGGGTCAGCGTAGGCCTTTGCGACAGTGGCGGACGATGGACGAGTCGGTACCGGCAATGCCGAAGATTCGCCAGGCAAAAGGGGCTGGCGCGATAAAGCCGCGTGGGCTACCAGCCCGTCGGCAGCTTGCGCAAGATGGTGATCGTGCGCTCCTCGACGGCGAGATAGCCGCCGGCAACCAGATCCTTCATGAGCTTGCCGATCATGTCGCGCGAGGCGCCGACGCGATCGGCGATGTCCTGCTGGGTGAGCTTCTCGGGCACGATCTGGCGGCCGTCGACGTCCTGCGCGAGCGCGTTCACGAGGCGCACGAGCCGGCCGTAGACGTCGGAGAGCGCGAGGCTCTTCAGGTTGCCGGTCGTCACGCGCACGCGGCGGATGAGCCGCTCGATCAGGTGCATCGCGAAATCGGGATGCGCGAGGATGAACTCGCGAAACTGCGCGCGGTTCACGACCGCGCACGTCGTCTGCTCCATCGTGACGACCGACGCCGAGCGCGGCTCGCCGTCGAGCATCATCTCGCCGACGTACTCGCCGGGGCCCTGGAAATCGATGACGAACTCGCGGCCTGCCTCGTTGCTCGAGAACACTTTCACGCGGCCGGAAAGGATCACGTAGAGGGTGTCGCCGCGGTCGCCCTCGTTGATCAGGATCGCATGCCGCGGAAACGTGCGCACGACGCCGCTCGCGGCGATGGCGCCGACGATGTCGGGATGCAGCGGCGTTTCGCTGCGCTCGCCGGCGTTCGGTTGCTCGTCGCGGTCTTCACGCATCGTTCGGCTCCCGCCCCGTCAGCAGGCGCTCTACTCGAGCTTGCGCAGGTCGTCGATCACCCTGCCGTCGTTCGGCAATTCGTCGACGGCGCGGAAGATGACGTCGCCGCGCAGCTTCGTGACGTCGCGGATCGACCCGACGATCGCGTCGGCGAGCTGCGGATCGACGTTGCAGACCTCGACATGCAGGGTCATCCGGTCGCTGCCTTCGGGATTGTCGACGACGAGTCGCGCGCGCCGCACTTCGGGATGGCGTCCGACGATCGCGGCGACCTGCTCCGGATGCACGAACATGCCCTTGACCTTCGTCGTCTGGTCGGCGCGCCCGAGCCAGCCCCTGATTCGCACGTTCGTGCGGCCGCACGCCGACACGCCGGGCAGCATCGCCGACAGGTCGCCGGTGGCGAAGCGGATCAGCGGATAGTCGGCGTTCGCGAGCGGCGTGACGACGACCTCGCCGACATCGCCCGGCGCGACCGGCTCGCCGGTGCCGGGACGCACGATCTCGACGAGCACGCCTTCGTCGACGACGAGCCCGTCGCGCGCCGGCGTTTCGTACGCGATCGATCCGACGTCCGCCGTCGCGTACACCTGGTAGCCGTGGATGCCGCGCGTGATCCACGCATCGCGAAGCGACGCGGGAAACGGCTCCGCCGAGACGAGCGCCTTCACGATGCTGGACACGTCGGCGCCCTGCGCATCGGCGCGCTCGAGAATGATGCGCAGGAACGACGGCGTGCCGACGTAGCCGGCCGGGTGCAGATCGCGGATCGTCGCGAGCTGCTGCTCGGTCTGGCCGGTCCCGCCCGGAATCACCGTGCAGGAAAGCGCGTGCAATCCGCTCTCGAGCATCGAGCCGGCCGGCGTAAGGTGATAGGCGAAGCCGTTGTGCACGACGTCGCCACTGCGAAAGCCTGCCGCGAACAGCGCACGCGCGAGCCGCCAGTAATCGGGCGCCGCGCCTTCGGGTTCGTAAATGCCGCCCGGCGACGCGAAGATCCGCCGGATCGCGCCGGGACGCGTCGCGGCGAGGCCGCCGAACGGCCGCGTCTCCCGCTGCAGATCGGCGAGCTCCGACTTGCGAATGACGGGCAGCTTCGCAAGCGCGTCGGGTGTCGTGATCGCCCGCGGATCGACGTGCGCGAGCGAGCGCGCAAACGCCGGCGAGTGCGCCTTCGCGTACGCGATCTGCTTCGAAAGCCGTGCGAACTGCTCGCGCGCGCGAACCTCGGCATCGCGCGTCTCGAGATCGTCGTAGTGTTCGGTCGCCATGAAATCAGGCAAGCCAGCGTTTCCTGCGCCGGTAATGCTTGACGTCGCGAAAGCTCCTGCGGCCTGCGGTCGACAGCCCGAGGTAGAACTCCTTCACGTCCTCGTTGTTCGCGAGCGCGCTCGCCGCGCCGTCCATCACGACGCGGCCGTTCTCGAGGATGTAGCCGTAACTCGCATGGCGCAGCGCGACCATCGTGTTCTGCTCGGCGAGCAGGAACGAGACGCGCTCGTTGCGATTCAGCTCGCCGACGATGGCGAAGATCTCCTCGACGATCTGCGGTGCGAGGCCCATCGAAGGCTCGTCGAGCAGGATCATCGACGGCTGGGCCATCAGCGCGCGGCCGATCGCCGTCATTTGTTGCTCGCCGCCCGATGTATAGCCGGCGAGACTTGCGCGGCGTTCCTTGAGCCGCGGGAAGTAGCGATACACGCGCTCGAGCGCCGCCGCGACCTCGCCGCGCGACCCCTTGCGCGTGAACGCGCCGGTCAGCAGGTTTTCCTCGACGGTGAGGTGCGCGAAGCAATGCCGGCCCTCCATCACCTGGCAGACGCCGCGGCGGACGAGGTCGTTCGGCGTCAGCCGGTCCACGCGCTCGCCGCGGTACTCGATCGTCCCTTTCGTCACCTCGCCGCGCTCCGCGGATAGCAGGTTCGAGATCGCTTTCAGCGTCGTCGTCTTGCCCGCGCCGTTCGCGCCGAGCAGCGCGACGATGCCGCCCTCGGGAACGTCGAGCGACACGCCGCGCAACACGAGGATCACGTGGTCGTAGATGACCTCGATGCTGTTGACGGACAGCGCGAGCCCGCGCGCCGCGTCCGCGCTCGCCGACATCGCGGCCGTTGCGATCATCGAACGCCCTACATTTCCTTGCCGCAATCGCGCGGCGTGATCTTCTTCTCCGTCGCGTACTTCATCGCGCCTTGCTCCACCATCTTGCGCACGAGCGCGCGGTCGCCGGCCATGAACGGCGTGAGCTGATGGAAGCTCGTGCCGTCCCATTGCTCGAACTTGACCATGCCCGAGCCTTCGTGGTCGCCGCAGCTCGTCTTGACCGGCGGGAACAGGCCGGCCGCGCCGAGCTCCTTCAACCTCGCGTCGGAGAGGTTCAGGTGCTCGAGTCCCCAGCGCACCTGCTCGGGGGTCATCACCTTGCCCTTGCCGTACTTGTCCTGCGCCGTTCGGATCGCTTCGACGATCATGATCGCGTAGGTCACGCCGCGGGTGTGGTAGATCGAGCCGATCCGCGACTTGTCCTCGAGGTTCCCCTTGCCGGCGCCGTAGACCTTCTTGACGATGTCCTGCATCACCGGGAAGTTCGTGCCATGCGCCGAGAACGCCGCAGTCGTGTAGCCCTTCGCCGCACTGCCGGCCGGTACGACGTCCTCTTCGGAGCCGGCCCACCAGACCCCGAGGATCTTCTCGCGGGGGTAGCCGAGCTTCGCCGCAGTCTTGAGCGCGACCGGGTTCATCACACCGTAGCCCCAGAGGATCACGAAGTCGGGACGCAGTTGGCGCACCTGCAGCCACTGCGATTCCTGCGTGTTGCCGGGCGGCGTGATCGGGATCTTCGTGAGCTCGAAGCCGTCGCGCGACGCAAGCGCGTCGAGGACCGGGATCGGCTCCTTGCCGTACGCCGAGTCGTGATACAGGAACGCGATCTTCTTGCCTTTGAGGTTCGCCTCGCCGCCGACCTTCTGGCCCAGGTAGGCGATCATCGCCGCCGCCTGGTCCCAGTAGGTTGTGCCGAGCGGAAACACCCACGGGAACACGGCGCCGTCGGCGGCGATCGCGAGCCCGTAGCCGTTCGTCGTCATCGGGATCTTGTCCTGCGCGACGCGCTCGAAGAGCCCGTATGCGATGCCGGTCGACAGCGGCTCGACCGTGCTCGCGCCGCCATGGCGCGTCTTCAGCCGCTCGTAGCACTCGACGCCGCGCGCGGCGTTGTACTCGGTTTCGCACTCTTCCCAGACCAGCTTCACGCCGTTGATACCGCCGTTCAGGTTGACGAGCGTGAAATAGTCGATCGCGCCGCCGAAATAGCCGGAGCCGCCCGCCGCGTACGGACCCACGCGATACGACAGGATCGGGATGTACTGCTGGTTCTGTGCACTCGCCTGCGTGGCCGCCACGGCGAACGCGATGCCGAGCAGGCCTTTGATCCACCACTTCATGCGTCTCTCCTCCAAGGTATTGTCCGCCGGCCATCGGCGGAGTCCTGCGACCGAAGAATTGGCCAGCGGATTACACGTGTCAATACCGGGCGGCGGCTCGCCCTGCCCCGCGCTCAGTGCGGGAACGGCCACAGCCGCAGCTTCTCCTTCGTGATCTGCCATATCCGCGCGAGACCGAACGGCTCGACGATCAGGAAGAAGATGATCAGTCCGCCGAATACCATCAGCTGCAGGTTCGAGCCGACGCTGCTCGGCACCCCGAGATGCAGCGAATTGTCGAGGAACTCGACCGAGATGCTGAGGAAGATCGGCACGACGACGATGAACGCGCTGCCGAGGAACGCGCCGAGCACCGTGCCGACGCCGCCAATGATGATCATGAACAGGATCCGGAACGACAGGTCGAGGCTGTACGCCTCGGGCTCGACGGTGCCGAGGTACGCGTAGGCGAAGAGCGCGCCGGCAACGCCACAGTAGAACGAGCTCACCGCGAACGCGAGCAGCTTCACGCGCATGGGCCGGATGCCGATGACTTCGGCGGCCACGTCCATGTCGCGGATCGCCATCCACTGGCGGCCGATGTTGCCGCGCGCCATGTTCTTCGCGGCGAGCGCCATCAGCGTCACGATCGTCAGCACGAGCAGGTATTTTTCCGCCGGCGTGTCGAACGTGATGCCCGCGATCTGCATCCGCTGCGCGGTGATGACGCCCGACGGGTTGTAGTTCGTGATCCAGCCGATCTTGGTGAGGCACCAGACGATGAAGAACTGCGCGGCGAGCGTCGCGACCGCGAGGTAGAACCCGCGGATGCGCAGGCTCGGCAGGCCGAACACGATGCCGACGGCCGCCGCCATGACGCCCCCTCCGGCGAAGGCGAGCAGCAATGGGATGCCGGGAATGCGCAGGACGAAGTTGTACGACGCGAACGCGCCGACCGCCATGAAAGCCGCGGCACCGAGCGAAAGCTGTCCCGCGTAGCCGGTCAGGATGTTGAGGCCGAGTGCGGCGAGCGCGAGAATCAGCGTCGGAATCAGGATCGCGGAGAAGAGGTACGGCGACGCGGTCAGCGGAATCACGACGAATGCGACGGCCAGGATGATCGCGAGTCCGATACGATCCTGGCGTATCGGCAGGATCGCCGAATCGGCGGCGTAGCTGCTCTTGAACTGGCCGGCTTCGCGGTAAAGCATTCAGAGGTCAGGCAACAGAGGACAGAAGCCTTAGGCGCTTGCTCACGCTCGCGTCAGATACGGCGGATGATCTTCTCGCCGAACAACCCTTCCGGCCGCACGAGCAGGAACACGAGCGCGAGCACGTAAGGGAACCAGCCTTCGATGCCGCCGCCGACGTGCGGACCGATGAATACTTCGGCGAGCTTCTCGGTGCAGCCGACGATGAGGCCGCCGACGATCGCGCCGGCGATCGATTCGAAGCCGCCGAGGATCAGCACCGGCAACGCCTTCAGCGCGACGAACGTCAGCGCGAACTGCACGCCGTTGCGCGCACCCCACAGCATGCCGGCGACGAGCGCGACGAAGCCGGCCACCGCCCAGACGATGCCCCAGATCTGCTGCAGCGGAATGCCGACGGCCAGCGCCGCCTGGTGATCGTCCGCGACGGCGCGAAGCGCGCGGCCGATGCGCGTGCGGCTGAAGAAGAGTCCCAGGGCCGTGACGAGGACCGCCGCGATCGCCGCCGCCATCAGGTCGAACTTGGAGATGTTGATGCCGGTGCCATCGGCGATCCACGCGATCGGCTCGTCCTGGATGCCGAGATCGAGGCCGCGCACGTTCGCGCCCCACGCAAGTTGCGCGAGGCCCTCGATAAAGAACGACAGCCCGATCGTCGCCATGAAGAGCGAAATCTGCGGCTGATTGACGAGCGGCCGCAGCACGAGCCGCTCGATGAGAAGTCCGGCGATCACCATGACGACGAGCGTGACGACGAGCGCGACGCCGAACGACAGGCCGTGCTCCGTCAAGCCGACGAACGTCAGCGCCGCGAAGAACACGAGCGAGCCCTGCGCGAAGTTGAAGACGCCCGACGCCTTGTAGATCAGCACGAAGCCCAGCGCGACGAGCGAATACATGACACCGGACAGGAGCCCGCCGATCGCGACTTCGAAGACGAACTGGATCATGCCGACGATTTGTCAGCGAGGAGCGACGGATCCTCGATCGTCGCCGCGCCCAGATACGCCTCGATCACCGCGCGGTCGTTGCGGATCGCGGCCGGCTCCCCGTCGCCGATCTTGCGCCCGTAGTCGAGGACGACGACGCGGTCGGAAAGGTCCATCACGACGCCCATGTCGTGCTCGATCAGCACGATCGTCGTCCCGTACTGCTCGTTGACGTCGAGGATGAAGCGGCACATGTCCTGCTTTTCCTCGACGTTCATCCCGGCCATCGGCTCGTCGAGCAGCAAAAGCGTCGGCTCGGCCGCGAGCGCGCGCGCGAGCTCGACGCGCTTCTGCAGGCCGTACGGCAGCCGCCCGACCGGCGTGCGCCGGATGTGCTGGATCTCGAGGAAGTCGACGATCTCCTCGACCTTCGCGCGGTTTGCGAGCTCCTCGCGGCGTGCGCGCCCGAACCAGAACGCCTGCTCGACGAAGCTCGCCTTCATCTTGAGGTTGCGTCCGGTCATGATGTTGTCGAGGACGCTCATGCCCTTGAAGAGCGCGATGTTCTGGAACGTGCGCGCGATGCCGGACGCGGCCGCCGTGTGCGGAACCATGCCCCTCCACTCGCGTCCGCGATAGCGGATCGTGCCGCGCTGCGGCCGATACACGCCGTTGATCACGTTCAGCATCGAGCTTTTGCCTGCGCCGTTCGGCCCGATGATCGCGCGCACCTCGTGTTCGCGCACGTCGAACGTGACGTCGGAGAGCGCCTTGACGCCGCCGAACGCGAGCGAGATATGGTCGACGGCAAGGAGCACGTCGCCGGTACGCCGCAAAGCCGTCCTCGGTTCGACCGTGGCCGTCCCGGCCGCCGCTTCGCGGGTGACGACGACTGACGGTGCGGAAAGATTCATCGCGCTGCGCTTCAGGCGGCAACCTTCGCGGTCGCCGGCGGGAACGTCTTCGCGTCCTCGATGCGAAGATCCGCGGCGACGACTCCGGAGCGGCCGTCCTCGAACTTCACGAGCGTCTCGATGTGCTGGACGCTTCGTCCCGCGTAGAGCGCGTCGATCAGCGCCGCATACTTGTCGGCGATGAATCCCCGCCGCACCTTGCGGGTGCGCGTCAGCTCGTCGTCGTCGGGATCGAGCTCCTTGTGCAAAATGAGGAAGCGATGCACCTGCGAGCAGGCGAGCTCGGGCTCCGCGGCGAGCTGCGCGTTCACCTGCTCGACGCATTCGCGGATCAGGCCATAGACCTGCGGCTTCGCGGCGAGGTCGGTATAGCCGGAATAAGGAATGCTGCGCCGCTCGGCCCAGTTGCCGACCGAGCCGACGTCGATATTGACGAACGCGCAGACACCATCGCGATCGGCGCCGAACGCGACCGCTTCCTTGATGTGCGGGAAGAACTTGAGCTTGTTCTCGATGTAGTTCGGCGCGAACAGCGCGCCGTTCGCGAGCTTTCCGACGTCCTTCGCGCGGTCGATGATCTTGAGCTGGCCGCCCGGCGCGATGAACCCGGCGTCACCCGTATGAAAGAAGCCGTGCGCGTCGATCGACTCGGCGGTGGCGTCGGGACGCTTGTAGTACTCCTTGAGCAGCATCGGCCCGCGCACGAGCACCTCGCCGGTCTCGGCGATCGTAAGCTCGACGCCCGGCGCCGCCAGACCGACGGTATCGAACTGCACGGCCGCGTCGGGCTGCAGGCACACGTACGCGCAAGTCTCCGTCGATCCGTAGAGCTGCTTCAGGTTGATGCCGATCGAGCGATAGAACCTGAACAGATCGGGCCCGATCGCAGCGCCCGCCGTGTAGGCGACGCGAATGCGCGACAGGCCGAGCACGTTGCGAAGCGGCCCGTACACGAGCAGGTTGCCGAGCGCGTACTGAGCGCGATCGGCGATCGAAACCGGTTTCCCGTCGAGAACGTCAGCGCCGCAACGCCGCGCGACTTCGGTGAAATGCGCGAAGAGCCAACGCTTGACGCGCCCGGCATCCTCCATCCGGATCATCACCTGCGTGAGCAGGTTCTCAAACACGCGTGGCGGCGCGAAGTAGTACGTGGGCCCGATCTCGCGCAGGTCGGTCATCACCGTGTCGCCCGATTCGGGGCAGTTGATCGTGAAGCCGACGTAGAGCCACTGCGCGAACGAGAACAGGTGATCGCCGACCCACGCCATCGGCAGGTACGACAGCACGCTGTCGTCGGGACGCAGGCCGTCGAACTCGGCGCTGCCCTTCGCGGCGGCGATGAACGCCGCGTGCGTCTGCCGCACGCCCTTCGGCTTGCCCGTCGTGCCCGACGTGTAGAGCATCCCCGACACGTCGCCGGTCTCGCCCAGGTCGACCTCGCGCTCGAAGAAGCCGGGATTCGCGCGATCGAACGCGCGTCCCTTCTGCGCGAGATCCTCGAAGCTCGTCACCCCCTCGTAGCCGCGAAGGCCGCGCGGGTCGTCGTAATAGATGTGCGAAAGCGTCGGCACCTGCGGCTGAGCTTCCAGCAGCTTGTCGACCTGCTCCTGGTCCTCGACCAGCGCGTAATCGATCTCCGCGTCGTTCAGCACGAATGCGAATTCCGCCGCCGGCGCGTCCTGGTACATCGGCACCGGAACGCCGCCGAGCGCCTGCGCGGCGATCATCCCCCAGTAGAGGCGCGGCCGGTTGTCGCCGACGATCGCGAGATGCATGCCGCGCCGGAAGCCTTCGGCCGCCAATCCGCAGGCGATGGCGCGCACCTCGTCCGCGACCTGCCGCCACGTCCACGTCTGCCAGATACCGAGATCCTTCTCGCGCGTAGCCGCATGATCCGGCCGCACCCGGGCGTGGTGCAGCAGAAGCCGCGGAAAGGTATCCGTGCGCTCCCCCATCGGTCGCTCCTCCAAAGGCCTCCGGCGCCGTTTCGCGTGCCCGCGTCCTCTTCACGGGGCGACTTTCGATGCGCGGGGCCCCGTATGTTACCCCTGGTCCCGACCGGCAGAAGCGTCGCGGCCCCTGCGGCATCGTCGAACCACCTTACAAACCGCGGAAGCGAACGCGGAAGCGCGCGTCGCAAGTGTATGCGATTCAGCGCCTTGTAGCACACGGCTTGTTCATTGCTTGCGTCGACTCGTCCTCCCGCCCGGCATGCCACCGGCCCGGTGCGTTGAAGGGAGCGGCCGGAGAGCGAGGGACGATCAACGACAAAGGAGACGAGCATGAAACGCAAGCGTTCGTGCCTGTTGTTTTTGGGACTGGCCGCGATGGCGTCGGGTGCATTGGCGGACGACAATGGCGGAAGCGCGTGCTCCGGCCTGCCTTCGTACGCAGCGTTCAAGAGCGCGCTGATTGCGGCCGTCCAAGCCGAGAGCAGCGGACTCGACTTCCAGATGTGGGGAACGATCGTCGACCGCGACGGCGTCGTCTGCGCCGTTGCGTTCTCCGGCGCCGACCGGGGCTCGCAATGGCCCGGCAGCCGCGTGATCTCGGCGCAGAAGGCGAACACCGCCAACGCATTCGGCTTGAACGGGCTCGCGCTGTCGACGGCAAATCTCTATTCAGCGGTGCAGCCGGGCGGATCGCTGTACGGTCTTCAGCACAGCAATCCCGTGGATACGGACGTCGCGTACGGCGGCAGCCCGTCGTCCTACGGCACCGCGCACGACCCGATGGTGGGACGGCGAATCGGCGGCGTGAACGTGTTCGGCGGCGGCCTCGGGCTCTACGACAGGCAACACAAGATCGTCGGCGGCGTCGGCGTGAGCGGCGACACATCGTGCGCCGACCACATGATCGCCTGGCGTGTGCGCGCGAACCTCGGCCTCGATCATCTCGGCAGCGTCGTCGGCGGCCCTGCGGCGCTATTCGCCAACGACCCCACACATCCGGACAACATCATCTTCGACATTCAGGCGAATCCGTCGGGCGGTACCGGCATCAGCGGGACCGGCTTTGGACATCCGACGTGCTTGAATCAGACGACGGATCCGAAGTCGCTTCCGCCGGTGAGTCCGTAGGCCGCTTCGAAGGCGCGAGGCGCTCGCCTCGCGCCTTCGGCAGTCATCAGGCAGTCGCCGCGGCGCCGAACGGAAAGTCGATTGCGAAAAGCCACCGGCCATCCGGCTGGCGGCGCAGTACTTCGACGCTCGTGCCGCTCATCGTCGCCGGCTTGCCGTCGGACCCCGTGAGCGACAGCTGCCACGTGGCGCTGACGAGCGCGGTGTCCCCGGCCTGCGCCAAGGTGCGCGCCGACAGCGACATCGACGGTTTCGCGGCGAGGAAGCCGGCAAGCGCTTCGCGAATTGCGGCCGTCCCGTTGACGAGCTTCCCCGGCGACGGCATCAGCGCCGCCTGCGGCTCGTAGAGCGCGATCAGCGCGTCGAGATCGCCGGCGTTCAGCGCGTTGACGAACAGCGTATCGATCTCGGCAGGGTTTCGTGCAGGCATCGGGACACCTCGCTTCAATAGGGGTTGGCGATCGGCAGCTCCTGCGCCGGGTAAAGCGAAATCACCTGCGGCCCCTTCGGCGTCAGGATCACTTCCTCCTCGATCCGCGCCGCGGACACACCGTCGCTCGCGGGGCAATACGTCTCGACGGCGAACACCATGCCGGCCTTGAGCTCGATCGGATCCGACAGCGAATTGAGCCGCGAGATCAGCGGGCGCTCGTGCAGGCCGAGGCCGAGCCCGTGGCAGAAGTTGAGCCCGAACGCCTCCATTTCGCTCGCGAAGCCGATTTGGTCGGCGGTCGGCATCGCGCGCGCGATCGTATCGGTCGATACGCCGGGCTTCAGCAGCTCGATCGCACGATCCATCCATTCGCGCGCCCGTCGGTAGGCGTCGTGCTGCGCCGGCGTCGCCTTGCCGACGCTGAACGTCCGGTAATAGCAGGTGCGATAGCCCATGAACGACTGGATGATGTCGAAGAACGCCTGGTCGCCCGGGCGTATCAGCCGGTCGGTGAAGTTGTGCGGGTGCGGCGAGCAGCGCTCGCCGGAGATCGCGTTGATCGCCTCGACGTTGTCGGAGCCCATCTCGAACAGCCGCTTCGTCGCCAGCGCGACGATCTCGTTCTCGCGGATGCCCGGCTTCAACGCTTCGGCGATGTCCTGGTAGACGCCGTCCACCATCGCCGCCGCCATGTTGAGCAGCGTCAGCTCGTCGATGTTCTTCACTTCGCGCGCGGCAAGCATCGTCTGCTGGCCGTCGCGCACGTCGATGCCGGCCTTCTGCAATTCGAAGAGCATCGGCGGCTCGACGACGTCGAGGCCGAGCGGCATGTCGCCGACGCCTTCGGCGTCGAGGATCGACTTGATCTCCTTCGCCGCGTTGCGGAACAGCGTCAGGTCGGCGCCGGTCGCGCCGCGCAAGCCGAGCAGGCCCGCGCGGCAATGGTCGTGTTGAAGCCACGGCGCATGGAGCCGGTGATGGCGCGCGGCGGATCCGAAGTCCCAGACGTACGGGTCGCCGTTGCCGGTCAGGAGCGAATAGCGCGTGAGCTTGTCGCGCGCCCATTCGCCGATCACCGTGCTCGTGATGTAGCGGATGTTGTGCTGATCGAAGCAGAGCAGCGCGCCGAGACCCGACTGCGCGAGCGCCGCACGCGTGCGCGCGAGCCGGTAGTCGTGGAGCCGCCGGAAATCGACGCGTTCCTCGAAGTCGACCTGCATGCGGCCCGGTGCCTGCAGCGGGCGGTCGAACCGGTGGTGCGGATCGATGTCGTCGGGACGGACGATCGAAGGCTCGCGGCGGGTCTTCACCATGATGCGGTCGGGCGCCCTTCACCCGCCCGACGCTTCGCGTCGCACTCCCTCTTCCCGGATGCGGGGAGAGGGTCGGGGTGAGCGGTGGCTCGCGCTCATTTCGCGAACGCCTTCTCGTAGTAGCGAAGGTCCACGTACTTCATCGGATCGGTGAGCGTCTTGTGCGGCGTCGCATACTTGTCGCGAAGCGCGAGAACCGTCGCGATGCCCGCGGCGTCGGGCTTCAGGTCGCGCGACAGGCCGCCCTTCGGCGACACGAGCAGCGCGTACGAGCGTTTCGCGAGCGCCGGCGTCATGTCGCGGATGTGCGCGACGAGCAGCGCTTCGGCGACCTCGCGGTTCGCCGGGTCGTAGAGCCAGTCCGTCGCCGCCTTGTATGCGCGCAGGAACGCGACGAGCGTCGCTTCGTGCGCGTCCGCGAAGCTGCGGCGCGCAAGCCCCACGGTTCCCTGGTACGGGCCAAGCGATTCGGCGCCGGCGATCACGTGATAGCCGCGATTCTCCGCGAGCAGCTCGAACGGCGTGCGGAGCAGCGTTGCGTCATGCTTGCCGGCGACGAGATCGCGGTAGCGACTCGCGGTGCCGCCGGCGCGCACGAAGCTCACGTCCGCCTCGGCCAGGCCGCTTCGCGCCACGAGTTCCCGGACGACGAACGCGAAGCCCGTCGTCATCGCGTCGACCGAGACGGTGCGGCCCTTGAGGTCCTTGACGGCCGCTACCGGCGGCGCCGCGACGATCGAGATGAAGCCGCCGTCGCCGCCCATGAACGCGAAGAGGTCGGGATTCGCCGGAACGTCGGCCTCGCCCTGCCCTTCCTGGTACGCGATCACGTTGTCGATCGCCGCGAACGCGAGGTCGGCCTTGCCCTCGAGCACCGATTTGACGAGGAAGCCCGAGCTCGGTGTGTAGGCGAGCTGGACGTCGAGGCCCTGCGCTTCGAACAAACCGTTGCGCTGCGCGACCCAGATCGGCAGGTTCCAGCCGCCGTCGAACGCGAGCACGTGGACGACGGTGCGCGGCGGCGACGGCGCCTGCGCGTTCGCGACGAGGGCGACGATCCCGAACGCGACGGCGGCGACGAGCGCGCCGAGCCTACTTGTCATAGCGGTAGAAGCCGCGCTTCGTCTTGCGTCCGAGATAACCGGCGGCGACCATCTCTTTCAGGAGCGGCGCCGGCCGGTACTTCGGGTCGTTGAAGTCCGTGTAGAAGACGTTCATCACCGCGAGCACCACGTCGAGGCCGATCATGTCGGCGAGCGCGAGCGGCCCGATCGGATGGTTGCAGCCGAGCCGCATCCCGTTGTCGATGTCGTCGGCGGAGGCCAGCCCCTCCGCGAACGCGAAGATCGCCTCGTTGATCATCGGGCAGAGGATCCGGTTGACGACGAAGCCGGGGCTGTTCTTCACGACGATCGGCGTCTTGCCGAGGCGCTGCGCGAAGGCGTGCACGGCGTCGAGCGTCGCGTCGGACGTCTGCAGGCCCCGGATCACTTCGACCAGCGCCATCATCGGCACCGGGTTGAAGAAGTGCATGCCGAGAAAGCGCTCCGGCGTACGCAGCACCGCGGCGAGCGCCGTGATCGAGATCGACGACGTGTTCGACGCGATGATCGCGTCCTGCCCGAGCGTGTCGATGTCGCGCAGGATCTTGAGCTTGAGCTCGAGATTCTCGGTTGCCGCCTCGATGACGAGCTGCGAGCCGGCGAGGTCGGCATACGCCGTCGTGCCGCGAACGCGCGCGAGCGCGGCCTTGCGCGCGTCGCCGCTGATCTTGTCCTTCTTCTGCAGCCGCTCGAGGCTGCCGTCGATCGCCGCGAGGCCGCGGTCGACCGCGTCGCGCGCGACGTCGACCATCACGACATCGACGCCGGCCACCGCGCACGCCTGCGCGATGCCGTTGCCCATCGTACCGGCGCCGACGACGCCGACTCGTTCGATCTGCATTGCGCGCCTCCACCGGCGTGGATGTCAGGGAACCTCTGATCAACGCCCGCGCGGGAGTCGTTGAGAGGTTCCTCGGCGCATTATGCTCTGCCGCGCCGTCCCTTCGCTCGCTGCGCGACGGCACGCGCCTGCGCACGCGGATGGTTCGCGGGCAGCGCCCGCGTCGCGACGCGCGTGGCACGCGGCCGCTTCTTTCCGGTGGGCATCGGCGAACGCAGTCGCGGCGGTGCCGCGCGCAGACCGGCGAGCATCGAATCGATCAGCGCCGGCGCCACCGCGGCGAGGTCGAACGCGGCCGGGTCGAGCACCCACTGATCCATGATCCCTTCGATGTACGCGTGCATCGCACGCGCGGCGAGCGCCGTATCGGTATCGGGCGGGAGCTGGCCGCGGTCGACCGCCTGCACCAGCACGCGCTCGACGTGCAGCAGGCAATCGCAGCGCTCGCGCCGCTCGCGTTCCGCCATCGGCGCCACGTTCGCCGTGCGCTCGGACTTGTGGAACATGACGTCGAACACGGCCTGTGCGCGCGGATCGCAGGCGAGCCGCGCGAGCGCCGCGAGCGCCAGTTCGCGCAGCGTCGCAAGCGGATCGGCGTGCGAGGTGGCGCCCGCGCGCTCGAACATCGTTTCGAGCGGCAGCGTCGCCCGCGCGCACATGGCCGCATAGAGATCCGCCTTGTCGCGGAAGTGCCAGTAGAGTGCGCCGCGCGTGACGCCCGCATCGGCCGCCACTTGCGCCAGCGTGCTGCCCGACACGCCGCTCGCGCGGAACACGCGCTCCGCCGCGTCGAGCAATTGCTCGCGCGTGTTCGCCGCCGCTTCCTTCGTCCTTCTCGCCAACCGAGCCTCCGGAGCGCGCGCATGCGGACGTGGCGCTGTCCATGCGTCGCACTTGAACGGTGTACAAATGAAACTTTACAAACAGACGCGATTGTATGTATCCTACGCCGCTTGCACAAGGCGCATCGCAGCAATCCGCGCCGCAACCCCAGGAGCCCGCCCGATGTCCCTCGTCGCGTTCCGCCGTTCCTTCCGTTTCCTGCCGCTCGTCGCGCTGCTCGCGCTTGCCGCCTGCGGAAAGCCGCAGCAGCAGGCAGGCGGCTTCCCCGCGTTCCCCCCGGCGGCGGTCACCGTCCAAAGCGTCGAGCCGCAGACGTTCCCGGTCGCGTTCGAGTACGTCGGGCAGACGCAAGGGTCGAAGGACGTCGAGGTGCGGGCGCGCGTGACCGGCATCATCGAGAAACGGCTCTACCAGGAAGGGTCGTTCGTGAAGGCGGGGCAGCCGCTCTTCATCATCGACGCTCGGCCGTACGAGGCGCAGGTGAACGCGGCGAAGGCCGACCTCGCGCGCGCGGAAGCGCAGAAGGCGCAGGCCGATCGCGAGCTCGCGCGGCTGCTGCCGCTCGCGGAGCGCAAGGCCATCGGCCAGAAGGAAGCCGACGACGCGGCGTCGAACGCCGATTTCGCCGCGGCCGCCGTCAAGTCGGCGCAGGCGAAGCTCGCCGAGCTCAACCTGAATCTCGGCTACACGAAAGTCGTCGCGCCGATTTCCGGCCTCACGAGCCGCGCGCAGAAGTCCGAAGGCAGCCTCGCGACGCAGAACGAAACGCTGCTCACGACGATCTCGCAGATCCACCCGATCTGGATCGTGTTCAACGTCTCGGAGAACGAGGAGCTCAGGCTCAACAAGGCGGTGAGCGAAGGCCGGCTCAAGCTGCCGAAGGACAACGCGTACGACGTCACGGTGAAGCTCTCCGACGGCTCGACGTTCCCGAAGCAGGGGACGATCAACTTCGCCGACACGCGCGTGAACCCG
>Ga0068856_100003379_pt1 | contig 16157 bp, 11 predicted proteins | sample KBSCornC62_FD_66595 | JGI IMG/M metagenome (GOLD analysis project Ga0068856, IMG submission 66595) | Corn rhizosphere microbial communities from Kellogg Biological Station, Michigan, USA - KBS Corn C6-2 | ecosystem: Host-associated > Plants > Roots > Rhizosphere > Soil ...
TCGGACAGCATGCCCATGACGCGGTAGACCGCATTGCGGTCGCGCACCGTCTCGCGGACAAAGGTGTCGGCGCCGTCCTTAGTGCTGATCAGCAGCACCGGCACGCTCTGGGCCGAGCCCCGCTCCAGGATGTGATCGAGGCCGCGGTCCTTGAACAAGCGATAGCCGAGGCGCGGCCCGCCGAGCAGCGCGATCAGCACCAGCCAGTCGATCAGCAGGGTCGAACGCGGCAGCTGCTCCAAGCGCGTAAAGGCGAACATGACCGGCAGAAAGATCAGCTCGGTCAGGGTCGCCGCCCGGGCGATATTGAACAGATCGGGCAACGAGGCGTAGCGCCAGATGCCGCGGTAAAGCCCGGTCACCAAGAAGACCGCGGCCGCTACGGCGGTGAAGACACCGCCATACAGAACCATCAAGGACGGTTCATACTGCAGGGCGGCGTCGCCGAGCCGCAGGTAGATCGCGAGCGCAAAGGAGAGCGCCGCCATCCCGACATCGTGCAGGAAGGCGAAAAAAGCGCGACGAGTTTTCGGCAGGAGAGACACGCGGATAAAGGCGCTGCAGTTTCGGCGGGAGGGGCTTCTATAGCAAAAATCGGGACGGGCGGGAAACGCTGGCCGCCCCCACTCCGAGGAGGGGAGGCGCCTTGCTTTTAGGGTAGCCGGGGCCGCGATACGCGACGAACGGTATGTCGAATCGGCCGGGGCCGCTTAGAATACCGCGATGGACTACCGGCCGCTATATCGCGTCCTCGCCCCGGAGAGCCATGATCCGGCGGCTCGAATATTTCGGGTCGTGCATCACGCGCTGGCAGCGTTCGGCATCGCTATCGTGCTCGCGGAGACGATGGAGTCGGTGCAAGCCGATTATGGCCAGGAACTCGCCGCCGGTTTCTACATCGTCGGCGGCTTCTTCATAGCGGAATATCTGCTGCGCCTGATCGCGGCGCCGGCAAAGCCCGGCCACGAGCATCTCGCTTCCTGGCGCGCGCGCGCCCTGTGGGCGGTCTCGCCTGGCGGCATTTTCGATCTGGTCTGCGCGTTGCCCGGGGTGCTGTTCATGACGGAACGCTCATGGGCCAGCTTTTTCGGATTTATCTGGGCTTCAAAATATGTGCGCTACTCGCCCGGGCTGGCGAGCCTCGGGCGGGTCGTCAGAAACGAGCGGCAGTCTCTCTTCTCGGTGTTGCTCGGCTTCGGAATTGTGCTGCTGACGGCTGCGAGCATCGCTTATCTCCTGGAGCGCGAGGCCAACCCGGCGGTGTTCGGCTCGATCCCCGCCGCGCTGTGGTGGGCGATCGTCACGTTGACGACGACCGGCTATGGCGACGTCGTGCCCTCCACAATTGCCGGACGGATCCTTGGCGGCACTGTCATGACCGGCGGCATTCTCGTCTTTGCGCTGTGGTCCGGCATTCTCGCCAACGGTTATGCGCAGGAGCTGCGGCGGCGCGAATTCCTGCGTACCTGGGAGCTGGTCGCCAAGGTGCCGTTCTTTCACAATATCGGGGCGTCGCTGATCGCCGAGGTGGCGCGCCTCCTGCGGCCGCGCGACTACCCCGCCGGCGCGGTCGTCATGCGCCGGGGACAACCCGGCGATTGCATGTATTTCATCGCCGATGGCGAGGTTGAGATCCAGCTCCCCGGACAACACGTCTACCTCATCTCGGGCCAGTTTTTCGGGGAAGTGGCGCTGCTGACCGGAGCGCCTCGAAATGCGACCGTCGTCGCGACGCAGCCCTCGACGCTCTTGTCGCTCGACATCGTCGATTTCCACGAGCTGCTGGCCCGCCAGCCGGAGCTGGCGCGGATCATTCACGAGGAGGCGCAGCACCGGCACGGCGAGACGGTCCCGCGGCCATTGGCCGAGCCGGCGCTCGCGATCGATGAATCGGCCTGACGCCGCCCCTTATCGCTGATACAAACGGGCCGATTGCCGGCGCTCGGGCGATAGCGGGGAAGGAACAAATGGCGACAAGGCCGCAGGTCATTGCCCTCGAGGAGCATTACCTCGACCCCGAGGTGAAGCCCTATATCACCGGTTCCGACGTCACCCGGCAGCCCAACGTCTCCGCCCGTCTCGACGATGTCGGCCAGGGCCGGATCGCCGAGATGGAAGCCGCCGGCATCGACATCCAAGTGCTGTCGCATGGCGCGCCGTCGGTGCAGCGGCTGGAGGCGGAGCTCGCGGTCCGCCTCGCGCGCGGCGCCAATGACCGGCTCGCCGAGACGGTGCGCTCGCATCCCGACCGGTTCGCCGGGTTTGCGATGTTGCCGACAGCCGACCCCAAGGCCGCGGCCGACGAACTCGAACGGGCCGTGACCCGGCTCGGCTTTAAGGGTGCGATGGTGCACGGGCTGACCGGCGGCCTCTTTCTCGACGACAGGCGGTTCTGGCCGATCTTCGAGCGGGCCCAGGCGCTCGACGTGCCGCTCTATATGCACCCGGCGGTGCCGCATCCCGCTGTCATCGACGTCTACTACAAGGATTATGTCGAGAAGTACCCGAATATCCTGCGCGCCGCCTGGGGTTTTACGGTCGAGACGGCGACACAGGGCATTCGGCTCGTCCTGAGCGGCGTCTTCGATACCTATCCCGGGCTGAAGATCATCCTCGGCCATCTCGGCGAGGGCCTGCCGTTCCTGTTGTGGCGCATCAACATGGCGCTGGTGCGCGACGGGGCCGGGCCGAACTGGTTCCGCGATACGTTCCGCGAGCATTTCTGGATCACGACGAGCGGGTTTTTCTCCGATCCGGCTCTCCTCTGCTGCATGATGGAGATGGGGGTCGACCGCATCCTGTTCTCAATCGACTATCCTTTTGTCGAGAACCAGCCCGGCACAGATTGGGTGCACCGCATCCCGCTATGCGATGAAGACAAGGCGAAAATTCTCAGCGGTAACACCAAGCGCCTGTTGAAGCTCTGATCCAGAACCTTTGACGCGACCGGCGCGATCGCGCATCAGGCGCGGTCGTCTCGTGGCGAGCCATGGCTGAAACGGGGCAGTTCCCATGAGAGTCCTTGCGGTCCATCCCGGCCCGCTGATGTACACGAAGATTTTCCTGCGCCTCGAGCCACTGGGGCTGGAGCTGGTCGCCGCGGCGGCGCGCCAATGCGGTCACGAGGTCAAGCTTATCGATCTGCAGGTCGAGAGCCACAGCGCATTCTTCCGCCTTATCGAAGCGTGGCGGCCGGACCTCATCGCCTTCTCGTGCAATTACCTCGCTAACATCCCGGAAATCATCGATCTCTCGAAGGAGGCTAAAACCCGGCTGCCGCGCATCGTCATCTGCGTCGGCGGCCACAGCGCCTCCTTTGTCGCCAAGGCGATCCTCGACCATGGCGAAGGCGCGGTCGACTGCGTGTTGCGCGGCGAGGGCGAGGCCGGCATGCCGCCGCTCCTGGCGGCGATCGAGGCCGGGACCGATCTCGCGGCCGTGCCGGGCGTGGTTACGGCGTCCGGCGAGGGTCTGCCGCCCGGCTTTGTGCATTCGCTCGATGAGCTGTTGCCGGCGCGCGATCTGCTGCGCCACCGGCGGAAATATTTTATCGGCGTTCTCGACCCTTGCGCCTCGATCGAATTCTCGCGCGGCTGTCCTTGGGACTGCTCGTTCTGCAGCGCCTGGACCTTTTACGGGCGCAGCTATCGCCTGTTGAGCCCGGAGCGGGTCGTCGAGGATCTGCGGCAGATCCGCGAGCCGGGAATTTTCATCGTCGACGATGTCGCCTTTGTGCATGAGCGGCATGGCACGGAGCTCGGCGAAGCCATCGCGCGGAGCGGCATCAAAAAGCGCTATTACCTCGAAACCCGCGGCGACGTCCTGCTGCGGAACAAGGAGGTGTTCCGGTTTTGGAAAGAACTCGGGGTCGCCTACATGTTTCTCGGGCTCGAAGCGATCGATGAGGACGGCCTCAAAAAATATCGCAAGCGCGTGCCGCTCGGCCGCAATTTCGAGGCCCTGGAATTCGCGCGCTCGCTCGGCGTCCATGTCGCGGTCAACCTGATCGCCGATCCGGACTGGGACCGCGAGCGCTTCCGCATCGTGCGCGATTGGTGTCTGGAGCAGCCGGAAATCGTCAATATCAGCGTCAACACCCCCTATCCGGGGACCGAAAGCTGGCTGACCGAGGAGCGCCGCCTCGAAAGCCGCGATTACCGGCTGTTCGATATTCAGCACGCAGTGCTGCCGACGCGCCTGCCCTTGCATGAATTCTACGAAGAATTAGTGACCACCCAGCGGGCGATCTACCGCAAGCACATCGATTGGCGCGACCTTCGCGCGATGGCAGGGATCTCGACCCGCTTGTTGATGCGCGGTCAGACTAATTTCGTCAAAAGTCTGTTCAAGCTGAACAGCGTCTATCGCCCGGAAGTGCTGCTCGCCGACCATATGAAGCCGGTCAAGTACGAGATCCCGCTGCAACCCCCTACCCCATCGCGCGACAGCCCGAACGAGCCGGTCGGCGGACGTTCTCTCTACATCCATGCGCCGCGCGGGCGCGCCGGGCGCGCGATCGACGCGGCGACCGAGCGCTTTGTCGACGAAACGCGCATGGGCGCAACACCTTAGACGACGGGCAGGACCGGCTATGAGCGAAAATTTTCGGCCAGAGCGTGTTGATGTCGCGACCGTACGGAAGTGGCTCGGCGGGACGGGGGAGGTCGCCTTTCTCGATGTACGCGAGGAAGGGCAGCACGGCGCCGGGCACCCGCTTCTTGCGGCGAATGCGCCGTACAGCCGGCTCGAGCTCGTCATCGGGCAATTGGCGCCGCGCCGCGGCTGTCCCATCGTTTTGCTCGATGAGGGCGACGGCGTTTCCGAGAAAGCGGCGCGGCGGCTGAAAGGCCTGGATTATACCGCAGTGCATGTATTGGAGGGCGGGGTTGCGGCATGGTCCGCGGCGGGGCATCCGCTGTTTCCGAGCACAAATGTGCCAAGCAAGGCCTTCGCCGAGATCGTCGAGCACGAATATGGCACCCCGGCAATAACGGCGGCCGAACTCGACCGGCGCCGCCGCGCCGGCGAGAAGATCGTCGTGCTGGACAGCCGTCCGCTCGACGAATACGCCCGCTTTCACGTGCCGGGCGCGATGACCTGCCCGGGCGCCGAGCTGGTGTTGCGGTTTGCCGATCTCGTGCCGGATCCGGGCACCACCGTCGTCGTCTCCTGCGCCGGGCGCACCCGCGGCATCATCGGCGCGCAGTCGCTGCGTACGGCGGGCGTGCCGAACCCGGTCCTGTCGCTGGAAGGCGGGACGCAGGGCTGGCGCCTCGCCTGGCTGGATCTCGAGCACGGCGCGACGACCAGCCTCAAACCGGCCAGCCGGCAAGCGCTTGCGGTTGCGAGAAAGAGGGCCGACGCCATCGCCGCCCGGTTCGGCATCCGGCATATCGACCGGGCGACACTCGAGGCTTGGCGAGCCGACCCAGAACGAACGACATTCGTGCTCGACGTGCGCACGCCGGACGAATTCGCGGCCGGCCATCTGCCGGGCTCGGTCTCGGCGCCGGGCGGGCAGCTCGTGCAGGCCATCGACCGCTGGGTCGGCGTGCGCGGCGCTCGGCTCGCGCTGGTCGATCATGCGATGGCACGGGCGGTCATCACGGCGCAATGGCTCCAGCAGATGGGCTGGGATGTCGCCGTGCTCGACGCCCCGTTCGAGGGCGCTTCGCTGGCGACTGAAACCGATATGCCGAAGCCGCCGCTACTGAATGTGCTGCGGATCACGGCGGCCGAGGCGGCGCATTGGCTGGAGGGCGGCGCTGCCGCGGTTGCGCTAATGGCAAGCGCCGATTACCGCAAGTCTCATCCCGAGGAAGCGGTCTGGGCGATCCGGCCGCGGCTCGACCGGTTGCCGGGAAGCGTCTTGCAGGCGAGCCGCATCGTCGTATTCGCCGAAGACGAGGCGGTCGGCGCGCTCGCCGCCGCCGATCTCACCGAGATCACCGGTAGGGCTGTCGCGCTAATGGATGGCGGGATCGCAGTATGGCGGGCCGCCGGGCGGCCGTTCGCCGCCTCGCCCGATGACCCGCCTGACCAAGACCGCATCGACACCATTTTCTGGAACCACGACCGCCACGCCGGCAATGGGGACGCGATGCGCGCCTATCTGCGCTGGGAGACGGAATTGCCCGGCGAGATCGCCCGCGACGGCCTCGCCGGCTTCCGCCTGCAGGCGCGCTGAGCGAGACGACACAGCGGCGCAACAGCTTGATTGTAATCGTTCCAATGACCATCTAAGCGTCGGTACCGGCGGTCGCGCATTGGGCGGACCGTAAGGCGGTGCCTCCCGCGCCTATGAAGGGCGGGAGATTAGGACGGAGTGCCACAAGTGGACTTCGCGAATCTGACCGAACGCGCGCGCGGCATTTTGCAAGCCGCGCAGATGGAAGCCCTGGCCGGGCGCCATCAAAACCTACTGCCCGAACATCTGCTGAAGGCGCTGATCGACGATCCCGAGGGGCTCGCCGGCCAACTCGTGCGCGATTCCGGAGGCGATCCCGATCTGTTAAAGACCGCGGCCGAGGAGCGCCTCGCTCGATTGCCAAAGGCAAACAGTGAGGGGCCGCATCCAATCTTCATGTCGCCCGAATTGGCGACCGTGTTGCAGCACGCCAGCGAAGCGGCGCGTGGCGGTGGCGACCGTTTTGTCACGGCGGAGCGCCTGCTGGCGAGTCTCGCGGCGCAAGGGCCATTGCAGGGTGTCTTCAAGCGCGCCGGCGTCAATCCGGCCGGTCTCGCCGAGGCGGTCGACCGCATGCGCCAGGGGCGTAAGGCCGACGCGCCCTCGGCGGAGCAGAATTGGGAAGCGCTGAAGAAGTATTCGCGCGACCTGACCGAAGAAGCGCGGCAAGGGAAGCTCGACCCGGTCATCGGCCGTGACGACGAGATCCGCCGCACGATCCAGGTGCTGGCGCGGCGCACGAAGAATAATCCAGTGCTGATCGGCGAACCCGGCGTCGGCAAAACCGCAGCCGTCGAAGGCTTGGCGCAAAGGCTCGCCGCGGGCGATGTGCCGGAGGGGCTGAAGGACCGCCGCGTGCTGGCGCTCGACCTGACGCTGATCCTCGCCGGCGCGAAATTCCGCGGCGAATTCGAGGAGCGGCTGAAAGCCGTGCTGAGCGAAATTCAGGCCGCTGCGGGCCGCATCATCGTGTTCATCGACGAATTGCACATGCTGGTCGGCGCCGGCCGCATCGATGGTGGCATCGACGCGTCCAACATGCTGAAGCCCGCTTTGGCGCGCGGCGAGTTGCGCTGTATCGGCGCGACGACGCCCGATGAATACCGCCGCTATATCGAGAAGGACGCGGCGCTCGCCCGGCGTTTCCAACCGGTCACGATTGAGGAGCCCTCGGCCGAAGACGCAGTATCGATCTTGCGCGGGCTGAAGAGCCGCTACGAATTGCATCACGGCGTGCGCATCGCGGACGCGGCTATCGTCGCGGCGGTGCAGCTTGGCGCCCGCTATATCGGCGACCGGCGCCTTCCCGATAAGGCGATCGATCTGATCGATGAGGCGGCCTCGCGGGTTCGCATCGCGATCGACTCAAAACCCGAGGCGCTGGACGGGATCAGCCGCCGCGTCATGCAGTTGAAGATCGAGCGCGAGGCGTTGCGCGCCGAACCCGATCGCGCCTCGCAGGAACGGCTGCAGAAGCTGGAAGCCGAGCTTGTCCAGGCCGAAACCGAAGAGGCCTCGATGGAGAAGGCGTGGCGCGCCTCGCAATCGCGGCGCACCGAAGGGCGCCGGCTGAAGGAAGAGCTCGATCAGGCCAGGAACGAGCTGGAACGCGCGCAGCGCGATGGCAATTGGAGCCGCGCCGGCGAATTGACCTATTCGGTGATCCCCGATGTTGAAAAACGGCTCGCCGAAGCCGAGGCGCGCGCTTCGACCGAACGCGAAGAAGTCGGCATGCGCGACGTCGCGGCCGTCGTGACGCGCTGGACCGGGATCCCGGTCGAGAGGATGCTCGAAGCCGAGCGCCAGCGTCTCAAGGACATGGAGCAGAAACTAGCCGAGCGCGTGGTCGGTCAGCGCGAGGCGGTGCGGGCCGTGTCGAAGGCGGTGAGGCGCTCGCGCGCCGGGCTCAAGGATCCGGCACGGCCGACGGGCTCGTTTCTGTTCCTCGGGCCGACCGGCGTTGGCAAGACCGAGCTCGCGAAGGCGCTCGCCGAATTCCTGTTCGATGACGAGAACGCGATCACCCGGCTCGACATGTCCGAGTACATGGAACGGCACACCGTGTCGCGCATGATCGGCTCGCCGCCTGGTTATGTCGGGTATGACGATGGCGGCACTTTGGCCGAGAAGATCCGGCGCAAGCCGTATCAGGTCGTCTTGCTCGACGAGGTCGAGAAGGCACATCCGGATGTCCTGAACGTGCTGCTGCAGGCAATGGAAGACGGACGGCTCACCGACGGTCAGGGCCGCACCGCCGATTTCCGGCACGCGATCCTAATCATGACGTCGAACCTCGGCGCAGAGGCCTTGCTGGCGCTCGGCGAAGACGAGCCGCTCGGTCATGCGCGCGAGGAAGTGATGGACGCGGTGCGCCGCGCCTTCCGGCCCGAGTTTCTGAACCGGCTCGACGATGTCTTGATCTTCGGCCGGTTGGGGCGCGAGGAGATGGCGCGGATCGTCGACATCCAGCTGAAGCGGGTCAACGAGCGGCTCGCCGAGCGCGGTCTTGCGCTGGCCGCCGACGAGGCGGCGCGGAAACGTCTGGCCGAGCTGGGCTGGGACCCGGCGTTTGGCGCGCGGCCGCTGAAGCGGACGATCCAGGGTCTTGTCGAGGACCCGATCGCCGAGCGGCTGCTCGACCATGTCGGCGAGGAGGGCGAACATGGCGTATTGGAACTGTCGGTCGTCGATGGCCGCCTCGCGCTCGACGGCATTGTCGTCGAGGACGACCGGCCGCAGGGCTTCAAGGCGCCGGAGCGCCCGCCGATCGGCTTCGCGCAGGCCGGCGGCGGCCGTGGCAATCCCGGCAGCGCCGCCGTTCACTGAAAAGAAGAGCCCTCTCCCGCCCGCCGGGGGAGGGCTTTTTTTATCCCGCTGCGAAGGCCGGTTCGGCACCGAGCGCGGGGCTCGGTTCGATGGCAGGGCTCGGATCTCGATCTCTCGCCGGGCCGATCTCTTCCGCGGGTTTTCGCGGCTCGATTGCCTCGCACGTCCTGGCGACATGAAAACTGTAATCGGCGCCGGATGCGGCCCCGGGGCGGTGCGCGACACTGATCAGCGTCATGCCGAGACGCCGCAGGTTCCCGTTTATCTCCGCTTCCCTCGCGACGTCGAGATGGGCAGTGCCTTCATCGAGGAACAGCAGTTTCGGCTGCCGATAGAGGGCGCGGGCGAGCAACACACGCTGCTTTTGCCCGCCCGATAGCGAGCTCCCCATATCCCCGATCAGGCTGTTGTAGGTCATCGGCATCGCCATGATCTCGTCGTGAATCCCGGCGATCTGCGCGCATTCAATCATCCGGTTCTGGTCATAGGTCGCGTCGAAAAAGCAGATGTTGTCGGCGATCGAGCCCGAGAGCAGCTGATCCTCCTGCATGACCGCGCCGACATTTTCCCGATAGGCGCGCGCACCGACCGTTGCGAGCGGAATTCCGTCGATCAGCACCTCGCCGGTGGTCGGCTCCAACAGCCCGAGCATGATCTTGACCAGCGTCGTCTTGCCGCCGCCGGACGGGCCGCGGATCGAGACAAAGCGGCCGGCATCGACGACGAGGTTCACATCTTCGAGAACGAACGGTTCCGTCTCGGCATAGCGGAACCACACATTGCGCAATTCTATGCGGCCCATAACCGGTCTGGCATATCCGACGGGCCGGTCATGCCCAGGCTCCGGTGCGCTCAGCGCGATGTCGGAAAGGCGCTCGACATGCAGCTCGAGGATGCGGAAATCGATCGCCGTCTCGACCAGCGACACCGCTTTCGACATGAAGCTTTGCTTATAAGCCATGATGGCGAAGATCATCCCGATCGTGAGCTGGCCGCCGAGCGCCATGCGTACGGCGAGGTAAACGGTCACGATGTTTTCGAGCCCAAAGATCGCTTCGTTGAGCGTCGTGAAAAGGATCTTTGTGCGGCCTATACGGACGGCGGCGTTGATGACATTGGCGTAGCGGTTCAGCCATTGGCTTTCCCGCTCGGTTTCGCGGTTGAAGAGCTTCAGGCTCTGGATCGCCCGCAGCGTCTCGATCAATGCCGAATTTTCTTGCGCCTTGCTGCGGATCACGGTTTCGCTGCGCTCGCGGAACTGCCGGTACAGGGCCAATCGCAAGATCAGGTAAAGCAGGAACGCGGCGATGATGACGCCGCCGAGCACCGGGCTGTACAGGAACACCACCGTCAGGGTGACGATGCCCATCAGCCCATCGATGATCGCGGTGATGAGGCCTTCGGCAACGACGTTGCGGATTGGCTCGAGCGAGATGAAACGCGACAGGATGTCGCCAATATGGCGCTTCTCGAAATAAGCGAGCGGCAGCCGGACCAGATGGTGAAACAGGCGGCTTCCCATCGCGAAATGCAACGTGTTCTGGAGATTGAGACTCGTCAGAGACCGTATCGCCTTGCCGGCGACGGTAAGCGCGGTCACCAGCCCAAAGCCGAAAGCGAGCACGACCAGGAGATCGACATCGCCGCTAGCGATCACCTGGTCGAGCGCGAGCTGCATGTAAAAAGGCGCCGCGATGATGCCGATCTCGAGGATGACCGACAGCGCGAAGATCTGCGCCAGCGCGTGCACGGTGCCGCGGACCCGCCCGAAAAAGGCGGATAGGGGCAACCGCGTTCTCTCGTCCTTCGCCTCAAATCCGGCGAGCGGCCATAATTCGACCGCAACCCCCGACAGGTGTTTGGATGCCTCGTCAAAGGACAGGCGCTTTTCTCCGGCTGCCGGGTCATGGATCACCAAACCGCGGCGAGACGCGGATTTCAGGACCACGAAATGGTTCATGTCCCAGTGCAGGATCGCCGGCATGCGCAGCTGGCTGAGATGCGCCAGCTCAATGCGCAACGGGCGGCATGCCAGCTCCAAATGGCGGGCGGTCTCGATGAGCGCTCGGAGGGTCATGCCCTTCAGCGACACGGGGTGACGCCGCCGCAGTGTGTCGAGATCGATGCGGTGCCCGAAATAGGAGGCGATCATCGCGAGGCAGGCGATGCCGCACTCAGCGGCCTCGGTCTGCAGCATTACCGGAAGACGGGCGCGTCCCCGAAAATTCAGATATTCCTGCTGCACAGTCACATTCTCTTATGAAGCAGCGGATCGAGGATCCAGTCGGCCAAGGACCGCCTGTCGAGGATGATCTCGGCTTTCAGGAGCATGCCGGATTGCAGCGCCGCCTTCCGGCCGTTCGCATCCACATCGGGGCGGTCGAGGACGGCTATTGCCTTGTAAACCGGCTCTTCCGGCACGATCGGCCCGGCCGCATCCGGTTTAGTCAGCACCGTGTGCGACAGTTCGACGATGCGGCCGGTGTAGGTGCCGAAATTCTGGTACGGAAAAGCGTCATATTGGAACCGCACTTCCTCCCCGACATGAATAAACCCCGCGGCGCGCGTCGGGATCAGCAGCTCGGCCTGCAACGGTGTTCCATCGGGGACGATTTCCATCTGCAGCTTTTGCGGCTGCACGGCTTGGCCAAGGCTGACCTGGCTCATTGAGATGCGGCCGGCGGCCGGTGCGCGGATAATGTAGGAGCTGCGGCCTTTGCTTTCGGCGGCCCGCTGTTGAACCTCGGAGATTTGATCGCGCAGAGGCTGGATTTTCCGAGACGTCGCTGCCGGCAGCTGCTTCAAAGAGGACTGCGCTTCGGCGAGCTTGTTCTGGTTGCCGGTCAGCTGCCGACGAAGATTCGCGAGGTTTTGCCGCTGCTCCAGCAGCAAATCTTCGCGGCGTTTGCTTTCAACGGCGGACATATAGCCCTTTGCGAGAAGGTCCTTCGCGGCTGCGACAAGAGTTTCGGCGAGCTGGACGCGTTGTCCCTGCAGGTCGATCTGGCCGCGCAAATCGGCAATCGCGGATTGGGTCCCGGAGACCAGTATGTTGAGGCGCTCGCGTTCCGCCGCGGCACTTTGCTGCTCGGCGGCGATCTGATGGGCGAGTGTTTCCTTCTGCTGCTTCAGGGACGCCAGTTTCGCGGCATTGACGTCCTCGCCATCGGCGGCGATCTGCGGCGTGCCAACCGTGAAGAGCGGATCGCCGGCTTTTACCTGCTGGCCTTCTTTGACGTAGAGATTGGTAACCACCCCCTCGCGATCCGGGAACACCTTCAGCGTCCCCGCGGCCGGCGTCAAAAAGCCCGGCACGGTCTGCTTGCGCGAGAATTGCGCGAAGCAGAGGAATACGATCGCGATTGTCACGACCGCCGCAAGCAGCCAAGCCAGCAGCTTTGTCGAGACCGGCTGCAACAACGCGATCTCGCCGAATTCGCGCTGACCGCGCTGAAACTCTATGGCTTCCTGACGGAAAAGAGAGCGCCCGGACGACAAATTCGGACCTCAATTAATTTGGAGTTGCAAAGCCTCGGAAATGGGGTGCACCTGCCGGGGAGGCCCGCACAAGTGCACCCCGGTTTCACAACGCCATCAATGTGAGGAGCGCTAGGCGAGCTTGTTGAGTACGCCAGCCGCGCCGCCAAGAGCGGCCACGGCAACCCCGATTGGCACAGTTATGGTGTTGTTGCTCGCGACGTCCGTCAGCGTGACTTGGTTGTTATTCAGCGCGGAGACCTTGAACCCGTTCAATACGTTGTCGACACCAATATTGGCCACGATCAGCCCGAGACCATGCTGGCTGTTCAGCCCGGCGGCGACGAGATCGAGTTCGCCATCGGTCAATTCGACCGGCGCTACCAAGGCGTTCATTGTACTACTCCTATACATCGTTACTGAAAATGTCCGAGTTTCTCTATCGAGCGGAGCACGTCGTCGCTCTGCCACGCGACAAACTTACAGTCGCCAATCGACGTTCCAATATTTTTCTAAAATCAGATAAGAATAAATAGGCAGTTTTCTTTGTCGGCGATGAATTGCCGAATGCGTGTATTCCTTATCGCAGGTCAAGCGATGTGAAGAACGGCAGCTCAACCGGGTGGCACCGCGACGCCGCCGAGGCTCCGCAGCGGGGGACCTATTGCGGATCGAATTCGCGGTCTTTGCTGGGGATCAGATCGTAAGGGAGCGCGAAGCCCGGCAGGGCCTTCAGACGCCGTGACCAGGCCTCGAGACGCGGCCAATTCGCAATCTCGAAGCCGCCCTCGGCCATGAACACCATGCGGCCCCAGCAGCCGATATCGGCGATCGTGCATTGATTGCCAACGAGCCACTCGCGGTCCTTCAGCGTCGCGTCGACAAAGGAGAGAGCCGCCTCAGCCTTTGGGCGAAACTCAGCGATCACTTCGGGATGCGACGCCGTGAACCGCGCCGAATGCCGTACCTTGGCAACGGCGGTGATGTGATCCGCCTCCCAGGACAACCATTCGCGCGCTTCCCAGCGTTCCTGTTCGGTCGCGCCCTCGAAATGACCGGTTTCGCGCGCGAGGTAATCGAGGATGACGTTCGATTGCAGGATCGTCAGGCCGCGATGGCGCAATGATGGCACGACGCCCCAGCGGTTGATCGCCAGGTATTCCGGCTCCTTTTGCCTGCCGTATTTCAGATTGACCGTGCGGAACGAGAACGGCAGCCCCGCCAAAGCGAGATACAGCATCGGCTTGTAGCTGGAGCTCGACGTGAAGCTGCCGTAGAGGGTGATCCGTTCCATCGCAGGGCTTTCGCGGACTACAGCTTCTCCAACATCGCTTCGGCGCTGGAGACGCCGTATTCGCCCGATGGCTCGACATGGAGCGCGGTCACGACGCCGTTATCGACGATCATCGAATAGCGCTGCGAGCGGATGCCCATACCGGCGGAGGTGCGATCGACGCTGAGACCGATCGCCTTTGTGAAATCGGCGCTGCCGTCGCCGAGCATTGTCACCTTGCCGGGCGCCCCGTGCTCCTTTCCCCAGGCGTCCATGACGAAGGCATCATTGACCGAGACGCAGGCGACCGCATCGATGCCCTTCTTCTTCAGTGTTTCAGCATTTGTCACATAGCCCGGCAGATGGCGCGACGAGCAGGTGCGCGTGTAGGCGCCGGGTAGACCGAACACGGCGACTTTCTTGCCAGCAAAGAATTCGTCCGAGGGCACCGACCTCATCCCCTCCGGGGTCAAATAGTGCAATGTCACCGACGGGATCTTGTCACCGACCTTGATCGCCATGGCTGTCTCCTCGTCATCGCTGTTCGATATGAAAAACGGCCTTGCCGGGGATCTGCCGCTCACGCAGCAGCGGCCCGACGCGCGACAGTTCATGCCAGCTGTGTTCGCTCAAGCGCGGCTTCAGGGAGCCGTCGGCAATCAGCGCGGCAAGCAAGGCGAGATTGGGGCCGAAACGCTCCTCCGGCTCCGAGGTGAAATAGTGGAAAGCCTGAACGCGCGCGTTCTGGTGCTCGGCGAAATCGCGGAAATTGAACGGCGCCGGCTCCCCCGAGGAATTGCCGTAAACGACAATTGTGCCGCGCGCCGCGATGCGCTGGATCGCGGCAGTCAGCGAGTTCCCGCCGGCGCTTTCGAGGATCAGATCGAAGCGGCCCTGGGCTTCGGCAATGTCGGTGACGATCTCGGCGGCGCCGAGCCCATCGAGCACATGAGCCCGTTCGCGGCTGCCGACCACAGCGGTGACGCGCGCGCTAGAGCGAAGGGCGAGCTGCACCGCGAGATTGCCCACTCCGCCGGCCGCACCGGTGATCAGGACGCGTTTGCCGAGCAGGGGCGCGCCGTGGCGCAAAGTGCGCAACGCCGTGAGGCCGGCCACGGGCAGGGCGGCAGCTTCAGCGAAGGTGACGTTGTCGGCGAGCGGCGCGATGCGGTGGCTCGGCACGGCCGCGCGCTCGGCCCAGCCGGCCTGGTCACAAAGCGCGACGACTCGAATCCCAGCCGGCGGACTGCTGCCGTCGGCAGCGGGCCGAAGCACGATACCGGCGATGTCCTGGCCCGGGCGCCAACCTTCCGGCCTCACCTGAAACAGGCGCAATTCGCCCCGGTTCAAGGAAAAGGTGTGCACCGCGACCAGCGCCTCATTGGGCCTCAGTTCCGGCTCCGCCACTTCGCGGATCGCGACCGGCTCCGGCCCTATCGGCGTGTTCACGATGGCGAGCATGCGCCATTCCTTTTTTCGTCATGGCCGGGCTTGACCCGGCCATGACGAAGAGCTGCGCGAGATCCCCGGGTCAAGCCCGGGGATGACGTTGTTCGCCCTGAGAGGCGACCAACGTCAGTTCAGACGGAGGTCGGTGATGTGCTTCGGATCGGGCTTCAATTCGCCCTTTTCGACCCGGAGGACGATGTCGGTCAGGACCGCGTTGGTCGGCGTCGCGACACCGACCTCCTCGCCCTTTCTGACGACATAGCCGTTGAGGAACGGGATCTCGGTACGGCGGCCCTTGACCATGTCCTGCCCGGTCGAGGGGCGATGCTCGCCGCCGCCGCTATTGGCCACCGCGAGGCGATGCTCGTCGATCTCCTTCTGCGCCGCCGGATCGCCCTCGCCGGCGCGCGCCAAGGTCTCGGGGTCCATGTGGCTCACCTCGTCGAAGGTATAGCCGAGCGCCTGGCCGACGCGGATCGCCTCACTGCCGAGCCGGTTCGAGAAATGCCGCAGCGCGTCGTTCTTGACGACCTCGCGGCCGATCAGCCCGGTGCACGCGGAAAGGCCGTTCCCCATCACATTGGTGACCAGCTTCGACCAGCGCTCGCCCCAGATATTCTCAGTGACGAAGGCGCTGTCCGCGTTGGCGAGGAGGCCGCAGACCTCCTTGGCGCGGTCAGTAATGCGGCCATGCACCTCGCCGACCCGGAAGACGGTGTGCTTCGAGCCGGACTTGCCGGCGGCGCGCTTGATCTGACCCGGCGCGTGCAACTCGACGGTGATCGAGCTGGCAATCGAGCCCAGCGTCTTGCCCCAGCCCACGACGCCGGCGATCGTCTCCTCGTTCATGCAGTTCTGCAAGGAAACGCAATAGCCATCCGGCGCGAGATACTGCTTGATCATCGCCGTCGCCCAGGCCGTGTCGTAGGACTTGGTGCAGACAAA
>Ga0068856_100003381_pt1 | contig 16155 bp, 14 predicted proteins | sample KBSCornC62_FD_66595 | JGI IMG/M metagenome (GOLD analysis project Ga0068856, IMG submission 66595) | Corn rhizosphere microbial communities from Kellogg Biological Station, Michigan, USA - KBS Corn C6-2 | ecosystem: Host-associated > Plants > Roots > Rhizosphere > Soil ...
CGGGGACACCTGCGCTCCCAGGACCATGGTCTCTGATTCTTTCACAGGTTCTGCCGTTGGGATCTATTTCTGAATTTGTTTGATAAGTCGAAGGGCGTGATTTCGGGCGATGAGCGGAATATGTTCATCAGTACTCATGTCGCGCAGCAGCGGGAGCAATTGATTGGGATCGGAGAGACCATTTCGCTTGAGTAGCGACTCCATAACTTCCATCAACTTCGGGGCATTCAGGGGCTGATTTTCACGCGCAATTGAAATATCGAATACGAGGATGACTTGATCGGCCAGGCGTCGATATTCATTGACGAGCCCTGAAGCATTTTCATTGTGCGTCCAGTTAAATTCCGCGACGCGCTTTTTATCGCCTTGCTGCATTCCAATTCGCATGGTACCAAGATGCGAAAAATCCTGGCTGGTTTGATAGTTCGCCTGCGAGTCGAGGAAATTAAGCGCCGTCCAGTACGAAGTAATTCTGGCGAGCGCAGCCGGAGAAAGCTCGATGGGTTCCACTACTGGAACATCCTCATTCATTCTTTCGAACGTAATGGTCCCGTGGCCAGTTGCGTCATGTTCCAGCACGATATGTTTCACAACAAAGCGCGGCTGTGTGAACTCATAGGTGTACTTAACTGAAATTGCAGGCTTTGAAGGAGTATCAGCTGCGGTTGATTGAACTGATGGTGGCTCGGGACGAATGTTGTGCTTTGACGAGGTGTCCTGCGCCAAAGTGAAAATCGCCGCGCTAAAAGTGACAAGCGCGGCGGGGAGTCCTTGCTTAACTAATGAAAACTTCTTCACTCGAACTTTACCGACACTAACTTCGAGACGCCCGCTTCTTCCATTGTTACGCCGTAAAGAGCGCGAGCCATCTCCATCGTCCGCTTGTTATGAGTGATAACGATGAACTGCGTGTCAGCGGACATCTGAACGACCTTATCAGTAAAGCGTCCCACGTTCGCTTCGTCAAGTGGCGCGTCGACCTCGTCGAGCAAGCAAAATGGTGCCGGCCTGTAATGGAATATACCCAACACGAGAGCCAGGGCGGCCATTGCCTTCTCGCCACCCGACAGCAGCAGCACATTTTGCAGCCGCTTCCCTGGAGGTTGCGCGACAACATCGATTCCGGATTCCAGTACATCATCGGCATCGATCAAACTCATTTCGCCACGGCCGCCGCCAAATAACTCCTGGAACAATTCGCTGAAGTTCTTATTGATCTGTTCAAAGGCATGACGGAACCGCTCGCGCGACCTACGCTTAATCTCTCGCAACGCCTCTTCGGTCGAAGAGATGCCGTCGATGATGTCCTGCCTTTGAACTGTCAGGAATAACAAGCGCTCCTCAGCTTCGGCCAACTCTTCAAGAGCCATCATGTTCACGCCGCCGAAACCCTCCAAACGAGTTCGTAACTCTTCAACACGCTGGTGGCTTGTATCAAAATTGAAGTCTTCAGCTAACACAACTTCCTGCGCCAGATCGTCCAGCGACTGGCCTAACTCTGTCTGGCAATTCTCACGGACAAAGGTTTGGCGAGCCTGGGCCTCTGCCTTTTGAACGTCGAGATTAGCTCGTTCGTCGCGCACCTCGGCCGCACGTCTGTTTAGTTCCGAAAGTTCATCGGCAAGCACATCGGCGCGGGCTCTCGATTCTTGCAGCTTTTCACTTAGAGCAGCGATCTCCTGTTCCTCTCGCGCCTTGTCGACGTCCACTGAACTCGCCTTTTGTTCCAGATAGGCAATGGACGCGCGTAATTCATCTGTACGTCCGTTCATCTCGGCCAATTCAAACCGATGTCGCTCAACCCGAGCAGCAAAGTCCGCGAGTTCACTTTCCACACGGCGGAGCTCTGCACCAGTTGCCCGTCTGCGTTCAGCTGCCGCCGCGGCGGTTGCACGTTGGCGAGCCAGTGCCTCGCTCTCGATCTCGGCTTCGCGTCTCAGGTCGGCTAACGATGCAGAAGCCTTGATGACGTTATCAGCTGAAGCCTCTCGGGCAGCTTCAGCACCTTCTGCTTCCTCCAGGGCACGGGCGCGCCTGTCGCTAACCTCGATGCGTTCGGCTTCTACGCGCTCAGAATCTTGTCCAACAATTCGGAGATGTCGCTCAGCGCGCTCGATCTCCTGATCAAGATTGGAAGCTGTTAGCTCGCGTGTCATTGCTTCGCGCTCTTCACGACCAATTGCCTCGTTTAGAGTTACGACAGCGTCTTCCAACTCAACCAAACGATTCCGCGCGGACCTGTTAGCTGAAGCGGCAATTTCCACTTCCCTGCCAATGGCTTCGGCTCGCGTTTCGAGTTCTCGAAGCTCGCGCTTGAATGCCAGGAGACCGGCGCCTTCCTCAACGTCACGTGCGTCTCCTGAGTTGAGGAATTGACCGCTGGCTATCCAGTCGCCATTAAGCGTCACATACATTTCACCGTTTGACAGTGACCTTGTCATGGCCTCGTCAAGATTGGCAGCAAGCCGGGCGTTCATCTTGTGAGGCAGGGTTCGTTTGAGAACGGTTATTAACTGTTGAGGCGCGCCAAGCAGATCGCAAATACGTAAATCCTCAACAATCTCGCCAGTCAAACCGAGAGACAAAGTCGACCGTTCTTCCAGCTTGCAACTCAGTGTGTCTAACTCTTCGCTGCCGCCCTGAAGACCGGCAACAAGAAAGCTCGCTCGACCGCCATTGTTTTCACGGAGCCATTGGGCTGCGCGGATCGCATCATCGGGTGTAGGCACCACGATGGCTTGCAAGGATGAACCAAGGACGCCTTCGACAGCACGCTCCCATTTCGCATCGACATTTAGAGCATCTGCCAAGGTGCCGATGTAATGAAAGTTCTTGTGTGTTTCCGAGGGAGTGAAAACGAGTTGCACTGCCGGGGAATAGTAAGCGCGTCGTTGATCGAGTTCCTTCAAACTTTCGAGGCGGTGGCTGGCGCGCGAAAACTCCTCTCGAAGTCTCGTCAGTTCAGCATCAGTATCACTGACCGCTTCATGACCGCGCACCACTGCATCGACGGCCGATTCGCGTTCGGCCTGCAATCTAACAACTCTCTCGCGAGCTTCCGCTAGTTCTTGCGCAAAATGCTCTGCCTCGAGTTTTCGTTCAGTATGCTGGGTAGCAGCTCGTTCGCCTTCACGGGCAAGACCGTCGGCTTGTTGAGACAAACGATCGAGAGTTCCTTCAAGCTGTCGAGCAATCTCGCGAACCCGCTCTGCGAGTGCTGTCTGCGCCAACAGACTCGAACGCGCATTTTCGATGTCCGCTTCGGCTGCAGCCGCCGCAGTTAGACGTGAAGCATACGATTCTTCGGCAAGATGGAATGACCGGGATGTTTGATCCGCCTCTTCACGCAACTTAGCATCTTCACCTTGCAATCGACTGCACTCTGATTCGATCAGAACCAATCGAGCAGTCAGGGCTTCGATCTCAGCAGTTACCTCATTTTTTCGTTTCTCGATATCTGACAACTGCTCTTGTTGATAGGTGCACTCGCGCGCTTGCCGATCTCGCTGTAGAACCGCTTCCGCTGCTGCCGCTCGAACGATCGTTAACTCGTCTTCAAGATTTCTTGCTTCCTGGGTAGCACGCTTGGCATCGTCTTCACCTTTGTTCAATTCGGCGGCGATGCCAACTTCCAACTCACCAACTTCGTTGAGCTTGCTCCGTGTCTCCTCGAGTACCGCAGTGAGCTTTCGATCCTCGGCGATATAAACCTGTCTCAGAAGTCCACGTAACTCCTCGCGCAGGACTCCGTAGCGACGAGCCTTCGCTGCTTGTCGCCGAAGACTGTTCACCTGACGATCGATCTCGGAAACGATGTCAGTAATTCGAGCCAGATTTCCTCGCGCCGACTCCAGTCGCGCTTCCGTCGCGCGCTGACGAACTCGAAACTTCGTGATACCGGCGGCTTCTTCAATGATTGTTCGCCGATCCATCGGCTTAGCAGAAAGGATCTGACCTATTCTGCCCTGCTCGATGATCGCGTAGTGACCACCCGCCAAACCGGTTCCTGAAAAGAGATCCTGGATATCACGCAAACGGCAAATCTTGTCGTTCAGCAAGTATTCGCTTTCGCCAGATCTGTAGAGCCGGCGGGTAACCGACACCGCCTCGCCAGGAGCAAACTCGAGCGCCAGATTGCGCCTACGCCAATGACGTTTGAAGGAGTGTTTAGGTTGTGCGGCTTGAGTCGCTGACTGGTCCTCAGTAACGGCTGCGGCGACAACAGCGTCGCTGCTGCCATCTACCACGTTAATCTCAACAACTTCGGATTGCGCCTGACTCTCGGCAGGAACGATCTCATCCAATGTAACCAGCCGATCGTCGATCTGCTCGAGAGTTGAATCGATATCCTCGATGTCCGGTTCATGTTCTACCGTCTCATCGCGAACCAGGTGCATAACGACTTCAGCCATGCCACTGGGAGGCCGGTTTCGCGACCCCTGGAAAATGACATCCTTCATTTCACCGCCACGGAGGTGCTTTACGCGTTGTTCGCCCAGCACCCAGGCAATGGCGTCAGCGACGTTGCTTTTGCCGCAGCCATTCGGTCCGACGACGGCAGTTATCCCGTCTCCGGTGAAGATTATTTGTGTGTAGTCGGCGAAGGATTTAAAACCGGTAATTTCCAGGCGTTGAAGTTTGAACATGCGCTAGGTTGCTCTGTTATAGGCCAGCCTCGCGACCTGAAACCCGGTTCGAGGGGATGCGTGTACGGGAGGCCAATATAAGTGTCAGCCGCTTAGAATGTCAACCAGAACTTGAAGTGACCATCCCTTAAGTTAAGTCAACAGCAAAGTTAGTTCTGACGCTTAAGATTTTCCGGCGCTGCGGCTAGAGGGGTCGGGCCGGTCCGACGAACGTACAGGAGGAGTTTGACTCCGGGTCGAAGGATGAATGCTTCGTCGGCAGCACCGGAGGGGACTACGGTGTATAGATTACCGAAGGTGGCATCCATTTCCGCCCGCTGGTCGTCGGACGCGATGATAATGGGTTCATTTGTGGGGGTCATTCGGCCATAGTACCCAACACGGCTGTAATGCCGGAGATACCAGGGAAGCGGCCAATATTCCCTGGAGACGATGGTGATACCAGTGCGTCCATCGTCCGGTCCCTGTCTGGCAATCCGATCGATTTCGTCAACCAATTGCTTCGTCTCGCGCCTGGTATGAGCATAAACGTAGACGTAATACTGATTGTCGTTGTCGTAGTTTACGAAATTGAGGTCAACCGTTTGATAGCCCCCGATGAGAATTGCTGCGATCAGGATTATGACTGGCAATCGCAGTTGGCCTTGTTCTAATTCAAAAATGCGCTGGACCGCATAACCCGCTATGAGGGTTAAAGGAACGATAAAGTTCAGGACTAACCACGGTGTCTTGTAAGGAACCAGCGAGTAAGCAGCAATTAACCCAAAGGCCCAGAGCGCACTAAACAGGGCGAAGGAGTTCTTCGGCTTGAAGACGACAAACACCGCTCCCAATCCCCCAAGGAATAGAGGCGCAGCTTCTTGTTTGGTCAACCAGTACAAGTAGGTTTCCGGGGGATGGACATGAGCCTCCTTGCCCGTCTTGGTCCAAACCTTAAAGGTAGAGAGAGCGTCGTAAATTCCCTTCGGATAATTCTGGAAGAAGGAGGTATACAAGAACACATTCAAGGTGACGAAAACGACTACTGCGAGCGCAATCCATAACGCGAATGATGTTGGTCCACCCAGGTCCTCTACAATCTGGTTCAGATAGCTGGCCGAAATTCCACCTCCATTCGGATTCAGCAACCTTCGGTAGACTTCTGTAGAGATGAGAGCGATCACCAAAACTCCCGCAGAAATCATTGCCGTTTCTTTTGTCGCAAACAGCATTGCGGCTGATGCCGATGCAAGGATGAGGTAAAGAGGTTTGTGACTCTCATAAAATTTCAATGCTGCGATAACGATTCCCAGAGTGAAGAAGACAAACAGAGTCTCGTGGATGAAGTATCGCGACAGATAAACCGCGCCCGGAGAAATCGCGAGGAGCAATGCGGCACTCAACGTTGCAACCGTTCCTAATCGGCGCCTCAGCAAGAACACCAGGCAGATCGTCGCGAGGCCGAAAAGTGCGGGTACTAATCTGATTGCAATCGTACTCAGGCCGTAAGTCTCACGCGCGTCGATCCCAAAGAGGAGGCGAATGGTCCACGGGATAAGGGCCGTGATGTAGTACAGCGTGGGGCCGTGATAATTGTTGGGATCGTAAGTGTAGTGCCCGTCACGAACCAAACTCAGTAGAAAGTTTCCATTGACGCCTTCGTCGTGATGTAGAGGGACAAGATTTAGATCAAAAATTCTGAGAACGGCGGCAACGATAAAGATACAGATCGCAGCTATTCGCCAGGTGCGCTCCGGGATGTCGAATTGGCGAGATTCTTCAACTCCACTTTCGCCTTTTCGTTTTTTTCTAGCGCTTGATTTTGTAGAGCTGGTACCCACCCACGTCTCCCACTTTTTCGAATTGAGAAAAGAACTGCTGATTTACTGGCATTACTAGTTTTTCCAAAGGACCCACCACCGCGTAATCAATGTCGTACGTTCTTAGTAATTCTTCGGCGCGCAACCCACCAGAATAGATTGTTTTGACATCACTCTCCCGCTGCGAAAATTCTAACCCGTGCGTCCAGATGTGCCCTGGGTAACCCATTAAAGATTTGCGGCCTGTTAGAAATACTGGTTCATTATGCACTGCTGCGTGGACAATCAATGCCCGCGGTGCCGTTTCACTCTTAACCAGTTCTGCAAATTGAATCCCGGATTGATCAAAGATTTCGTACTTCGCTGACCGCATGGCTATGCCCGCGACATCAAGGCCTCCCGCAAGTATGAGGCAGACAAATAACAAGACCGCTGCTGCTCGTCTGACAGGATTGTCCCGCCACAACCTGGCCAACAACAACGCGACGATTGGCGCTGAACCAACCCACCAGTAGTACAACACCTTGATGTTGTCCCAAATCCAGGGAGCCATTTTCAGGAAGTTCGGCACGATGAAGCAAAGAACAAACGGCAGATAGAAGAGCAGAAGTCGTCTGTTAACGAGGTACTCTTTGCCGCGAAAGAGTAACGCCGCCAGAAGAGCTGGTATGAATAGACCAGTATTTTTAAACCAAAACCAGAGTGGATTGTCCGTCCCTCTGTCCCAACCAATTTCCCATGCAAAAAAGCTACTCGCACGCACTGCGCTGTGTGATGTGGACCACCACAACTGTGGAATCGCAATGACCGAGGCAGCAGCGAAGAACGCAAACCAGTCGCGCCAACGTCGTTGGATCAAAGCCAAACAACTTCCCATCGCCATGACGACGACGAAGCTGTGTGCGTGCGCGAGTGGCAATAATCCAGCAGCAATTCCCGCTGCAATCATTCGCCGCCAGGAAGAGGCCGTCACTGATTTCTCGTCGGCTTCTGATGTCTGCTTCGACTTCCTGTTGGGCTTCCTTCCTTTTGCCAGACGTCCATCAGCTTCTTGTTTTTCCTTTTCACCATACGTGGCAAGCCACCATTGCGTGAAGACAATGATCGCGAGCGGCAAACCCATTAAAAATCCCCTCTGGGGAATCAACAGTGCTGAAATTGCGTTGCCCCAGCGCCAGGTTGTCTCCGGAATCACTGTGAATGACGGAGGCAGATCGCGGAAAACGCCTAGCAGCCCGTAGTCATTTTCCTTAGCCTTGTTAAAGAGAAGAACCCAACCAAAGCCTCCATTCAACAGAACCAACACCGGAGTGATAACCGCGGCCAGCTTGTCCCGCAGCATGACTAAGGCCCAGCGATGTAACAGGCCGACAAAAGAGATCCCCAGAACGAGATTCTCTATGAACATCGACTGACGCAAGTCAGCGCCGCAACGCACAAATAGAGCAGAAGCAAAATCTGATAAGAACGGATAAGTAAACCGGATACCTGCGTACGTGGGATCTTCAGGTGGAAAGTTGTTGCCATAGGCAAAGCTTGTTATCACGCTCAAGTGAAATGGAAGATCGCCAAAGTTGTTTAGTAGTCCCGTACTGATACCGTCTGAATCCTGAATCATTGCCTTCGCAAACACACGCCACAGAATTAGCACCGTCGCCGCGTAAAAGACGACGTATCCACTGCTCAACAGATCAGGCTTGGCTATGTAGCGTTGAAAACTTCTTGAGGCACGCTGAAGGTCTGACTGCAATCGTTCGAAATATGACGATCTCAAGACCAACAAAACAGGGATCGAACAGATCAACGCAGCGACCAAGACGGTTAATATTGTTAGCCCGAACACCAACGCGAGAAGAAACCCGATCAAGCTCAACGCGGTTATTCCCAAACAAGCGCCGGCACACGCTCGGGCAGCGAGTGGTGATGTGTCATCGTATAAGTAAGTCCCGATGGTGCCGCTGATAACGACAAGTAAGAGGAGTGTGATCGAAGCAATCATTCAGTTAGGTTCGAAGAGAGCCTGGAACGCAGCAATGATCAGACGCAAACGCGCAGATTATACGGTAAGGCATTGTTTTGCATACGTCATGTGAATAAGTTAGTTTGTCTGGCTAGAGGCATAGTACATGTTAAGAGCGGGCATTGTTGGTCTACCTAATGTTGGCAAGTCCACTTTATTTAACGCGCTGACCGCGCAGAGTTCGGCGCTGGCAGCAAATTACCCATTTGCAACTATTGAACCGAATGTCGGAGTCGTGTCGGTCCCTGATGAACGACTCGAGCCGCTGGCAAAGTTGGTGAAAACTCAGGTGATAGTTCCAGCCTCCGTTGAATTTCTCGACATTGCCGGCCTGGTTAGAGGTGCTTCCAAGGGTGAGGGATTAGGAAATCAGTTTCTTGCAAACATTCGCGAAACGGACACGGTCGTGCAGGTGGTCCGCTGTTTTGAAGACGAAGGTGTGGTGCACGTCGAAGGCAAGGTTGATCCCGCCAGAGACATCGAGACGATTCAGATCGAATTAGCGCTGGCGGATCTATCGACTGTCGAGCGCCGCCGTGAGAAGGCGCAAAAGGCATTGAAGGGTGGCGATAAGAATGCTCGCGCCGAAATTGAAGTACTCGACAAACTTCAACCGGCTCTGGAATCGGGACGATCTGCCAGAACAGTGACGCTTACTGAAGACGAGAAAGCCATTGCTCGAAGTTTTTTCCTCTTGACGACAAAACCTACGATCTATGCGGCGAATGTAGACGAAGCCACTCTTGCCGATCCAAACAATAGTCCGCTGGTCAACTTCGTCAGGGAGATCTCAAAAGACGAGTCTGCAGAATGCGTTGTCATCTGTGCACAACTTGAAGCAGAACTGGTTGCGTTGCCACCCGATGAGCGCCTTGATTATCTGAGTCATCTTGGTGTTTCGACGAGCGGAGTTGATCAGCTAATTAAGAGTGCCTATCACTTGCTCGGCCTGATGTCATTTCTAACGGCCGGTGAGAAAGAAGTGCGGGCCTGGACAATTCCCCAAGGCACAAGAGCTCAGACTGCAGCGGGAGTAATTCATTCGGACATTGAGCGAGGCTTCATCCGGGCAGAAGTCGTTAACTACGACTCATTGATTGGAGCGGGATCATATGCCGCAGCTCGCGAGAAGGGAGTGCTCAGACTTGAAGGCAAAGACTACATCATGCAGGAAGGAGATGTAGTTCACTTCAGGTTTAATGTGTAGGAGGTTCGAGCAGTCAGACGACCTTATTAGTCTCTCATTACTGCGTCTTTGAGCTTTTCTCCAGCCGACTGATCCGCTCGTCAGTTTTCCAAAACAGATCCCGAAGCTCACGAAACCCTTCGCGCATTTCGCGGTTGGTTTCCTGGATTTGGCGATCGGTTTCCTGGATTCGTCGATCTGATTCCTCTCTGAATCTTCGGAGACCATCTTCATTCTTGATCTGAGCGTTGATAAGAATATTGATCTTTTCATCAACTTCGCGAACACGTTTCCGCTCGCGCCTTCCAGCACTGGTGAAGAGAATGAGAATTCGTTCGATTCGGTCGAGTCGTTGGTCAGTAGTCATTCGCTTTCTTCCTTGCGAGTGAGGTTGAGTATAACAGCAGCATGATGACCTGAAGGTCGAGCCAGGTCAAGAAGGACATGGATGTTTAAGTTTTGTGAGGTTAGTCAGACCATAACCGAGCGACGCTACCGTCGCTCGGTTGTCAGACACGTTAGCGCAGCAGGGCACGAATTCCAACGAGGATCAGATAACCAATTGCCAATACGACAGCGACCTTTATCAAAAGTATCGCCAATCCGATTAGCAACCCGATAATCCCAAACGTGATTCCCACCAGCTTGAACACCACCGGCGCAACAACCATGAAAACAAATAGACCAAGGAGAATCATGCCCACGATTCTCAAAACATTTTTTGCGTCTTTCATCGCTTATCTCCGCCTTCCTCTATGCCCCCAATTTATCGGCCTTATCGTCCGCAGCCAGGTATACGAAGTTTTCAGCGGCGGCGTTCCGTTGAAGATTTCGCATGTTTTGGCCGATAAAGCACCAAAATTTGGATACGAACCAACGGGAATAGATGAGTCGCCTGTTTCGATCTTTTCGGCGATAATTATACATACTTTTTTCCATTATGGACGCCTGGGAATCCAGAAGCCTGTTTAGCACCGATACGCCACAGTCTGCGAGCGAAGGCGCAGCACCGCTGGCGGACAGGATGCGACCTCGTTCCCTCTCGGAATTTGTGGGACAAACCCATCTTGTTGGAGAAGGACGGCTGTTGCGTCGCCTTATAAATTCCAAGGGATTACTCCCATCAATGATTCTTTGGGGTGCGCCCGGCACGGGCAAGACGACACTGGCGCGCTTGCTGGCCGACCAGAGTGGCCAACGATTCATTCCACTCTCCGCCGTGTTCTCCGGTGTAAAGGACTTGCGTGAGGCCATTCAGGAAGCTCGCAAGTCCGCCCGCTATGGTGAACGAACCGTTCTCTTCATCGATGAAATTCATCGCTTTAACAAGGCCCAGCAGGACGCACTGTTGCCGGCAGTGGAAAGCGGTACGGTTACGTTAATTGGAGCTACTACAGAAAACCCATCCTTTGAAGTCAACAGTGCGCTTTTGTCACGCAGCAAAGTTGTCGTTTTGAATCAGTTGTCGGAAACCGAAATCAAGACCATCCTGGAGAACGCTTTGCAGAATGCCGAACGCGGGTTGGCGAACTCCAAACCTGAAATATCCGATGAACTACTCGAGAGAGTGGCGCACTCATCAGGAGGCGACGCGCGTGTAGCCTTAACTGCCCTGGAGCTAGCTGTCGAGGCTACCACACCAAATCAACAGGGCGTCAGAGTCATAACTGAGGAAACAATAATCGAGGCTCTCGGCCGCGCTCAGTATGCCTACGATAAGGGAGGAGAGGAACATTACAACCTTGCTTCGGCATTGATTAAATCGCTGCGAAACTCAGACGTTGATGCGGCACTTTACTGGCTGGCTCGAATGATAGAGGGAGGCGCCGATCCAGTATTCATCGCCCGACGGCTGTGCATCCTTGCTTCGGAAGATGTCGGATTGGCTGATCCACAGGCGATGGTACAAGCAGCCGCCGCCGCAGACATTGTTCAATTGATTGGTTTACCGGAGGGGTTGTTTCCGTTGGCGCAGGCCACTATCTATCTTGCGCGTGCCCCCAAGTCGAATGCCGTTTTGAGAGCATATCAAGCTGCGTTGGCAGATGCTGAAGCAACGTCCCGAGAACCAGTGCCTCTTCATCTAAGGAATGCCCCGACTCCATTGATGAAGCATTTCGGATACGGAAAAGACTATCGCTACGTGCACAACGACCCCGCTGCGCAGCAGGAAATGGAGTGTCTGCCTGAAAAACTACGAGGTAGAAAATATTTTCAAGCTGAATCAACGAACGAGGGTAAGACTTCAGATAAATGACGACCACAAAGACGGAAAAAGAATTAGCGTTCCTGCATGACCTCTTCATCGCTCCGGATTGGGGTGAGCGATTTGCTGAACTGATCGACGAGCATGTCGTGATCCCAAACGAAGGAAAGGTGCTTTACATTGGCGTTGGCACGGGCGGTCATGCGATAGCGCTGCACGAACGTTCGAGCAAAGGGATCGAGTTTCTTTGCCTTGATGAAAACCCGGAGTGCCTGGAACTGGCTCGAGCCAAAGCAACTGCGACCACTGATTCGGCGCAATTTCGACAAGCCACGTTAGACAAATTGGACTTAGCCAACAATCACTTCGATGTTGTCATCGGCAATGCTTCATTGGTTCCGCAAGATCGCATAGCAAAAATGTTTTCGGAGATGGTCAGAGTTGCAGCACCTGGGGCACAAGTCGCCTTAACTTTACCCAGCGCCTCGAGCTTCGGCGAATTTTTCTCAATCTACTGGGAAGCGATGCATAACTCAGGCTTGATTGATCATGAATCAGATGTCGAACATCTGATTACGGATTTACCTGCTGTAACAGAGATCGAGAAAATGGCCGAGGAAGAAGGTCTTAGTGAAATCGAGTCCTGGACAAGAATCGAGGAGTTTGATTTTGACACAGGCGAACAGTTCCTGAACTCACCCCTGGTCTCTGAGTTTCTCATGCAGGAATGGCTGGCGACCGTGCCGGATGAGGCGAGAAATATCCTAATGCAAGAGTTGTCGCGGTTAATCAACGAAGAACGTCATGAAGCGGAGTTTGCGTTCTCAGTTAAGGCAACCCTGGTCCTGGGTCGAAAGACTCACACGCATTAATAGCTAACGCAACTATTCTTTCAGGTCCTTGCGAGGTTCCTTCTCGCCTTCGTCCAGACCTTCCTTGAATGCTCGTTTGCTCTGACCCAACGCCTTTGCCAATTGCGGCAACCTGGTTGCTCCAAAAAGCAAGAAGATCACTACCGCTATTACAAGAATTTCCGGAGTGCCTAAGCCTCCGATCGCAAAAATCATTTGACTCATATTTCTCTCTTTCGGAAAGTCGGGGTTGTCGACGGGTTACTCGCCATTGTCCGATTCGTAGAACAGATACTTCCTCCACGTTTCGTCAGCGCGACCCAGATATCTCATGATCTGCCGGTTCACGTGTAATGAAAATCCACGAGGCCTGCGCAAAAGATGCATTCCCGATTCCTCGGGAGTTCGATTGCCTTTCTTGTGGTTACAACGCTTGCAGCACGCAACCAAATTATCCCACGCAGACTCACCCCCACGCGAGCGCGGGAGCACATGATCCAGGGTTAGCTCCGAAGGAGGATATTGCCGGCCACAGTACTGACAGGTCGAGTGATCCCGCAGCAAAATGTTTTTGCGGGACAAGGACCGTCTCTCAAATGGGATATGAATGTATTCAGTGAGCCGAATGACTGACGGCGCATGTATTGAAAGCTTTTGGGAATGCAGCATGTGACCATTGTGCTCTTCCACCCGGGCCACACCTTTGAAAATCATGACAACTGCGCGCCGTTCGGTGCACACATTAATAGGCTCGAACGAAGTATTCAGGACTAAAACCCTGCCATTCATACTGAGCCTGATATTACGCGAGCCTCAAATGGAGTGTCAAAAATATGTTTCATTTGGCTTAACTATGGCGGCCCCTATCCGGCAGGACGAGCGGCAGTCAGCACGTAAACCGCCCGCGCTCCGGCCCTTAATACGGCCTCCGCACAACTCGAAGCAGTCGCCCCGGTCGTGAACACATCATCAACCAATAAGATGGTTTCACCCCGGACGAGTGTTGGCCTTCGAACTTCAAAAGCATTTACCACGGTATCAAACCTCCCTTTGGCATCCAATCCGGCCCGATACTTGTTCGCCGCCGTCAACCTCACCACACTGTTCTCGTCGATCATGATTCCTAACTGGGAAGTAATTGCCTGTGCCATAAGAAGCGCTTGATTGAAACCGCGTTGTCGTTCTCGTTCAGCATGCAACGGAACCGGAATAATTCGTGTTGCCGTATTCAGTGGAGGCCGCCCGGCAACGGCAACGAGGAGTTTCACAAGATGCTGATTAACGAACGGCTGACGCTTTAGTAGGAGAATGGATTCACGGAGCGCGCCTTCATAAAGACCGCAAGCTCGTGCTGCCTCAAATTGTTGGCTGTCACAGCGACGGCAACGAACCAAAGTCGCATCATTGACTCGCATCCCGTGTGTGACAACTCCGCATTTCCAACAGCATGTTTCTGTGCCTGAAAAAATGCGAGTACTCTTCCAACAATCAATGCATGCTGGAATCAATTCGCGGCGCTCGACGCTGCGTCCACAAATTGAACACGCTTGTGGATAGATGAGGGTTAGCAAACCGTCGACAAAGTGATTGGCAAGGTTGGTGAGGAACGGAGCATTTATCATCTGTCATTTTCCATTTATCAGTTGGTCATTTGAGGATGTCCGACGAACTTTAGTTTGCCGTCCTCTACCCCACACGCTCAACATTCTATTAAACAGCTTCAACCCACGCGCGACAAACTAAAGTTCGTCGGACAGCTGCCAATGACCAACTGATAAACGGAAAATGATCAATGAAAAATGACTCGGCCTCCTGAATACCCAGGAGGCCGGAAGTAAAAAACCCGCACTACCGCGTGTTAGTCCTCGTCGTCGCCTAACAATCCACGCTCCTGCAAGTCCTGGCAACGCACACAGTGACGAGCCCACGGCACTGCCTCCAAACGTTTTTCCGGCAACGCTTCTCCACAATGGACACACTTGCCATATCCAGTCGTCTCAATTCGCTCGAGGGCTTCATCGATCAGATTAAGCAACTGACGATCGTTATCAGACATTGAAACCAGCAATTCTTTGGTATACGCATTGGCCGCCATGTCTGCTGGATCCTGCGTGGCTTCAGCATCTCTCTCGCGGCTATATAACTCTGCCGCCTGCACCTGACCCACAAGACCTTCACGTCGACCCAATAACTTATCGCGGAAAACTTTGGTTCGCCTTTTATCCATTATTAATTTTGATCCTCCACCCCTCTTGTAATGCTGGAGTTCGTTACTTCTGATACGGTAAACCGTGAACAATTGTGTAAGCGCGGTACAGTTGCTCAAGTAACAGAACACGCGCCATTTCGTGGGTCAGAGTCAAACGTGATAACGACCAGCGCTTGTCCACGCGGGTCACGAAATCCCGCGACAGCCCATGCGGCCCACCGATAACAAACGCCACCTCCTTGATCCCACTGCCCTCCCAGGTTCGAACCTGATCGGCCAGCTGCAGCGAACTCCATTCTGCGCCCTCGGGATCCAAAAGAACCGTAACGGCGCCAGGACGCAGAGCGTCTGAGATGCTACGGGTGTCCTTATCGATGCCCGTTTTGTCTGCCCTGCCTGATTCCCTCAATTCCGTGAGTTCACATCGGACGAAATGGGAAAGTCGTCCAAAATAATCGTCAATGAGAGCACGAAGCCTCGCATCACGCGTCTTCCCAGGCCAGATAATTCGAAACCGCATCGGTTGCTTACTGCCTAAGTCCGTACCGCGCGATCTTCTCGTACAGATTCTTTCGGCTGATTCCGAGAATTCTGGCGCACTCGGTCTTGTTTCCGTCGGTGGCTGTCAGGATCTCGCAAATGTAATCAGCCTCCAATTCAGCGAGACTGCGCGGTCGCTCTCGTTGCCGCTTCGTTTTTGCAGCCGCAGTGACGCTACTCGGCAAGTCATCAACATCGATCTTCCGAGGTTTAGAAACGATGACGGCACGTTCAATGATGTTGGAAAGCTCTCGAGCATTTCCGGGAAAATCGTAATTCGCGAGAGTTTCAAGTGCCGCCGCGGATATGCCACGGACAGTTCGACCGTGCTTACGAGCGTAAAGACGAATGAAATACCTGATTAATTGAGAAAGATCAGCCTCTCGCTCGCGTAACGGCGGAACGTGAATCTGGATAACGTTTAAGCGAAAGAAAAGATCGACTCTGAACGCACGCCGTCTGGCGGCGTCATCGAGATTTACATTGGTCAACGCCAAAATGCGCGCGTCCAATTTGATCGTGTTGCGACCTCCGAGTCGTTCAAATTCTCTTTCTTCGATCACTCTCAGCAACTTCGCCTGTGCATCAATCGAGAGATGCGCAATCTCATCGAGAACGATTGTTCCTTTGTTGGCTGCTTCAAGCCGGCCGGGTTTGGATTCGTTTGCACCCGTAAAAGCGCCTCGCTCGTAGCCAAA
>Ga0068856_100003383_pt1 | contig 16151 bp, 19 predicted proteins | sample KBSCornC62_FD_66595 | JGI IMG/M metagenome (GOLD analysis project Ga0068856, IMG submission 66595) | Corn rhizosphere microbial communities from Kellogg Biological Station, Michigan, USA - KBS Corn C6-2 | ecosystem: Host-associated > Plants > Roots > Rhizosphere > Soil ...
GGAGATTTCCCTCAGATAATGCATCCCGATAGGCCTTTTTAATGGCGTCTTCGCCGCGTTCACATTCAACCAGGATGCTTTCGCTGTTGTTGGCGGTGAAGGTGGCTTTAACGTCTATCCACGCCCGGTGTAAAGTTCCGGCGACACTCTTATCGGATTCAATATTACCCGTCGAGAATTTGCTTGCCGCCAGAGCCAGCTCGTTCGAAAATTGGCGACTTTCATTGGCTGATTTTTCAAATAATGTTTCTCAGATCCACGTCCCTGTCATCCAATTCTCTGGCTGCTTTTTCAAATCCCGCGGCACGGTCGTTGTTGATCTCTATCAGATCGTTAGTTACTTCAACGGCTTTTTCAATGGTTTCCATAAATATTCATGTAATTAATGTAATAACAAGCAATCATCTCACATGTTTAATCATTAATTAAAAAAATAAACCAGTTTGAAAAACAGTCTGATTAACGTTGATCGGAATATTTTCGCGCAACGTCCGGTTAGTTATTGAAGTGATAAAGGAAAATTACTTCGCCGGTGTAGGCCGGTTTTGCCTGGCCCTCAATCTCCATTTCGACGCCGATAGTGGCCTTGGTGATACCCCTTAAATTGACAATGGCCGCAAGCTTTGCTTTTAGTCTAACCCGGCTTTCAACCAACACAGCTTGTCCAAACTTAATATTATCAATGCCGTAGTTGATCTGCATCTTCAGATTTTGAACGTCTGCTATCTGGTGCCAAAAATAGGGCAGCAGCGATAATGTTAAATACCCATGTGCTATGGTAGCTTTAAACGGACTTTCGTTTTTTGCCTTTTCGGGGTCGATATGTATCCACTGATGGTCGATGGTGGCCTCAGCAAACTCATTGATCTGTTCCTGGGTAATGGTGTGCCAGTCGGACACGCCAAGCTCTTTGCCAAGGTAGGATTCAAATTCGGTGTAGTTGTGTATAATTATCATGTCGCAATTACAAAGGGTTGATAGCAGCCGTTTAATTTGGGGTGTAAAAATAATAAATGGCGGCAGATTATTGGTTGGATATAGGCGACAAGATAAAATGCTATTCGTCGTCTTTGAAGGCAGGGTTGTTGGAAAGCAAGCGGGAATGATGATGAACCGTAAGAATACCAATTTGATTCCCTTCCACGGTGTAATAGATGATATAGTTTCTAAATACTATGTATCGCACTTCCTTGCCATGCATTGTTTGATACAGTCTTCCTGCTAACGGCTGATATTTAAGCGAATCCGTAAATGCTTTGATCTTTTGAATTTCCAGTTTTGCGTATTTTATCGAATCCCGGCTTATGTATTTGTAGATTGATGCTAAATCTTCGACCGCCGTTTGAAGATAAATGACTTTTATTGCCATTTTTTAATTTCTTCGTCGAGTTGCTCAGATGTGAGATACTGCCGTTTGGATAGTTGATCGAGCGCCTGTTCAATTTTTGCCGAGATCAGTATCTGGTCAAAAACTTCTTCCACATCTGCCTTTTCGGGCATAGTGTTAACGATTTGTTGTAACTCGTCTTTGGTAATGATCATAGACAAATTTACCTGAATTGTTGGGAATGTGCAAGGGTTGATTGGTTTAACGAATTTCAGATGTTTCAATGTTCCAGATATAAAATAGTGAAACAACCGGAACAGGTATAAAACCTTCCAACTTTACAACATTTCAGCCTTCCAACAAGCACAAATTAGTTCAATCAAAATCCCCGTCAATGTAATCCCAAAAACAGCTTGACAATCAAATAAATTCCCGTATCTTTGCAGTCCCGAATTTTGCGGGGTATATAAACGTTTAATTAATTTAATTTTAAGCAAGTGAATACGTTAAGTTACAAAACTGTCTCAGCCAATAAGAAGACCGTTAACAAGGAATGGGTTGTTGTTGACGCTCAGGGCGAGATTTTGGGGCGCTTGTCTTCGAAGATCGCAGCGATCATTCGCGGAAAACACAAGCCAGGGTTCACCCCGAACGTAGACTGCGGTGATAATGTAATTGTTATCAATGCAGACAAGGTTAAACTGACCGGTAACAAATTCAGCGACAAGACCTACGTGTCTTACACTGGTTATCCTGGTGGTCAGCGTTTCATTTCTCCTAAGGAGTTAATGGCGAAGCATCCTACAAGAGTGGTTGAAAAAGCCGTTCGTGGTATGTTACCTAAAAATCGTTTGGGCCGTGCCTTATTTGGCAACCTGCATGTTTATGCCGGAGCCGAGCACCCACATCAAGCTCAAAACCCTAAGGCCATTTAACTAATTATTTTAAAGGAGAAAGAAAATGCCAACAACAAACACTTCAGGCAGAAGAAAAACAGCGGTTGCCCGCATTTATCTTAGCGAAGGCAACGGCAACATTACCGTTAACGGTAAAGATTACAAAGAGTATTTCCCCACACTGCCATTGCAGTACATTGTTACCCAGTCGACAGAAGTTTCTGGTTCGGCCGGTAAATATGATGTATTGGTAAATGTAGCAGGTGGCGGTGTTAAAGGACAGGCAGAAGCTGTTCGCTTAGCAATTGCTAAGGCTATTGTTGAACTTGATGCTGAAAAGAAACCTGCATTGCGCGCCAAAGGTCTTATGACCCGCGACGACCGTATGGTTGAGCGTAAAAAACCAGGACGCAAGAAAGCACGCAAGAGATTCCAGTTCAGTAAACGTTAATTTAAGGAGGAAACAACAATGGCAAGAACAACATATCAGGATTTGCTGGACGCAGGTGTACACTTTGGTCACCTTACCCGCAAATGGGATCCGAAAATGGCTCAATATATTTTTATGGAGCGCAACGGGATCCACATCATCGATCTTAACAAAACTTTAAATAAAGTTGAAGAAGCTGCTTCAGCTATCAAACAAATTGTAAAATCGGGCCGTAAGGTATTATTTGTTGCTACTAAAAAGCAGGCAAAAGATATCGTGGCCGATTACGCAAAATCAGTAAACATGCCTTTCGTAACCGAGCGTTGGTTAGGTGGTATGTTAACCAACTTTGCAACCGTACGTAAGTCGATCAAAAAGATGTCTAACATCGATAAATTGACTAAAGACGGTACTTACAGCAACCTTTCGAAAAAAGAAAGGCTGATGATTCAGCGTGAGCGTGTGAAACTGGAAAACCTTTTGGGCGGTATTGCCGACCTGAACCGTTTGCCGGCTGCATTGTTCCTGATCGACGTGAAGAAAGAGCACATCGCTGTTTCGGAAGCGTTGAAACTGAACATCCCTACTTTCGCAATGGTTGATACCAACTCGGATCCGTCGAACATCGACTTCCCGATCCCAGCGAACGATGACGCTACCAAATCAATCTCTTTGATCACTGGTATCATTATCAAAGCTATCGAAGAAGGTTTGGACGAGCGTAAACGCGAGAAAGAAGAAGAAGCAGAAAAAGAAGCTGCAGCTGCAAAAGCTAAAGCTGATTCAAAACCTGAGGCTCCTGCTGCACCTGCAGCACAAGGCGAAGGTGGCAAGCGCAAAAGAGTAGCTGCTGAAGCTGAGGCAGAGACCGACGGCGCTGCTGAAAAAACAGAAGAATAAGAAATTGGTTGTATTAGTTGGATTGGTTGTATTGGTGAGTAACCAATACAACTAATTCAACCATTACAACTTCTACAACTATTAAAAAACATACAAACATGTCTTTAGTACAAATTAGTGCATCTGATGTAAACAAACTGCGTCAGCAGACAGGTGCAGGTATGATGGATTGCAAAAAAGCTTTGACCGAAACCAACGGTGATTTCGAAGCCGCGATCGACTATTTAAGAAAAAAAGGCGCTAAGGTAGCTGCAAGCCGCCAGGACCGTGAATCGAACGAAGGTGTGGTTATCGCACGTACTTCGAATGACGGCAGGCGTGGTGTGATCATCGAGCTTAACTGCGAGACTGACTTCGTAGCTAAGAACGCTGAGTTTATTGCTTTTGGTAATGAGATTGCCAATTTAGCGGTTGAAAACAACCCTAAAGATCTTACTGCCTTAACTGGTATGTCAATTGACGTGGACAGCAGCCGTCTGACCATCGCTGAAGCTATTACCGAGAAAACCGGTAAAATTGGCGAGAAGATCGGCGTATCTAAATATGAAGTAGTTGAAGGCGACAAGGTGATTGCTTATATCCACGGTAACTTCCGTTTGGGTGTATTGGTTGCTTTGAGCGCTGACGTTGCCGGTGCTGAAGATGCAGGTAAGGACGTAGCTATGCAAATTGCAGCTATGAACCCAGTTGCTATCGACAAAGACGGTGTTGACGCTTCTACTATTCAGCGTGAGCTGGAGATTGCTAAAGAGCAGATCCGCGCTGAAGGCAAACCGGAAGAAATGGTTGAAAAGATCGCTGCCGGTAAGCTGAACAAATTCTACAAAGATTCGACCCTGTTGAACCAGGAGTTCGTGAAAGACTCGTCAAAGAGCGTTAGCCAGTTCCTGGCCAGCGTTGACAAAGGCCTCACGGTTACCGCATTTAAACGGGTAGCTTTAGGAGCTTAATATTAAAATCCCCCTCGAAATTTCGAGGGGGATTTTTTTTGCAATAATATTTCGTAGAGACGCAATAGTTTGCGTCTCTTTGCAAATAACCAATTGAGACGTGATGCAATCGCGTCTCTACAAACAAAACTGAACTTATGATAACCGCCCTGCACAACACCCGGATTGTTTCGGATGGAAAGATCAGCGATGGTAAAGCCATTCTGATTGATGGTAAAACCATTAAAGCGATTGTTAACGAATCGGAAATACCGGCTGGTACGAATAAAATCGATTTGCAGGGCAGCTACACCGCCCCGGGTTTTCTCGACCTTCAATTATACGGCAGCGGCGGAAGGTTATTAAGTATCGACACCGATGAAGCTACCCTGCTTCAAATGGAGACCGACCTGCTTTCGCAAGGGACCATCGGTTTCTTCCCGACCATCTCTACCAATACCGATGATGTGATTGAAGAGACCATTAGGGTCTGCCGGTCATATCGTGACAAACGCAAAGGCAATTTTTTAGGATTACACCTGGAAGGGCCATTCATCAATCCGGTTCGCAGGGGAGCGCATAATAAAGATTTCATCAAAAAGGCATCGCTGGACCTTGTAAAAAAATGGGTCGATATGGCCGACGGCGTGATTGCCATGATGACTATCGCTCCGGAACTGCAGGATCAGAAAGTGATCGACTATATGCATGAGCAAGGTATTATCTTGTCATCCGGCCATAGTAATGCTACCTATGCAGAAGGTAAGGCGTTTTTGAATAGACCTATTCCGGCGGTGACGCACATCTATAATGCGATGCCTCAAATGCATCATCGCGATCCGGGATATATTCCGGCCATTTTCGAGGAACGCCCTTATACCAGCATCGTGCCGGATGGTATCCATGTGGATTTTGTGATGGCGAGATTGGCTAAACGAGAACTGGGCGACAAGCTTTTCTTCATTACTGATTCGGTTACGGAAACCGATCATGGGCCATATCAGCACCAATTTACCGGCGACAGGTATGTGTTGCCGGATGGCACCCTATCGGGCTCATGCCTAACCATGCTGAAGTGTGTTGAAAACGGCGTAAAACAATTTTGGCTCGATCTTGCTGAGTCAGTTAATATGGCTACGTTATATCCGGCGCAATTGGCAAAGTTGAATAAAGGCAAAGTCGAAGCTGGTTTTGATGCCGATCTTACGGTATTTAATGATGCCTTTGAACTCAAAGGAACCTTTATGGCCGGCAAGCGCATAAACTAAACGACATAAAATTTTAACACTGAATTTAAATTAATATTTTTGACAAACCACCTTCTATGAAGTATAAACGCATCCTCCTCAAGCTTAGCGGCGAATCGCTGATGGGCAACAAGCAATACGGTATCGATAACGACCAGGTATTACAATACGCCACTGATATCAAAAGCGTATACGATGCCGGTATTGAGATAGCTGTTGTAGTAGGTGGTGGTAACATATTCCGGGGTCTTAGTGCAGAGAAATCGGGCATGGACCGCGCCCAGGCCGATTATATGGGGATGCTGGCTACTGTGATCAATTGCATGGCACTCCAAAATGCGCTTGAGGCAATTGGTGTTGAAACCCGGTTGCAATCGGCCATCAAAATGGAGCAGATCTGTGAACCTTATATTCGTCGCCGTGCAATGCATCATCTTGAATTGAATAAGATCGTCATCTTCGGAGCAGGTACAGGTAACCCATATTTTACAACGGATACCGCCGCATCGCTCCGCGCAATAGAGATCCAGGCCGACGTTGTTTTAAAAGGCACCCGCGTTGATGGTATTTATACTGCTGATCCGGAAAAAGACCCCAACGCAACCCGTTACGACGAGATTACCTTCCAGGAAGTATTTGATAAAGGCTTAAATGTAATGGACATGACCGCCTTTACGCTTTGCTACGAAAATAAATTGCCGATCATCGTATTCGACATGAATAAACCGGGCAATTTTATGAAGATAGCGCAGGGTGAGGCGATAGGAACTCTGGTACACTAAACTGTTAATGCCCAAAAGTCTGAATCAGGCTCGTATAAGTTACCCCATTGTAATAATAGAAATCTGTTACTTTTAATACCATTTTATTCTGGCTGAGGGAAGTGATCATAGCATCCACTTTATCAGTATTATTATCATTCACATGCACTAGCAGATGTGTACCGGTCAGCTGCCATGTTAATCCATTAGCCGTTAACCCATTAGGATCGTTAGTGTCGGTTGCTGTTCCGTTTGCATAAAACGTAACATTATACAAAAGAATAGTCTTCAGGAAAGGATTGTTTGCGGCAAGTACAACCGAACTGCCATCGGCTGCAATCAAAGTTCCACCGGTGGTAAACCATTCGCCTGATTGTGTTAAAATCTGAGCATCGGTTTCCGGTGGCGAGGGCTGCATGTCGGTTTTGGAAGAGCAGGAACTTATCGCCATCATCAAAGCAACAGCCAGAACAGATACATATCTTCGAACAGCTTCCATATCCGGGGCAAACAGTAATTAGATTACGTATTGTTTTAAGCGAGCGTTGCCCGCTCGAATCCGGGATAAAATAATAAACGAAAATACTGCGTTTTATGTCGGATCATTTTAATAAAGTAAAATGATACTTTTTACTATTTTTGACAGCAAATTTTAAAACGATGAGCGAACTCATTAAGAAACAAGTTAGCGATGCACGTGCTTTGATGGAAAAGGCTGTGGACCATTGCGAAGGTGAATTACAGAAAATACGCGCCGGTAAGGCTAATCCCAGTATGCTGGATGATATAATGGTGGAATATTACGGAACACCTACTCCCCTCAACCAGGTTGGTAGCGTAAATACGCCAGATGCCCGTACCATAGTTATTCAGCCATGGGAAAAGTCATTGCTTAGCCCTATCGAGAAAGCCATCATGGAGGCTAACCTTGGGGTTAATCCGCAGAACGACGGTACAATCATTCGCATTAACGTACCTCCCCTGACCGAAGAACGCCGTCGTGATTTGGTGAAGAAAGCTAAGGCAGAATCAGAAAATGGCAAAGTCGCTATCCGTAATATCCGCAAGGAAGCAAATGATAAGATCAGGAAGCTAAAATCGGAAGGGGTTTCGGAAGACGAAATGAAAACCGGCGAAGCTGATGTGCAGAAACTGACCGACTCGTTTATCGTTAAGATCGATCAGCACGCAGACGCAAAAGAAAAAGACATCATGACAGTATAACGACCAAACAAATGTCAAATTAAAAGGGAATGAGCTACTTGGCCATTCCCTTTTTTTATTTTTGATTTGTATGAAGTTACTCTTATCATATCTATCAAGACATAAATGGGTTGTAGTACTTGCGCTGGTACTGGCAGCTTTCAATATAGGATTCTCTCTTTGTGACCCCCTGATCACCAAAAATATAGTCGATAAGTATATGGTACCAGCAGGCCATAAACTTTATAGTTTCGACTATAAGCTTTATGGATCACTGAAATGGATCGGCTTGGCGATCGGCGCCGCTATGGTATCGCGAATAGCTAAGAATTTCCAGGATTATTTCACGAACATAATCACGCAAAAGGTGGGCGCCAGGATGTATGCGGATGGGCTAAAGCACTCTTTGGAACTACCCTTCCAGGTTTTTGAGGATCAGCGAAGCGGTGAGACATTGGGCATCCTGCAGAAGGTTCGTTTGGATTGCGAAAAATTCATCACCTCATTCATCGGCGTGCTTTTTGTTAGTTTGGTGGGGATGATATTTGTGATGGTGCTGGCAGTTGTGGTGAGCTACAAAGTCGCATTGGTATACCTGGGCGCTATCCCGGTAATCATGTTTGTGAGTATGGCCTTAAGCAAACGTATCAAGACCATTCAGAAGAAGATCGTATCACAAACCACTGCCTTGGCAGGTGCGACAACTGAATCTTTGAGGAATATTGAGCTGGTAAAAAGCCTCGGCCTTGTGAAACAGGAAATAGAGCACCTGAACAAAACCACCTATAAAATACTGGACCTGGAACTCACGAAGGTAAAATACGTTCGCAGCATGAGTTTTATCCAGGGAACCACGGTGAATTTGGTAAGAAGCATCATGATGGTTTTGTTGTTGATGCTGATCTTTCAAAATCAGCTCACCCCCGGTAGCTATTTTATGTTCCTGTTTTACTCGTTCTTCCTGTTCAATCCTTTGCAGGAGTTAGGTACAGTGATACAATCCTGGCGGGAAGCTGAGGTGTCATTAGGTAATTTTAACCGCATATTAAGCACACCTGTTGAAGCGAAACCGGAGAATCCCATCCATTTGCATGATATTGAAGAGTTCACTTTTGAGGGGGTTAGTTTTAAACATCTTACGGGATCCAGAAACGCGCTAACAAACATCAATTTTGGAGTAAAAACAGGGGAGACCATAGCGTTTGTTGGCCCTTCAGGCTCCGGCAAAACAACATTAGTCAAGTTGCTGGTGGGGCTTTACCAACCTCTTGAAGGCAATATTCGATATAATGGCATTTTAAGTACGGATATTGACCTCGATCAGTTGCGAGAGAAGATTGGGTTCGTAACTCAAGATACTCAGTTATTCTCAGGAACGATTCGTGAAAACCTGCTATTTGTTCGTCCTGATGCCACTGACGAACAATGTATGGAGGCTCTGCAGCGTGCCGCTTGCAGCACTTTACTTGCTCGTGCAGCTCAAGGGTTGGATACAGTAATTGGTGAAGGTGGTGTTAAGGTCTCTGGTGGCGAAAAACAACGTTTATCCATTGCCCGTGCCTTATTGCGTCGTCCCGATCTCCTGGTGTTTGATGAGGCAACTTCCTCGCTCGATTCGATCACCGAAGAAGAGATCACCGAAACCATTAGGGATGTTTCCGTGTTAAAAGACCACATAACAATATTGATCGCTCACCGTTTATCAACCATTATGCACGCAGATACGATTTACGTGCTTGAGAAAGGAAAGATCGTTGAGTCGGGTAAGCATCTGGAACTTATTTTACAAAAAGGATTGTACTACGCCATGTGGCGGCAGCAGATTGGTGAGAAGGATACGGCAGATATTGATTAAACCTGATTGTTAAAGTTTCCGTTTAAAGTAATGGGACTTTTGAACAAGAGGAGTGAGACTTATTAATACAAATTGAAACATGTACCTGATAACTTCAGCTTTTGGCGGCACACTTGGCCTGATCTTCCTCACATTGTGGGGACTGTTCAGTCTTTACGCACTCATAAGCGTTTTACGAAATCACAATATAAGCGGAGGGGGTAAGATGCTGTGGATCATTACCATCATTGTCATTCCTATTTTTGGCTCGTTGATTTATGTGTTTTGGCACAACATAAGGGCCATTTAAACCTCGGCAGCTTTTTCCACTTCAACGGTATGGATGTCGTTTAACTTTAGCGGCAAAAGACTTTTGGTCTTGAAATAAGTAAAAATTACAACCGCCATTGTAATCGTGCCACCAAAAAGCACTGCAGGGATAGTTCCTAATAACTGAGCAGCGATGCCAGACTCAAAATCGCCGATCTCGTTGGATGAGCCGATGAACATTGAGTTTACGGCCGATACCCGACCGCGCATATGATCGGGAGTCAATAGCTGCACTAATGTCCCTCGAATGATTACACTGATGCTGTCAAACGCGCCTTGGCCAAACAAGAATACAAGTGTCAAGATAAAGCTTCTCGATAAACCGAACCCAATAATACAAAGGCCGAACCCGGTTACGGCAATAAGCAGGTTTCTCCAGGGTCTGTTTAACGGTGAGAAACGTACCATGATTGCCATTGTTATAGCTGCTCCCAATGACGAGGCCATACGCATCAATCCGAATCCCTGTGGGCCAACATGCAAAATGTCGAGTGCGAACACCGGTAGCAATGCCACTACCCCTCCAAAGAACACCGAGATTAAATCGAGGGTCATAGCGCTGATCATCATGGTGTTCTTGAATACAAAATCAATCCCTTCGCGAAGGCTTTTCCCAATGCTTTCCTTAGGCACAAAGACAGCGGGATATTCTCTTAAACGGTAAACCAGTATTAACGACACCAGTAAAAAGAATAGTATAACAACAAAGTTCCCCGTGATGCCGCCGGTAAAATAATAAATAAAACCAGCGGATAATGGTCCCAATATCGTTGCTATTTGCCAGGCCTGAGAGCTCCAGGTAGCGGCATTGGGATATATTTCCCTGGGGATGCTATTCGCATAAACAGTAAATATTGCGGGGCCAAAGAACGCCCGCGCTATCCCATTGCAGAAGATCATCCCATACAATATAAGCAATACCCAACTCACACTGATGTGCGCACCCATGCTTTTCAGGGTGACAAAGGACATCACAACTGATGAAAAAAACACGCCAGTCAAAACGATTAGAAGCATTTTTCGCTTTTCGTATTTATCAGCTATATAGCCACCGTATAATGCCAGACCAACGGCCGGGATAGCTTCGCTCAACCCGATCCATGCAAGGTTCATCTTATTGTGTGTTTGCTGATATATATAATAACCCAGTACCGCAGTTTGCATCTGGTAAGCAAACGTAAAAAAGAATCGCATGCCCAGGTAAGAGCGAAAATCCTTGTATCGCAAGGCCGCAAATGAGTCGTTTTGGAGGGGCTGACTGTTTCCTTCGTCGGTCACTGTCGGGTGCTAAAGTTGATGCGCCGCAATTTACAATTTACAGCCGTAAAAAAAGTAGAGACGCAAAATTTTGCGTCTCTGTGATATAAATGCCGTTGTAGAAACGCGTTGCATCGCGTTTCTTCAAGAAGAATTATCAATTAAATCCGTGCTGATCAATTAGGTAAATCAACGATGCCATCGAGGCTGAACCCAGCTCCAACTCGCGCTTATTCACGTTTTCGAAAACATCATTTGGTGTATGATGCACATCGAAATAGCGTTGTGGGTCAGGCGAAAAACCAATCAATACTACCCCCGGAGTTTTTTCTTTCAGGGGGCCGATATCGCTGCCGCCACCGCCAGCGATAAGTCTGTCTGATCCATAAGGTTCAAAAAGTTTCTTCCAGCCAGTCAGATTTTTCAGTTGATCAGATGTTAAGCCTGTGAACCCGAATCCGCGGGGTGTGAAGCCACCAAGATCGGATTCAATAGCGGCAATATGTTCTTCCTTGTTTTGAGCTGCGAGCTCGGCATATTTCAGACCACCTTTGTCGCCGTTCTCTTCGTTCATAAAAAATACTACACGGATAGTGTTTTTAGGATGATACCCGAGAGCTTTTAATGCCCTAACTGCTTCGAGCGAACCCATAACACCCGTGCCATCATCATGAGCGCCTTCGGCCAGATCCCATGAATCCAGGTGGCCGCCCACGGTGATAAACTTGTTGGGGTTTTCGGTGCCTTTTAGCTCTCCCACCACGTTATAAGAAGGCGCATCTGGCAGGTGCTGGCAATTTTGTTTGAAATAAAATTTGAGGGATTTGTTCTGCTTTAAGAGTTCGCTCAAACGATTGGCCCCTTTGGTCGAAATAGCAGCCGCTGGAACGTTGGTGCCATTCGGGTCATAGCGGGTTGCGCCCGTATGCGGGAAATCATCGAGGCTTTCTGTAAGTGAGCGAACAATTACACCAGCTGCGCCATATTTTGCCGCTGCAGCAGGACCCATATTGCGTTGGTCGCCCGCTGTTCCGTAGGCGCGAATAGTTTCAATAAATCGCGGATCGAAAGGACGGTTAAAGAAAACGATCTTGCCTTTAATGGCGGCTTCTCCCAGCGTATCAAGTTGCTTTAAACTGTGCACCTCGATCACTTCGGCTGTAAGTCCATTTTTAGGGGTAGCTACAGACATGCCCAAAGCTGCGATCTGAACTTTGATCTTATTGTTCCCTTCAATTATATACGCCTCTTCTTTGGCTCCACGAACCCAATGCGGAACCATCACTTCCTGGAGAAATACGTGATCAAACCCATAGCTTTCCATCAGTCTTTTGCTCCAGTCGACAGCCTTTTGGGCATTGGCCGAACCGCTTAGCCGGGCGCCTATATTTTTACAGAGATAGTGCAGGTTACTATAGCATTGGCCATTAACCAATGTTTCGTCATAAATCTTGCGGAGCATCAGCGAATCCTGGGCTTTGGCAATTGTGACGGTAAAAAAAAGTGATAGTAGAATAGTGGTTTTAAGTTTCATATTGAGAAGAATAGCTTTGAAGCAAATGTACTGTTTTGATAAAATAATAGCTTCTGTCTGTTTAACAGAATGTCGCTATGGCTTTTCTCTGACTGTTTTATCTCAGGATATTTTATCCCAGCTTAGCCCGGCATTTTTCATGAAGGCAAAATGCAATACCTGGTGTTCGGGTAACGCCAGTTGCGGATCCTTTGCGAATATATCTTCGACGCATTTTCGCGCTTGCATCAGCAATTGCTGGTCGGTAACCAGGTCGGCAACTTTAAGATCCAGCACGCCGCTTTGTTGTGTTCCCTCAATGTTGCCCGGCCCACGCAATTGCAGGTCGATCTCAGATATTTCAAAACCGTTATTGGTTTTAACCATTGTGTCCAACCTGATCTTGCCATCATAACTCAATTTATGTGAACTCATCAGGATACAAAATGATTGCTCAGCCCCGCGGCCCACCCGGCCGCGTAGCTGGTGTAATTGCGATAGCCCAAATCGTTCAGCATTTTCGATGATCATCACGGATGCATTGGGAATATTTACGCCCACTTCAATTACCGTAGTTGCCACCATAATTTGCGTTTCGTGTTTCACAAAACGCTGCATCTCGAAATCCTTGTCTTTGGCAGGCATCTTACCATGCACAATACTGATCTGGTAATCGGGTAGTGGAAATTCGCGACGCATTACTTCGATACCATCTTCCAGGTTTTTAAGGTCGAGCTTTTCGCTTTCTTGTATCAGCGGATAAACCACATAAATTTGCCTTCCTTTGGCAATCTCTTCCTTCATGGAGCCAAACATCCGAAGGCGCTGATTCTCATAAAAGTGGAGCGTCTGAATTGGTTTTCTGCCGACGGGTAATTCATCTATCACCGATGTGTCCAAATCGCCATAAAGCGTCATGGCCAATGTGCGTGGAATAGGTGTCGCCGTCATTACCAAAACATGTGGGGGGATGGTGTTTTTTCGCCAAAGTTTGGAGCGCTGCTCTACGCCAAACCGATGCTGCTCGTCAATGACAACAAAACCCAGGTTCTGAAATTGCACCGCATCTTCGATCAAAGCATGTGTACCGACCAGTATTTTTAATTGACCGCTTTCTAGCTGTTCATGTAATACTTTTCGATTTTTTTTTGGGGTAGAGCCGGTTAAAAGGGCTACGTCGATAAAATCGTCTCCAACCAGGTTTTTTATGGTTTGATAATGCTGATTAGCCAATATTTCGGTAGGCGCCATGATGCAGGTCTGAAAGCCGTTATCAATAGCAATCAGCATGCTCATCAGCGCTACCACCGTTTTGCCACTGCCAACATCGCCCTGCAACAGGCGATTCATTTGCACGCCGCGCTGAGTGTCCTGCCTTATCTCTTTTAATACTCTTTTCTGTGCGCCGGTAAGATCAAAAGGGAGCTTTTCATTATAAAATGTATTGAAGTAATGACCGACGCTTTCGAATACCTGTCCCTTGAACTTCTCAATACGCAGCAACTTATTTTTTAACAGTTTTAGCTGGATAAAGAACAGCTCTTCAAACTTCAGCCGGTGCTGAGCTTCATTGAGTTTTACGGCGTCTTCCGGGAAATGCATGTTGCGGTAAGCATCGGCCCGGCTCATCAGTTTAAACTGGTGGAGGATATAAAGGGGAATGTTTTCTTTGATCTCTGAGGCATACTGGTCAAGTAAAGTTGCGGTAAGCTTTTGAATACCCTTGCTGTCCAGGGAAAAAGGCTTCAATTTTTCGGTCGAGCTGTAAGCGGGTTGAAGCGTCATATTGCCCTTTTGCTTCAAAGCGGCGGGCGAATAAAGCTCCATCTCCGGATGGGCCATTTGCGGCTTGCCATTAAATTCGCCCGGCTTCCCAAATAGAATATAGACCTTACCGACAGACAAGTATTTTTCTATCCACCGAATACCCTGGAACCATACCAGCTCAATTACTCCGGTCTCGTCTTTAGCCTGCGCAACTAAGCGTCGCACATTCTTTTGACCCACAATCTCCATGTGGGTCACTCTTGCCAACACCTGTACGTAAGGCAGGTCTGGCTGTATTTCGCGCACTTTATAGAAACGCGTGCGGTCGATATGTTTATATGGAAAATGCCTTAGCAGGTCTTCGAAAGTGGCTATTCCCAATTCCTTTTTGAGCACGTCGGCACGCGTGACGCCTACGCCTCTTAAATATTCGATCGGAGTTCGGAATACCTGGTTCAAAGATGTGTTCAGGATTTAGCTGCGATTACTGAAATTTCAACATTCACATTTTTTGGAAGCGCTGCAACCTGCACTGTTTCGCGTGCGGGAAAGTCGCTTGTAAAATAGCCTCCGTAAACTTCATTTACCTGGGCAAAGGTGCCCATATCGGTCAGGAATATGGTGGTTTTCACAACATTTGCAAAGCTCAATCCGGCTGCGGTAAGGATAGCGCCGATGTTTTCCATCACCTGTTTGGCCTCGTCCTTTATCCCGGAAGTAACTATTTCGCCAGTAGCCGGATTGGATGGTATCTGCCCGGAAACAAATAGTAGGCCCCCGGCTTCGACAGCTTGGTTGTAAGGACCGATAGGTGCGGGAGCATTGGTGGTATTGATTATCTTTTTCATATTAGTTGTATTGGTTATAGCGGTTGTATCAGTTGTATTGGTTGTGTCACTTGTTCAAAATAATTTACTACTTCAACTAATACAACCATTACAACCAATTCAACTCAGTGATGCAAAACCAGCTTCTTGATCACATAAAAGATGATTGCAGCAATAAACATAATTATTGCTGTAGCATTAATAAAATGCATCACCTTCAGATTGAAGCTGGTGGGTCTGTTTGGATCCTTCTTTCTGAAAAAATACATGAACAAATTTAGCAAAAAAAGAAGGCTTACCGGTATCGGTAAGCCTTCTGAATATTTGAGTTATTTCAAATTATTTTTGTTTGAACTCAACGCGGCGATTCAAGATACGGCCTTGTTCAGTTGAGTTGTCAGCAATTGGGTGAGTTTCACCGAATGCTTTTACTTTCAAACGTTTTGCATCAACGCCAGAGTTAACCAGGTAAGTTTTAACTGAGTTAGCGCGGTCTCTTGACAAACGCATGTTGTGAGCAGCAGTACCTTCAGATGAAGCGAAGCCATCAAGTTCAATCTTCTTAGAAGCGTTAGCACGCAGGTCAGCTGAAGTGTTATCCAGAGCTGGGTAAGAAGAAGTTCTCAATACTGAGCTATCGAACTCGAACTGAATGTTTGAATAAGCTTTAGTGCTTTCTGATGGATTCAGATCTGATTTCTTCACGAATAAAGAAGTATCAATTTTCGGGAAGTTGATTGGGCAACCAGAACCGTCAACCACAGTACCGGCAGGAGTATTTGGACATTTGTCGAACTGATCAGCAACACCGTCACCGTCAGAGTCTTTCTTCAAGTCGTTGATAGCGTTTTCAACGTTACCTACACGGCCCTTAAGAGCTTCAACTTCCTGACGAAGAGCTGCGTCATACAGTTCGTCGTACATCATAGC
>Ga0068856_100003388_pt1 | contig 16140 bp, 16 predicted proteins | sample KBSCornC62_FD_66595 | JGI IMG/M metagenome (GOLD analysis project Ga0068856, IMG submission 66595) | Corn rhizosphere microbial communities from Kellogg Biological Station, Michigan, USA - KBS Corn C6-2 | ecosystem: Host-associated > Plants > Roots > Rhizosphere > Soil ...
TCGGCCGCGCGGTATCCCGAGGCACCCCATCTCAGCCCGCCTTCTCCCGGGAGGGAGGAGGAGAACACGGAGATCGCCGTGAAAGCCGCCGTCCTCTACAAGGCCAATACCCCCCTCGAGATCGTGGAGCTCACCCAGGAAGGTCCGAAAGCCGGCGAGGCCCGAGTCAAGGTCAAGGCGGCGGGTATCTGCCACAGCGACTGGCACATCATGAACGGCGACTGGACGCCCCCGCTGCCGATGGTGCTCGGTCACGAGGCGGCCGGTATCGTGGAGGAGGTCGGGCCGGGCGTCTCCAACGTGAAGCCGGGCGATCACATCATCTTCTCGTTCCGGCCCCAGTGCGGGCACTGTCTCTACTGCTCGATGGGCCGCTCGATCCTGTGCGACGGTCACGCCTCGCCGCGGTGGGGCATGCTCGACGGGACCTTCCGGCTCAAGCGCGAGGGGAAGGACATCTTCCAGATGGCGCGCATCGGCACCTTCTCCGAGAAGGTGGTGTGCCCCGCCGAGATGCTGGTGCCGATCCGCAAGGAGATGCCGTGGCCGCAGGCGGCCCTGATGGGCTGCTGCGTGCCGACCGGGGTCGGTGCGGTGACCCGCTGCGCGGAGGTGGAGGCGGGGGCCTCGGTGCTGGTGGTGGGCTGCGGCGGCGTGGGGCTCAACGTGGTGCAGGGCGCGCGGCTGGCCGGCGCCTCGATCATCGCGGCCGCCGACCTGCTCGACAGCAAGCTCCAGTACGCGAAGGACTTCGGCGCGACCCACACGTTCAACGCCAAGGTCGAGAACGTGGTGGACCGCGTGCGCGAGCTCACCGCCGGGCGCGGGGTGGACTACGCCTTCGACGCCATCGGCGGCGAGGCCACCACGCTCCAGATCATCGACGCCATCCGCCCGGGCGGCACCGCGGTGATCGTGGGCATGGCCGCGCTGAACGTGCGGGCGCCGATCACGCCCTACAACATGGCGCTACAGGAGAAGGCGATCAAGGGCACGATGTACGGCTCGGTGCGGCCCAACGTGGACTTCCCGAAGCTGGTCGACCTCTACCTCGACGGCCGGCTCAAGATCGACGAGCTGGTCAGCCGTACCTACTCGCTCGACCAGATCAACGAGGGCTTCACCGCGCTGCGGACCGGTCAGGTGGCCCGCGGCGTGGTCGTGTTCAACTGAGCGCCGGCCTCCTCCTGCGCCGGCTGCTGCTGCGGTCGCTGGGGCGGCTGCTCGCTCGCCGCCCCCGCGGCCCGTTGCCGCCGCCGGTCCCGCTCGAGGCGGTGCTGGCCGGCGACGACTCCCCGCTCGCCCTCGCCCGCCTGCTCGGAAACCGCGACACCCCCGCGCGGCAGGCGGCCCTCGCGCGCTATCTCCAGCATCGCGGCACCGCCTTCACTCGCCATCGCTTCGCGCGCCCCGAAGGGGCTGGCGAGACCTACGCGGTCGAGCTCGGCGAGGGTCCCCGGGTCCTCGTGCTGTGCGCGCACCACGACGCGATCCCGGGCAGCCCCGGCGCCAACGACAACGCGGCCGCGGTCGGAATCCTCCTGCACCTGATCCCGCGCGTGCCCGCGCGCATCCCGGCCGGCTGGCGGGTGCGCCTGCTCTTCACCGCCGCCGAGGAGATCGACTATCTCGGCGCGCGCGTCTACGTGGCGGAGCACCCGCTGGACGGAGTGGCGGGCGTGCTGAGCCTCGAGCTGTGCGGCATCGGCGACGCGGTCGCCCTGTGGGACGCGGGCGCGCGCACGCCGTTTCTCGACGCGGCCACCACGGCCCTGGAGGGGGCGGGACTCCGGGCGGACGCGGGACACCACGTGGTCGGACGCATCCCGATGTTCGGCAGCGACCACCGCGCGTTCGCGGCGGCCGGGATCCCCGCCTACGGCTTCACCATGGTGCCGGTGGCCCACGCGGACACGCTGCGCCGCTTCGTGCTGAGCCCCCTGCGCTCGACGTTCCGGAGCCTCGTCCGGCGGCCCCCGCCGTTCCACACCTACCACACCAGCGGCGACACCCTCGACACCCTGGAGCCGACCGCACTGGCGCGGGCGGTGCAGGCGCTCTCCGCGATCGTGGCCGGGCTGCCCGCCTGATCCCGGATCAACGCCCGAGCCAGCCCGCCAGCGGCCGGGCGATCTGCACGTCGCGCCCGCGAGGGCGGCGCCGCACGTAGCTCCTCCGGCAGAGCGCGTCCAGGACGCCCGCGCCGAGCGCGCCGCCCAGGTGGGGCCGGCGCTCCGTCCAGTCGAGACAGGCGGTGGCGAACCGGCGGCGCGACGCGCGCGCGGCCGTCACGTCCACCGCCCGGCGCGCGAGCTCCCGCTCGCCCCGCGCGGTCAGCTCGAATCCCGGCCCGGCGCGGTCGGCGGCGCGCACCCAGCCGCGTGCGCGCATGGCCTCGAGCAGGTCGACCCCCGCCACGCCCGCCAGGTGGTCGTAGCAGGTGCGCGCGCGGCGCAGTGGGGTGTCCCGTCGCCGCTCGCGGCCGGCCTGCGCCGACGGGCGCGCCACCGCGGCGGGCCCGCTCGCGTAGAGGGCATCGAGCAGGGGCTTCACCCGCGACGCCTCCGCGCGGTAGGTCCGGTGGCGACCCTGGGACGCCCGGCTCACCAGGCCCACCGCGCGGAGCCGCGCGAGGTGGGTCGACACGCGGGGCTGGGCCAGATCGAGCCGCGCGGCCAGATCGCTCACGGTGGCCTCGCCCTCCAGGAGGGCGGCCAGGATCGCGAGACGGGCCGGATCCCCCAGCGTCCCCGCCACCTCCGCCGCGGCTTGCATCGTCGCCATCGGGTGGTAGTATACGCGCATCACACATATCTCTCAAATAGAATATGTTATCGACACCACCGTCAGGAGGTCAGCCATGAGTCACGCCATCACCGTCACCGACGCGGCGGAGACCCTGCGCCGATCCGGGGACGCGCTCGCGAGCGCCGCCGCGGCCGGCCGCGTCGGCGCCACCGCGCTCGAGAGCGCGGCCGCCTTCCGCACCATCGCGGCCTGGACCCTCGCCCCCGCGCCGCGCGATCCGCGCGCGCACGTGCGTGCCGCGCACGCGGAGGCCCGGCCGTACCTGACCCGCCTCCTCGACCATCCCGCCGACCGCGAGGTCGGCTCGGTCATGACCGCGGATCTGTTCCGCCGCCTCACCCGGCGGCCGGGCCCCGACGCCGGAGCGCGGGCGGCGTCGGATCCCGCGCGCTACACCTACACCCCGCGCAAGGTGCTGCGGCGCGTGCTCGATCACGCGCTCGACCATCTGAACCAGATCGACCAGTGGCGGGCGTGGCGGCGCGACGGCACCGTCCCGGTGCCGACCGACGGCTGGGCGAGCTCGACGGTGACCCTGGCCGAGGACCGCCAGCCCCTCGACGCGGCGGACCTGGCCGCGTGGCTCTGGCGGATCGACCAGACCATCGGGCTCCTCGCCCAGCGCGCCGACGGACTCGGCGAGGACGAGCTGGACTGGCAACCGCCCGACGGCGGCTGGCCGCTGCGCCGCGTGGTGCACCACGTCTCCCGGTGCGAGCACCTCTACGGCACCGCGCTCGACGAGGCGCCGCCGGTCGAGCCCTCCGCGCGCTACGAGCGCGCCGCTCGTCTGCTCGACGAGCGCCTCCGTGAGGCCCAGCGCCGCGCGGGCGATCCGTCGATCCTCTTCGTCAACCTCTACGGCGTCTTCTACACGCCGGAGACCGCGGCCCAGGAGGTGCGGGACCTCGAGGAGGGGCTCCTGGCCGAGGCGTGCGGAGCCGCCGTCCGATGACTCCGCCCGGGAACCCCATCGCGGCGGTGACCCATCCGGATCCGTATCCGTACTATCGCGAGATGGTCGCGACGCGCCCGCTGCACCGCGATCGGGACCTGGGGCTCTGGGTGGCGGCCAGCGCCGAGGCGGTGACCGCGGTTCTGACGAGCCCCCTGGTGCGGGTGCGCCCGCCCGCCGAGCCGGTACCGGCCTCCCTGCGCGGCTCGCCGCTGGCCGAGATCTTCGGCCGGCTGGTTCGCATGACCGACGGGCCGGCCCACGGCCCCCTGAAGCAGGTCGTCGCCGGGGCCCTCGCCACGCTCGATGGTGAAAGCGTCCGGGCCCGCGCGGTCGGCTGGGCGCGAACCCTCGTCGAGCGGATCGACGCGAAGAGCCCGGCCGGGGTGGACGAGCTCGCGCGGTCGCTCTCCGCGCACGCGATCGCGAGCCTGCTCGCGGTTCCCGACGCGGCGGTCGGGCCGGTCGAGCGGAGCGTTCGCCAGTACGTGACCGCGGTCGCCCCGGGCGCCGACGCGGCCCGGCTCGAGCGGGGGAAGGTGGCGGCCGGCCATCTGGTGGAGACGGTGCGCGCCGCGGTGGCGGGAGCGCGCGCCGGACTGCCCGTGGCGCTCGGCCGGGAGGCGGAGCGGGCGGGAATCGCCGATCCCGCCGCGGTCGTCGCGAACGCCATCGGGTTCATGACCCAGGCGTACGAGGCCACCGCGGGGCTGATCGGCAACTCGCTGCGGGCCCTGGCCGCCCGGCCCGGGCTGCGCGCGTCGGTGGCCGCGAATCCGGCGCAGCTCGAGGCGGTGATCCGCGAGGTGCTCCGCCACGACGCGCCGGTGCAGAACACCCGGCGCTTCCTGGCCGCGGACGGCGTGATCGGGGGCCAGCCCATGGCCGCGGGCGACACGGTGCTGGTGGTGCTGGCGGCCGCCAACCACGACACGGCCGCGAACCCGCGACCTGAGCGCTTCGACGAGGCGCGCGCGAGCCGCCGCACCTTCACCTTCGGCGTGGGGCCGCACGCCTGCCCCGGCGAGACCTTGGCGGTGTCGATCGCCCGGGCCGGGGTGGAGAGCCTCCTGGCCCACGGCCTGGACCTCGACGCCCTGCCCGCGCGCCCCGGCTACCAGCCGTCCGGCAACGTGCGCATCCCGCTCTTCGCGAGCGCGCCCGGGGAGGGCTAGCGCAGCACCGCGACCTTCTTGCGCTCGATCAGGTCGAAGTCGATCTGCGCGCCGAGGCCGGGCGCGGTGGGCGCGCGCACCATGCCGTGCGAATCCACCTCGATGTCGGCGACCAGGCCGTACTTCTGGGCCTCCGCGGGCAGGAGCACCTCGAAGAACTCGCAGTTGCGGATGGCCATCGCCACGTGGAGGTTGGCCACGTTGTTGAGCGAGTTGCCGCCGTGGTGGATCTCGAAGTTCAGGTGGAAGCCCTCGGCCAGATGCGCGGCCTTCACCAGGGCCGAGATTCCGCCCTTGACCGCCACGTCGCCCCGCAGGAAGTCGGTGGCGCGGGCCAGCAGCCAGGGAGCATAGGCGGTGAACCCGCCCGGCGCGTACTCGGTGGCCAGGATCGGGATCGAGAGGTGCTGCTTCAGCTTCACGTAGTTGTAGAGATCGTCGTCGGGCAGCGGATCCTCGTACCAGTAGTAGCCGAGGCGCTCGATGGCGCGCCCCACCCGGATCGCGGACGGGTAGTCGTAGGCCCACGTCGAGTCGAGCATGAGGGTGAAGGCGTCGCCCACCATGCTGCGGACCGCCTCGCAGATCTCGATGTCGAGGCGCGGCTCGGTGGGCGGGTGGATCTTGTACGCGGTCCAGCCCGAGGCCTTGAAGCGCGCCGCCTCCTCCGCGTACGCCTGCTTGGACTGGAGCACCGCCGAGCTCGCGTAGGCGGGCAGGCGGTCCCGGTAGCTGCCCAGCAGCCGGTGTACGGGCATTCCCGCCACCTTGCCGGCGAGGTCCCACAGCGCCACGTCCACCGCGCCGATCGCCCGCCAGGTGGTTTGCCGGCTCCGCGAGAGTAGCGCCTGGTAGAGCCGCTCGCGCTCCAGCGGATCCTGGTCCATCACGAGAGGCTTGAGCGTGCCCATGAGCGATTCGGCGTCGTACTGCGCGCCGCGGCTCGCCGAGCCCAGGAAGGCGTGGCCCTCCACGCCGTCGTCGGTGCGGAGCGCGAGCAGGCCGAGCTGGCTCTGACCGCCGAACTTGCCGGTGTGCCGGCCGTAGGTGGTGCTCGGGATGTTCTCCCAGGCGAAGAGGGTGAGGGTGACATCGGTGATCTTCACGAAGCTCCTTCCCGCCCGCCAGCCGGGCTCACGACGCCCCGAGGGTACAACGATTCGCGGCCCACGGTTTCTGCTAGATTGGCCCGGTGAAGCCGTCTGCGCGCCCCGCCTCCTCCCGCTCCGGCGCGCTGCCTCCGAAGGACGGGGTGGTGCGGCTCTTCCGGGACCGCGGCGGTCGCAACGGCAAGACGGTGACCGTGATCCGCGGACTGCCCGAGCGCGGCGCCGCCCTCGAGGCCCGCGTCGCGGAGATGAAGCGGCTCTGCGGCGCGGGCGGGACCCTGAAGGACGACGCGGTCGAGATCCAGGGTGACCACCGCGAGCGGCTGGCCGAGCATCTGCGCGCGGCCGGCTTCACCGTGAAGCTGGCCGGCGGCTAGAGCCCGGCGCTAGATCTCGGTCAGGCGCAGCACCTCCGCGCGGCCGTCCATGAACTCGCCCATCTTCCGTCCGAGCGCCTTGAAGTAGTCGGTCGCGCGGTGGGCCTCCACCGCGGCCTGATCCGTGTAGCGCTCCATGAAGACGTAGGTCTGCGGAGCCTCGGCCCGGTGCAGCGCGTACAACCGGCACCCCGGCTCGTTGGCGTTGACCTTCGCCACCAGCTCCTTGGCCACCGCCTCGAACTGCTGCTCCATGCCCGGCTTCACCTTGATCGTCGCGACGACGCCCAGCATCGGGACTCTCCTTCGGGATCGCGCCCGGGCGATCCCTGTTCGTAGGTTGACAACCTCCGGCTACGCCATCACAAAAATTAGTAGTCCACGCGCGTCGGAACCGTCGACTGGACATCTATTCACCAGTGTATCCAATAGCTTGCGGACAGTGTCACGCCTGGAACGCCTCTTGCTCCTGGGGCCGGGCATGAGAACTCAAGATCGCGTACACGGGACCCGGGAAGCCGCCGCGCGGCAGCACATCACCGATCCGCACCAGCCCGAGGTTCGCCGCCGTCGGGGCCGGCCCAAGGGTAGCACCGGCATCAGCCGGCGCCATCCCGACTCGCTCCTGGCCGCCGAGATCGCCAAGTCGCCGCTGGCCACGGTGTACGCGAGCACGGACGGGGAGCTTTATCACTCGGTCTGCAAGACCCCCCTCGAGTTCCAGGGGCGCCGCGCCCAGCTGGAGTTCGACTTCTACTGCCTGCGCTGCATGGAGCACGTGGCGCTTCCGCAGTTCGTGCTGAGCCGCATCCGCTTCGACGCACCCCGGCCCGCCGACGGCACGGTCCCGGACTGGGCCACGAGCCTCGTCGCCTACCAGTAGCCGTTCCCGCCGCCCGCTCGCCCCCGGCCACGACGTCGTCGGTCGAGGTCGAGGCGATACGGGCGAAGTAGAGAGGCTCACGGCCTCCCGTAGCCGGGTCGCCAGATAACGAGTGTAGCCCGGCGCGCCTCCCTCGACGGCCTGCGCGAGGCCGACCTCCGCCCCCACCACGCACGGCTGCATGTCGATGACGACCAGGGCGGCGCGAGCGGTGATCGGAAGTCGAACCCCGGGAAGACGACCTGTTCCCTGTACGAGTCGGACAGCGCACACTCGCAACCGGGCCCCGGGTTGTCAAGGTCGGAAGCCCGTGCCAGCATGCGCGCGTGCTCATCGACGATCCGGACGACCCGCGGGTCGCCGACTATCGCGCCGCGGTCCGCGACCGTGCCTCCGGTCTCTTCCTCTGTGAGGGCCGGTTCGTGGTGAGCCGCCTCCTCGCGGCCCCACGCTTCCGCGCCCGCTCGATCCTCGCCACCCCGCGCGCCCTCGAGGACCTGCGCGAGGCGCTCGGGCCCGCGCCGCCGCCGGTCTTCGTGGCCTCGACCGCCACCATGCGCGCGATCTTCGGCTTCAAGTTCCACCGCGGCTGCCTGGCCCTGGGCGAGCGGCCCGGGCCGCCCGACACATCCGAGTCGGTGATCGGGCCGGCGGTGGCCGGCGGCGAGGGAGGATCCGCCGCGCCGCGGCTCGTGATCGGGCTCGACGAGGTGAGCGATCCCGACAACGTGGGGGCGATCTTCCGCAACGCGGCCGCCTTCGGCGCGGCGGGCGTCCTGCTCTCCACGGGCTCCGCGGACCCGCTCTACCGGAAGACCATCCGGGTCTCGATGGCGGCCACCCTCTCGATCCCATTCGCGCGCACCGACTGGGACGCGGCCCTCGAGGCGCTCCGCCGCGCCGGCTACACGGTGGTCGCGCTCACCCCCGACCGCCGCGCGGAGCCCATCGGCCGGGCCGCCCCACGGCTGGCCTCCCGGCGCCTCGCCCTGCTCGTGGGCGCGGAGGGCTCGGGGCTCGGACCGCGCAGCCGCGAGCGCGCGGACGTCTGCGTGCGCATCCCGATGGCGCCCGGGGTCGACTCGCTCAACGTGGCCACCGCGTGCGGCGTCGCCCTGCACCGGCTGGCCGGCGGTATCATGGGCGACGAGCCATGATCCGCGTCGGCACGTCGGGCTACAACTACCCGGAGTGGCGGGGCAGCTTCTATCCCGAGAAGTTCCCGACCGGCAAGATGCTCTCCTACTACGCGGAGCACTTCTCCACCGTCGAGATCAACTACACGTTCTACCGGATGCCCAACGCCAAGACGGTCGCGGGCTGGGTCGCGGAGACGCCGGAGCATTTCTCGTTCACCCTGAAGGCGCCCCAGCGCATCACCCACATCGCGCGCCTGCGGGACATCGGCGATCCGCTGCGCTACTTCCTCGACACCGTGGCGGGCCTCGGCCCCAAGCTCGGGACCGTGCTCTTCCAGCTCCCGCCCAACTTCAAGAAGGACCTGGGCCGGCTCGGCGGCCTGCTCGATCTCCTGCCCGCGGGCCTCCGCGGCGCCTTCGAGTTCCGCCACGAGAGCTGGCTCGACCCCGAGGTCTACGCGCGGCTGCGCGCGGCCAACGCGGCTCTCTGCGTGGCCGACACCGAGGACACCACGACCCCGATCGAGACCACCGCGGACTGGGGCTACCTGCGGCTGCGCGACGAGGGGTACACCGAGGCGGATCTGGCCGAGTGGGCGGGCCGCATCGCCGCGCTCGGATCCTCGTGGCGCGACACCTTCGTGTACTTCAAGCACGAGGAGGCCGGGACCGGCCCCGCCTTCGCCCGCCAGCTGGAGGCTCACCTGCCCCGCTGACCCCGCGGCCGGCCACGCGCGCCTGCACGCGCTCGATGGCCGCGGTCATGTCGATCCCGTCCCGCAGGACCGGCGGGAGCGGATCCGCCATCTTCTCGAAGCGACCCACGATCGTCTTCAGGTTGAAGCGGGCCGGATCGAGCCCGGGCGTCACCTCGCGCCACTCGAGCGGGCACGAGGCGGGGGCTCCCGGCAACGGACGCAGGGAGAACGGCGCCACGATGGTCTGCCCGTGGCCGTTCTGCCCGAAGTCGATGTAGACCTTGCCGCCGCGATCGCGCAGCGGGCGCGCCACCGTGGAGATCTAGGGCTCCGCGTCCACCCCGAGCGTGGCCAGCACCCGCGCGAAGGTGCGCGCCTGCTCGTAGGTGTAGCGGGCCCCGAGCGGCAGCAGGATGTGCAGCCCGGTCGCGCCGGAGGTCTTCACGTGGCTCGGCAAGGCGAGGTCGTCCAGGATGCGGCGCAGCGCGAGGGCCACCTTCACCACGTCGGTGAACGGCGCGCCCTTGGGATCCAGGTCGAGCACCAGCCAGTCCGGACGCTCGAGCGACGGCACGCGCGAGGCCCAGCAGTGGATCGGGATGGCCGCGCTGTTGGCCACGTAGCGCAGCATCTCCACGTCGTCCACCACCAGGTAGGCGATGTCGCGCTCGGTGTCGCGGGAGTAGATCCGCTCGGTGCGGACCCACGCGGGCGCGAACTCGGGGGCGTCCTTCTGGTAGAAGGACTTGCCCGCGATGCCGTCGGGGAACCGGGTGAGCACCAGGGGCCGGTCGCGCAGGTAGGGCAGCATCCACGGCGCGATGCGCTCGTAGTAATCGAGCAGGTCCGCCTTGGTGTAGCCCTCCGCGGGCCAGAAGACCTTGCGCAAGTTGGTGGGCTGAACGCGGGCGGCCGACGGCGACGCGGGCGCGGCGACCGGACCCGTGGGCGACTCGGTATCACGGTGCGTCTCCTCCCCGGCCGGCGCCGCATCGACGGCCGTCGCATCGACGGGCTCGGCGCCCTTCCGTCGGCACGCCCGCGGATCGTGGTCGTCGAGCAGCCGGACGAACGATGGCTGGCGCAGGCCGCCGTCCTCGGTCCACTCGGTGAAGCGCACCTCGCACACCAGTCGCGGCTCGACCCAGTGATGACCGCGCCCGCGCGGGATGGCCCCCGCCTCGAAGGGGGCGGTGGCGCGGGCGAGCGGGCGCAGCCGCTCCCGGATCGCGGCCAGGCCCGCCTCGTCGAAGCCGGTGCCGACCTTCGAGACGTAGACCAGCCGCGAAGCGTCCGGCGGGCCGTCGTACACGCCCAGGTTGAGCGCGCCGAAGTGCCCACGCGCGCCCTGCGGATCGGTGTAGCCGCCGATCACGAACGCCTGCGCACGCTGGCACTTGATCTTGATCCAGTCGCGGGTGCGACCGGCCGGATAGGGGCCCCGCGCCTTCTTGGCCACGATGCCCTCGAGGCGCTGCGCGGAGGCGGCCTCGTAGAACGCGACGCCCTCGCCCACCACGTGGTCGCCGTAGCGTACCGTCCCCAGCGCGGGCACCAGCCACCGCAGGCACTCCTTGCGATCGAGCAGCGGCTGGCGACGCAGGTCGCGATCGTCGAGCTGCAGGCAGTCGAAGAAGACGCCCACCGCGGGGCGCCGCTGCGCCGCGAGGGCCACGTCGCCCGGGTCGGTCAGGCCCATGCGCGGCTGCAGGCGCTGGAAGCTGGGCCGGCCCGACGCGTCGAGGGCCACGATCTCGCCGTCGATCACGAAGCGGTCGATCGCGAGCGACTCGAGCGCGCGCACGATCTCCGGATAGCGGCTCGTCGTGTCCTGCCCGCTGCGCCCGTAGAGGGCGACCCGCTCGCCGCGGCGCTCGGCGAGCACCCGGACGCCGTCGTACTTGATCTCGTAGAGCCACGCGGGGTCCGCGAAGGGCGCTTTTGCCTGCGCGGCGAGCGCGAAGGGCTGGGCCCGCGCCTCGACCGTCCCCCGCGGCGCCCCCCGCGCGTCGAGCCGGGTCCGCACCGCGGCGATGTGCCCCGCGCGGTCGGCCATCTCCTCCACGGTGAGCCCGCTCTGGACCGACTGCGGGTAGCGCTCCGTCATCTCCACGCCGCCGGGCGGCAGCGCGGCGCCGTCCGCCTTCTTGAGCAGCAGCCAGTCGCGCGACTCGCGGCCCGACATGTGGGCGAGCGTCCAGCGCCCGCGCATCTTGTGGCCGAAGATCTCCACCTCGAGCGTGCCGCGCTCGAGCTGGGTGAGCGGCGCATCGGATTTCGCCGAGCGGTACCAGCCGTGGTCCCACACGATGACCGCGCCCGCGCCGTAGTTGCCGGCGGGGATCACACCCTCGAAATCGCCGTACTCGACGGGATGATCCTCGACGTGGACCGCGAGCCGCTTCTCCTCGACGTGGCCCGACGGCCCCCTCGGCACCGCCCAGCTCTTCAGCACCCCGTCCATCTCGAGGCGCAGATCGTAGTGGAGGCGGCGCGCGGCGTGCTTCTGCACCACGAAGAGGCGGCCGCCCGAAGGCCGCCCCCCGAACGGCTCCGGCGTGCGATCCGGATCGCGCTTCTTGCGGTAGGTCTCGAGCGGCGGCGGGCGCTCTCCCCCGAAGGAATCCGGCCCCATCCCTCGCCCCTTCGCGGCGGGCTCACCCCTATCCGGTGCGGTCGCCATCGGAGGCTTGGAGCATAGCCGCCCCGGTGGTACTGTGCAAAGCCTCACGGCCATGGCGCCCCATTCCATCGGCTCGGGCACGATCTCCTTCGGACTGGTCTCCATCCCGGTGCGGCTCTACACCGCCGCGTCGGGCGGGGGGGTCAGCTTCAACCTGCTCCACGCCAAGTGCGGCAGCCGCATCAAGCAGCAGACCTTCTGTCCGGTCTGCAACGAGGTGGTGGACCGCAACTCCCTCGTGAAGGGCTACGAGTTCCAGAAGGAGCAGTACGTGCGCTTCAGCGACGAGGAGCTGAAGTCGCTCGAGGGCGAGGCCTCCAAGGTGATCGACATCGCGGAGTTCGTGCCGCTGCCCTCGGTGGACCCGATCTACTTCGAGCGCACCTACTACCTCGGCCCCGACAAGGGCGGCGAGAAGCCCTATCGACTGCTCGCCGACGCGATGGCCAAGAGCGACCGGGTCGCGCTGGCCACCTTCGTCATGCGCGGCAAGGAGAGCCTGGTGCTCATCCGGCCCGCCCAGGACGGCCTGATGCTGCACACGATGTACTTCGCCGACGAGGTGCGCGACTTCGGCGAGATCGAGAAGGGCAAGTCGGTGAAGCTGCGCGAGGGAGAGCTCGATCTCGCGGAGCGCCTCATCGGCGAGCTCTCGCACGACGAGTTCAAGCCCGAGCAGTACGCGGATCACTACCGCAACCGGGTGCTGGAGATGGCGACCTCCAAGATCGAGGGCAAGGAGATCACCGCCGCGGCGCCGGAGACCCAGCGGGCCCAGGTCATCGACCTCATGGACGCGCTCAAGCAGAGCCTCGCCAAGCGCGGCGGCGAGGAGCGGGCCGCGGACGGCGTCACCGGCAAGAAGCCCCCGGCCAAGGCCGCGCCCAAGCGCGCCGCCTCCGACAAGGAGAGGAAGGCCCAAGCCGGCCGCAAATGACCGACTTCTCCACCCACGAGGTGGCGAAGGCTCTCGGTCTGCCGGACTCAAAGCTCCGCTCCTGCGCGCGCGCCGCGCAGCTCGCCCCCACCCGCGACGCGCACGGCCGTCTGCGCTGGTCCTTCGAGGACCTCCTGCTCCTCAAGACCACGCGCGGGCTCCTCGACGCGAAGGTGCCGGCCCGGCGCATCCGGCGGCTGCTCGCCTCGCTGCGGCGCCAGCTCCCGGGCGACCAGGTGCTCACGAGCGTCAGCGTGTACGCCGACGGCCGCCGGGTGGTCGCGTGGGACGGCGCCGCGCGCTGGCAGCCGGACTCCGGCCAGTTTCTCTTCAGCTTCGATGCCCCCGCGCTCGCTCCGGCGCCCGCCCCGCCGGCCGCGGCGCGCCCGGCCTCCCCGCCGGCCGAGACGCCCACGCGGACCGCCGAGGAGTGGTTCGATCTGGGCTGCGAGCTCGAGGCCGCCTCGCCGGCCGAGGCGCGTCACGCCTACCAGCAGGCCCTGGCCCTCGATCCGACGCTGGCCGACGCGCACGTCAACCTCGGGCGCCTCTTCCACGCCGCCGGCGAGAGCGCTCCGGCGGAGACGCACTACCAGGCGGCCATCCGCCACGCGCCGGACGACGCCATCGCGCACTTCAACCTGGGGGGCCTGCTGGAGGACACCGGCCGCGCCTCCGCCGCGGTCGAGTGCTACCAGCGGGCGCTGTCCGCCGACCCCGACTTCGCGGACGGCCACTACAACCTGGGCCTCCTGCTCGACCGGCTCGGCCGGCGGACCGCGGCCATGACTCACCTGCGTGCCGCGCGCCGTCTCTACGCCCGCCGCTCCGCCTGAACCCCGCGGCGGTCGTTTCGCTCTGGTCCGCCCTACCCTGGTCTGCCCCACCCCGAAGTGTCCGGGGACGGTGACGCCGGCCGTCAGGATCCGGCGGCTCCGAGGCCTTTCAAGCTTTATATTTCAATATCTTATACCGCTGGCAGTTCCCTTGCACTGCTCCCGGGTGTCGATCCGCACTCTTACTCGACGGAACAGGAGATGGTGATGAGGACAATCATCGGATGGGGCGTGGGCGCAACGTGCGCCACCTTGATCGTGACCGGCCTGTCGGCGGCCCCCGCGCCCGCTCAGGAGACCAAGAACGACCGCGGCGAGGTCCGTCAGGACTCGCGCGAGATCCGCGGCGATCGCAGGGAGATTGCGAAGGACACGCAGGAGGTCCGCGGCGATCGCAAGGATCTGGACGCCTCGCGCCAGAAGCTGCGGGAAGCCTACAAGTCGGGTGATCCGGCCGCCATCAAGACCGCGCGCGAGAACTATCAGAAGAGCCGCGGCTCCCTCCACGGCGACGTGAGGGACCGCCGTCAGGACGCGCGGGACCTGCAGCAGGACAAGCAGGATCGCCGCGAGGACGTCCGTGACCTGCAGCAGGATGCCCGCCAGGCGCGCACCCGCCAGTCCCGGTAACCGACTCGACGAGCTGTCAGGGGGAGGGCCATCCGGCCCTCCCCTTCTTCTTTTGCCCGCCGCGGACTCGCGGCGGCGCGATGGCTACTCCAGATCGTCGGCGTGTCGCTCGTGCCAGTCGGTGCGGGCCTGATAGGCGGCCGCGGCGGCCAGCACCCGCCCCTCCTCCCACGCGCGCCCCATGAACTGCAGGCTGGTCGGCAGCCCGCGCGGCCCGAAGCCGTTGGGCACCGCCACCGCCGGGAGCCCGGCTCCGTTGCCCACCGCGCCCATCACGTCGCGCGCGGTGCCGCGGATCGCGCTCCGCACCTCGGCGGTCAGCGGCGGGGCCTCCGCCGCTCGCCCCGGGGCGACCAGCGCGTCGAGGGGGGCGAGCACGCGGTCCGCCTCGCGGGCCATCACGGAGCGCAGGCGCAGGGCCTTCACGTAGTCCTTGGCCAGGATCGCGTCGCGCGCGTAGGGCGTGTAGCGGTCCTCGGGCGCGGTGAGCCCGCGGATGGCGCCGCTCTCGATGAGGTCCTCGAAGGCGCTGGCCGCCTCCGCCCCCAGGATGGTCCGGGTGATGTCGTCGTAGGGCAGATCGGGCAGCGTCACCGTCTCCACCGTGCCGACCCGACGCAGCACCTCCAGCGAGCCCTCGAAGTTCTCGCGCACCGCGGGCTCGCAGCCGTCGGTGACGCCGGCGAGCACGCCGAACCGGAAGCGCCGGTCGGCCGCCGGGGCGGGCTCGTGGCGAAACGGACGGTCCACGGTGGTGGGATCCGCAGGGTCGCACCCCGCGATGGCCTCCAGCACGAGGCCGCAATCGTCCGCGGTGCGGGCCAGGGGCCCCAGCTTGTCGAGCGTCCAGCAGAGCGCCATCGCCCCGTGCCGGCTCACGCGCCCGTAGGTCGGACGCAGCCCGGTCACCCCGCAGTTGCCCGCGGGGGAAAGGATGGAGCCCCACGTCTCGGAGCCGATCGCGAACGGGACCAGCCCGGCCGAGACCGCGGAGCCCGAGCCGCTGGACGATCCGCCGCTCCAGGCGTCACGACTCCACGGGTTCACCCCCGGCCCGGTGAAGCTCGCGTTCGGCTGGCGATAGCCCATGCCCCCGGCCAGCTCGACCATCGCGAGCTTGGCGCAGAGCACCGCGCCCGCCTCCTCGAGCTTGCGGACCGCGGTGGCGTCGAAGCCCAGCACGCGATCCTTGAAGAGCGCCGCGCCCCAGGTCGTGGGGATGCCTCCGGAGGTCGCGAGTAGATCCTTGGCCCCGTACGGGATGCCGTGCAGCGGGCCGCGGTACCGGCCGGCCGCGATCTCGCCCTCGGCCCGGCGGGCCTGCTCGAGCGCGCGCTCCCGCGTGACGGTCACCACCGCGTTGTAGCGGGAGCCGAGGCGCTCGAGCCGCTCCAGGAACGTCTCGGCCAGCGTCACCGGCGAGAGGCGGCGCTCGCGCACCAGCTCCGCGAGCCGGCGCACCGGGGTGAAGACGAGCCCGTCGGCGCTCACGGCTCCGCCCGGTACGCCGCGAAGGGCTGGGCCGGTTCGCTCGAGTTGTCGAGCCGCACCGCGCGCAGGGCGCGCGCGGCCTGCACGAGCCCTTCCACCGCGGTCCGCACCGCGTCGAGCTCGTCGGGGGCGAGCCGATCCCCGTAGCGGTCGCGCACCAGCGCGAGCATCGCCTCCACCTCCGCGCGCACCGCCTCCGGCTGGGTCATCGTCGGGGCATTCTAGCGGAGGCGTGGATCGAGCGCATCCCGCAGCCCGTCGCCGAGCAGGTTGAAGCCCAGCACCGCGAGGAAGATCGCGAAGCCGGGCAGCGCGGCCACGTGCGGGGCCACGTTCATGTACTGCCGGCTGCTGGAGAGCATGCTGCCCCAGTCGGAGGTGGGCGGCTGCACCCCGAGCCCCAGGAACGACAGCCCGGC
>Ga0068856_100003391_pt1 | contig 16130 bp, 14 predicted proteins | sample KBSCornC62_FD_66595 | JGI IMG/M metagenome (GOLD analysis project Ga0068856, IMG submission 66595) | Corn rhizosphere microbial communities from Kellogg Biological Station, Michigan, USA - KBS Corn C6-2 | ecosystem: Host-associated > Plants > Roots > Rhizosphere > Soil ...
ACGCGCTGGGAGACATTGCCCAACAACAACGTCCAAGTCATAAAAGCAGAGTCAATCTCCAGTGGTATGGCTCGTGCAAATGTTAAGCGGTAATTAGGTAACGTCATGCTACGTGAAACGAGCCGAAGGAGGTGAGAATTCTATGGAACGCGTTCATTTTACAAACCCAAATGCTGCTGGCTGTGAGCTTTGGTATCACTTACGCGAAGAACGCGAGGACCTCTGTGAAGCGATGCTCCACGCAGACCTTGATTCCAATAGGCCTCCTAAAACACAACAGTCTCGTCTCGAACTAATGCAGTCGCGGCTCGCACGCATCGATAACGCTCTAGATCGGATCTCGTCAGGTTCGATTGGATATTGCGCTACGTGTGGAAGGCGGCTGGAAGAGGAGCGGCTAGACGCAGGCGCTGAAATCTCGGAGTGCGCAACCTGCGAGGAAAGCGAAAATGAAAGCGCACTACAGACTCGCAGCGCTACTGAGGGCTTGGCCATATCAACGCGCCAGCCGTTTGATGTTGTCCATGTCCAAACCAACCATAGTAATTACCGCTTTCTGTTAATTGATCCGGCGACGGGTCGTTCACTTGTCGAGGGTGGCAAATATTTTTCGGAGCCAACCGAAGCGATTATTCTGGGTTCTTCTACCCGGAACGCCGCGTTTCGATCGGGCTGGGTGGGCATCGGGTCTCGTCTTGAGCTTTGGGCTGCTGATCGACTAGTCAGTACATCTGCTGTAGCGTCTGTGCAGGTGGAGCGCTCGATGGCAGAACAGCTTCTTTCAGAAGTCAGCGCCTTACATTACTGAAGGTTATGTGCTCTCACTCGGTGTTCTTGTTCTGATGTAGGAAATAAGAAACAACACACTAAGTACCAAATCAACCAGACTCACTCCAAAAATGACCGGCGATACACGATGCTGGTAGAACAGAATTGCGACGGGAATGACGAAGACTACCTTTTCAAACATCGATGGAATCATCATCAACCGGTAGCGAACGGGATCTGTCGAAAGCAAAATAAACAAGAGCTGCCATGTTAATGCGAGGCCGATGAAGCCATAATAGAACTCCGGATGCGTGATCGGAGGAGGGAAGTCGCGTCCTGTTTTGTCTTCGGTAAAGTACTGGGGCAACAAGACTATGAATCCGTAAATGCCGGCGATTCGAAATACGATCTTCGCAAATCTCATAGAGTTTCTGCTCTTTCTCTGCGCATCCTCAGCATACTCTGCGCCTCTGCGGTGCCTTCGAATGTTTAGTGTGATTCGTGGTATTTCGTATCGTACTTTCGGTGTCCACGCAGACGAAGCCACCGCAGAGGCGCAGAGTACGCTGAGGATGCGCAGAGAAGAACTCAAAGTATAGATCAGTACTTGACGTCAGAACGTTCGGTTCTACTAATTCACGACCACGACTGATTCTGGAGCACAACCCGATACCCGTCTGGATCTTCATACGTTCGCCCGTGCCTGTCCCAGTACGGATTGAAAGATCGCACCGGCTGATAACCTGCCGCCGCCATTCTGTCTACTGCGGCCAGCCACTCCTGCTTGTCAGGGATGTAAAATACGAGCAGGTTATCTTCGCTTGGAGCACGTCCAGCTTTGTGTTCACTGCTCGTGAACTCGAGGTGATAAGCTGCATCAGGCATACCGAGCATCACGCCATCGAATCCATCGTGGTCCTCAAAAGAGCCGAGCACGACTAGTCCGAGGCCCTCAGAATAGAACCGCACAACATCTTCAAGCCGATCAGTCGGTCGAGCCACCCGAAGCTTCGTTTTGATGTCCATCTCAGTTATTTGTTCGCACGCTTATTATCTTGTCTCTGTAGATCAAATCAAAAAGCTTCGACGCTAGAATGGGATCCACTGACTTGAGAATAGCGTATTGCTCCAAAGCGAGCTCACGCTGACCTTCTCGAAGGTAAAGCACTGCGAGATTCACGTATGCTTCAGCAAAGTCTGCTTTCAACATGATGGCATTTTTGTAAGACTGAATCGCTTCCTTTTTATGGCCCGCCAGGCTAAGCACGTACCCGAGATTGTAATGAGCCTCGGGCATATTCATTGACGATTTGACTGCCTGTTTCAGCGTCTCAATTGCCTCGCGATATTGACGGGATGCGCAGAACATTGTGCCTAAATTGTTAAGCGCGATTGCGTAGTCAGGCTTGAGACGTATCGCTTGTTGGTAAGCGATTAGTGCCTCTTTAGACTGACCAAGATCCGCATAGGTATAACCAAGATTGTTATAGAACGACGCGTTGTTTGGTTCCAACTTGATCGCATGTGCAAACGCTTCGAGAGCTTGCTCGCGCTTTTCAAGTTTGAAATAAGCGACACCCAGGGTGTTGTATGTAATGCCGTTGAGATCAGGTCTTAGACGAATCGCCTCCTGCCCACAATCGATAGCCTCCTGAGTTTGACCGCTCTTAGAGTAAGAATAAGCCAATTCGCTAAGCGTCTCAGCACGTTCCGGTATGAGCTGAAGCGAGTGCTTGAAAGCGTCAATCGCATCGCCGTAATGTCCAGAGTTGCTGTATGACACACCAAGCGCGTGATACGCATCGGCAAAGTTTGGATCTAACCGCAAAGCCTGTCGGAACGCTGCAATCGATTCAATAAAGCGCTCCTGATTCTGAAGCGCCCGGCCCAACCTGTATCGTGTTTGAGCATCATCGGGCCGAAGCGCAACGACGCGCTCGAGTAGACCGACTGCTTCGGAGTATTGGTGTGAATCAAATGCGGCTTCTGCCTGGGTGGACAGGGTGGACGCCTCATCGGAACTACGTTCCTGATATTGAGTTGCGTTAATTACATTAGCGCACACTGTCAACGAGACTATCAGTGCGCCAAGTGATATCAGATAAAATCGCCGCATACAATTCGTACCTCCTGAAATTGCTGCAGCTAATACTGATTTGCGCGCCTAAATATTCCCGGAAGATTAATCCGCAGATTACACCGATTACACCGGTTTTCTTGTGACACTTGGAAGGAGTCGGTACCACCTCGCGCCAGCGGGTGGGTACGCAGTCTTGTCTGTCGATTGATCTTGAGACTGCGTAGCCACCCGCTACCGCGAGGTGGTGCCGACTGCTTCGAACTTTAGCTGTGTAATCGGCGTAATCTGCGGATAATCTGAAAGCAAAAAGGTCGAGCCCGATCGGACCCGACCTTTTGCACTTGATTCAACAGTTGTGAAAGGCGACTTTAGAAAACGTAACGAAGTTGAAACTGTCCGATACGTCCTCCGTTTACATTGCCAATGTTTAGATTGCCGGTGTTGAAACGGAAATCATTGAACGTAGTATCAGTAACATCACCGCTACCTGGTGCGAACTGTGGTGTATTCAGCGCATTGAAGTAATCAAATCGAATTTCGAAGCGATCGTTTTCAAGGCGCGTAAAGCCAAGATCCAAAGACTTCGTCAGACTTAGATCCAGGCGATTCTGTTTTGGACCACGCAGGATATTGCGCCCCGCAATTCCGGTGCGAATTCCCTCGCTCACCAGAAACCGAACGTCTCCAGGGTTGACTGGGTTGCCATTCAGATCTGTAAAGCCAGTCTTGGAAGTTAGCCCTGAAATGAGGTCGGAGAACCCAACCGAGTTTGCCGGCGCGTTTGGATTACTGATCACTGGTCGATCATTGAACGCACTACCGTCACCATTCAGGTCGATACCCCCGACGAATGGATTTTGGACATTGCCGGATTGAAGACGATAAGTACCGGCGATCGAATAACCGCCTGTCAGACCATGCCACAGTCCCGTCTTGCGAATACCAGGAACATCGTAAATGAACGTAGCTACGAATCTGTGTGGAACATCGAACGAGGCCACGCTGCGATCCACGCGTCTGTTGTTGGGATCAGAACCAAAACTACTTCCGCCGGTAGTCGTGAAGACTTCACTATCAACGTCGTCGATCGCTTTCGAGAACGTATAAGCGAAGCGTAGTAACAGACCGTTCTGGAACCCACGATCAAGACGCGCTTGAAGTGAGTTATAGCTTGAATCGCCCCCATTTGTTCGAGCGAGCACGGATCCACGGTTTGGAAACGCACGGGTCAATGTGTTGAACCCGCCAATCCCTGGATTGAGCTGCTCATTGATGAAGAGGTGTGTTCCACGCGAACCAACGTAAGCAACATCGCCTATCAAGTTGAATGGCAACTCTCGTTGTACGCCGAAGTTGTAGACGAAGGTTTGCGGGTTTACCAGATTCGTCGGGATGGTGTCGATAGTTGCCAACGGATCGGGTGAACCTGTAGTTGGCAATGACCCCGCGCCGAAGTTTGCGATACCGCGTGGATTCGTCTCAGCCGGTAGAGACGCGCCGAAGTTCGTTACTCCAAAAGCGTTGGGAACAGTCGAGGCGGTATTACTCAGGATGTTGTTGAAGAAGAAATCATAGTTCACGGCGAAACCACCACGAACAACGGTCTTCTTCAAGAACCCTGGCTGGTAAGCGAAACTAAACCGAGGCGCAAAGTTGTTGTTGTCCCTTTGTTGTTTGGCCACCGCGTCAACTGCCTGATCGAAGCCCGCGAAGGCAGGGAAGCTAATGGCATTGAATGGTGTCCCATAGTTTTCGTAACGCAGCCCGAGAGTCAGTGTCAGATTCGGCTTAATCCGCCACGAGTCGTCGATGAAATAGTTTTGGTAGAACGCATTTGGAAAGATCACAGGACTGCCGAATTCAATATTCGCGCCACCCTGGCCACGCCCGGAAAACCGATCAACAAAATTGGCGAACGCGTTGAACCCGCCTCCACCAGCGAAAGTCAGGACGCCTCGAGAGTTGAATGGAATGGCTTGCGTCGAACGTTGAATGTTCAGATCGGCGCCAAACCGAAACGTGTGGTTGCCGGTAATGTAAGAGAGGGTGTCCTGGATTTGATAGTTGTTGAATAGTCGGCTCTGCGGAAAGACAAACGGTAGCCCGACAGAATCGATTCCCTGGCCCAAACCTGCTCCAGTGAAAGAAAACACTGGTCCAGCAGCCGCAACCTGAGAATCTCGCGCCGCGAAATCAACATCGGCGCGTACATACCCAAATCGAGCTTCGTTAGTCAGGTGGTTGGAAATGTTTCTGGTGTGATTGAAGAAGAAGTTGTGATTCTGACTGGGGACATCGATCTCGAATCCCGGAAACGGTGTCCCTCCAGAACCGATCGTGGGAAACTGGTTATTGAACCGTTGCCGATCGTAGACATAACGAAAAGACAGACTGTCTTTCTGAGTTGGCGTCCAATCGATACGTGTTAAGAGCTGATCGTCGTTTACCGGCTGGGCGCTGCCAACGGTTGTTTCGCCAAACTCGATGTCGGGACGGCCCAGGCCAAGAGCGACACTCGAGAGTTCGCGTTGACCGCGAAGGTTACCAACGATATCCAGGTAACGATCGACATTCGGGTTCCTGCCTGCCGGAAACAACGAACGAAGAGTCGCGAAGCCGGCTTCAGTTGGAACACGCACAGTTGCGTCCGTTCCTGAGCGAACAAGATCACGCTGGTATGTTCCGAAGAAAAACAGTTTGTTCTTCTTGACTGGTCCTCCGAAGGAAAAGCCGAAAGTATTCTCAACGACAACCGGCTTCGATGTTCCGTCAGCTCTGTCGCCTGCCGTAAGCGAGTTGAATGCGCTGTTGTTGATTACATCGTAAGCAGAACCGTGGAACTGATTTGAACCACTGCGAGTAACTACGTTGACCACCGCGCCACCTGCTCGTCCAAACTCAGCTGAATAATTCGAACTGAGAACCGCAACTTCGTTATAGCCGTCCCGCAGAATGGGGATATACGATTGTCCGGCGACGGAGTTGTCGTTGTTGTCAAGACCATCAATGAGCTGGTTATTCGCGCGCGCGCGTAATCCGTTCACGGAAAACTCGTTTCCCTGAACGAAGCCGCCGGCGAGTGGGCCAGGATCAACGACACCCGGCAAAGTGAAAACAATACTGGCAGGATCCAGTCCCGGCGTTGGAAGATCCGTAATCTCTCGTTTACTTAACGTATTTACCCGGGCGCCGTCTTGCGACTGTAGGATTACGTCATTGCCTGACGTTACGTTAACAACTTCCGTCTGGGTTCCAACTTCGAGCTGGAACTTAAGTTCAGTTGTTTGCGCCGCGGTAATGATTACGTTATCGCGTGTAATCGTCTTGAAGCCGTCCTGGATGACTTCAACTTTGTATGTTCCAGGATCGACAGCGTCGAAACGAAAACTTCCGTCGGCGGTTGAAGTCGTGTCGCGAGTGACACCGGTGTTTGTATTAACGATCTTTACTTGCGCGCCTTCTATCACAGCGCCGTTTGGATCGGTGATGTTCCCAACAAAGAATCCTTTGCTGGTTTGAGCAAGGGCTGGGGCGGTTAGAAACAGCGACACCACAATGGTGGCGATGAGTCTAAGATTAATTCTCGTCACAACAGTAATCTCCTTGTTAATCAATTTAAGAATAATTCTGGGGAGACTTACGTCAGCAGTTAGTCTTCGCCTGAGCCGTGGCCCAACTTGGCTGAAGTCAGTACCACCTCGCGGTAGCGGGTGGGTGCGAAGGCAAATCAGTGTCAACAAACAAGCGCCTTACCCACCCGCTACCGCGAGGTGGTACTGACTTCAGCCAGGCTGACACTCTGCGAAGCTAAAGGCCGTCGTATCTGCGGCAACTGGACGAACGTGTAGGCGCTTAGGCACTCGCTTTTTAAGCAAAGTGCGAAGTCTCAATCGCGCCTTGTGCAACTGCGACTTCGAGGTGCCGACCGAACAACCAAGGATTTCTCCAATCTGGCTGTGTTCGTAACCTTCTACGTCATGCAGAATAAAGACAGCCCGGTAACCAGGTGCAAGTTTCGTTAACGCTTCGTCCAAAGAAATTCGATCAAGAACCGAAAATGTGCCTGCCGTTTGCCTTCCACTCAATAACTCGTGCTGATCGTCGCCGTCGTAAGTTGTTTGCTCCGACTTCACTACGGGCTTGCGAAAATGCATAAGCACTGCATTCACCGTCATTCGATGTAGCCACGTAGAGAATGACGATTCACCCCGAAAGGTCTTCAACTTCCGGAAGAGTTGCACGAAGACATCCTGCGTCAGGTCTTCAGCTTCCGATACATTGCGTGTCATGCGTAGGCAGCGGCTGTAGACGCGACGGTGGTACGTTCTGTAAAGGTCTTCGAAAGCCTTCAAGTCGCCTGCTGCTGCAAGTCGCACATTTTCTTCTGGCACCACGATCGTTCACTCCTTCGTTGGCCTCGATTTCTCGCAAACTCACGACGCCAAATCGAGGCCAACCTTCGATGGAAGTTATTTTTCTGTTACCTCAGAACACTAGTGTGACCGTCTCGACCATAGCCACTTTGTTATTGCTTGCCGCTGCGCGCTGCTCTTGCTCGAGCTGTTTCTCTCTGCGTGACTTGATGAAAGCCCGGCCTGTTGTTGATCCAGCGGACCATACCTGAGCCAGGAAATACTCGTCACCAATTTTATGAAAAACCAATGTCGACTTTTCTTTCGCGTCAAGTGTGGTAACCGGTATTGTTGCCGGTAGTATTCTCGAGCGAGCGTCAGCACTGCTGACCGACAGGACCTGATCACCAGCAGTTGGGTTGGCGCGAACTATGGAATATTGCCCTGCGGCGAATTTCTTGTCCGCAACCGTGAAATCGAACGGGATGTTTGCTTTGATCCTATTTCCTAAGCTCTGTGCTTTTGCCGAGGCTGATAGCGCGGCAATGCCAATAAGCACAAGCATTGCGATCTTAGTTGATGCTTTTACGAACTTCGTCATATCTCTCCTCTTTGTTTTGAATTGTTTCCTCACATTGTGTAGACCGTTTCTTTGCTTCCGTTATTCCCAAAACTTTTAGCTCACATAGCCGGATTGCTGTGTGCACCCTGACAAATGCATTGAAGTATGTGGACTTACTGATTCTTGTTTGCCCAGTGACTTTTGAAGACGCTTGCGCGCCCGCGCGAGACGAGACATCACAGTACCTATAGGTACGTTCAGCAACTGCGAGATCTCTTTGTACGAGAGCTCCTCGAGCTCACGGAGTACAATCACCTCTCGAAATTCCAGGGGCAGTTGGTCCACAGCTGCCATCACTATTTCGCTCTCACTCTTGAGTACCTGGGACGTTTCCGGATCTGGTGCCCCAGACTCGTTCAGGTAGAGGTTGTCATCGAATGCGGTCAACAGCTCGAGTGACTTGTTTTGTTTTAGCCACGTGTAAGAGATGTTCCGCACGATTGTTAAGAACCAGGATCGGCCATCCGAGCCATGAAATCCTCCAAAGAATCTGAAGGCCCGTAGATACGCTTCCTGGACGATGTCTTGTGCATCGTCTGGATTTCGAGTCAACCAACGCGCCAGGTTGTAGGCCGCGTTCAGGTGTGGCAGGAATGTTTCTTCGAAATTCATTGCCTTTGCTTTCTCTCGAAAACCGAAAACGTCCGTCCAGGTCACTCCAATCAGTTGTTAGGCCGCACTCTTCAACCTCAAAGCCGCACGAATCTTTGCGAGATGGTGATAGCTGTGACGCACTGCGTGATCCTCAAGTATGAATTGACAGGTAAGCGGCGCATGCGAATTCAGCGAGACCGTTGCGGCGCTATCAAGATCGTCATCTGTGAGCGACCTGATGGCCGCAGCCGCAGCGGCGCTGTTTTTTCGAAGCAACTCGAGCGCCTGCTCTTTGGTAACGCTGTCGTAATCTTTGGCGTGTACCGCGTTCATATGGTCAACCACTTCCGGAGTCACACCTTCTATCGGTTGACCTGCGGCAAGCGTGCGGGCCAGATCAATTTCAAGTGGATACATCGTTGCGACGTGATGTACGACCACGCCTACCTTCCGTCCGTCGCGAGGCACACGAGTTTGCCAGTCTGCTTCACTAAGGGCGTTCGCGTATGCCTCAAGGGCGATGGCGCCCTTTTCGAGTCGGAGAGCAAGTGCCTTAGAACGTTTACTCATTTCTACTCCTTGAATCGTTCATTATTGTTGCGACCAATTCTGCGAGACCTGGCCAATGACTCCAGACGGTAATGGTCGATTCGCTGGCTGCGGGTGGGTTCTTCTCAGAACTCGTTCGCGGTAACGCCGTTGCATCGCAAGTCTCTTTCTTATGATCAAACACCTTCTCATAACTCACTCCTTGGTCCATCTGTTTCGGAGAATAGTCTCGCCGAGACCAGCGAGTCATAAACTTGAAGTAATTGTTCGGTAACGTTTCAGAAACGCAGCGGCCTACACCCGGCTCTGTGCGTTTTGTAATAATGTGGCGACTTTTTCGCTGGCTTCCTGCGACGTGACTACCGGATACACCTCGAAATCAACGAGGTCCCACCACTTGGTCATCCAATCCTCAAGCAGCGCACGATCGTGTGTTTCCATCAATTGGTAACAACGCTCGAGCTTGTGATCGATCCAGCTCGAGACGTAGACGAGTCCGTCGGGCGTGAGTCGGCCGCGAGCGTGAAAGCGCCGATATATGGGCACTGCATCGTTATTTTTGAAATGTTCTATCACCATGTAGAGCGTCTTCTTCATCAAGAACCTCCTTATCCACAGCCACAGACAACGACGCGCCCGGTCTCACCAGGAAACCGAGCGCGTGTCGCTTTCAATTGAATATGATTTCCCCGTCTGCGACGGAGTCGTACTCACCGTTAGCAACGTCGACAGACCAGGTGGTCGTGCCGGTTGCGTTTTCAAACTTGCTTCCGGTCGTGCCCCCCGTCCACTGGTAAATCAAGTCGGCGTGTCCAGTGGAAAAATCGACAGTGCCAGTGAAGGTAGTGAAAAGCTGATCACCATTGGCTGCCGTTAGAGTGGCCGTGCCCTGTGCGTTAAAGACCACTCCTCCCGGGGTCTGGGCCGTAAGTATGGCTTCACGATGTAAAGTGAAGAGACCGAGATGGGTTGCAGTTCCGATTCCATCGGCGATCAGTTCACGAGTGTCGCCCGTAGTGTCGAGTGGGCGTACCTGCACTCTTCCGTGTTCTACTAAATGGAAAGGCCGCTGCTGGGCTAACCCGGCCACGCTGGCGATGCCAGCTAGTGCGAGTGCGATTAGACTCATGCTGATCCTGGATAGGTAACGTTTCATGAAAATTCTCGCTTTCTAGAACCGCTGATGTCTTAGCGGTAAGGAAAAGACGACTGGACCTAATGGTTGCAGTCGCTCTTGTTATGCTCTGCCGGAACACACGGGGCCCCCATTGTCAAAAGCAAGATCGTGCTGCTTTTGGTCGAGATTAAGAAAGACTGTTACCTGGAGTTTTTATCTGCATGATTGGCCATTAGCTCCGCCGATCATGCGAACTTGCTATAGTCAAAACTTCTGTGAATGCGTTCTCGCACTGCGCAGGTGTTCTTGCCCTTGCGGCGAGACAATGACTACTTTTCCACGGCCAAAATCATAGTAGTGATCGATAAACCCCCGTTCATTAGCCTCTTCCCATACAGGTAAACGCGGACATGAAGTCCGCCAGACTTCGATTACCTCAGGGTACGGTCGCGATTGGGGACCAATCCACTCGAGCAGGTCGAGAATCAAGCTTTCTACAGTGTCCATCACTGAACTTACCCAAACAAAAAACCGACCTCCATCAACTTCATTCGCTTGCTAGGCGGCACACACAACCGTCATCAATACAGCCTTTAAAATCGGAAGGTGGTGATAGCTGTTTCGCAAAATGAACGTGAGAAGCAAGACCGCTCATCGTGCATTGGACACCCCCCGATATCCAAGGCACGGAGATTGTGCAGGGCAAACCTCAGGTCTCACCTCTCACGTTCGTGGGGACGAAGCAAGAATGTGTAAAAGTGCTTCGTCCCTGGACATGGCCGCGTTCCCGCCCGCTCTCTAAGGAGTGTTGGCTACTGCCAACCTGCGCGGCTCATGACCATCGTTAATAATAACTATTCCCCACAAAACACTCTGATGCCATCTTGAAGCGCGGCTACGCTGGAATACCCCAGGATTGTCGCGGAGTCATTTATGCCCCTGAACTCCTGAGTCATTGCCGAGACGGTTTGCCCGTGACAATCCACCTGCCCCGGTGTGCCAGCTTCGCGCACTTCATTACCGCTAAGAGAAAACGTCATGTTGAAAGTGCCTGCCCCCACGATGTCTGAGCCAATGCGCAACCAGTCCGGTTTCAAGTCTGTGTTGCGGATCCAAGCTTGTAGATCATTCGTTCCGTCAGGAAACGGCGCTCCCGATCTCGGTGAAGAGAGGAACAAGAAATTACCGCCTACTACGTTTACTTCCGGTCGGAAAAAGTAGTGACCTGGCAGCAGAAAGACCGGGGTGTCAAAAATAATATCAATCGCCACCTGTTGCCCGCTCGCAGCACCTTCGCCATGAGTTAGTTGCGCGGGCTTCGGGTTGATACCGTTGATCACGGTGTTCTGGACCTGGAAGTCAGAAATCGGATTTGGGACAAAACTAAGAGTCCCGCCATTGGAATCGCGAGTGGCAGTTTCGATTTCCACATCGGAAGGAGAGTTCACTCGCGTAGGCACTTTGACCGTTTCAAATTTCGGATCGCCGGATGTGCGAGTCACGTCCGAATCCAATTTAAAAACGTGGTAGATCTCAACCTCTACTCCAGCAACACTGGGCAGAGACGGTCCTGTTGCTTTCAACAATCCATGAATTGTCGCGCCACTAATCACCGTGGGCTGAGTCAAGACGAAGTCATCCGCCGTTTCTGTTTCGGAGCCCTCGGCACCGTCAGGCCTGGAAAGCGCGCCAAGCTTGCCATCCGGGCTGCCGGTGCTGAACGAAAAGGGTTGTGGCGCAAAATCCGTGGTTGTTGGAACGCCTGGCGTGTCGTCCTGCGCAGCCACGTGACGAACTGTTAGAGAGACGAAAAGCGACAGCAAGAGAAAAGCGACGCCCGCTGTCAAAAGCAAATTCTTCTTCATAGTTGGCATACTCCTTAAAAATGCTCTGAATGGTTAACTATCTCAGGGGAATTTCCTGCTTATTCATATTCGACTGCATCGACGAATAGACTGCGATATTGAAAGTCATCCATTCATCGGGCAATCGTGAAGATAGTGCAGTGAGAGTTACCAAGTCATAAACTAGTCGTAAATTGGAAGTAATGTTTCGGTAATGCAGCCGGACAACCTGTGACCTTGGCGTAAAGCTGTTGCCAAGAGGCGATTGGGGAAGGGCAGACTTAGATCCGAGCTCAATCAACAACAAACAACTTCGCACCAATCTCGGTGTATGAACGGTGAGGTTCTTCATCGTCTGCCACTTGATTGCTCATTCCGGGTGTGAGTTTGAATCTGCGACCGTCTTGTAACTCAGTGTGTAGCTCGCCTTCAATGCAGAAGATGATATGACCTTTGTTACACCAGTGGTCGGACACATATCCTGGTGTGCACTCCAACATCCGCACTCGAACATTTCCGAATTGCTGAGTGCGCCAATACACAAATCCTCGCTGACCTTTGTGTTCGGTTTGCTCAATTTTGGACCAGTCGGTAGTTTTGAATGGGATGCCGGATAACCGCATAGACGTATGCTCCTTTTAGTTAAGGTTGCTCTGTGTTGTCGACTTCCGCGAGCATCTTTGCGATGAAACTAAGCAACTCCTCCAATGAGGAGAATCTCGTCGTCTCATACGATCCAATATGCTCGACCTTACCTTCAAGTCGCCCCTCGGCGATATCCGTTTCGGGTCGAAACTTAATTACGAAAGCAAACCTGTAGTCCGGTCCTTCCATCTAGAGTGGAGAATAGGCCACCGATGCATACTTAGTCATAAGTCTGCGGTAAACTTTCGGTAACCTTTGGTGGGTACAGTGGACAACGACAACGAGAATCGCGTCATCTTCGCCCCTTTTTGGCTGGATCTGGCCAACGAGTGCCTCTGGCGCGGCTCGCAAGCAATAAAGCTCAGACCCAAAGCCTTCGCTGTACTCCACTATCTTCTCGAACGTTCGGGTCAACTCGTCACAAAAGAACAACTTCTCAACGCTGTTTGGCCCGAGACTTTTGTGACCGATGCCGTTCTTAAAGTCACGATTCGTCAGTTGCGGAACGTTCTGGGCGATGATCCAAACGCACCTCAATTCATCGAGACCGCACATCGGCGTGGTTATCGTTTTATCGCGAAAATAGGGCGCGGCACTCAGATTTCGCAGCAGGCGCAACCGATGTCGGAGGATAAAGACATTTCGCTCGCACCGCTGCGCGATGATTATGGATCTTTGCAGGTTGTTGGTCGCGATAATGCCCTGTCGTGGCTGCGAAGGTGTCTTGAGAAGATGCGCGGCGGACAGCGTCAACTGGTATTCGTTACCGGAGAAGCGGGGATCGGCAAGACAACTTTGGTGGATTCGTTCGCGCAGATTATCAGCACCGAACGCGACGTACGGATAGCTAGAGGGCAGTGTTTGGAACATTACGGAACCAGTGAAGCTTACTTGCCAATCTTCGACGTTATCGGACGGTTGTGCCGCGAGCATCCAGAGGTGATCGATATACTGCGAATGCATGCCCCGATGTGGTTGTTACAGATGTCTTCTTTGGTGAGCGCCTCAGAACGTCAGGCATTGAGTCGAGAAGTTGCCGGAGCAAGTCGCGAACGAATGCTACGAGAGATAGGTAACGCCCTGGAGGCACTGACAGAAAGCCTGCCTCTCGTACTTATTCTGGAGGATCTTCAGTGGAGTGATTATTCGACGCTCGACCTGATTTCATATCTATCGAAGCAACGACAGTCCGCTCACCTGATGGTGATTGGTACCTATCGCACTGCGGAGTTAATTGCCAGCAAACATCCACTCAGGGCGATCAAACAGGAGTTGCTAGCCAAACAACAATGTGAGGAGCTGGCGCTTGAATACTTAAGCGAAGCCGAAGTTGCGGAGTATTTAGCGATTCGCTTTCCCACCAACCGATTTCCGTCAGGACTTGCGAGTCTGATACACAAGCGAACAGAAGGAAATCCGTTGTTCATGGTCCACGCCGTGAATCACCTTATGAATTCAGGATTGATCGTGGAGTCCGATGAATGTTGGAAATTGGGTGTTGACATCGAAGAAGTTGAGGTTGGCGTACCAGACAGTATCAAACAACTGATCGAGAACCAGCTTGACCATCTGGATGCAGAGCAACAGCGAATCCTTCACGCGGCGAGTGTCGCCGGGACGGAATTTTCGACACTCGCGATTGCTGCTGGATCAGGGGAGGATCGGGCGGTTATAGAACGAGGATGTAGTGAACTGGCTCGGCGCCATCAATTTCTCAAAGATTACGGTATCCAGGTGCTGCCAAACGGAGAAGCAGTCGGCAGATACGGATTTATTCATGCGATATATCAGAACATGCTTTATGAGCGCGTGCCCGCATCAAGACGCATGCAGATGCATCGACGAATCGCCGAACTGGGAGAGGCCGTGTATGGAGAACAATCCAGGGAGATCGCCGCGAAGCTGGCGCTGCACTTCGAACGAGGTCGTGATTATAAACGCGCGGCAAAGTATCTGGAGCAGGCGGCAGAGAACTCGATTAGACGATTCGCCTATCGCGAAGCCGTAAGCCTGGCGCGGCGAGGTCTGGAATCGCTAAGCAAATTGCCAGATAGTGCCGAACGTGCCGAACAGGAACTGAGTTTGCAACTTACCCTGGGTGTCCCCTTGATCGCCACGGAGGGTTACGCGGCTCCCGACGTTGGGAGTGTGTACGTGAAAGCTCGAGAGCTGTGTCAGCAGTTAGGATGCGTGACGCCGGATGTATCTGAAGTTCTCTGGGGGCTCAGAACATATCATACGCTGAGAGCCGAATTTGCAACCGCTCACGAAATCGCCGAGGAGTTGCTGAGTGCGGCAGCTCGCCTTGCCGACCCCGAACTTACGATGCGGGGTCACTGGGCTTTGGAGACTATCTTCCTGCATCAGGGGAAGTTCACACAGGCGTTAGAGCATTATGACAAAGCCCTTGCGCTCCACGACCCGAAGCGACATCGTGATGATGCGTTCGTTTATGCTCAGAACCCGAGTGTGGCAATGAGATGTTTTGCCGCCTGGGCTCTCTGGTTTGTTGGATTACCGGACCAGGCGTTGGCGACGATTGAAGAAGCCGTGGTGCAGGCGCGCGAATCATCCGACCCGTATGGTCTCGCGCAGGCCTTGTTCTTCGCAGCGATTGTCCATCAGCTACGTCAAGAGCAAGAAAAGACTCAGGAAAACGCCGAGGCGGCGATCGCTGTGTGCCGTGAACGCGGGCTTGTGTTGTATCAGGCAATGGCAACAACTAGTCGCGGCTGGGCTCTGGTGTTGCAGGACCGGCAGGATGAAGGGTTTGAACAACTCGGAGAGGGTCTCACTAATCATCGGTTAACAGGTGCCGAGGTAATTCTTCCTCATTTTTTAGGTCTGCTCGTTGAGGCTTTCCGCAAAACGAACCAGGTAGACGAAGGGCTCCGAATATTGGAGGAAGCCTTGGAGGTAGTTCAACGAAATGGGGAGGCCTACTATCAGGCGGAACTGTATCGTCTCAAAGGCGAACTCCTCCTTGCGCAGATGGCCGCCGTTTCAGAAGTGACTACGCGTGGAAAAACTAAAATTAAGACTAAACCACCCGGCGCGGTTCAAGCAGAAAAGTGTTTCCAGCGGTCCATTAAGATTGCCCAAAAGCAAAAAGCAAAGTCGTGGGAGTTGAAATCGACGATCAGCCTCGCGCGGCTCTATCAACATCAGAACAAACAAGAAGAAGCACACAATCTTCTCGCTGAGATCTACAACAGCTTCACCGAAGGTTTCGATACGATCGCGTTACGTGAAGCAAAAGCTCTGCTGAATGAACTATCAGAAAATTGTGCGGGCAGCTTTGCCTCAAAAGTCGGATGTTAGCATTCATCGATGATCGCCTATGTCTCCGTTCGCACTCCGGAGGAGTGCAATGTTTATAGCCCGTCAACTGATAAAGAATCAGGCACTCCTTTAGGAGTGCGATGTCTCCGCGGCCAAAATACCTGGAAGAAAAACGCAGCCCAATCTGGTGAGAATCAAATTGAAATCGGCGGCATCACATTGCACTCCTAAAGGAGTGCGGACGTTATGAGGCTCGAAATCTATAAACATCGCACTC
>Ga0068856_100003394_pt1 | contig 16124 bp, 15 predicted proteins | sample KBSCornC62_FD_66595 | JGI IMG/M metagenome (GOLD analysis project Ga0068856, IMG submission 66595) | Corn rhizosphere microbial communities from Kellogg Biological Station, Michigan, USA - KBS Corn C6-2 | ecosystem: Host-associated > Plants > Roots > Rhizosphere > Soil ...
CGCGCCGGCGAGCGCGCCGGGGATGTAGAACAGAAACCGGAAGACCGCGCCGACCCGCTGGGCCATGTTGTGCATCATCAGCACGAGGCCCACCACGAGCAGCGTCTGGCTGACCAGCCACATCGCCATGAAGACGAGAATGTGGCCAAACGAGGGCCAGAAGCGGTAGTCGCTGAACGCGACATGGAATGCGGATGCGATCCCGCCACCGCTGTTGGCAGCGAGTGCTAGGTAGATCGCATACGCGGCAGGCGCGATGCCGAGCAGCAGCAGCAGCCCTACATACAGTGCAACGAAGTAGTAGCCGGCGGTGCGGGATACGCCCGCCGGCGGTGGTTCACGTCTCCCTCCGGCCCGGCTGCCCGAGCGGGTGAGGGATGACCCGCTCGGGACAACCGGTGCTGGAGTGACAGTCATACGTCAGTTACTGATGAGTCTGGCGGTTGCCCGTCAGCTCTTGACCTGCCAGCCGGCGCTCTGTGCAGCGGACTTGATGTTCGCGGCGAGCGTCTGCAGGGCGGATGAGAACGTTCCGCCGCCCAGCAGCCCGGGCGTGACCGTGTTGCCGAAGATCGACTCCACGCTCCACGGCACGGGGCTCCACCCGGTCCAGATCTCGGACGCGGCCTTCTTGATAGCCGCCTCGGTGGCGGACGGGTTGGCAAACACGCCGTTGAGCGACTTCAGCCAGCCGTTCTGGTCGGGCGCATAGGCCGGAAGGCCCTGTGTGACCGCCGGGTTGGCCTGGATCTTCGGGCTGGTGACCATGAACTGGACCAGAGCCGCCGCAGCCTTCGCCTGCTGCGTATGCGCGCTGACCATCCACAGGCCGCCGCCGATCGAGCCCGTCACATGGGCGCCGTTGGTCGCGACCGGGGGCGGGTATGCCTGCATCACGTTGGTGCCAGGACCCTCCGAGCTGGTGCCCGTCGGGTAGATCGCGCCACCCTGCCAGATCGCGCCGATGTCCATCACCATGTGCTGAGCGGTTGCGTCCTTGACCCAGGAGGAGGTGAACGGTCCGTCGTGCGTGAACGCCGGCAGTGCCGAGTCGATCAGCTTGGCGATCTTCGTGCAGTTGGGCGAGTTGGGATTGTCAAGCAGCTTCTGGTTGCCGATCGCCTCGTTGATCGGGCACTCGTTGCCCCAGAGGTAGGTCTCGGCATCCCATGGCTGGCCGAACTCACCGATGTAGTAGCCGGGATGATCCTTCACCAGCGCCTGACCGTCGGCTGCGTACTGAGCCCACGTGGTGGGAGGCGCCTGGCCCGGGAAGAACTTCGACCACAGCTGCGTGTTGACCCACAGCACATTGGCGGCGTTGTCATTGCGCAGGCACAGGAGCTTGCCGTTGATCAGGCAGTCACCCAGGCCCTCATCCTGGCTCCAGACCTTCTTCGGGATGTACTTCGAGAGGTCGAGCAGGTCGTTGAACGGCGGCAGACCGAGCCAGCCGGCCTCGTAGTTCTCCTCGTCGAAGACGACGTCGGGTGCCACACCGGGCTTCCAGCCTACGCGGTTGTAGAGCGCGAACTTGGACTGCAACGTACCGTCACCGTTGCTGTCACCGCTGTACAGAACCCACTTGATGTTCTGGTGGGGGTGAGTTGCCTTGTACTTCGCGACGTACGCGGCGCGTGCGGCGTCGTACCAGACGACCAGCGGTGTACTCGCGGCCGTGTGCGCCCGCTTGGCGGCGACCGCCGGGCCCGCTGCGACAGTTCCCACGGCAGCCGCGACCACGCCCGCTGCCAGTGCCACGCGTGCCCCACCTGCGCGGGGACGCCAGCTCGTGTTGAGCCTGAATAACTTCATGATTCTTCTCTCTCCTCCGTTTTTCGGCTTACTCTAGGTTGACCCCTGCGACGCAGGGTGTGCGTCGCGTGAAGGTTTCGCTCTGCTTCATCGAACGCTGATCACACCTCCGCCACTCGGTGCTCCTCGACCAGACTCGGTAGCGCTATCCCCGGTTCGGTCGGTGCCTGCACCATGCCGTCGGGCCCCACACGTGCCTCGCGCACGACCGGGTTGGACGTGACGAGCGACTCGTAATAGGTGCAGTTGGGAACCGCCATGCAGAGGTGCACTGCGGTCTCCGTCGGGCCATGAACCTCGGCTCGAAGCTGGAAGGAGTCGGCGAGGTGTGCGATCCGCATGGCGCCGGTCATGCCGCCGCGGTGGTTGGCGCTGGTGCGCACCGAGGTCGCGCATCCGGAGGCGATGAAGTCGGCGGTGTTGAGGTGGCTTCCGTCCGAGGTCTCACCGACCAGCAGCGGCACATCGACGCGTTCGGACAGCCACTTGTAGGCGGTGATGCTGAACTCGCGCATCGGCTCCTCGTACCAGCGGTAGCCGGCCTCGGCGAGCGCGCGCCCGAGATAGATGGAATCGGTGAGGTCGAAGCCGGCCGAGCCGTCGTACATCAGATCGATGCCGTTGCCCACATGCGCCCGCAGGCGCTGGCAGAGGTCCGCATCTGCTCGCGCATCGCCCCATGCGTGGAGCTTGATGGCGGTGAAGCCGAGCTCCAGGCACTGATCCGCAACGTCGAGGAACTCATCGACGGTCGAGAAGGTGGTGGTCGAGGCGTAGGCCGGGATGCTCTCGCGGAAGGTGCCGAGCAGGCGATGGACGGGGACCCCGAGCGTGCGCCCCTCGAGATCCCACAGCGCGACGTCGACGACGCCGAACAGCCAGATCGGGAACTCCTCGGTGCGGTCGAGCTCCCACAGGCGATGCCAGAGCCACTCGCGCTTGTCGGCACGCTCACCGACCAGGTGCGGGCGCAGGACGCGATCGGTGATGTCGGCCAGCATCGGCCCGCTCCACTCGTGGTAGGCGGAGCCGACGGCTCCGTCCTCTGTGGTGATGCGGAAGATGCCGGTCTTGCGGGCTCCGTGCGACCCGAGCAGTCCGCGGCGCCAGGCAAACGGTGGCGTCACCGCGGGCAGGTCAATGAGCTCAACGTCGATCGCTGCAATCCTTGTCATACGTGAGATCATAATATGAATGATGGATGTGTCAAGACGGTGTCGCGCAAAATTTGCCGCCGACATCCGGGGCGATGATCCAGGGCCCTCGGCCGACCGCCCAGACCGCCTCAATCGGGCATGCCGGTCATTTTCGGTCGGCGGCTCAGACCGCCTGGACCGCGGATGCCGGTGATCCTCGCGAGTACCGCGGCCGGTGCTTCAGTGCGCTGTTTGCGGCCGCTTCGCGGTCAGCGCGCGCGGCGCTCGGCCCAGGCCGAGCCGATGTGCTCGGCTATGCGCAGCGCCGCCAGGTCGCCGTCGCGAACACTCAGCGCGGCGAACACTGCCTCATGGCCGGCGACGGTCCGAGCCAGCGATTCCTCGGCACCGGGGGAATTCAGGCTGGGCGTCCAACCGGCGTGCTGATGGATCGCGCGCACGATCGTCCGGCCGATCTCGTTACCCGAGGCACTCATGACCTGCGCGTGAAACGCCTGATCCAGCCGCCTGAACTCCGGGTAATCGCCCATGGCGGCCTTCATCGCCTCGATGTTGAGCTTCAGCACGGCGAGTTCATCTTCAGTCAGCCGTGCGGCCGCCACGCGCGCCATGTCGGACTCGAGCAGGCCTCTGACGTTGATCAGGTCGTCGAGCAACCGCATGTCGGGGTCGTGCTCGAGCGCGATCCGGAGCACCGTCGGATCGAGCAGGTTCCAGAGCTCGCGCGCCTGCACCGTGGTACCGCGCCCCTGCTCGACGCGCACCAACCCGCGCTCCTCGAGCAGCTTCAACCCCTCGCGCAGCACGGTCCGGCTGAAGCCGAACTCGTCGCACAGCACCGCTTCGGTCGGAAGCACCGACCCCTGCGGAAGGGTGCCCGCGACGATGCGCGTGGCCAGTTCCTCGACCACGACGGTGGCAAGCCGTGCGGGCCGGGCCGACCCGCGCAGCGTGCCGATCAGGGGGCTACCGGACTCGGCTGTGCTCACGCCGGAACTCACCCGCTTGATCATACGTTGGCGGTTGGACCATCCTTCAGCGTCCCAACCAGCCACCGTCGACGGCCACCACGGTGCCGTTCACGTAGTCTGACGCGCGCGAGGCGAGGAACACCGCCGTCCAGCCGATGTCCTCGGGCGATCCCCAGCGCCCAGCCGGGATCCTGGCGAGGATCGCCTGCGACCGGTCGGGATCGTCGCGCAGCGCCTGCGTGTTGTCGGTGGCGATGTAGCCGGGCGCGATCGCGTTGACGTTGACCCCCGACGGCGCCCATTCGTTTGCCAGCGCCTTGGTCACGCCGGCGATGCCGTGCTTGCTGGCCGTGTAGGAGGCGACGTTGATGCCGCCCTGGAAGCTGAGCATCGAGGCGGTGAAGATGACCTTTCCATTGCCGCGGGCGACCATCTTCGCCCCCAGCGCCTGCGCAAGCAGGAATTGCGAGGTGAGGTTGACGTCGAGCACTCGGTCCCACTGATCGAGCGCATGATCCACAGCGGGCTCGCGATAGATCGTGCCGGCGTTTCCGACGAGGATGTCGATCGGTCGCTCGATCTCCTCCAGCGTGCGCAGCAGCTCGCGCACAGCTTCGCGATCGCCGAGGTCGGCGGTGAGCGGCTGAAACTGACGCCCAAGCGCCGCCACGCGCCGGCCGGCCTCGCCGCCGTCGGGCTCGAGCTGCTGGCTGACGCCGATGATGTCCGCCCCGGCACTCGCGAGCGCCTCGGCGATCGCAAGACCGATTCCCCGCCGCACCCCGGTCACGAGCGCGAGCCGGCCCCTCAGATCGAAGGGCCCGGGGCTGCGGTCTGGTTCCGGCGGCTGCATCTCAGCTCCTCAAGTCGATCAGTACCTTCATCACTCCGGCTCCCGACTCGAGCGCATCAAAGGCGGCCGGGGTCCGCCCCAGCGGTTCCACCGCCGAGATCAGCTCGCCCGCGGGCACCTCGCGTGCCGCCAGCAGACGCACCGCCTCCTCGAAATCCTGGCGTTCATAGACGCGCGCACCGATCAGCTCGAGCTCGCGCCAGAACACCCGGAAGAGGTCGGTGGGAACGGGTTGGCTGTGGATCGCAACCACGACGAGCCTGCCACGCACACGTAGCGCATGGGTCGCCGCCTGCAACCCCGGGGCGACGCCCGAGACCTCAAAGGCGGCATCGACGCCCGCGCCGTCGGTCCAGGTCTCGACCGCCGCCAGCACGTCGCTCGAGATCGGGTCCAACGTGGTCAGCCCGAGCCGCTGCGCCAGCGCGCGCCGGAACTCGTTCGGCTCCGAGATTCGGACGTCCGCACCACGGGAGTGCGCCACCAGGCCGATCAGCAGGCCAATCGGCCCGCCGCCGGCGACCAGCACCTTCTCGCCCGCCACGATCCGTGCGCGGTTGACGTCGTGCACGGCCACCGCCAGCGGCTCGGTCAGAGCGGCGATGTCGAGCGGCAGCTCGTTGGGGATCCGCACGACGATCGAACGGTCGACCGTCCAGAGCTGCTGCATCGCACCGGCGGAGTCGATCCCCACGAACACGAGGTTCTGACAGACGTGCTGGTTCCCGCTCAGGCAGGCCGCGCACTGGCCGCACCAGCGGAGCGGCATCACCGTCACCTGCTCACCGATCTCGAGGTCGGTCACGTCCTCGCCCAGCGCCGCGACGGTCCCCGACATCTCGTGGCCGATTGGCGAGGGGATGGATACACGTGCGTCCATGTTGCCGTGCCTGATGTGCAGGTCGGTTCCGCAGATGCCCACGAACGCGACCTCGATCTGCACCTGCCCCGGACCGGGGGCGGAGGCAGAGCGCTCGGCGACGCGAAACTGCTCATTCCCTGCGTACTCAGCTACCAGCATCCGCTCTCCTCTTTTCGCTCGGGTCGCTCAGGTCATAGATGCGCACCGCATTCTCACCCAGAATCCCAGCGCGTTCCGATCCGCCCAGATCGCCGGTCGCTTCGAGCACGACCTCGAGCCACCCCTCATAGCTGGTACCGAGCAGCGCGACCGGCCAGTCGCTGCCGAACAGGCAGCGCTCCGGTCCGAAGGCGTCGATCGCGTGACGCAAGTACGGGATCAGATCCGCGGGGCGCCAGCCGGGTGCGGTCTCAGTGGTCAGGCCGGAAAGCTTGCAGCTGACGTTCGGGCAGGCCGCCATCTCCCGGAGATCTTCGGCCCAAGTTCCCGGGAAGCGCTGGCCGACGGCCGGCTTGGCAAGATGGTCGAGCACGAAGCTTGTCTCCGGGCAGGCGCGGACCAGCTTGGTGGCGGCCGGCAGCTGCTCCATCCGGATGCACAGATCCGAGCTGAGACCGCGCGCCGCCAGCAACCGTGTTCCCTCGACGAGCGCGGGATCGGCGAGCAACGCAGGCGGTTCGTCCTGCAGCAGGCGCCGGACGCCGACGACCAGCTGTCGTCGGGCCAGCTGCTCGAGCAGCGGCTCCACCGGGCTCCCCTGCTCGAGCGGGGCGTGGGCGACGATGCCGACGATCGGCACCGCGTCGCGAGCGATCGTGCTGACCCAGTCGACCTCGCTCAGCACCTCATCCGCCCGGCGGTCCGCCTCGACGAAGATGAGGCCGTCGGGGACGCGCGGCCCGAATTCGACGTCCGCCGGCACGAACCGGCGCCGCAGCTGCGCCGGGGCCTCACCGAGCCAGTCATGATGGCGCGCATCCGGGTCCCAGAAGTGGATATGCGCGTCGATCAGCCGATCCATGACCCCACCTGGAAAATAGCATATGTCTGACGTATGATGTAACTCCCATCCCTCTCTATGGGCGAGCCGCCGCCGGACCCCGGTCGTGTGGTCCGGCGGCGGCAAACAGCAGCGGATACGGCGTCATCAGGCCGCGGCTCTGCTGCAGCCACAGGGTGCGTCACGCGCCGCCCAGCGGGGCGGCGCGATCGATCCGACCCTCGCCGCCCAGCGGGGCGGCGCGATCGATCCGACCCCGGGACCCGGGGATCACGCGGCTGAGAGCTGGTGCGGATCCCAGCCGGGAACCGGGATCGAGGCCAGCAGCCGGCGCGTGTACTCATGCTGGGGATTGTCGAGCACGTCCTCGACGCGCCCGCGCTCGACGACCTGGCCCCGCTGCAGGACCAGCGCCTCATCGCAGATCTGACGGACGACTGCCAGGTTGTGCGTGATGAACACATAGGCGACGCCGCTCTCCGCGCGCAGCCTGTTCAGCAGGTTGAGCACCTGCGCCTGGATCGAGACATCCAGCGCCGAGACCGCCTCGTCCAGCACGATCACCGCCGGGCTCGCCGCCAGCGCCCGCGCGATCGCCACGCGCTGGCGCTGCCCACCGGAAAGCGCGCGCGGCAGCGAGCGCGCATGCCGCTCGTCGAGCCCCACATGGCCGAGCAGCTCGGCGATCCGCGCACGGCGGCCGACCGGGTCCAGCTCGGTATGCAGGCGCAGCGCCTCCTCCAGGCAGCTGCCGACCGACTGGCGGGGATCAAGCGAGGTGTAGGGGTCCTGGAAGACCATCTGCAGCTCGTGGCCGCGGCGACGGCGCTCGGCAGAAGCGCGCGCGGGTTGCGAGCGATCGCGTCCGGCCACCGCGATCCTGCCGCCACTCGGCGCCTCGAGGCCCGCCAGCATGCGCGCGATTGTCGTCTTGCCGGACCCCGACTCACCGACGATCCCGAGTGCACCACCGCACGCAAGCGTGAAGCTCACATCATCGACGGCGGTCAGCACTCGGTGGCCCTGACCACGTCCCCCGTGGACGGCGAAGACCTTGCGCAGCCCGTCGGCCACCAGCACGTCGGAGCTCATCCGCCTCACCACCCCCCGGGCTCGGGGCGCGAGGGCACCGATCCGCCAGACCCGGAGCCCGGGTACAGCGCCGCCGCGCGAAGCTCATCGGCGCGCCAGCACATCGCGGCGCCCCGCTCCCAGGCCTCCAGCGGCGGCAGCTGATCGCGGCAGCGATCCTCCGCGTACCGGCAGCGCTCGTGAAACGGGCAGCCGGGCCCGGCCTCGTAGGCGGCCCGCGGCCGCCCGGGGATCTGCGGGATCTCCGCCACCCGCCGGCGCAGATCCGGGCGCGACTCGAGCAGGGCCTCGGTGTAGGGGTGCGCCGGGTGGGCGAGCGCGTCGGCGGATGAGAGTGTCTCGACGATGCGCCCCGCGTACATCACCGCGACGCGATCGCTGATCGCCGCCGCCAGCTCCAGGTCGTGGGTGATGAAGATCATCGCCATGCCGCGCGCGCGCCGCAGGTCGTCGAGCAGCGCGACCACCTCAGCCTGCGTGGTGACATCGAGCGCGGTCGTGGGCTCATCGGCGAGGATCAGCTCGGGCTCGGCCAGCAGCACCGAGGCGATCATCACGCGCTGCAGCATGCCGCCGGAGAGCTGGTGCGGGTACTGGCGCAGGCAGCGCGCCGGGTCGGCGATCCGCACCTCCGTCAGCACCTTTTCCGCCCGCCGCAGCGCCTCGGCCCCGTCGACCCCCAGCTCGCGCACGAGCGCCTCCGTGAGGAAATCGCCGATCCGGTGGACCGGATTGATCGCAGCGCGCGGGTCCTGGAAGATCATGCCGACGCGGCGCAGGCGAATGTCGCGCAGCTCTCGCCTGCCGGCGCTCAGCAGCGGGATGCCGTCGAAGCTGACGCTGCCCCCCGTCCGCGCTCGGGGCGGCAGCAGGCCCAGGACCGCGCGGGCGCTCATGGACTTGCCCGAGCCGCTCTCGCCGACCATCGCCAGCACCTCCCCCCGCGCCAGGCTGAAGCTGGCGTCGTGGATCACCGGCTGGAGCCGCCCGTCGATCGGCAGCTGCACGCTCAGGTGCTCGACCTCCAGGAGCGCGGTCATCGTGCCGCCCGCTGATCCACGTCGGAGAGCTGGTTGCCGACGTAGGTGACGGCCGTGACGCACAGCACGATCACGATGCAGGGGATGATCACTTCCATCGAGTGCCCGTCGAGCAGCGCGGTCTCGTTGTTGACCATGACGCCCCAGTCGGAGGTCGGCGGCTGCACGTTGAGTCCCAGGAAGGAGAGCGCAGCCAGGTCCACCAGCGCGTAGCCGAAGGAGATCGTCACCTGCGACCAGATGATCGATGCGATGTTGGGGATCAGGTGCCGCAGGCAGATCGCCAGGCCGGGCAGGCCCTGCACGTCGAGCGCCGCGATGTAGGCCTTGTTGCGTTCGCGCAGCAGCCCGGAACGGGCGACCCGTGCGATCCAGGGCATGTAGGCGATTGCCAGCGAGACCGAGCACGGAAGCAGGCCCTGCCCGTAAAGCGCCACGATCAGAATCGCCAACAGCAACCCCGGGAAGGCGAAGATCAGGTCGAGTACGCGGCTGATCGCGACATCGACCTTGCCGCCGCACCAGGCGCTGGCGGCCGCCAGCGGCACCGCGATCAGCGTCGCCACGCCGACCACGATCGTCGGCCCGAGCAGGCTGGTGCGCGCGCCCCAGATCAGGCGCGAGAGGATGTCGCGGCCGGTGTCGTCGGTACCGAGCAGGTGGCTGGAGGAGGGCGCCGCGTTGATGCTGAACAGGTCCTCCGCATTGGGTTTGTACGGCGCGACCAGTGGCGCCAGGATCGCCACCAGCGCCACCGCGATCAGGAACGCCGCGGCCAGCATCCCGACCGTGCCCAGGCGCCCGTGGGTGCGCGCCAGCGCCCGCCACAGCCGGCCGGCGAGTCGGCCGGCGCGGCTCCCGGTCGCCACCAGCCCCGGATCGCGCGAGAGGGTCGCGCTCATGCCGGGCACCGCCCCTCGGCGCGCCGCCTGCAGAGGGTCGCGCTCATGCCTCGCGCAACCCCAGCCGGATGCGGGGGTCGAGCACCGTGTAGGCGATGTCGACCAGCGTGTTGACGATCACGAAGGCCGCCACCAGGATCAGCGAGACCGCCTGCACCGTGGCGAAGTCCTTCTGCTCGACCGCGGTCAGGAGCAGCTGGCCGAGGCCGTTCAGGCCGAAGGCCTGCTCGACGATGATCGTGCCGGCGATCAGGCCCGCCACCTGCAGGCCGCTGACGGTGACGATCGGCAGCAGCGCGTTGCGGAACACGTGGCGGCGGATCACCAGCGACTCGCGCAGGCCGCGCGCCCGCGCCGTTACGACCTGGTCGCCGCGCAGCTCGTCCCGCATGCTGGTGCGGGTCACACGCGTGAGATAGGCCGCCGCCCAGAGCGCGAGTGCGACGGCCGGCAGGGTCAGGTGCTGGATGCGGCCGAAGAAGCCCGAGCCCCCGCCCAGCACTGGGAACCAGCGCAGGTCGAGCGAGAAGACCTGCATCAGCACGATCGCCGCGACGAACGTCGGGATGCTGGTGCCGACGTTCGTCAGCGCCATGATCGCCCCATCGAGCTTGCGCCCGCCCAGGGCCGAGGCGACTCCGAGTGCCACGCCCGCGACCGTGATCAGCAGCGAGGCGTAGACGACCAGGAAGATCGTCGTCGGAGCGGCCGCGCTGATGCGCTGGGAGACGGGCGTGCGCAGCGCGATCGAGGTGCCGAAGTCACCGTGCAGCACCCCCCGCAGCCAATCCCAGTACTGCACGGGGAACGGCTGGTTGAGGTGGTACTGCAACTCGACCGCCCTGCGCACCGCCGGCGCCACCGTGTGGCTGCCGAATAACACCGCCGTCGCGCTCCCGGGCGCGAGGTACATGCTGCCGTAGATGATGACGCTGCTGAGCAACAGCAGCACCACCATCGACAGCAGCTGTCTGCCCAGGTAGCGCGACATCGGTCGCTCAGCAGCCGCCCACGGATGCAGCCCACAGGCTCGACATCGAGGAGAAGTCGAGCGGCACGCCGCAGACGCCGTTGCGCACGAATGTCGTGTTGGGCCGGAAGTCCAGCGGGATCCACGGCATGTCCTGCATGATCAGCTTCTGTGCCTGGATCACGAGCTGCGCGCGCTTGGCGAGGTCGGTCGCACCGTTGGCCTGGTTCAGCAGGGAGATGACCCTGGTGTTGTGGTAACCACTCAGGTTCGAGATCCCGGTCGGCAGTGCGATGTCGTTGTACACCGCGAGCGGGTCGGGATCCTGGTCGTAGTTGATCGTGAAGATCAGCGAGTCACCCGCGCGCGCCTTTGGATCGCCGAACACGGCGCCGTACTGGTCGGCCGGCACCACGTTCAGCTTGACGTTCAGACCGACACGTGCGGCGCTCTGCTGCACGATCTGGCCGACGTCCGTGACCTCCTGGTTGCTGCCGGGGATGGCGAGCACGATCGGCTGCTTGGCGACGGCACCCGCCTGCTTGACGAGCTTCTTGGCTGCGGCGGCGTTCGAGCCGGCCTTGGCCAGCGCGTTGTACGCGTTCTGGTATGCGCTCTGGGCGTAGCTGAAGTAGCCGGGTGCCGCATCGGCGTAGCCAGGCGCGCCGGCACCCTGTTCGGCTGCCTGGATCAGGCCCTGGCGGTTGATCGACATGTACAGCGCACGCCGCACCAGCGGGTTGGCGATTGCGCCCTTGGTGCCGACGTCGATCAGCGCCATGACCTCCATCGACTGCGTGGCCGGCCCGACATAGAGCTTGCCGGCGGAGCTGTTGCGCAGCGGAGGCAGGTCGGCTGCGTTGAGGAAGAAGCCACCGTCCAGAGCGCCCGTGGAGAACCCGTTGGCGATCTGGCCGGGGTCGGTCGGCCACTGGAAAGTGAAAGTCTTGATCTTGGGCGCGAGCGCCTTGTCCCAGTACTTGGGGTTCGCGGTCATTACCAGGCTCGAGGTGCCGTTCCACGACTTGAGCTCATACGGGCCGGTGCACATCACGCCCCCGGCCGGCGTCCCGAACTTGGAGCCCTGCTTCTGCGCGTAGGCGGGTTCGACGACGGCCCCCGCGAGGGTCGCCATCTCCGGCATGAAGGTCACGTTCGGCGTCTTGAACTTGATCGTGACGCCGTACCTGCCGGTGGCGGTGATCGACCTGAGGTCACTGAAGAAGGGGCCGTAGGCCGGCTGCGCCGAGGTCTGCAGGTTGCGCTTGAGGCTGTACACAACGTCGGCGGCGGTCATCGTGGTGCCGTCCCAGAAGTGCACGCCCTGGCGGATCTTGAGAACCAGCGTCAGCGGATTGGGCTGCGTCCAGGACTGCGCGAGGTTGGGCACCGTCTTCATCCCCGGCTCCTGCCGTGCCAGCGACTCGCACATGTTGGGGATGATGATGTCCTCGGGATAGTCGTCGTACTTCACCGGATCGAGCGACGAGGGCGGGTACGGGAAGATCGACCAGGTCAGCGACTTGAGGTCTTTCTTCGCCGGCGCCGTGGCCGTCGCCGACTGGGTGGCGCTCGAGTGCCTGCTGCTCGCCTGTGCGCTCCAGCTGCTGGTGAGCGCCACCGCGGCGGCGACCACCACCGCGATCGCGCCGGAACGCCCGAGGCCGGACGCCATTCTGATGCCGCGCATGCTGCTCCTCACTCTCCCGATCGGATACCGAGTCCCCGGCACGCGCCGGCGGCACTCCCTCGACAACGAGCGGGTAATAAACCATCGGCCAAAGCATTTGTCAATGGCTTTGGCTAGCGATTGGGGCTACCCCCCAGGCGCCGGCCCGCTGGCCGGGCGCCTGGACCACAGCGCCCACCACCGCCGCACCCGGGAAGTGGCCGAAGGCTCAGTCGAGCGCGATCACGACCTTCCCGAGCGGCCGGACGTCCTCGAAGTACCGGTAGGCATCCGAGGACTGCTCGAAGGCGAAGACGCGGTCTATCACCGGCTCGAGGCGATGAGCCGCAATCGCTCGCGCCATCGCCGTGAAGTGCGCCCGGCTACCGACCGCCAGCGGCCGGACTGACGCGCCGGACAGCCAGAGGGCACGCGGATCGACGAGCTCGTTGCCGGAGTCCTCGCCGAGCAGTCCGCGCACTTCGCGACCGCGATCGAGGTCGAGGTTGCGGAGCTCATGCTCGAGGCGTTCCTGCCCGCTGACGCCGCGACCGGAGAGTACTTCGCGCGCGCCGCTATTTGAGGGCGTGCGTGCCCGGGGGGCACCGGCAGGGCGCGGGCGCGGCCGCCTGGATCCCTGCCATGAACAACGCGAGCGCGCGCTCGTAGACCGCGTCGTCGTCGTCACCCACCCGCGGCAGCGCGTCGCGCAGCGCCCAGATGTTGGGGTGCTCGTCGGCGTCGACCGCCCTGTAGGCGCGGGTCCACGCACTGGCGTCGGCCTCCTGCTGATCCGGATCGAGGCCCAGCAGTGCCGCCTCGCCGCCGGCCATGTAAAGCGAGAAGTCGGCGATCGCGCGGTAGACAAGCGCCGCCTGCTCGCCGGCGAAGCCGGCCTCGTTGACCGCCCCGAGCAACCACTCGACCGCCCGCATCTCGGCGGGCCGCTGGGTCGTGCGATAGGAGGCGAGCGAGGCCGCGGCGGGGTGCTCGCGGTAGACGGTGCGGATCCGGCGCGCCAGCTCGAAGATCGTGTCGACCCAGCAGGCCGAGGGTGTGAAGCCCGCCACGGCCTGCTCGATCAGGCGATCGGCGATGGCGAGGATGAGGTCGTCCTTGCTGCGGAAGTAGCGGTAGACGGCGGTGGGGTCGGCGCCGAGGACGCGGCCGAGCTTCGGCAGGCTGAAGCCGGCGACACCACCGCCGTCGAGCAGTCCGAGACTCTCCTCGACGATCAGCTCGGGGGTGAGGATGCCGCGCTTGAGCCGCTCCCCCCTGCGGTCGCCCTCTTTGCTCTCCACGTTCGTGCTCACCGGCTCTCCGATCCTATCGGCCGCGAGTGCGGCCCAAATGCGCCCACCGTTCCCTCTGGGCCGCCCCGGCTTGCAGATTACCAAAGCCATTGACAATGGCTTTGCAAGATGATGTAGTCCCCGCGCATGCCAGCCACCGGCGATCGACGGGAGAGTTCAGATGGATGACCTGCGTTACCTGTCGGCGAATGAGGCGCTCGCGCGCTTCCGGTCCCGCTCGCTCTCACCGGTGGAGCTGCTCGACGCCCTGATCGACTGGTCACAGAAGGCGAACCCGGTCATCAACGCGGTCGCCGAGCAGCTGTTCGAGCAGGCCCGTAGCGAGGCCGCGGCGGCCGCCGATCGCTACGTGAAAGCGCCCGATGAGGTCCGCCCGCTGGAGGGACTACCGGTCGCGATCAAGGAGGAGCAGCCGATCGCCGGACGCAGCTGGACCGAGGGCTCGCTCCTGTTCGCCGACCGTGTCGCCGAGACCACCCACCCCGTGGTGGAGCGCGTGCGCGCGGCCGGGGGCATCGTGCACCTGCGCACCACCACGCCTGAGTTCTCGTGCGCGATCTCCACGCACTCGAAGCTGTGGGGCGTGACCCGCAACCCCTGGAATCTCGACTACAGCCCGGGCGGCTCTTCCGGTGGCTCTGCCGCCACGCTGGCCGCCGGCATGGCGCCGCTGGCGACGGGCTCGGACATCGGCGGCTCGATCAGGGTGCCCTCCGGCTGCACGGGCGTGGTCGGCTTCAAGCCACCCTACGGTCGCGTGCCAGAGATGCCGCCATTCAACCTCGACGCCTACTGCCATGCCGGCCCGATGGCCCGCAACGTGTCCGATTGCGCGCTGCTCCAGAACGTACTGGTGGGGTCACACCCGATCGATCACGTCTCACTGCACCCGACCGTGACGATCCCGGCTCCGCTGGAGGGAATCGCCGGCCTGCGAATCGCGCTGGCGGTGAACCTCGGTGATTGGCTCGTCGAGGACGAGGTCGACGCCAACACGCGCGCGGTGGGGGAGGCGCTGCGCGGCGCGGGGGCCGTCGTGGAGGAGGTCAGCGTTGGGCTCAGCCGCGCGGACGTGGAGCGCGCTGCCGAGATCCACTTCAGCGCGATCTTCGGAACGCTCGTGAGCGAGGAGTCACAGGCCGGCCGAGAGCTGCTGAGCCCCTACGCCCGGCAGCTGGCCGAGCGGTCGGCGCAGCCGCCCGGCACCTGGCTGGAGGGCCTGATGCTCGAGGCCGCGGTGAACGATCGCGTGGCCCCGCTATTTGAACGCCACGACGCCCTGATCTGTCCGACCGCCGGCTTCTCGGCGCTGCCGGCCGGAAAGGACTACTTGGACCGCGACTTCGTTGTCGCGGGCCGGCAGGCCGACCCGATGTTCGACGCGACCATGACGCTGCCGTTCAACATCCTCAGCCGCCATCCGGTCCTGGCCGCTCCGTCGGGCTGGGCGTCGAGCGGCGTGCCGACCGGCGTGCAGATCGTGGGCCGCACCTATGACGACGTCACGCCCTTCCGGATCGGCGCCGCGCTCGAGCGCGAGCGCCCGTGGGGCTACGGCGACGAGCAGCACCTGCCGGCGATGGCCGCCGGGGTCCGCGCCTGAGCGTCGGGAGCCGCCGGTTCAGGCTCGTAGCGTCAGCACGGGACTGATCTCAAGCGCCCGCGAGTCTGTCCCGCTCACGAGCTCGAGATGGTGAGGGCCGCGCGTCTGGGTGACCAGCGGCCCCCTGTACGGCGGCAGCTTGCAGGTCTGAGGCCCACTGATATTCACGCCGTGCAGCGCCGGGCCATCCCACGCCGCCATCATTTCTCGGTGACTCGCGCGCGGACGGCGGCGCTCGAGCGCCTCTCCCGCGGCCTCGATGACAAACACGAGCGGGCGCTCGGGGGCGAGCTGGTTGTCGCGGTGGATCCAGATCCTGGCTGCGTCCTCCTCGTGGAGCCAGAAATCGTCCTGGCAGAGTCCCGTGAGGGCGCCGCGAAAGCCCAGGCCGAACGGGCTGGCGCCGGTGAGGCGCCAGCCGGCACGACGATCGAGCCTGAGTGCGCTGGAGCGCGCCTCCTCGTGGTTGACCACCGACAGCAGCTCGAGGTGTTGCTCGGGCCACAGGAGCCTGCGATTGCGAGTTCCCTCACCCGGATGGGTCGTGCCTGCGTCCATTGGCCACCCGTCCCGCTCGAGACGGGCCGCGATCCGGTCGAGGTCGTCAACCATGCAGAGGATGTGATCAAGCTCTAACGCCATATGCGTGGAGCGGAGCATTAGCATCGCAGCAACCACCCTGCCAACGGCATGGAGCGAAGCGTAAGGGCCGAGGAGATGGGCACCAACACGGAGGGGGCGACGCAGGGCATTCAGCCGGCCGAGCCGAAGCTGAAGGCCAACGCGCTCGGCATCGTCGGTGCGGCGGCGATGTCCCTGGGGGTGATGGCTCCCTCATCCGGGATGTTCTTCACACCGTCCGTGATCGCCGGGCATG
>Ga0068856_100003396_pt1 | contig 16119 bp, 13 predicted proteins | sample KBSCornC62_FD_66595 | JGI IMG/M metagenome (GOLD analysis project Ga0068856, IMG submission 66595) | Corn rhizosphere microbial communities from Kellogg Biological Station, Michigan, USA - KBS Corn C6-2 | ecosystem: Host-associated > Plants > Roots > Rhizosphere > Soil ...
CACAGAACGAACGGCATACATTAAGTCGCTGCTCTTGGATCCGCAGGCCCTTGCGATGTTCAACATACCTGCAGGTTCAGACGTTAAGGCGTCCACTGCCAAATATATCGATGACTTTGAGACATCGTTTGAACAAAAGTTTCTGGCCGCCGTAGCTTCGGATGACGCAAGAAAGGCGCGTGAGTCCGCGGCTTCAATGGATGCGAAGGCTACCGCGCTTGTCCTCGCAAGCGTGTCAGCGACGGCTTTCATTGCATTTCTCATCATAGCGTTCTTGCTTGTCGCCGTCAGGGTGGAGAAGCATCTCGGAAACATTGAAACGAAGCTGCCTGTAACCGCGAGTCGGGTCTAGTCGTGGTTGGAGCCGCCGAGGCGTCTTCACCTTTGTCACGAGGGACGAAATGCGCTTCTTCATGGCTGCAATTGGAATAGTAGGAATTTCGCTTCTGGTCACCACCTGCTCGCACAACGTAGGGGTTTGTGCGAATCCGACTGCAGTCAGGCTTCTAAAGTCGTTAATTCTCAATAAGAACCCCTCCGTAGAATTGTCGCCCGCGGCAGAGAATCTTCTGGTTGTTTCAGACATGGCTGAGACAGGTTCATCAGACGAGGTTCATCACTGTCAGGCGGCGTACACCGTGTCATACAAGGCTCTTGAGGCAATGAAGACGCTCGCCCGAGGGAGACTTCCGGACAATCGACTTTCGGAAATGGCACGAAATTTCGGAATGTCGGAACAAGACATCGCAGCCGGGATTGACTCGGGCTCTGTCGAATATGACCTCAAGTCGGGTGTCGGTGATGACGGTGCGCCTACTTTTTCGGTCGTGTTAAGGACGTTCAATATCGCGCGAGCGAGACTTTACAACAGTTACCTCGACGCCATCAGTCTCGCCAATTCCGCAGTCTCTCTAGTTCCACCTGTTTTCATTTCCTGGGACGCAAAAGAAAATGGAGATCCAAAGCTATACCGCGTGGGCGATTTGGACATCACATTATCATCTCGAGTGGTCACAGGCGATCCATTGCCAACGCCGGTTATACGAATTGAGACGCCGGGAATTGCCACTCTGAACGAAAGTGGCCAGCAGGGGTGGGAAGACGCTGCAGCCACTGTTTTGGTGGGACGATTGGATATGTCCAGTCGAGCAAACGAAGTGCTTTTTCTAACTTACAGTGGGGGCGCCCATTGCTGCACCGATATACGAATCTTCGAGCCGATCAACGGCGTTTGGAGGAGACTCGACCTCGGATCGTGGGATGATTCGCTGGCTTCCTTTCCACGAGATATTGATGGGGATCACGTTCCTGACATCGTGCTTCGTGATGGTAGTTTCAATTATACATTTGCCTCCTATGCTCAAAGTTATGCGCCCCCGCGCATTTTCAATGTGGTCAACGGCGCTGTTGTGGACGTCTCGTCGTCGCCCCGATACTTTAATTATTTTCGGCAGGACATGACCAAAAGCCAGGCGGGCTGCTTGTTACATCAGAACGGAGCTTGCGCCGCATTCGTAGCCTCTGCTTCACGAGTAGGCCTGCACGACTACGCTTGGCAGTTCATGCTCGATAACTACGACAAGGCCGACGCCTGGGATCTTCCGAAGCTCTGCGACATCTATATTGGTGATAAGCAATGCCCGGCGGGACATGAAACCGTCCCGGCCGATTTTCCAAGCGCACTCTCGGGGTTTTTGGCTCAGCACGATTACTACAATGACCTAAGCAATCTTGCGCAACACCCAATCACCCCTAGCTTTGATTGTGATCGCGTTAAGAGCCAGGTACTTCGGTTGGTTTGCGATACGCCGGCGCTCGCCGCCGCTGATCAAGAGCTCGCCGCTGCGTATTACGCTGCGATTTCCGAAGACAAGACCCCCGAGACGCTAAAGGCTGGCGAGCGTGCATGGATCGTGCAAAGGAACAATTCGCCAGCAGACGTGGACACCGTACAAAGCATGTATCGAGATAGAATTTCCTTCCTTGTAATGCTGGCGCAACTGGAATCGACTGCCGGATCGCATTGACGTTTTGATTGGGCGGGGGGCCGCAATGCAATTTACATTCACGCGCATCGCGCTGGCATTGGTGTTTGCGCTTGGTCTAGCGACCTGCGGACCTAGCAGTTCCAGCGATTCCAACCACTCAAACCCTTCCGCGAACACCGCCAGCGACCAAATCATCTTCGACAACCCTGGCGATGCCCAAGAACACTGCCCTAATGACACCGTCGTGTGGGTGAACACGCGAAGCGGCATCTATCACATGCCCGGACAGCGCTGGTACGGGAACACCGAGGAGGGCGATTACATGTGCCAGCAGGACGCTGATAACGCCGGAGACCGCGAAACGCGCAACGGGCAATAGGCGAACGGGTGCGGGCTGGGCGGCTCGCTCAGGTCGGGCCCACGTCCACGTAGCGCCGCTTGAACGCAGCTAGTGCGTCAAAGGGTTTGTCCTCGCCATGCGTGCACACGCCCCGGCCGAATGTTTTGCGGATGGCGCGAACCAGATTCCCGATGTCCGCATCGGTCGCCCATGTTTTCTCTTCCACCTGGAAGATCCAGTCGAGCATTATCGCAGACGTCTTCATTTCGGTGAGCGGGACATCGTAGTAATGTCCTTGATGAACGTGAAGTACGACGGTTCCGGCTTTCGCGTTGATGTGCCAGCGGCCAAATGCAGTCATGACTGTTCCTTTTTTGTGGGTTTGTTCGCCAGACCGAAAGAGCCGGGCAGCGGCGAGCAATGAATATCACCGTTCATTTGCTGCGCCGTCGCCGATCCGTCTGGGAGACACGCGTGAGGGGATCTGCAGCGGGGGATCCACCGCAGATGCCTGACCATTGTTGCCTTAGGCGGCTTTGGTTCCGTTCTGCACGGGCTTCTCGGCTGCGTCGCCGTCGCCGGCGCATTCGGGTGCTGCAGGGTCGCATTCGCAGCGCCCTCTGAGCTGCATGTCACACTCGACGAAGCGCCGAGGTGCCGGCGCGATCGTTTCTGCACCATCCACTGTGTTACTGAGGAATTGATCGAACTTCATGCGTTCAACGATCGACAGAGGCATCACTTCCCGAATGACATTGCGGAGACGTCCTGCCGAGGCGGGACGCTCGACGACTGTGCCGTAGGCCGTGAAGATTGACGGTTGCTCCGACATTCGGCTCTGCATGATGAACGGTATCTTGCGCTCGTGCAGACAGTCTACAGCCGCGATCGCAACTTCAGTGTTATGATCAAGGTCTAGCAGCGCCAAATCACAGTCTGCCCAAGCCGCATGCTGTAGGATCGACATTGGGCTTGAGAAGGCGGCTTCGACTTCACATCCCCATCCGCACATCAGCCCCGACAACCTATCGAAATCGTAGTCACCAGCAAGCAGCAATCCCCTCAGCGCGTCTCTGTTCGGCCGAGCCGTGCAAACCTCAGGCAGCCCCGACGAAGCGTAGTGCTCAATCCACGCGTGATTGAGGTATCTCAGCAGATCATCGACGTAGACGTGACGCCGGTCAGATTCGGGATGGAAATAGATCGGTCCCCGTCCACTTTGCAGGTAACGCTCGATGGTCCTCGTTAGGATCGGCAATCCTTTCCCGCGCATGTGTTCCGCAATTCCTTCTGCATCGAGGGCGGGCACGGCTAAGGCAAGCTCATCATCAATCTCACAGCTGCGAGCTTCCAATGTTTCTCTTTTTTCATTCGTCATTTGTCGTTCTCCCTAGGCTGCCAGGGTTTCGGGGCGTGCATCATTGCCGACCAGAGATGGCAGCGGCGGGTAAATGACGGATTTGCGCTCACTTCGCGACCGAATTGTTTTTGGTGAAATGCCGATTTATTTTTGGTCCGCAATCACCAAGTCGTCGCCAGATGATCGCGCTCAAAAAATCCGGCGCGTGCGGATGTGCTCGCGTAGTCGCGCTCGTTTGCGCCAAGACCCGTTAGCTGCAGTGACGTCCAGCTATCATGGCCCGTCAACTACCGGTGCGACATGCGTTCCCCTGTTGCTTGACATGCGGCTTCCGTGCTGTCTCAAACCATCGCCGAGGTAAGCAGCACCAGGAAGATTTTGAAATGCGTCGCGAAAACATTGTGATGAAGGTGCCGCGTCCGTCACGTGAAGCGTTGTCAGACGGCGAGCGGCAGAAGATCGTAAAAATCGCTCATCGGTTCAGCGGCGACGGTCACCTAAAAATTGAGGCGTTAATCGCTGAGTTTCGGCGTCAAGATGCGTTTCTCGAAAGGCTGGGCTCACCGCAAATGATACGCGAGCGCGGAAGGCGGCTCAGAACCCACGTCGCACGCTGCCGGCAACAGCTCGGGATCGTGATGGCGCCCCAGTTTGCGGTCGCTAACCGTGCGTTCCACGATCTTGAAGAGATCGCCGAGCACCTGGAGAACAAATGGAGCGACGCGATCACTGGCATAAAGCCTGTGATCGTGAGAGATTTTGTTAAAGGCGTCGATGCAGTCCTCTTCGAAAATACCGGGCTTCGCGCGGGCCGATCAAACAACCGGCAAGATGGCATTAGTCCGAGCGAATTTGTGTTGGCAATATGCAAACTCGCCTTCAGAGGAAAGCGGATGGTCGGTGCTAGTACTGTGATCAGGTTGCTCGACGAAGGAAGCGAGGAACGCCTCGACTCCGTGCGGCTTGGAAAACCGCCGCGAGGCCGACAGCTTGGGAACCACAACTGACGCCGCGCATTTGCTTGTCACCTTAGAGCGCGAGCGGGACAGCAGCGGGATAACAAAAAAAGAAGAGGAAGGAGCTTTTATATAAAGGCCTCTGTTATCCCGCTACGCTATAAAACTCGCCAGGTTGGCTTCAGGCGCAGGTTCAGCCTTCACGCGGACGGCCGTCACAAGGCGCCGATCGTCCTCTTCGACGTCGCAGTCTTCGTCTGTCGACCGCCGTTCTTCGCGACGTCTGGCAATTTGGTCGACCATGGCAAAGCTGGCTTCGGACAAGCGGTATTCGTAGACCTTCTTGCCGCTAGACTTGTAAGTCCTGCTTCGCTCCGCGCTCTGGCCGATGCGCTCTAGAAAGACGTTTAGCATGCGCAGGGGATCGCGCCCAAGGTCGTTGCGTACCTGGAGCGTTAGGGCCCTTTCAATCGTGGTCCGTCGCTCGTTACAAAAATTCTGAAAGTCGGATAGGTCGGCCTTGACGAGCGCCTTCTCGGTGTCGAGACCGGCGGCGCACACAAGGCCCGTTGAACACAGGACCGCCAACAAAACCGCTTGATCAAGAGGAACGTGAAACGCTTGGACAAATTTGTTTCCGCTTTTGAAGGACGCCCACGCTTGGCGGGTTCGATCGCGACCCGCATCGGTCATCAAGCCAAGAGACTCATAGAGGAGGACCTGCTCGCGAAGGCGGCCATTCTTGTCAGCGAGCACTAGTCGCTCAGAGATTTCTTCCCCATAGAATCTCTCGATTTCAAATCGCGCCAGCTGGTTGGCGCCCGCTAGGTTCACGCTATTTTCGCTCTCGCGTTGTGCGACCAGCTCTCGATATTCGTCCAGACTTATTTTTGTGGCAGCAACAACGCCTGCGACGTATTCCGCATCGATTTCGCCCGATGCATTTTTAACCTTCTGCTTAGCGGCAGCCGAACTTGCTTCAGCCATGACAAACTTAGCGACCCATCCATCGCGGCCCTTATGCTTCAAAAAATGTAACTTCAAATTGTTCTGCGACGCACGCTGAGCGCAGTAAACATCGGCCTTCAGTTGCACGATTGGGTGATTCGAATCGATTACGGCGTCGCCCGCACGAGAGAACCCTTTTACAGCGGCCTCGACTTCGCCGGACTCGACTAGATCGCAGATTATTGCGTTGCTATCCGTTTCGAAACTGTGCCGTTGTTGATCGATCCAGACCTTGACGTTACCTGGGTTTCTGACGCGGCCGAGCTGTTGATCACAATCATAGTGAGAGTTGATACCGGTGCGGAAAAATCCATACACGACATCGATAAGTTGCTGGTTATCTTGGAACGTGATGTCGATGCCCGTTCCGATTGCGGGCGAAGCTATGACGACTTCGTAGTCCAATATCTTCTGCTTCACGTCATGGAGAAAATCCTGAACGTCCCTTTCGGCCTTGCCTTCGGCCGTAATAAGTAGCAAGCGGCAATTCTCGTTGAATTCTTTAGTAAGCGTCCGATGGACTATCTTCGCGAAGCGTTTCGAGTTGCAGACCACGAACGAGCGCTTACCCGATCTGGTTGTGGCGATTAAGTCCGCCACCAGATCATTACTAGTCGGAAAAACATCAAACGTCCTGCCCGGCTCAACGTAGGTGTTGAGATAGACGCGCGTAGGGTCGTCGACCCGATCAGAGCGACATCGGGAAACAAAATTGTGGGTAATATGATTGATGTCGGCATCGAAAAGGTAGAGTGAGGAAGCCTTTGTCACGTAACGCTGCAAGGCATTGATCGCCTCAACCTGTTTCTTCACTGTCTTGGACACCGCGTGCGCCAGAACTTGCTCGCATTCGTCGATGATCACGATGTCATAGTCGCGACGAGAGCGTCGCATCTTTGTCGGCAAACTATCGACACTGACCGCGTAATAGCTTCTGGTATCTCCAATCTTTGGCTTTCGTTTGTCGTCAAGACCGTCGTCGTCGAGATAGCAGATCAGGCCTACCCTAGAGGCCAGTTCACGCAGAAGAAGGCGGCGATGCCCGATCAGAAGGACAGACTTCTTCATCAGCTTTGCATCATTGACGATTTCAGATATCCGCTCGGTTTTCCCCGATCCCTTTGGGCTTTTCGTGAAAGCCGATCCTTCGCTCGGAGGGATACCAGGAAGATATTTGGAATTCATGATGTGGACTTGGCGGACGGCGGCGCTACCAATAGGAGGATTCGTGACCCAATCAGCATTTTTCGCGCGGCTGTGCGCCCACTTTTCGAAGGCCTGAAAATCATATTCGGGCACGGATGTGCCTTCCAAAAAAAATGTCTCGTGACAGGCCGAGCAATAGATTCCAGGTGCACCGCTTTTTTCCGAAAAGAGGGTAAATGCGCTCGGCCGAGCATCATCATGAAACGGACAGAACACGCGCGTTCCCGTGGGCAGATCACTCAGTCTCCCGGTCTGGCCGGTTGCCGTCACGATGGGCTGATCGTTTCGAACCCGGACCATAGATCGGCGCGTTCGGGCTTCAATCGGCATACTGTTGTCGGAATCCTCGGCGATGTCGGCCAGTTCCGCCCTACCCAATGGAACCAGTTCAGCCAGCGCGGAATCGGTCAATACGTTTCCGAGAATTACTGGGTTCGAACACTGCGAACCAAAGAAAATTCGAGCGCCATCCGCGACACTGCGGTCCGAGTTGCACCGCTTGGCGAGACCAAGAAGGGCACACTTCCAGATTCGGGCTGATTCAATTGGTGCTGGCGTTGCGAAAACAACACGAAAGTGGTCGCGCCCTTCCGTGCGATGGCTCGCTGTCGTGTAGAGAATCGACCCATATTGCTTGATGAAGTCGAGCGATTTGGCCCCTTCGATCGTCATCGTGCCGTCAACGTCAATCGCGACAAATCCGGCAGCTCTGAAATTCTCAGTCTTGCGCCGGCCGCCCTCAAATTGCGGACCGAATGCCAAACCTTGGTCGATATGTTTCGCCAATTCCTCGAGCGACAGCTCTGCAGGTTTCCAGCCCGTGCTGAACGCTGAGGCGCGCGTCCATTCCTTGTTTCGGAATCCGGCGCTCAGGGAAAGATGTATCAATGGTATTGGACGCACTTGGGCGTCGAGCGTGTCGGTCAAGATGAGCCGCTTGATGAATTTCTGATTCAGGTCACCTACTTATGGCGACAACAGGGACGGCTCGGCCGAAAGTGCTGGAATACGTTCTAGGGTCTCAAATCATCCTTTGCGACAATGACTTAGCCACCTACACCAATATCATGCCGACCGAGCTGTGTGGGGTCGGTGAGCAGAACTTCCAACGCCCGCGAGTACTCCGGTCCAGGCGCGAGCTGCTTGCCATACCGAGATTGGCAGTACGCGGCGAAGGACCCTTCCGACAAAAGGACACCTGCAGAGTCCGCCAGAAACCGAAACGCCCCGGGCGTATCAGGCCGAGGTCCAATCAACCTGACAGATCCATCGCGAAGACGAACACAGAAGGCGCGACTTGCTTTATCCATTGCCGCCAAGTGTTCCGGCACAGACTCGCTGTGTTGTCCTCCGACATCATGATGTTCGGCGAGGCGACACGCTTCCAAACTTGGCGGAGCTCCTGCCGGCCAGACCAACAGCTCGTCGATGATCGAGGCCAACCTGGCCGACACGGCAGAGCGCGCCCGGAACATCTCCTGGCTGTTCTCGGATTGGAGTCGGTCAATGATGGCTGTGAGCTTCTCCGACTCGGCGGAGAATGCGGCTGCCTGCCGCTCAAGTTGGGCTAGTCTCTCCCTCGCATCATCGATCTCAGTTGCGAGTGCAGAAACTTCTTGATCGTGCTGTCGCAGTTTTGCCGCCAGAAAGTCGGTGGCTTCATTGCCAAGGATCAATTCAAAGACCCGATCACGTTGGTGTTCAGCCGTTGCCAGACGTCCCTCCAACTCGCGCACCCGGTCCCGTGTTTGGTCGAGGTCAGTTTTGGTCTCGGCCGAACCGGTCAGGGACGCCAGGTCGAGCTCCTTGATGAAAGTCAAAAAGGAGCGCTCAAACTCTTCGTACCGCCATGGGATTGGATGACACCCCAGCCCTCGCCGTGCGGCGTCACAAATCAAGGCTTTCCCGTTTGGTCCGCCTTTGTTGACGAACGTCATTCGCGAGCCGCAAATCCCGCACTTAGCGACCTTGGAGAAGAGGTTGCTGACGCGCGCACCCTTTCTACCGCCACCCCCAATACGTCGCCGGCCGAGTCCCGTCTGCGCGCGGTAGAAAAGGTGTTCATCGATGATCTTGGGATAGTAGTCGACCAGCGGCTCACCAACCGGCTCTCGGCCGTTCGTGGTCACTCGGTGCGGCTGAAACTCCCCGAGCACTGCTCGATCCATCAAAATCTTCAAGATGTACGACTTATACCACCCGTTGGAGCTGCCGAACGTAGTCAGCCCCTCCTTGTTAAATCTGCGGGCGATGGCATCCGCGCCGATCCCAAAGTCGGCGGATTCGCAAAAGATACGTTTGATGACGTCGGTCCGCTCAGGGATCGCATCAAAGCCGGTGCGATCGGCTCGTGGGCGCAGCCAAGCCTTGCATCTGTTCGTCATTGGCTTGGATCGCGCGTTCTTGCGTTTGTTCGACCATACTGCCGTCAATCGGTCGGACTTGTGTAGCGACTCGTCGTGCGCCCGCACCATCAAGGCGATGCTGAGCATCAAATCCATCTGATCGCCCGAGTCCGGCGTGTAGGTGCGCCGATCAACCAACGTCGCAACATTGATGCCGTGGTCGAGGAGATCCAAGAATAGCCGCAGAGCGTGACGGGGCCTCTGGCGGGACAACCTATCGAGCGACTCTACGACGAGATAAGACCCCTTCTCGACCTTCCCGTCGCGTACGGCCTGCAGAAACTCTCCAAGGCGGCCCTTCTCGACGTTTGAACCGTCATAAGCCGACCGACCAATATCATGAAGGTCCAAACTCTGATCGAGAACTAAATCATTTTCTTCCGCGAACTTAGCAGTTCGCTCAACCTGTCGCCGAAGGCTGTCACCTTGGAGCTGAGCGTCGGTCGACATGCGGATGTAGGAGTAGGCCTTGGCCATTTTGTCAGATTCGTCCGTGCATCGCGGCGAGCGTCGACCACGGCTCCCCTTCCGGGGAGCGCGGCCACAACCGCGTAGCTTCTGACGGATATGTATCGTTCCGCGCTCGACGCCTCGGGTGAGAGGAAGATGCGACCAGGGCTTTCCTGGCTCCGCCCAAACGATCCCGAGGAATTAGTGAGGCGTGCCGCCTGTGCCTATAAATAAATCGATTTCGGGAGGCCAGAAATCCAAATTGTCCTTTATAATCAAATGTCTCTGCGATCCTCATGATCGGCCCGCCCGGCGCCGGGAAGTCGATGCTGGCGCAACGTCTGCCGGCGCTTTTGCCGCCGCTCGACGCGCGCGAGGCACTCGAGGTTTCGATGGTTCAGTCGCTGGCCGGAGAGCTTGCGGGGGGCGCCATCTCGCGGCGACGGCCCTTCCGCAATCCGCATCACTCCGCCTCGATGGCGGCCCTCACGGGCGGAGGCTTGCGCGTCAAGCCTGGCGAAGTGTCGCTGGCGCATCTCGGCGTCCTGTTCCTCGACGAGTTGCCCGAATTCCAGCGCGCGGTGCTGGATTCGCTGCGCCAGCCGATCGAAACCGGCGAAGCGGTCGTCGCGCGGGCCAATGCCCATGTGCGCTATCCGGCGCGCTTCCAGCTGGTTGCGGCGATGAACCCGTGCCGCTGCGGTTATCTGACCGATCCCGCTCAAGCTTGCGGCCGCGCGCCCAAATGCGCGCTCGATTATCAGTCGCGCATCTCTGGTCCGTTGTTCGACCGCATCGATCTCCACGTCGAAGTTCCTGGCGTTTCGGCGACCGATCTGTCGCTGCCGCCGCCGGCGGAGGGCAGCCGAGACGTCGCCACGCGCGTCGCCAATGCGCGGGAGGTGCAACGTCAACGCTTCGCGGGCAAGGGCCTTCGCATCAACGCACAAGCCGAGGGCGAACTTCTCGATGAGATTGCAACGCCCGAGCCGGCCGGACAAAAACTTCTGACGGAAGCGGCGGATCAGATGCGGCTGACGGCGCGCGGCTATCATCGCGTGTTGCGCGTCGCACGCACCATCGCCGACCTCGCGGGTGTCGAACACGTGCTGCGGCCCCACGTCGCCGAAGCGCTGTCCTATCGCCGCATCGCCAACCAGCAATAATGCGATGATGGCCCCTACTCGGCCGCGGTCCGCACGCGGTCGAGCGCAGGAAAAACAGCCGCCTCTGTGGCCAGGGCGCGTTGTAGTCGTTCCTCGCTGAGGTCCCAGAGTCGCTTTCCTGCCTCGTGGCTCAGCACCTCGGGAGACTTTGAGATTCGCTTGAACGTGCCGACCAGCGAGAAGAAGGACGCCGCTTCGCCTTCGTATTCATCGTCCAATATCAGGCGCAGCGCGGCTGCCGCCGGCACGTCAGGAGTGTGGGCGGCCAGAGGAATAACGATGGATCTCAGCATCAGCTTCATCCAGAACGGCATTTCGCCAACGATGCCCGTGTTCTTGGTCGGACCCGGATGAAGGCATGAAATCGTAACCTTGGGCGCCTCATTGAGACGGGTGAGTCGCCGGTCCAGCTCGACTGCAAATAGGTCGTTGGCAAAGTGAAATTGCCGAAACGCCCTTATGGTCGAGAAGTTCTTCGTCAGATTGACGTCATCATAATGAATCGTTCCGGCAAATCCGGGATGGGAAACGAGCAGAATGCGCGCTGCCTTGCCCGCGCTACCTGCGGCCTTGAGTGTCGGCAGCAGGCGAGTCGTCGACGCAAACCGGCTCAAATAGTTCGTGGCGAAGTTCGATTCGATTCCTTCAGACGTCGGAACACGTCGCCCTCGAACGATACCTGCGCTATGCACCAAGTAATTGAGTTCCGGCCAACGCGTCGATACCACATCCGCCAGGCGAACCGCCTCGCGCATCAAACTCAAATCTGCCTGAACGAATTCAACCTCGCTATTGTTGGACGACGTGCGGACATACTGCTCGGCGCGAGCACCCTTGTCGGCATCGCGACCGACAATAACCAGCCGAGCGCCGCGCTGCGCAAGCCCGCGGGCGATCTCCTGTCCGATCCCATCGGTACCACCGGTCACCAACGCTGTTCGCCCCTTCAACTGGCGCATCGCAATCGTGTCGGTCATGTCGATTTTTGCTCCATCGGATGGGTCATTGCAGCGCGCGAGGAATCGTCTCGGTCGGGAGTCTCCAGAAATCGTCGGCCGAACCACATTCGGCGGAGTAGTCCATCGCGAAGGATGACGCTGTGGTAGAGCCCACCGCAGATATGCAGCGCGATCGCCACCATCAGGAGGCGTGAGATGGCGTAGTGCGCAGTGCGAGCCGGGTAGATCCAGAAACTGACCGGTAGTGATCCGTGTCCGGCGAAGAGGACTTGGGGGAGGTGCGTCTGAAGCGCCAGCAGAAGACCGACGCCCGCCTGTGCGAGCACCAAAGGGTAGAACAGGAGCTGCGTCGTCGAAGCGATCCGATCGAGAGCCGGATTACCCGTCGACGCTCGCTGGGGGCGGGACGTGCGTACGCGCACGAGAAAGCGGACCAGCATCAGGCTTGCCAACAATATTCCGCCCTCGAAATGGTTGCGCAGCGCCGGGATTTTCGCCGGATCTGAGTTTGGAATCTTGACGAGTACGAGCGCGCCTCCCGTGAGTGCCACGACAACGAGCACGGCGAACAGCCAATGCAGGACAACGAGGAGCGGGCTATACCTGACGACGCGTTGCAAATTGATGGCCTCCTGAAGGCGACGGTATTGGCGCGCAGTCAGGGAGTCAAATTCAAATTTGCATTTTAATGTTAAATTTTGTTGATGCCGTAGCGATCAGCGCCGTTTGCGGGCGTCCTGGCCTGTTGCTTCCAGTCCTGCCAGTGCATAGCGCGCGATGTGGCGTGCCAAAGCCGGCGCATCGTCGGCATCGAGGCCGAGGCTGGGAAGAGCGCGTTTCAGCATGCGGCGATCACCCAGCACCAGGAGAAACAGGGGCGCCATAAGGGTGACACATGCCCGCGCAACGGCGGGGTCATCTTCCGGCAACCGCAGGAGGTTGCCCAGAAACTGGCGCAGCAGGCGTGCTCTGGGCAGAATCACCCTCTCTTTCACCGCATCTCTCGTCGGTGAGGGGGTGACCATGTCGCGCGCGATCACGCGGAGCACCCATGACGACGACACCGGACCCAGCAGTGTCTGGACCACCACGCCGACAATCGCCTCAAAACGTTTCTTCGGGTCGGTAATTCCTTCGATGGCCTTCTCGATGGCTTGTACGGAAAGGACCCGGTTCTGCGCTTCTTCCAGGACCGCGGCGTAGAGCGGCTCTATGCCACCAAAATAATAGTTCACCGCCGCGGAATTGGTTTTGGCTCGCTCGGAGATTTCCTTAGCCGTCGCCCCGCTGAAACCTTTTTCCGCAAACACCTCGCCCGCAGCTTCGAGCAAGTGTTCGCGTGTGCCGCGACGGTCCTCGTCTTTCGAGCGCCGGGCATGACCAAGCGTGCGTCGAGTCATTGTGGGAGGCGCCCTTCGTGATCGAGTCCAAGCGCAAAATACAGTGCAGACCGTCACCAATCAAATTTGAATTTGATTTTGGTCCGCCCAGCGGCTAACCCGGTTGCCACTTTACGAGCTTGGTCCAAGTCTCATACATTGTCCTCGTGATATCCGCGTGTATATCACGCATGCATGCGAGGGGCATATGAGACAGAGACGTTGGCTCGCCGCGGCGCTCGCCGTGGCGCTATGGAGCTTTGCCGGGTCGGCGGCGATCGCGGAGACCGTCACGGTCCTTGCGGCGGCGTCCCTGAGCGACGCGTTGAGCGAGATCGGGAAGGCGTACCAGGCAAAAACGGGGACGTTGCCGTCCCTCTCCTTCGCCGCATCATCGACTTTGGCGCGACAGATCGAGGCGTCGGGCGGCGCCGACATCTTCGTGTCGGCCGACAGCGACTGGATGGATTATCTCGACAACCGCGGCCTGATTGCCCACGAGACGCGCAAGAACCTGCTTGGCAATCGTCTCGTGCTGATCGCGCCAGCCGAGACGCACGTGACGTTGGCGGTCGCGCCGCACTTCGATCTCGTGGGCGCGTTGCATGGTGGGCGTCTGGCCATTGCCGATCCCGACAGCGTGCCGGCCGGCAAATATGCCAAGACGGCACTCACCACGCTCGGCGTGTGGAACAGCGTGGTCGATCTGACCGTCAACGCCGAAAATGTGCGCGTGGCGCTCGCCTATGTCGCACGCGGCGAAGCGCCGCTTGGCATCGTTTATGCGACCGACGCACTCGGCGAGAAGCGCGTGCACATCGTCGGCACATTTCCCGAAAGCAGCCACGCCCCGATCGTCTATCCGATCGCGTTGACGCGCGACGCAAAGCCGGGAGCCAAAGGTTTTCTCGACTTCCTGAGCGGACCGGAGGCGCGTGCCATCTTCGAAAAAGACGGCTTCATCATTCTGGGGGGACGGCCATGAGTTTTCGAAACTTTCTTCTAGGCGGCGTTGCCCTTGCGAGCCTGACGGCGCCCGCCCTCGCCGACGACGCGGCGATCCTGAAGCGGCTTGATGCCATGCAACGCATGATGGAGCTGCAACAGAAGCAGATCGCGGCCCAGCGCGGTGAAATCACGGCGTTGAAAAATGCGCTGAAGCGCAAGGGTGTGAAGATCGCGCCGGTTGCAGTCGCGGCGCAAGACAATCCCGCGCCCGTGCCGGCCGCGCCCACGTCGATCGAATCACAAGTGGCTCAACAGCAGGTCGAGATCAACAGTCTGATCGACAAGTTCGCCGAGACCGAGGATCGCACCCGCATCGAGAAAGCCGACCGGCCGGTCTGGAGCATCGCGGGCGGGCGACCGAGCGTGACATCGGCGGACGGCCGCTTCGCGCTCGCGATCCGCGTGCTCGGCCAATACGACACCGGCTATTTCATGCAAGGCGCGCATGCGCTCCAACTCGCCGCGGCGAACGCGCCCGATCTCTCCAGCGGCTCGAACTGGCGGCGTGCGCAACTGGGCGTCCAAGGCAAGGTGTTCGGCGACTGGAACTACTACTTCAATTATGAATTCGGCAGCGGCGCATCCAGCGGCAACGAATTGCAAGGCCGCATCCAGCAGGCCTATGTCGAGTATGCCGGGCTTGCACCGTTTGCGTTTCGCGTCGGCGCCTTTCCACCCAGCGCCAATCTCGACGACGCAACGAGCGCTGCCGACGTGATCTTCCTCGAGCGCAATGCAGCCGACGATCTGTCACGCAACCTGGCAGGCGGCGACGGCCGCGACGGCATCGGCGTCATCTATGCGGGAGAGTCCGTGTTCGCCTCGCTCGTCTACACGGGCGGCAAGGCGGCAGACTCCAGTCTCTTCTTCGACGAACAACAGGCACTCGTCAGCCGCGTCAGCGATGTCTTCTACGCGGACGACGATTGGAAGCTGATGGCGTCGCTGGCAGGCTCCTACGTTTTCAGAGGCGGCGACGCCACGGCGGGCAAAGGCTCGGCCCGCAACATCACGCTGCAGGACGGCCCGGAGCTCAACATCGACGACAACAGCGCGCGACTCGTCTCGACCGGCGCAATCAACAGTGAAAGCGCCTGGAACTATGCGCTCGAAGGTGCTGCAGAGTGGAGAAATCTCTATGCGCAAGGCGGCTATCTCGGCTTCGGCATGGATCAGCGCACCGCAGGCGCGCGAACGCTCAGTTTCGACGGCTGGTACGTCCAGGGGACGTGGCTTCTGACCGGTGAGAGCAGGCCGTACAACGCCGCCAACGGAGCCTTCGCGAATCCGAAGCCGAGAATCCCTTTCTCGCTCGACAGCTGGGGCCTGGGAGCGTGGGAGATTGCGGCACGCTACAGCGACCTCGATCTCAACGATCGGCCAGGCGTTTTGGGAAGTCCCGTCCCGCTCGGCGGGATTCGCGGCGGCGACCAGCGGATCTTCACCGCTGCGCTCAATTGGTATCCCAACGGCGCGCTCAAATTCTCGCTGCAATGGCAGGACGATCAGATCAGCCGGATCGGCACGATCCCGGCAGGCTTCGGCCATGGCGCGTTCCCCAACGCCGAGGTCGGCCAGAACTTCAACACCTTCGCGTTTCGCTCGCAGATCGCTCTTTAGGTTGCGACCGCCCCAGGTTTGAGAATCGCCGCGAGCACCAAACCCGCGACGAAATACCCGGCCAACTCGATGAAGCTGTAGGCGAGCGTGTAGTCGAGCGGAAAACTGTACCAATTCAGGTACGGGATATTGGTCGTAATGGCCGCGACCAGACCGACGGCGGTGACAAAGCCGACCCGCGCGGCGAATCCCAGAATCGCGGTCTGGGCCAGAAGCCATGCCGCGATCAAGCCTTCGGCAAGTTCCGTGAGAAACTCGACGATGAGATTCTTCG
>Ga0068856_100003405_pt1 | contig 16094 bp, 19 predicted proteins | sample KBSCornC62_FD_66595 | JGI IMG/M metagenome (GOLD analysis project Ga0068856, IMG submission 66595) | Corn rhizosphere microbial communities from Kellogg Biological Station, Michigan, USA - KBS Corn C6-2 | ecosystem: Host-associated > Plants > Roots > Rhizosphere > Soil ...
AGGCTCGCAGATGGATAGAAGAAATAACGAGTATGCGATGGCAGAATCGCAAAAGCTTAAACAAGCTGGGCATCTTGATTCTGATCACCTTGATCAGGAGGCTGTTAGGGCATTGAAAGAAAAGAAGCTCGTCGTTCTCAGACCTTTGGGAGGTCCTAAGAAATGAAAATCATATTTTTAGGCTTGGGTTGCGTTAGTTTGGTTTTAGGTCTCGCTGTAGCCGTCGCGCAAAATAATTTGAAGGTGGATAAGCTCGATCCCTTAAAGGCGACTCAGATGTGGGGAAAATCAGAATTCACGGTAGAGAAATTTCGATCAGCTAATGTCGAACAGCGAGCGGCGATGGCGGCTGAGATTGTTTCTCAAAAGAAATTTGTTGGTTCAACTGTGAAAGATGTCATTTCCGCTCTCGGACCGCACGACGCATACTTTAGAAATGATTTTGTTCCGGCTTATGCTCTCACTGAGGGTTGGAAGAGCGGCGGCGATACTTGGCAGCTGGTGTTCTTGCCAAACGCCGATATGAAGATCGTTGATGTCTTTATCAATAAGAACTGTTGCTCAAAATAATTTACTCTTCGTCGGTCGTACCGCCGGCGGCGTAACGAGGAACCATATTCACGCTGAACGCGTAGTAGATGTGAATCGTACCGTCCTCTTTGACCATCTCAGGTGGCGGATGAGGAAATTGCTGGGCATCGCGAAACGCCTGGACCGGAGCCGAGTCTAGGCTTTTCGATCCCGAAGACGAATGCAAGATCGCGCGAGAGAATGTGCCGTCTTTATCCAAAATGATTTCGAGTTGCGTGGTCCACGTCGCACGGCCCTGAATTTTCTCTGAGCCGTTTTCGATTCCGTAAACGACCGCGCGTGCATACGTGACCCAGCGGCCGCGCACCATTTCTTCGATGCGCGAGTAAAACGAGTAATACAAGTGGCGATCGGTATTGAGCGCCGTGAAGTCGCCGAACTTAATGTCTTCAGGAAGTGTTTCGCCAACAGTCGACATCCCGCGCTCGACGGAGCCGAAGCGCGAAAAGTCGAGAGGCTTGTTCGAATTTACGACGTGCTGTTTTTTTGCGGGCGCTTCGACATCGCCGTCACCTGACGTTTCGAACTCTTTCTCCGCCAATTTCTCAAGCGTCGAATCGGGTTTGAAATCGAGGGGCTTTTTGATGCGCGGGCGCGGTTCGGATTGGCGCTTGGATTCGCCAACTGACGGTGAGCGGTTTGCGGTCAAACCTGATTGGCGGGCTTGCTGCTCTTGTAAAACCCATTGCTCGTCTTCGCTCGCGAAGCGCGAATCGCGCTTTTGTTTCGAGAGGAGCTCTTCGGGAACCTCGGCCTTACGAACGAACTCTTTTTCATCCTTGGCGGCCTGGTGGGGACGCTTAGCGAGTTCAGGTGTTTCCATGAGCTCGACGACGGTCGGGGGTTTGGGCGCCAAAGCAGCCGGATTTGCCCCCGCCAACAGCCAAAAGAGGAGCAGAACAATCGCGTGAAAAGCTAATGATAGGATAAGTGCGCGAAAGTACCGCATAAAACCAAGCCTAGTCCGCGCCTGAGACAAAGTCCACCGAACCTGACTCAAGTTGAAGCAATTTTCACCCGAAGAGTCTTATGGAATCCGGGGGGATTATGAACAAATCGAATAATGTCATCGACTTAAAAGCTCGTCGTCCAAGCACTCGCCAATCGAAGGGGAGTGTAGGGAATGACAAGGCTCCGGTCGTTGATATGACGGAGCGCCGGAACGCCATCCTCGTGGATGAGCGCCGCCAGGTTCGCCGGACGATTTTAACTGAATTCGTCGGCGCCTTCATCGTGGTCCCGGAGCGCGGACTTCAAAAAGTCGCCCTCTACGACGTCTCGGAAAATGGGATGGCCTTCGATCTCGATCTCGAGCACGGCGGCATGAAAGTCGGCGAGGAAATCGCGATGCGCGTTTACCTCAACCACCAAACTTACTTTCCATTCGTAGCTAAGATTTCAAACGCTCGTCTCATCGAAGAAGAAGGCGTTCATCGCCACGGTGTCGGCTTCGTCAAAGGCACGATGAACGATGTGGCCTTGCATCATTTCGTGAAATTCATCGAGCACGTCAGTGCCTCGCTCAAAACCGACCACGGCGACGTGATGGTTTCTGGGCTCGCGCGCTAAATAAACCGCTCGACTTCCGTCCATCCAAAGTATGCAATGATTGTAACGGGACTTATGGCCTGAGGCCGCTAGTCCCGGATCGATCATTGGCAACTTTCATGGAGGAAGTGAAGTGGCTGTTCCAGGACGCGAAAGCGCCGCTCGTAAGGTCGTAGTCGATACCAACGTCATTTTATTTGATGCACTGGCCATCAAGAAGTTCCGCGAAGCCGACATTCACATCCCCATCTCGGTCATTGAAGAAGTCGACCGGTTTAAAAGAGATCTCGGTGAAAACGGGCGTAACGCCCGTCAGTTCTCACGTTTCATCGATACGTTGAGAGCGAAAGGAAAATTGTCGGAAGGGATTCTCCTTGAGGAATCTCACGCCGCCGTTTTCGTAAACACCGATTTCGAAGTGACCGGCATGCCTCGCGAGCTCGATGCCGCGAAAGCCGATAACCGAATTCTCGCGACCGCTCTTGCGTTGCAAAAGCAATATCCGAAGAGCTCGGTTGAATTGATCACGAAGGATATCAACCTTCGTATCAAAGCCGACGTCTTCGGCGTCGTCGCGCGCGATTACGAGCCGGAAAAAGTCGACGTCGACGAAATGTACGAAGGTCACCGCACGGTCGATGTCGAGCCTGACATCATCAACGGTTTTTATAAAGACCGCATCATCACGTCGGACACGTTCGGCTTGATGGCCAACCAATACGTCGTCATGCGCGATCTCTCGAATCCGAACCACTCGGCAATCGGCCGTTTCTCGGAAAAAGAAGGCGGCATCGTTCCGCTTCTTTCACCGACGGATTCCATCTGGGGCATTCACCCGCGCAACGTTGAACAAACGTTCGCGATGGATTGCTTGTTGAACGACGAAATTCTTTTCGTCTCGCTCGTCGGAAAAGCCGGTACGGGTAAAACATTGTTGGCACTCGCGGCCGGTCTCTTCAAAACTTTGGATGAAGGCCGTTTCCAGCGCTTACTCGTTTCTCGTCCGATCTTCCCGATGGGACGCGATCTCGGTTATCTCCCGGGTGACGTCGAGCAGAAGTTGAATCCTTGGATGCAACCGATCTTCGATAACGTCGAGTACTTGATGGGCGCGGATAAAAAAGCGCAAGGCCGTGCGCAAGAGTTGATCAACCAAGGCATGCTCAATATCGAGCCGCTCACTTACATCCGGGGTCGTTCGATTCCGAATCAGTATTTGATCGTCGACGAAGCGCAGAACCTGACTCCGCACGAGATCAAAACGATCGTCACACGCGCGGGCCAAGGCACGAAAGTCGTTCTCACCGGCGACCCGTACCAAATCGACAACCCTTACGTGGATTCCGCGACGAGCGGTCTCACGTATTCGGTTGAGCGTTTCAAAGGCCAGCGTCTCGCGGCTCACGTCACACTCATGAAGGGTGAACGCTCGGAGCTCGCCGAATTGGCAGCCAATATCATGTAATGTTGAAAGGCGCCTCCGCGCCTTTGGGACCCAGTGATTTATTGACAACGGGTGGGCGGGATGAAAATCTCCGCCCATTCTTTTTTTCACGGGCTTAAGACCCGCTGCTCCGGGAGGATTTCATGGCCACACCAAAAGTTGTGACGTTTCACTACACTTTGAAAGATTCGAAAGGCACGCAGCTCGAGTCGTCATTTGGCGACGAGCCGATGAGCTACCTCGAAGGCGTTGGCCAAGTTATTCCGGGTCTCGAAGACCAAATGCACGGCCTGCAAAAAGGCGACAAGAAGACAATCAACGTCAAAGCGGCTGACGCTTACGGCGAAGTTGAGCAAGACATGATCGTACAAGTTCCTCGCGCGCAACTTCCGAAAAAAGACATCGTTGTCGGCGATCAATTCCACGCGGATTCAGGCCACGGTCACGTTCAGGTTGTCACGGTCACGGGCTTGAACGATACGCACGTCACTGTCGACGGGAACCACCCTCTCGCGGGCCAAGATTTGAATTTCGACGTTGAAGTCGTCGACGTTCGCGATGCTACGAAAGACGAAATCGAGCACGGTCACGCGCACGGTCCAGGCGGCCATCACCACCACTAAGCCCGACTCCGCCTGGCTCGGGTGTTGATCCGGGCCCAGGTCGAGTAGCCTTCAGCAGGAGCTTGTTGCGACCATTAAATGGTATGCGCAAGCTCCTTCTTTATTTCTTGGTTTTCATAACTGTCTTCTACGCAGGCCCTCAGCGTGAGCGCGAGGCCCACGCGATCATTCCTGTTGTCGCCGCGCTAACACCCGAAGCCGCCGTTGTAGTCTTGCTTGCGGGCATTGCGGCGGCCACAGCGGCTGCGGAAATCGGCGTGATCACTTATCAGCGGCGCGATGAAATCTCGGCCGCACTCCAATCGAAAATCGACATCATCCAAGACCATGTGAAACGCGGCCTCCGCATGTCTGAAGAATCTTTGAAAGACATGGTTGTCCTCGCAATCGAGGCCCAAAATCTTTTGAGCGGGAAAACGGTTTGCGACAAGCTCTTCAAAAGGGCAAGCGGCGGAGCGGGCCATGTCGGCGGCAACGTCGCTAAAACTCAACGCGCACGTGAGCAGTCAGAAGGTGAGTGCGATCCATCTTTGCGCGGTAGTCCTTACGAATGCTGCCCTGATTTCATGAATAAGTTTGGACGAAGCCACATGACCCCGATCGGGAACGGCGCTTTCCGAATGTTCTATTACGGCTATCATGCTTCAACGCACAGCTGTTGCTTTGAATGGGATTCGCTTCACGGCCGCTTTGAAGTCTACGAGCAAAGCAATCACGGCGGGTCGAAGCATCGAGGCGAGAAAAGTTGTGCGGAGGCGGAGAATCTCGACGAAGACCTTTGCACCGCTAACAAAATGGAGAAGGCCGATTTGCTCTCGGATCGTCACTCACCCCGAAACGGATGCCCATGAAGTTTCTCGCAGTTTTTCTCTTATCCGCCGAAGCGTTGGCTTGTTCTTCAAATGCGCCTCTCGGCTTTACGAAGAGCGCGAAGTCCGACACCTTCGTTAACGCTGAGAAAACCGTTTCGATTTCTGTGAAATGCGACTCAAAACTCTCGCCGAAAGAAATCATCGAAGCGATGGGGAGTTTGGGACAATTGAAAACCGCGAAGTCCGTTCACTTTGTCGATCTTGTTCCAGGAACGGTCAGAACTTTTATCGGCCGCGACTCGGTTCAATTTACCGCTGTCGCAAAAACGCCGGAGGCTTTAGAGAAAGCGACTCCGGCGATCATTGAAACACTTAAATAAGTCAGTCGTCAGTTAGTGTGCGGGCCCTTCAGCGGGCGCGTTCTCATATGAATCGGCGCTAACCGTACGTGCGATCTTGCGAACGCCTGACGATTGCGGCTTCTTCAATTGTGCATTCGCAGGACGGCGGCGCGGGAGCGAGAACGTGAACGTGTTGCCACCTTGAAGGTTGTGTTCGACTTTCACGATTCCGCCGTGCGCTTCGATAATCGTTTTAACGACCGTCAAGCCAATGCCCGCGCCTTGTTCGGCCGAGCGGCGCGCTTGCCAGAAGTTTTCGAAGAGAGTCGCCATGCGGCTCTCTGGGATTTGCGGAGCGCTGTCGAGAACGGAAATATTCACGAACTGTGCATCGGCCTTCACTTTCACATTAACGCGTGAGTGCTTCGGGCTGAATTTGATTGCGTTGCCCACGAGGTTCGCGAGGACACGCATCACGCGCTCGCGGTCAACGTAAGCGAGAACCGATGGGTTCACGCTGTCAAACTGAAGCGTGATGTCCTTTTGCTTCGCCAGCGGTTGCAAAAAGCTTTGGGCGTCGTCGAGGATTTCGGCGATACCGAGCTGCTCAAGGCGCAAGAACAATCCGCCCGTTGACGCCTTTGTTTGATCGTGAATATCGGCCATCATCGATTCCATCTCGACAACGGTGCTCTTTACGAGAGCGGCCATGTCGCCGGTTGGCGTTGCTGCGATTTGCTTCAAATTTTCCAGAGGCTCTTTAAAGTCGTAAGTGAATGCTGAGATCGTCTCATCGCGCGAGATGATCGCGTTCTTGGCTTCGTTCACGAGTCGCTCGCGCTCACGAAGAACGCGTGCCCGCGAAGCCAAAACGCGGATGACCAGGAGAGCAAAGAGCCCTGAGAGAATCGCGATTGCGGTTGAGAGTGCCGACATGCCTTTCGGAATTTCGGCTTGCGCGTCGAGACCGGCCTTATCAGCTTTTGCCGTCGCGATTCCCAAATCACCTTTATGGAATGAAATCGCTTTATCGAGGTTGTCTTCGATCTCTTTAAGAACGGGTGCTGTCTTTGATTGGTAGAACTGGCCGACGATTTTCGATTCCGTCTGTTTCGCGCGGAATTCTTCGGCTTGGCGGAAGAGGTCTGCCTCTTGCGCATTCAGTTCGGTGATTTTTTTGACGATCTCGTGAACTTGAGGAACGTTGTGTTTCTTTTCGTAATCCGCGAGTTGCTGAGCGAACTGATCTTTTTCCGTTTTTTGCTTATCGAAGATCGACTTCGATCCCATCAAGAAATAAGCGCGCGAGTTCTGGATTTGCGAATCCGCGAGGTTTCGCATGTGTTCGACTTCGGTCAAAGCCGACGAGTCGAGTTTCATGACCGCGGCATTAGCGGCCACTGTTGAGCGGAGTTTCATAGCCGCGCCCCAGGCGCCGATCAGAACAACCGCCACGGCGACTAACAAACCGATAAGAATGGTACCTTCGATGCTCGAGCTTTTGAGGGCCTTAATTAATTTGTTCATCCTCTTGGCGTAACAACCGGTCGCAGCTCAGAGCAACTAAAAAAGCATCACCTAGGCTCAGCAAGTTCATGAGACGTAAATGAACGCAGTTTCAGCGAAAATTAATAAATTGTTAGGCTCTCTTTAGGCGAAAACACGTCGCAAGCTCGCCGCGGATTTTCACTTTAAACATGACCTCGGGAGCCGTGACGGGAAGATCTCGCACGGCTTGCGCGAAGGACTCGGTATCGCTTGTCAAAAACAGGCCGCGCCAATCGGGAGTCGCTTGGGCCAGCGAAGCTTGAATCAAATCGCGGTAGAGCGCGGGATTCGTTGCGCGGTCGCCGTATTGAACGCCAAAAGGCAGGTTCGCGAGAGTGAGAGAAATCTGTTCGGCACCGGCTGGGGACTTTCGAGAATCCGCTTCCACAATGTCGATTGCGGATTCGGGCGCTCCGGTGATCAGCGCGAGATTTTTTCGCGCAATCTTGACTGCGCGCGCGTCGATATCGCGACCTTTGAGAGTCGCTTCGCGGGCATACGAGTGAAACTCCGCCAGCAGGGTTCCCGAGCCGCAGCACGGATCGAGGACGACATCGTTTGCGCGAGGAACGCTTGTAAACGCCATGGCGGCGGCGATCGTCGGAGGAAGACTTCCTTCGCGTTCGGCTGCGCGGTCTTCGCGAAGAGCGCGCGATTTGAAGAGCGGAATCCCGAAGTACCAACTTTCATCGATACAGAACATCCACACTTCGTCTTCGATTTCGTCATCGAAGTCGTATCCGCGTTCGGCCATCGACTTCGACAAAAACCGCGCGAGGTCTTGGCGTTGGAACACTTTGCCGGCAACCGAGACGACCAGACGGCGGGGGCCGAGCAAAGTTAAAGTTTCAGCGATGAGACTCAGTTGGCGCTGTGAAATCTTGAAGCGGCCGTAAGCCGGGCACTTCAAAACCATTTCCGCGGTGCGAATTTCATCCAGGCGAAGATCGCTCTTCACGCGGTTGACGAAGATTAAGTCGTGATTGCGTTGAAGTTTGACGAAGAGCTTTTGATCGCGAGTCGTTGCGCCGACGAAATTCAATTCCTTCTGGAGAACTTTCGAAAGGCCCGGGGCGCACTGGAGCAAATAGCCCTCGCGCGTTTCCGCGGTCGGCTCGTCTCGTGGGGCTTCCTTTTTTGGGGCTGAATCGACGCGAAGCTTAGCCATGAATCTCTAGCATTGAAAAAAGGGTGAGGCCGATCGCGGAAAAGAAAAGGGCCGTGTAGGTCAAAACCATGCCGGTTACGCGCGCGTTCATCGAAATGTCTTCGCGCATGAAGGCGATCGAATGAAGAACGCGACCGACGAGAAACGTGCCTCCGCAGAGATGGAGAAACCAAACCGGAGCCTGGATCACCTCTAGACCAAGGAGCAGGACCAATCCGAACGGGACATACTCCATGAAGTTTCCGAAGCCGCGAATCGCGTGCGCCAGAATCTGATGGCCGCCATCACCGAGCGAAACGCGTAAGCGGCGGCGAAGCATCACGATGCGCATCGAGTTCAGAATTGCGATCAGGCCGAAAGCCGTGAAGTAAGGAGCGGTGTGCATGAGAAGACGAGTACCGCGCCTCAGGTCGAGCGTCTAGTTTTTCCGGCGGGCGATTCCGGTGTCTCAAGCTGAGCCGGCGGTCCACCGAAGAGTGACAAGTGAGCAGGAAGCTCGCGTTTTGTCAGGAGGACTGCATGAGACATCTTCAAGGGGATCTTCAAGCCGTGTTCGACGCCCTCTACGATTTGGGCGTGATTGAGCCGGTACTCGCGATGGATTGGCGCACGCGCCTCCTCGAGATGGAAAAGGGGAGCCCGCAACTTGAAACAGCGATCGATGCGGCCAACCAGTGCGGTCACGACCGCACTCAACTGACGAAAAAATTAAATACGCTCGGAAAAGACGCTCTCGAAATGCTTGCTATGGAGGTTGCACGTGAATTCGCTGATTATCACACGCGCCAAGATCTGCACTGATAGCGCAGTAAAGATTGTATCGGTCACTAAACTTGCCGCGGCCTTTATGGCTGCATCGACCATTACGATTTCGGCTCACGCGGATTGGTCGGTCGACTTCTCACGCCGTGCGAAAGCCGTGCGTGAAAACGATTTGAACGATGCGGCCATCGGCCACGCCGAATTCAATCCGATCGATACGGCTAGACAACCGGCCAGTATCTCGTCTCCGACCGTGATGAACCCGACGGTTCCGACGGAAGACATCGGTAAAAAAGCCGAGCCTCAAAAAGGCGTGCTCGATCAGGTGTTCGATCCGGGAGAACCGGTCCAGGAGATCGTGATCCTCAATACCGAGAAGGGCTTCGTTCCCAACACGGTTCGTGTACGTAAAAACTCTCGTTACAAAATCAGCGTCGTAAATGTGAACGAGAAAGAGAAAAACATTTCGTTCATCCTGGACGGATTCGCGGAACATCACGCGACTTATTTCGGCAAAGTAAAAACGTTCGCGTTGCAGCCGAATAAAGAAGGCGTCTTCTCTTTTCAGAGTCCAGAAACTGCGGCGGAAGGCAAACTTGTGGTATACAATCCACCTATCACCGTACGCGATACGACAGTTCGCGCACCTTCATCTGAGAGATAAGCATCATGGCGGCCGGAAATCGAATTTCACAAGCGCACCAAGAAGCCGTCGCGGGTTACCTCGCGCCGGTTCAGTCGCTTTGGGAAGATCCGACGGTCACCGAGATCATGATCAACGGACCCGACGAGATTTTCTTTGAACGAAAAGGAAAAATCGAGCGCGCCGAAGGCGTCGCTTTCGGTTCGGAAGATGACTTGCGTGCGGCGGTGAACGCGATCGCGGGCTCTATCGGCCGTCGCATCAACAATGAAGAACCTCGTCTCGATGCGCGTCTCGCCGACGGTTCGCGTATTCACGCCGTCATTCCGCCTTGTTCACTCAAAGGAACAACGGTCGCGATTCGTAAATTCACTCAAGCCAAAATCTCGATGAAGGATTACATCAAACTCGGCGCGATTACGCCCGACGCTGCGAACTTTCTCGAGATCTGCATGTTCCTTGGAAAAAACATTTTGGTAAGCGGCGGAACGGGTTCCGGCAAGACCACTCTTTTGAGTCTCTTGTGTACGCGCATTCCAAAAGGTTACCGCATCATCGTGATCGAAGACGCGGCCGAATTGATCATTGAATATGAACACGTCGTTCGTTTCGAAACGCGCATGGCAGACGAGCAGGGCCGTTTCGAAGTGAGCATGCGCGATCTCTTGAAATCCGCACTCCGTCTCCGTCCAGACCGCATCATCGTTGGTGAGGTTCGCGGCTCCGAAGGCATGGAGTTGATTCAAGCGATGAACACGGGTCACAAAGGCTCGATGGGCACGATCCACGCCAACTCACCGAACGATGCTCTCGTTCGTCTTGAAGCTTTGGCCATGGGTTCAGACGCAAAAATCTCGGAGAAAGCTCTCCAGTATTCAATCGCCGGTGCGATTGATCTCGTGATCCAAATTTCGCGTCTCTCAGACGGCTCGCGCCGGGTGATGTCGATCGCCGAAGTGCGCGGTCTCGATAAAGATTATAATTACGTGGTCGCTCCGATTTTCAACATGGGCAATCTCGTGCGCGGAACCGATGGCAAGCTCGTCGGTCAGCTCGAGGCGGTCGGCGAGTTGCCGTCGTTCATGAACGAAATCGAAGATAATAAAATTCCGTTCCCACGGGCGAAGTTCTTCGCAAAGAAGGCGTGATGGATAACCAACAGTTTGTCGCGTTTCTCGCAGACGTAAAAAACAGAGCTCAAGGTTTCGTAAACGAAGACTACATCAGCGAAGATGTGCGTAAATGTTTGCGCGACTTTTTGAAAGTCGTCGACGCGTTCGCGGCCCTGCAAACCGATTCCGTGTCGGTAGGCGCAGACGCACGTCTTTTCAAAAAGCGTTTGGATCAATCGAAGCTGGAATTGAAAGCGGCGGAGAAGCGGATTGAACTCTTGAAGTCGGCCGGCCTTGCGCTGGTGATTCCGACAAAGCAGCTGACGAACGAAATCGCGTCTGTGAGCGATGCGGCCGTTCAGCAAAAAATGAAAGCCTCGATTCAAAAGATCGCCGAGGCCCTCATCGAGATTTCAAAAATCTGACTCAATCTACGAAGTAGAGGTAGCAGGCCCATTGGCGTGAGCCGGCTGCGCCTTCGGCGTTGCAGAAGTAGCGTGAGCCGTGGCCGCCGTCGAACGGTGTCTTCAACTCGACCGAGTCGACTTGATTGACGTCGGTCTTCGCGAGCAAATCGCGGATTTCCGCCGAAGACTGCTGAAGGTAAACCAGGTTGCGCAACAAAATCTGCGTTCCGTTCACGTCGACCGTTGTTCCCAACACGCAACCGTAGAGGTGGCCTTCGTATTGAATCGGCGATTCTTCCGCGCACGAAAGCGCGAAGTTTGAATCGATCGCGAAATCGACTTCTTGCTGCATCGATTTGCCGGTGCGAGCGGCGGCTGTCGCCATCGACTGCTCAATTTTCTCAAGCGACGAAACAGGAAATGGGAACGTTTTAGCGAATTGCGCTTCGCTGCGCGCGTTCGCGTGGGCCGCGAGGCCGAAAACCGCAGTCAAAACAACGATCAAAAGTTTCATGGGACAGTCCCTCCGATCCTTGAGGGATAGGCCTTGAGGACGTTCCTGGCAAGGATGAGCGCGGCGAATGCCTCTTTATTGAGCAGAGCGGAGGTGGGGCTTGTGTCCTAAGGGGTGAATGGCTAGAAAACGCTGTGCTATTTAGCTGCAAGATCACCCATTCCGTCCTGCTGTCTTTAGACCGTCGAGGGGAAGACCTCACGCCGGTCTATGAGTCCTGCGATTGGCCGTCGGAATTCTTGCACGATCCATCGAGCTGGCTCGAAGCCGACAAGATGGAATTACTTCTCGCAAATCTCGAAAAACAGTTCGGTTTACGCCCGACGCTCGAACAGGGTTTGATCGTTGACGTCGGTCACCAATGCAAAGACTTGCGCGCGTGGGGCGTGCTCGACAGCGTCCTTCGCATGGTGCAAGCACCGAAAGATTTCTTCGCGCAACCTGAGCGCTTTCTTTCGTACTTCATCAGCCCGGCGCCACCGATCGGCGAGATCCGTCGCGAGACAGATTCTGTTAGCTTCGTTCTTCCGATCAGCGAAGAAGAGTTTCCCGTCACCACGCAATATCTTTGCGCGGTTCTCGAAGCGCTTCCTTCATACATCTCAAAACCGATGGCGACTGTGACGTGGAAGGATTCTCGCGTCACGATCCGCTGGACGGATTCGCAAGAGAGTTTGTTCACGGAGAAAGAAAAAGCCGAGCTTTCGCTTCATCCCGAACTCGTGAATTCAATTCTCTCGAACCTCGAGTCATCACAAAAAGAGCTCGAAGAGACGAAGCAACGTCTCATCGAACGTGAGGCGGAGTTGGCCGACATGCGACAAGCGGTTCCGCTACGCGCAGGTGGCACGACGCCGGGCGCGCTCGGCCGCGATCAAGTGGCTTTTGCGCTCCATGAACTTTACCGTTTGGGCGATTACTTCGCCCGCGGCCAGCAGCTCGTGACTCTTTTGATCGCGCAAGGGCGGGAGACTCCGCAGGTTCGTGAGGCGATGAGACGTGTCGATTGGCCTCTGGTTTGTGAAAGTGCTCCGGCCGTCATTCGGGCCGCGATCTCTCAACTTCAATCGGCTCAAGTGCATTTAGCGCAGCTTCGTGAAGACAGCGCTCCGCCTACAGTCGGCCTTCAGCCGACTCTTTTTGAAGCCGCGCATGGTGCCTTGACGACATCGTTGTAAATTTCCAAGCTAGGTCCTTCACCTCTTCCGAAGGATGCAAATGCCGACTCTCAACGGAACCGAAATCAGTTCATGTCACGCCCGCGAAATTCTCGATAGCCGCGGGAATCCAACGATCGAAGTCGACGTCATTCTCGCAAACGGCGCGATGGGCCGCGCAGCGGTTCCATCGGGCGCATCGACCGGTGCGCATGAAGCCGTTGAACTTCGTGACGGAGGCAAACGTTACCTCGGCAAGGGCGTCGAACATGCGGTTCGGAACGTGAACGACTCGATCGCACCCGAAATCGTCGGCATGAACGCGGGCGACCAAGTTGCGCTCGATTACACTCTTCTCGATCTCGACGGCACTCCGAACAAAGGTAAACTCGGCGCGAACGCGATTCTCGGCGTCTCACTTGCGGCGGCGAAAGCTTCGGCTTTGTCGGCAGGACTTCAACTTTACCGTTACGTCGGTGGTTCGAACGCGAATCGTTTGCCGGTTCCGCTCATGAACGTCTTGAATGGCGGCGCGCATGCCGACAACGGTCTCGACATTCAAGAGTTCATGCTCGTTCCGGTCGTTGAGAACTCGTTCAAAGAATCTCTTCGCGCGGGCTCGGAAATTTTCCACACGCTGAAAAAGATCCTAAATAAAAAAGGTTTGTCGACAGGCGTAGGTGACGAAGGTGGCTTCGCGCCGAAGTTGAAATCAAACCGCGAAGCGCTTGAACTCATCATGGAAGCCATCGATGGCGCCGGCTACAAGGCGGGCAAAGACATCTTCCTCGCGCTCGACGTCGCCGCGACTGAGCTCTACGAAGGTGGAAAATACCGCTGGGAAGGTTCGCAAGTCTCGTCGTCTGATCTCGGCAAGACGTACGCTTCGTGGATGCAAGCGTTTCCGCTCGTTTCGATCGAAGATGGCTTCTCGGAAGATGATTGGGATGGATGGAAAGCCTTCACCGCAGCCCAAGGTTCGCAAGTTCAAATCGTCGGTGATGATTTGTTCGTGACGAATCCAGAGCGCGTCGCTCGCGGAATTAAAGAAAAAGCCGCAAACGCCCTTCTCGTGAAAGTTAACCAAATCGGTACGCTCACCGAAACTTGCGAAGCCGTTTCGCTCGCTCAACGTGCGTCGATGCGTACAATCATGTCTCACCGCTCGGGTGAAACCGAAGACAACATGATCGCCGATCTCGCGGTCGCACTCGGTTGCCAACAAATCAAAACCGGCTCGCTCTGCCGCTCCGAGCGCATTGCGAAGTACAACCAGCTTCTCCGCATCGAAGAAGATCTCGGAAAAGCCGCGAAGTACTGGGGTGCCGCCGGCATTGGTCGCTAAGTTTTCAAGCGCGACTCGACCTCGGCCTCGTAGTCATTTCGCATCACGCACGTAACAATGTTGGGATGCGTGATCGATTAGTCCGTTCGTTTTCGTGGGCCCGCGAGCTGGCCCACCATCCTGTGAAAATTTTGTGGCTCGCTTTGGCGGGTGCTGCGGTGGGCGTCGTTCTGGACGGAACGGCGATTCGCCTCTGGAGCCTCCACCGCGAGCACGATCAGATCCAGTCTCGTTTAGCGGCGGCTCATATTCGGGCACGCGAGATGGATTTTAAGATCCACGAGGCGCAACAGCCTGAATTTATTGAGCGGGCAGCGCGGGATCAATTTGACCTAGTCAAAGAGGGCGATCTCGTCTTCATATTCTCTGATGAGAACGCCGAAAGTACTGAAAATACTGAGAAATCTTTCAATTAACCACCGACCCCTGTGACTTCGGGGCGACAGTGTGGTTCTTAAACACATTAGCATTTTAAACCGTGTCGCCCTAAGAATAGAGAGATACGGTCCACGCATCCGTGGGTTTGCCCGGCTTGCGTGAAATGAAGGAGTATTTCGTCATGATGTCGACTGAGTTCTCGAAGGATGAGTTGCGTCGCTTGCGTTACCGTCTTGGCTGGAGCCAAGCGGAAATGGCTCGCAATCTCAACGTTGAGCTCTCTGTGCTCTCGGGATTTGAGAGCGGTGCGGCCGTTATTCCAGCGGCACTCAAAGGTTCTTTGATTCGTATTTCGCAACAGGCGGATTCAAACGCCGACTGCACTCAGCGCCGCGCGATCGCCGAGACTCTGATGGATCAGCTCGGGCTTTCCCAAATTCACAACTTCGAGTGCGACCCGGAGTCGCTTCCTTCGAAGGGCCGCGCGTAATTCTCACGAGCTTCTTTGACCTCGCGAAACGCAGCCCGTAGGCTGCTCATCGCATGAAAAAGCTTTATCTTGTCGATGTTAGTGGAATGATTTTTCGGGCCTTTTACGCGATTCGTCCTTTGACGAATCCGTCGGGTCTTCCGGTCAACGCGCTTTACGGTTTCATTTCGATGACCGTGAAGCTCATGCGCGAAATCCGCCCGGATTACATGGCGTTTTGCTTCGACCAATCCGAAGACACGTTCAGAAAAGAAATCGATCCTCGCTACAAAGCTCACCGAAAAGAAATGCCTGAGGATTTGGTTCCGCAAATTCCTTATTTCCGTCGCGTGAGCGAAGCGATGGGCATTCCTTGTATCGATGCCGCCCGCTACGAAGCCGATGACATCATCGGTTCACTCACATGCATTGGGCGCGATCATGGTCTCGAAGTCGTGATCGTCTCGAGCGATAAAGACTTCGCGCAACTCGTGAAACCGTTCGTTTCGATGTATGACACGATGAAAGACGTTCGTTATGACGTCGATGGCGTTATAGCGAAGTGGGGAATCGAGCCGCGCAAGATGATCGATTACCTCGCGATCGTCGGCGACACCTCGGATAACGTCGCGGGCGTGAAAGGGATCGGCGAAAAAGGCGCGCAGAAATTGCTGTCGCAGTACGATTCGCTCGAAGACATCTACGCGCACATCAATGAGATCACCGGTGCGACTCAGAAAAAACTCATTGCGGCGAAAGACGAAGCGTTCTTGTCGAAGAAACTCGTCACGATCGTTTGCGATATGAAACTCGGGATGCAACCCGAAGATCTCCGCTTAAAGCCGATTCGTCGCGAAGAGCTCTCGGCTCTTTTGGCGGAGCTGGATTTCAAAACATTCGCGAAGACGTTGCTTGGTGAAACTCCGGCGGCGAATCCCGGCGCTTCAGCCGCGGCATCGGCCGCGGCGATGGCCGCACCGGTCGCAACGGTCGACGGGATTCCCGTCAGCAGCGATCAAAGCTCAGTGCAAGCGGGAATCGCGGCGGACATTCCGCGCTCAACTCCGCTCGGCAGCGCGCCGAAGTCGACCCCACTTTCAACGCCGCTTGCGACTCCACTCAGCGCGAATGCGTCGCGCTTTGTTCGGTCGGCTGGTACACCTTCGGCGAGCGGTTCGGTGATCGGTGCTGCGCCTGCAGATGTTGCGCGTGGCGAACTTCGGGCCGACGGG
>Ga0068856_100003406_pt1 | contig 16088 bp, 20 predicted proteins | sample KBSCornC62_FD_66595 | JGI IMG/M metagenome (GOLD analysis project Ga0068856, IMG submission 66595) | Corn rhizosphere microbial communities from Kellogg Biological Station, Michigan, USA - KBS Corn C6-2 | ecosystem: Host-associated > Plants > Roots > Rhizosphere > Soil ...
GCCTGGATATCTGTGTTGAGCAGGCGGTATAATTCCGGCAGACCGTTAAAAAAAGCTTTAGCAATCGACTCATTGTCTTCTTCATGCTTGCCTCTTGTAGCGTCCAGTAATTCACAAAGCTCACTCTCGAGCTTCATAAATTCCGACTCGAGCTGGTGAACAAAGGTATACAGCTTTTTGGATTGCTCGGGATAGAGCAAACGTATCACCTGCAGCGCCCAGGTAGCTATTTCCTTATTGGAAGGAACAGCTCCGGTGATCTGCTGCTTGTTCAAAATGTGCTGATAAAACTCTTTGTCCATATCAATTGCACTCAATTGGTTGCTATCGGGGTAACGGCTCACAAGATATTAAAAAAGGCTAATTAACCGCGTCTCTTTAAAGTCAAAAACACAGGCTGCGGCGCGGTTTTATTTTGCTGCAGTTTGATAAAGAACGATCTGATCATTTCAGCAATAGCTGTTAGGGCCGGTTTCAACTCTGATAAACGCATTATTTACAGTATTTTATTTTCACCCCTAAGAACGATAAAGCGCCTTATAAAGTTACGTGATAGCAGGCGTTTATGGCATTATTCGTTAATCTTTTCAGTTTACTGATTATTCCAAAACCCTGCTGACATAAGGCTGTCACTGCCGCTTTGTTCCTTTGAATAATCAAAACGGAAACACTTAAAAAAACAACAACAATCATGGAAATCCTTAATTCATTTGCCAAAGAGCTCGAAAAAGAAACGGTAACTACCCGCAAAATGCTGTCGATCATCCCTGATGACAAATACGATTGGCAACCGCACCCCAAAAGCATGACTATCCGCCAATTGGCTACCCATATTGCCGATATCGGCACCTGGTTTGAACTTGTCCTGGAGCATGATGAGCTCGACCTGGGCAGTGACAGTCACCAGGAACCCGAAATTAACAATACCACGCAATTGCTTGCCTATTTTGAGGAGTCGTTTGCAAAAGGGAAAAAAGCCCTTGAATATGCAAGACTTGAGCAATTGGATGAATTTTGGACGATGCGTAATGGCGACCAGGTATTTTTTACAGATTTTAAAGGCGATGTTATTCGTGCCTCCTTCTGCCAGATAACCCATCACCGGGCTCAATTGGGCGTTTACCTGCGCCTGCTCGATATCCCTATTCCTGGCAGCTATGGCCCGAGCGCCGATGAATTGGAAAGGTACGCTGCTGCAGAAGCCTAAAATAATTGTCAAATAGACAGGAAAAATACCGTGTTTTTCACGGTATTTTTTTGTTTTTTGATATAGTAAATTTGTTCTATACCTAATCACACGCATCTATGGAACAATGGGACTACTATATATCCGGTATTTGGAAACTCAAAGCCGGCGACATTGATGAAATTACTGACGTGTTCCTGCACTCGACCGACGGCGGATTTGGGAAAGGTGTGAAAACCAGTAAGGACAACGTAGTAAGACTTTTGAAAGACGGCGCAAACATTACTACCATCACCTGGAACTATCACTTGATACAATGGCGCTACGGGGCCAGGGTGCTTTTTGAAGAGGTGGACGGCGAAACCTGGTTGCATAGTGATCCAAACGCAGCAACTTTTGATGACCTTGAAAGTTCGATACAGATGCAATACATCATGGCCGAAATGCCGGTGTCGACCGAAAGTGAATAAACTTTTTTATTAAAATAGTACATGAGGGAAGCCCTTCCGCCCGGCGATTCGTTGCCGGACGGGCGGGTGTTTTTAATAGCTCATCATCCTCATTTCCAGCCTTCAGGGTACCTATGAAAACAAGTTTAGGTGTCTGTTGGTTATTAGCTATAACCAACTATCTATCTAACTATGAGAACTATATACCATGCCGCAAGGGCAGGGAACCGTGTTGTCTTGGATCGAAATTTCATTAGCAACCTCGTCAGGTATGCTTTCTTAACTCTTTTTGTATTTTCTTCCTGCAGCGTTTTTGCTCAAACCGTAGAAACAACTGATAGTACCAGGGTGCGGCAATCCGAAGTCGATAGTGTTTTTCCTGCTAAGGACCGGCTGCCTCAAACAGCGGTTATTGCACCAGCTAATCATAAACAGGTTACCGGTCCGGTATCAAAACAGATGCGTGCTGATCAGCCCGCAGATTCGCTACCCCGGAATAAATATGGGGACCTGCTAAACGATGATATAAAATTTAATCCCCGCTATCCACTCTGGAAACCGGCCGTAGAAGTTTTGGGAATTAATGGATTTATCTGGAGTGTCGATCGTTTCGTACTAAACGCCGATTTCTCCCACATTGGACCATCAACCTGGAATTACAACATCAATAAGGGGTGGGAGTGGGATGCCGACCGTTTCGGGATAAATTTTATTGGGCACCCTTATTCCGGAACGCTTTATTTTAATGCGGCGCGCTCTCAGGGCTATACCTACCTGGAGTCTATTCCCTTTGCCATAGAGGGTAGTGTGATGTGGGAGTATTTTGGCGAGAATACCCGGCCATCGCTTAACGACGTGATCAATACCCCGGTAAACGGCGAATTTTTGGGCGAGATGTTTTATCGCTTAAGCTCTAACGTATTGGATGACCGAACCTACGGATCAAACCGGTTTTTCAGGGAACTGGTGGCCGGTATCATTGACCCCACCCGCGAATTTAACAGGCTTTTACAGGGAAAGGCCTTCAGGCATACTAAGACCGATGTTTATCAAAAAGAGCCTTTGAATGTGACGTTATCTATTGGCGAGCATAAGATCAATGAGGATAATAAGACTTTCTTCGGCAAAGGGCCGACCAACCTGATGATCAACGCTCAATTCGATTACGGTGACCCTTTTGAGGATATCCATCGCAAGCCGTTTGATCTTTTCCGGTTCAAAACCGAATTCAGCTTTGGAGTAGGCCGAAAAATACTGGATAATGTTTTGGGCTATGGATCGTTACTCACCGGAAATACCCAATGGGGTAAGCTGTCGGTATTGTATGGTGCCTTCCAATATTACGACTACTGGGATAATAAAACATTCGAACTCGGAGCGATTGGTTTCGGCGGCGGCGTGATCACCAAATATGCCATAAGCAAAACCTTCAATCTTTTTACCAACATGCACTTTTCGGGAATACCGCTTGCGGGTAACAGCACCAGATACGGACCTGATACCTTGCAAGTGCGCGACTATACCTACAACGATGGTATGGAAGCCAAATTTGAGACTACGCTTAACATCGGTAAGTACGTAGATGCTGGGTTTTCTTTCTATTATTATATCCTGCACACATTTGTTGGTCCGCCGGGCAATAATTATGTGGGAATTTTAAGGCCGAGAATCAGCGTGAAGCTGTATCAGGGTTTAAGTCTCGGTTTCGAGCACTTTCAATATTATGATGATCGTTTCCTGAAAAAATACCCTGCGATATATTCAAACCGAACGGAGCAAAAGATATTTCTTACCTGGTTCTTTGAAGATTCGCGGCTGAGAGGGAAAGCACCGAAGGGGAATGAATAACAACCCCGTAGGGGTTAAATGTCGGTAGAAAATAAGTTACAGGAATAATTCGCGCCGTCAGGTGCGAAACATAGCCGATCTGGCAGGCAATCAGGTCAAAATGTTGCGCACCTACGGCACCCATATTTCTTTCTTGAATTTTTCTACCGACATTTTGCGCCGTTGGCGCAAGGAAATGGCTCAACTTAGTGACATTGCCCTTAGGAACTACCTGTTTATAGAAAAAAAAAAGTAGTAATTCGAGCCCCATCGGGGCTTCCTGTTATAACGAATGTTGATTTAATAGTCAACCATTTGCTCATCAGCATAGCACCATAGCCAGCGTTCACCTTCCTCGGCTGAAATTACAACCGGGTGCCCGGTCTCATAAGCGTGTTTGGAAGCATGTTGTGCGGGCGAACTGTCGCAGCATAGCGTAACACCGCATTCCTGGCAGGTGCGCAGATGAACCCAGCGACCGCCGTGTTTGACGCACTCTTCGCATACGTGTTCTTTGGGTTGTTTTAGTTCTTCAATAGCGCGGATGTGTTTGCAAATTTGGCTCATGATATATTTATAATTTATAAAGATATGTCATTTTCGACGAACAAGGCGGGAGCGTGGCGCAGGGCGTGAGGAGAAATCTTTTCGAACATGTATTGACGACATGCAATTTCGAAAGATTTCTCCTCGCCCCTTTTCTGGAGCCCGCGCTCTGCTCATCCAAATGACATTAATATTGGGATTACACCTCCGCCAAATACTTATGCACAAAGCTGATAGCCATTGAGCCTTCACCCACAGCAGAAGCGACACGGTTCATTGCTCCGGAACGCACATCACCCGCGGCAAAAATACCGGCGCAACTGGTTTCCAGTAAAAACGGATCGCGCTTTAGCTTCCATATTTTCTTGAAATCGTCGTATCCCTGCAGGTCGCGGCCGGTTTCGATGAACTCTTTATCGTCTTTAATGATGTCGAGATGGATCCAGTCGGTGTACGGCTTGGCGCCGATAAAAATATAAAGGGCGCTGGCAGGGTGCGAACTTTGTTCTCCGGTTTTGCAGTTTGCCAATACCAGTTCTTCAAGATAGTTGCCGCCTTTGGCCTCAATAACCTCCGTAAATGGGATCACGTGGATATTTGCTGTCTGGTCAATCTGTGCAATGAGATAGGCCGACATCGTCGCGGTCAAATCCTCCCGGCGAATCACAATATTCACTTTATTGGCAAACTTCGATAAGTACATCGCGGCTTGTCCGGCCGAGTTGCCTCCACCGATGATGAATACATCCTTCCCCTTGCACGCGCTGGCTTCGGTTGTGGCAGCACCGTAATAAATGCCCGCGCCGGTAAAGTTTTCGACACCCTTTACTTCCAGCTTGCGATAATCGACCCCTGTGGTGATTACTACTGCACGGCTCATGATAACAGGACCGTCATCAAGGATGATCTTTTTGTAGCCATCCTTTTGCTTGATCTCTTTTACCGAATGCGGCGACAGGAATTCGGCTCCCAAACGCGTAGCCTGGCTAATAGCACGGCGTGTCAAATCGGCTCCGCTTAATCCGGCCGGGAAGCCAAGATAATTCTCGATACGTGAACTGGTCCCAGCTTGTCCGCCCGGTGCCCGGCGCTCTATCAACAAAGTCTTTAACCCTTCGGATGAGCCGTAAACGGCAGCAGCCAGACCCGCCGGGCCGGCACCAATGATGGTTACGTCGTAAATTTCATTCGTTATTTGCGGACTTAACCCGGCTTTATCGGCAATTTGGCGAATAGTGGGTCTGCAGGCGCAATTGCCATCTTCGTAAATGATTACCGGCAAATCGCTGACGGTCATATGGTTTACTTCGAGCAGGGTTTGGGCATCCGGGTTATTTTCAATGTCAAACCATTTATAAGGGATAAGATTTCCAGCCAGGTAGTCCTTAATTTCGTGCGATTTTGGATTGAATTGATAACCTATTACTTTAATGCCCTTAAAATTAGGTGTATAATGGCTTTGCCAGTCGTCGAGCAGATCGCTGATCACCGGGTAAAGCTTTTCTTCAGGCGGATTCCAGGGTTTGGTAAGGTAATAATCCAGTTGCACAACATTGATAGCCTTGATGGCGGCTTCGGTATCCGAATACGCGGTAAGCAATACCCGCTTGGCATCCGGGTAAAATTTGATGGCCTTTTGCAGAAAATCAACCCCTTCCATTTCGGGCATGCGCTGGTCCACCACGAACATGGCGACGGTATCACCGCTGTTTTTCATATCGGTGAGCGCTTCCAGTGCCTCATTGGCCGAGGTGGTGCTGATAATTTTGTAATCGGAATTGTATTGTGTTTTCAGGTCGCGGCTTATGGCGCGCGATACCTGCGGATCGTCGTCTATTGAAAATATGATGGGCTTGTTCATTCTGGTAGTTGATTTAGTTGGATTGAGTTGATTAAGTTGATTGGGTTAGATTGAGTTGATTAAGTTAAATCGCTGCAACTTAATCAACCACTTAACTTATTCAACCCACTCAACCATTAATAGGGATACACACTACAAACTCGGTGCGTCCCGGTTCCGAATTTACTTTGACCGAGCCACGGTGCTGGTCCACCACAATGCGGTGCACCATCTCCAGGCCCATGCCTGTTCCTTTTCCTATCTCTTTTGTTGTAAAGAACGGTTCGAAGATGCGCGAAGCTATTTCTTCGGGTATTCCCGGGCCGTTATCTATGATGCTCACTTTGGCAAATTCCCTGTCGCGCTGTGTTTTGATGGTCAGCGTGGCATCGGGTACTCCTTCTAATGCGTCAATGGCATTGTCGATGAGGTTGGTCCAAACCTGGTTCAGCTCGCCGATCAATATTTTAACCGGAGGCAACGTCAGATCAAGCTCCTTAACCACCTTAATGCCTTGTTTCTTCACGCGGTAGCCTAGCATAGCAAACGTATTTTTGATGCCCGTATGTATATCCACATACTGCTTATCCTGTCCGCGGTCCATGTGGGTAAAAGTCTTAACCGAAACTACTAATTCAGCAATTCGTTTGGAAGCTTCGCGGATATCCTGCACCATTTTTTCGGTCACCAGGGCGGTATTGACCCAATTTAAAACCGGCGACAGGTATTCATCCGGAACATGGCTTTGGAAGGCTTTAACATCCTCGGGTGTAAACCCAAATTCTACAAAGTTTTCTGCCAGGTCCATCGAGTTATCAACTCCCAGTTCATCAAGCAGGTCTGTCAGGTCATCTTCCCGGTCAGTACGCTCGCGAAGGCTAAGCTGTGGTTCTTCATAGCTTGACATGATGCGGAAGACCTCTTTGGTCACGGCATCCACCTGTTCCGGATCCATCCGTATGGCGATCACCGATTTGAAAGTATCCGGCTCCATTTGCAGGTGTTTTAGCAGCGATTCGGAATCGCGAACGATAGCAGATGCAGGGTTGTTCAGCTCGTGGGCAAGGCCTGCAGATAGCTTGCCCAGCGCCATCATTTTTTCGTTCTGCTGCTGTATCGAGGTAAACTCTCTTACGCGGTCGGTCATTACATGCACCAGCGCCTGCGTCAACTCAAACTGCGATTGGATTAGTTGCCGCATTTTTGACTTGGGAAAAGTCATCAGTTGCAGATTGCCAATGGCGACACCAAAACCCGAGGCGATCTTGCCGCGCGAATAGGGCAGATAGCCGGTGATATCACCAGCTTCGGAGTCCCCGATCTCCCGTTTTACGCCACTCAAATAAAAATACATGCGGATACGCCCGCTGATAATGAAATTGGTGAAATCAATGGGCATACCAGGTTCAAACACTTTTTCGCCGTCGGGCACTTCCCGGCAGTCGCTGTTATCAATGAGCCATTGCAACTGGTCCTCGGGCACATCTTTCAGCGCCTCAAAAGTTTTAAGTAGTGCGGGTGTACATTCAAGCATGGCATAAAATTAGGGAAGATTTAAGTCACAAGCACCATAAAAAATTCTCAAAAAGAACAGGATTTTTTTAGATAATAATAATTAATCAGCTCTTGTTATATGCAAAAAATGCCAATCGTGATCGATCTATATAGCCATCAGTAAAAATTGCAGGGATGTTCCAATATCCTGTCAGGATATATTGTTATCTACTTAACCTGCTTCATGACAATGATTTACCCTTTTTTTATCGCCTTTTCGCGCCGGTAGCTTTACCTCATAAATATCACTATTAACCTACTAAAAACTTAAATCATGAAAAGGGCACTTTATTTATTTATGAGGAAACTCCATTTGTTACTTTTAACATTTGGAATTGTACCGCAGCTGTTTGCGCAGGTCTATAAAACACAAAATGTAGTAATTGTTACGCTGGATGGTTTCCGCTGGCAGGAGCTGTACCGGGGCGCCGATGCCGACTTGATCAACTCCAAATATACTGATAACAAGGCCGGGATACAGAAAAAATTCTGGGCCGAAACCGCAGTTGAACGACGTAAGCTTTTGATGCCATTTTTATGGTCGACCATGGTAACCAAAGGTCAATTGTACGGGGATCGGGACATGGGTAATCATGATGAAGTGGCTAATATATATCATTTTTCATATCCCGGCTACAATGAAATATTTACGGGTTTCCCGGATATCTGGATGAATAGTAATAATCCGGTGCTCAATCGCAATACCAATGTGCTCGAGTATCTTAATAAACAAAAAGGCTTTGAAAACAAGGTCGCTGTTTTTGCTTCGTGGGAAATTTTTCCGGCCATTTTTAATGTTAAGCGTTCAGGTTTAATGGTAAACGCCGGTTATACCGATTTTGAAGACAGCACCGCCGGCGAACGTTTAAAATATCTGAATGAATTACAGCATAAAGGACCGCATTACCTGGGTGAAACGCGTATCGACTTTATGACCTATGAGTTTGGCAAGGAATATTTAAAACAATATAAGCCGCGGATATTATACTTTGCATTTGATGAAACAGATGACCTGGCCCACGCAGGAAATTACAAAATGTACTTAACGCAAGCACACCAGGAAGATGCTTTTTTGCAGGAACTATGGCAATACCTGCAAACTGACCCCGTATACAAAGACAAAACAACCCTGATAGTAACCTGCGACCATGGCCGTGGCGACATGTCATGCGCCGGCTGGCGGAGCCATGGCTTCTGGATCAAGGATTCCGGGCAAACCTGGATGGCTGTTATCGGCCCCGATACGCCTGCCGGCGGCATAATTACAACACAAACTACTACCTATCATAAACAGTTGGCCCAAACCATAGCAAAATTATTAGGGTTCGATTTTAAGGCTAACGCCGGCCATAGCGTAGGAGATCCTATTGAAAGCATGATGGTGAACGAAAAAAATTATGCTCAGCAATAATTTGTTTTATCAGGGCAAAATATTATTTCGTGTTTCAAAAAAGCGAAGTGGTCTGTTTGGGCAATAAAACTGTCAATTGATATTCCTTATTTGTTCCTGAATTTTTTGACGGAGCGCGTTGAAAAACATGCTCCTTTCTTTTTCGCCTACCACGCTGATATGTGTTGATTTCTGGATAACCGTCTGGATGTGTTTAAATGTAAAGTCACAAAATCCTTCATCCTGGGTCGACATAAAATTCAACCCGTTATGATTAATAAAGGTAATCCTCCTGTTATCACTCTGCACAAAAACAGTATTATTCCCTATCAAAGTGGTATTAATGTAAGCGTCATATGAAACGTTGGTGCGCCGGTCGGGTTTGCCATATAATAATTTCTTTCCCGTTTCTGCCTGCAGCTCAAGATGATTAACCAATTCCTCCAATTGGTTATATACTTTAAACAATACGTCATTGCTAATAAAAACATTTGATTGCCGGTAAAATTCGATCTGGCTAATGGTAGCATTGATGCTCTCGTCATTCCATATATCTATAGATGGTATTTTAGTATATAACTCATAGATTTTACCAGCTGTTTCGATAGCTTCCGCGTCCGCCTCTTCGCCGTTAAACCGCTGCCGGGCCAGTTCGGGATAGCCCAATAATGTACGCTTCCAGAAAAAGAATTTGAATGCCATTAGTTCTGGAAAGGGCATAAAAATATAAGTAGGCAGGTCTTTACTGTAAAAATACATTTGCGGATTTTGCAGTATATTAAATAATCCCAGGCTATTTGCCACAAATTGCAGGTATTTATTGAGCCCGGAGGAAAGATGATCTACCTTGTCATAGGTAAAAATGACCGTATCGGTCTTTATCCGGAGCAGTTGGTCAAGCGAAACCTGGTACTTATCGCAAAGCACCTGTACTTCATCCAGCCCCAATGGTTTCTCACCCCTTATGCGCCTGTAAGCGCTGTCATTGCTAATATTCAGTAGCTCAGCTACCTCATCAACAAAGGAAAGATGCGAGGGCAGCTTCGACCGGATGTGATTGAAAAATAGCTGCTGAGTGTGGTTAACTTCCATTAAAGGATGTTTAGTTTAAATTTTTAGGTATTATTTAATGAACCGGCCTGTTATTAACCGCAAAAAATACTAATAGGGGAGTTAACGATTATTAAATATAGCAATAAATACTTCATATTTTCAATAGCAGGTTTAGTATGTGATTTTTCATTTAATTGGCTGTAAATCAATGATTTTGTCGTTTTAATGAGGCTTATCGCCAAGGTAGCTTTACATCAGCGATATCAAAAAGATATCAAAAGCAACCATAAGCACTTTAAAACTTATTATCATGAAAAAGCTCTCAGCAACATTATCACTACCCAGGGGAGGAGCGTCCGGCAATTATGCCCAAACCTCACTGGATATAAAGCCTTCAGTTGCCAAAAGGATGGCAGCAATTCTAATGCTGGTTTTCTTTTCAGTTCAGCTTATTTCGGCTCAAAAAGTTAATATATCCGCCTCCATTGGAGCAGGCTATCGCTCTTTTCCCGAAAAGGTCATGGTAGGGGTAGCTAATATCAATTATAGCAACAACATTTTGGCAGCCGGATTTGATTCGGGGAAAGGCTCAAAGTCAGACTTGCCCGGCGATGTTATGGCTCTGACCAGCATACCCTTTCTTATTACGGTCGGTGGTAATAAGAAAATGGCTTGCTTGCTCTTAACAAAAGAGAAGGTTGTACTTGGATCACCCGGCCACAATCGGTTTAGTTACCCCGCAATTGCCTTCCGAGTAAAATTCTAAAGGATCAATCACAAATCTTAAAAGCTCAGCACAATGAAAAATCTCATCAGGGAACTGGCTTTTTTTTGCCTGTTATTGGTATTCGTATCAATAAATGTCAGCGATACAAACGGCCAACCATCGAACCGGGATTCGGTTCCGCACTATGTCGCAGCCCGGGTTGCCTGCGGCTTTTCACATAATGATTATTGTCACAAACACCCACTGTATGACGCGCTTGAAAATGGTTTTGCCAATGTTGAGGCAGATATATTCCTGAAGAATGGCAAACTGATAGTCGCTCATATTTTCCCATATTTCAAAGGCCGCAGAACCCTGGAATCACTGTACCTAAAGCCTTTGTCTGAACGGATAGCAGAAAATAATGGCTGGGTTTTGGCCGGGTACAACAGCCCTGTTATTTTAATGATCGATATCAAAACAAATGCGGGCAATACTTATAAAGTGCTCAAACCATTGCTGGAAAAATACAGGTCTATGTTATCGGGCTGCGAAAATGGCAAAGTGGTTTACCGTGCGGTAACTATTGTTTTGTCAGGACACAAACCGTCCGAAATAATTAAAAATGAAGCGAATCGCCTGGCTTTTATTGATGAGGACCTGCTAAAAGTATCTGCTGATTCAACCGGCAATAATATGTTCACAATGGCAAGCTGCAAATATTCAAGTTTGCTGAAATGGGATGGTGAAGGTATCTTGCCGGCCATGGAACGGGGAAAGTTGCTCACTTTCGTGGCAATGGCGCATAAAATAGGCGCTAAAGTAAGATTATGGGCTTCGCCGGAGAAAAAAGCAGTTTGGGATGAGCTATTACGCTGCGGTGTCGACCTGATCAACACGGATCAACTTGTAAACTTTAAAAAATATTTGGATGTACAACGCTTCGCAAAAGTCGACTAATAAAAAGCGTTGATACATATCCCTTCTTTGGCCGTAACCAGCCTTACCTCAATATTGAAAACATAGCAGCATATCCATTCAAATCTCAGCTGCTGTGACAACCGGCGGAAGTTGGTTCAATAAAACACCGGGCGCTTCATTGTTTGGTTAGTCCAATAATAAATTGCTCAAACTCATCACTATCATAGTTTGCCCGGTTGAAATGAGTGAAAACCACGTCCCCTTTTTTGTCGATTACCAATGTAGTTGGGATGCCGTTTTCGTAAAGTTTATCGGGCACATGAATCGGGTCACCTCCATATACCGGCAAGTCATAACCCTTCTCCCTAATAAATTGGGTTGATTTTTCAAGGTTATTATCCACGTCGACCGTTACAAATAGGATATTCGGATTGTTTTTTACCTTTTGGTAAAGGCCATTGATCGAAGGCAGTTCGGCCAGGCATGGCGGGCACCAGGTGGCCCAAAAATTGACAAAAATTACTTTGCCTTTTTCCTGCTGCAGGTTAACCGTATTACCCTGCAGGCTCCGAGCCAGCATCGCCGGAGCAGGGTTAAGATTTTGGCGGTCCTTAAGTGGCGGGATATCGGGTTTGAAGAAGCCCAGAGCCATCAAACCCATGATCAACCAGCTTTTTAAACGAGGGCTAAAGATCAATAAACCCGCCAACAGTATCATAAACACTGTTATGATATTTGACCAATTGAACTTATAGCGCTGCATAACATCCTGATTAATGCCGCAATTTAATTGGATTTATTTTGTATTGCGCTAAGCACTCCGGGGTTTGGCCACATATTGAAATAAGTGATAGTTGATAAGGGTCATATTCAACACTGCTTAAGGTCACTTTAGTTTGTGCCTATTAGATGGAAATTGGTCTTTATATGGCAATTAACCGATTTTAAAACCTCTGATCATGAAAAAGTTCGTCCAAGAACTACTGATTTTGACCATTGTACTTTTTACCTCAGCTCAAATGACGTCAGCCCAAAAAAGTGATACGGCATCAACACAACGTTACAACCTTTACATGCAACGGCATAAGACCTTTAATACAGTTGGCTGGGTTTTGGTAGTTCCCGGAGCTATAATGGTTGCTGGCGGAATGGTAAGTCTTTCAAATAATGGTATTTTCTCAGACAGTGCCAATACATCCGCCGCGTTCGCATCCATCGGCACACTTATGATGCTGGGCAGCATACCCTGCTTTATCCTGTCGGGCAGCAACGCGCGAAAAGCGGCGCTGGAGCTAAAGACGAGTATGGTGCAGGGGCCCGGGGGCGTCAATTACGCATTGGTCGGTATAAAATTTAGTTTTAAATAAATTTAAACCTCTGATCGTGAAAAAGTTCCTTCAAATAGTTTCGATCCTGGCCATTGTATTTTTAACATCCATTCAAATGGCATCGGCTCAAAAAAATGATACATCAAAAATAACTTCATCAACTAAACGCTATAACCTTTATATGCAGCGGCATAAGACCTTTAATACCGTTGGCTGGGTATTATTAGCTCCGGGCGCAGGTATGGTGGTTGGCGGGTTAATTGGGGTTTCAAATACTGATTTTTTTTCGGATGCTAACAGTACAAGCTTTGCTATCTCTTCAGTTGGCGTTCTCATGATGCTTGGCAGCATACCCTGCTTTATCCTGTCGGGCAGCAATGCAAGTAAAGCCGCACTTGAGCTAAAGACAAGCATGGTGCCGGGACCCGGCGGCTACAACTTTGCATCGGTAGGTTTAAAGTTCAGTTTTAAATGAACCGGATATTTTAGCTGATAACCCTTGATAAAGGAACTGCTAGCGCTGCGCCTGCTGTCGTAGCTGTAAGATATATCCAGACGTGCTCCAGGTGGCCCGAAACTAATGCAGGAGCCAGCGACCTGGCGGGATTCATGGATGCGCCGCAAATAGGACCGGCAAACATGGCTTCGAGGCCCACCATCGAGCCAATTGCCAATCCTGCGAACAGGCCTTTCTCTTTGCTTCCACTGGACACTTGAAGGATCACCAGCATCAGAAAGAAGGTGAGAATGAACTCGAGTATAAATGATTGCATTTCGCTGCCGGCTGGCATAGTTGCCCCGAGTAATTCATTTGTGGGAAACAAAGCTCTTAGGGTAAGGCTTGCAGACACAGCGCCAAGTAGTTGCGCAATAATGAATGGCGCCAGCAGACTAAGCGGAAATTTTTTTGCAATGGTAAATGCCACGCTCACGGCCGGGTTAAAATGCGCGCCGGAAATGTCGCCAAACGTATAGATCATACTCATAACGATGAGACCGAAAGTAATCGCCACGCCCGCATGGGTTATGGCGCCATGGGTTTGCTGATCGATGATAATGGCGCCGGTGCCGGCAAACACCAGCGCATAAGTACCGAGAAATTCGGCCAGGTATTTTTTCATTTTAGCCGATATTTTGGGCCACCCAATTGCGGCTGTATTCTTTGATCATATCCCGAACGTTTCTAAAAGAGTCCATCACTTCCTCCGGCGTGCCCTGCGCCTTTGCCGGGTCAGGAAAATTGTAATGAAATCGCTTGAAATTACCCGGCAGGTAAGGGCAGTTTTCGTTGGCATTATCACAAACGGTGATCAGGTAATCGAATGGGATGTTGGTGTATTCATCTACGTTATTGGAGGTATGGCCGGAAATGTCGATCCCATCTTCCGCCATTACTTGTATGGCTTTTGGATTAACGCCATGAGTTTCGATTCCGGCGCTGTAAATTTTGGCGCGGTCGCCAGCGAAGTGTCTCAGGTAGCCTTCGGCTATCTGACTGCGGCAACTGTTGCCGGTACATAGTACTAATATATTCTTCATAAAACTTTTTTCATCACTACGGCCGATTGCGGGCACACAAAACTGAATTGGGACGATTGCTGAACTTCGGCAGGAACTTCGGCACGGATTGTCCTGGTATATCGTTTTGAATCGAAATACTTGTCTGCGGTTTCTGTCAGCAAATAGATCGCCTCAAGGCCCTTTGCTTTGGCATTCTCTTCGATCTGATTCAATAAGTTGCCTGCAATCCTTTGATCCCTATGCTCCAATTTTACCGCCAATGATCGCAGTAAGCCATGTTGGCCATATATCTCGATGCCGATTACGCCGATAACCCCGTCATTATCGACTGCAACAAGGAAATTCTCAAGTGATGCAGGCAGGTCGTTCACGGGCAGTTTGTTTTCTGCAAGCAGGGCCTCGATAGGGGAACGGTGATCCGTTGCTTCAATAATTTCCATTCATTTCAAAATTTAGCAGCAACCTCCACCCGGCGTACAGCACGCCGCACTTGCCAGGTTTTTTAATTCCACTTTTGTTTTTTCCGCCGGGGTACCACAACTGCCGCCGCGGTCCACAGCTTTGCATTGCACCTTGCCGGACGTTAAGTGGATTGTAAGTTCCTCGTCGCTGGCAACAATCTCACCAGGAAGTAACTGTCTGGTATCAAAATCAGCATTACCGAACTCTATTTTTACTATCGCCGAAGGGTTTAAAGCAAGTTTCTTTTCTACAATATCAATAATCGATAATGCTTTGCGCACTTTCATCGGCCGTTTCTGCGTGTTAACTGCTGGTTCCATCAGTTGCATGATCACCTCGGTCCACGCATTCATCACTCCTCCGCAATCGACCGAGGTTATAGGGGCCTGCTTTATTTCGGTTATATGGTACGAGGGCGAAACCGTTTTACCGCCATCATATTGAAATTGCAAATCCCGGTCGGGGTTTTGGAGGAAGATATCTCTAAACTCGCTCCATGTCATTTCACTCGAATTCATTGTAATATTACGATTAATAGTTTCAAAATTTTTTAACAGCACTTGCCAATATCCCGGTACGAACCCATGAAGTCGCCCAGTTCTTTTTGCAGCAATTTCCAGGCATTGGGCTCAATGCAATAACAAGTACTTACGCCCTCTATCGTGCCCTGTATCAATCCGGCATTTTTAAGTTCTTTCAAGTGCTGCGAGATGGTCGCCTGAGCCAGACCAAGATCATCAACCAGATCGCCGCAGATGCAGGCATTGACTTTGATCATTTGCTGCAGGATTGCTATCCGGGCTGGATGAGCCAATGCTTTTAACATAATCGCCAGGCGGTTTTGCTCTTCTGTAAATATTTCGGTTCTGGTTAATCCCATGTTCAATCGCAATATTACGATTAATGGCCGTTATTCCAAAAGTTTTTTAAGTAACTTTTTTATTAGCATGATATTTTTTCGAAATATTATTTTCGTAAAACGCAACCTGTAAATATGTTTCGCAGTATAAGCTTAAAGCTGAACTAACGTTTCTTCGAAAGCTTCGAAAATGTGCGTTTAATGGCAATTTGTGTGTGTTTTGCCTGAAAATTAGCACTTTATGGAAGTGAAAACAAACTGGTGTATATCAATGTTTTATAAGGTAGGCACTAAAGAAGAGTTCGCTGGGGAATATATTTTTACGAAACCTATATTTAAATAATAGTTAACTGGAGTACCAGTTTTGAAAGATAGACTAAGTGATACTATAGCGGGGGTGAGACAAGTGCTGAAGCGCATGTCGCTGTTGTTGCTGGTAATTGTTG
>Ga0068856_100003407_pt1 | contig 16083 bp, 9 predicted proteins | sample KBSCornC62_FD_66595 | JGI IMG/M metagenome (GOLD analysis project Ga0068856, IMG submission 66595) | Corn rhizosphere microbial communities from Kellogg Biological Station, Michigan, USA - KBS Corn C6-2 | ecosystem: Host-associated > Plants > Roots > Rhizosphere > Soil ...
CAGTTCTTGCAGGACGTCGATTCCAGCCGCATACTTTTCAGCGAGAATCAGATCGGAGCCTAGCGGAAGCAAAAGCTGAGTCGATCGGGGCAGCTTGGCGCGGGCCTGCTCCAGCACGTCGGCAGCTTCCCCGTATTGTTGCGTTTTCTCCAGCAGGAAAGCCAATGCCAGATACGAATTCTCCTGCGATGGATCTAGCTGAACGGCTTGCCGCAAATGCGAGATTGCTGATTCCGGCTGTCCGGAACTTTCGTAACTCAAGCCAGCGATACCCGCCGCAGAGGCTCGCAAGGTGGCCGGTAAATCGGTTTGATTCTCGATGGAGACAGCATTTCGAATGGCATCGTCATAGGCGCCCACGGTATTCTCCAAAACTGCAAGATCCATCACGGACTGCGCAGTTGCGCCGCCTGCTTTGTGCGAGCGGAGAGCTTCCGCGAGTGCCAAATCAAAGAGTTTGTTTTGCAGCAGGAATTGGGCCAGCGTGGCGTGTAGGTCGCTATTAGTAGCGAAACGAACAGCCGCCTCCGAGAGAGTAGCTTTGAGGCTGTCCACGTCACTCATCGATGCATTCACTCGAGCCAGCATCACCAAGGGAAGGGGATTGGCCGGCTGAAGCCGATCCGCCATTGCCAGCGATTTGCGTGCCGAGAGAAAGTCTCCGGACGCGGCTTGCGCGGATCCCAGACTATAGAAGATCCTCGCATCGTTGGGGGCAAGGCAAGCGGCCTCTTTGAGATGGCGGATTGCATCGGCAAATCGCCGCTGTGCCATTTCTACTTGGGCGCTCTTGCCGAGTTCCTCCAACCGGCGATTTGCGGCCTGCGGGCCGAGCGTGTTGGCAGCGCAATCGGCCGCATGCATTGAAGGACCAATCGTCAACGCAAGCAAGCTAGCGTACGCTGCAACTGAGCGGCGCACACCAATTGAGTTCATACACATCCTTCCGCGCTTTATCGCGTTGTAAAGGCTGCTGGTTGCCTTGCGAATCGGTAGCGCGGCTCATCAGGGAATAATCGCCCGTCGACGCAGCCCATTTGTAAGTCCACCGAACCCAGCGGTAGGGGCCAGGAGAGGACTCCAGCTTGGCTGGCTCCCATGTGCGGCCGTCGTCCAATGAGATCGCCACCTCACGTATTGTTCCAGTGCCGGTCCACGCGAACCCCCACATCTGATACGCTCCGGCCGGAAGCCGCATCTTATCCGGAGGCCACGCCACCGCCGACTTGACTTGGATTGAAGAGAGTCGCTTGACCTTGATCCCGTCCGCCGACAGAGTCACGCGATTATAGACGCGATCCATTCCATTGTCGAAAAATGAGGAGTGGCGGTCATTCGGTCCTAAAACGACGATCCGCCGCAGCCATTTCACCGAGTCCATCGCGTACCACCCCGGAAACAGTGCGCGGGCCGGAAAGCCATTTCGCCGCGGGAGAAATAGATCGTTCATTTTGAAAGCAACCAGGCTCGCGGAATCGAGGCATTTCTCCAGCGGCACGATTTGCGTGTAAGGAAGATCAGAGGGGCCTTGGACAAGGCGACCAGTATCGCCGCCTTCGAAGGCGATAAACGCTGCATCGCGGCTCATTCCAGCCGGTTCGAGAAGGAACGAAATGGGCACGCCTTCCCAGCGGCTGTTGCTGGCGGCGGAGCCATGTGTCCCGTTTCCTGAACACTCCAATACCGCTTCGACCTTTTTCGTGGGCAATTCGAGCAGATCGCTAAAACTCACATCCCGAGGATGAGCAACGCGCCCTTCTATGCGTAATTGCCAGTTTTCGAGCGAGAGTGCAGGTTCGCTGAAATGATCGCGTACAAAGAATAGATCGGGTGGCGTAAGTGAACCCTGAATTTCTCGCAGCGGGTACGAGAGATTCTGCGGGGCAGAGGCTCTAGCGAGAGGGTTGAGAATAACCCCAGCGCCAGCGCGCAGTACGTCGCGGCGTGTCACCTAGAAAATCAGTTTAAGCGCCATCTGAGTGATGCGCGGATCTCGCGCAGTCGTGATTTGCCCAAACGTGCTATCAGTCACCGTAGTATCAGGGTTATTCAGCAGCGTGTGATTCAGCAGATTAAAGAATTCGGCCCGATACTGCAACCTGAAGTGCTCAGAAAAAAGGAAGTCCTTGTGGACGGAAAAATCTATGTTAAACGTTCCCGGTCCAATCAATATATTTCGCCCTGCGTTTCCGAAAGTGTTCGATTGTGGCGTCGTGAAGGAATTGGCTGTGAACCATTGAGTGATCTTATCGTTAAGCGTGCCCGACGTGTAGTGCGGTGTCGAAATCACCTGAGCTTGATCGTTTGAAACCTCAGGAAGGCTGTACGAGTAATCACCGCCGGAACTGATGTTCAGCGGGAAGCCGCTCTGTAAGCTCAAGATTGCCGACGTCTCCCATCCGCCGAGTAAAGCCTTCGCGATGCCCTGTTTGGGCGAAGGAAGCTGCCAGAGGTAATTCAACACGAATCGGTGTGGAACGTTGAAGTCCGAAACGCCCCTATAGGCAGCTAGGTTGTAGGGATTGATTATGTTGATTCCACAGAGATCCGTCTGGTAGGAGACTTCGTCAATGGTCCTGCTCCAAGTGTAATTTGCGCTCACCGTCACGCCCTTGGAAAACCGCTTTTCCACCGCGAGCTGCAAGGCATTGTAACTGGAATTGCCCCCGGAGGTGTCTTGGGTAACCTGTCCAAACTGCTGGAATGGACGACGGTCGTCTTCGTTGTCGGCTGTCGCGGTCGGGCTCGGCGACGGGGCGTTCACATCCGTGTTGTAGGCCAGGTGCCGGCCCAACGAGGCGACGTATCCGGCTTTGACAAGAACATTTTTGACCAGTTGGTGTTCCACCGTCAGGTTCCAGTTCATGACTTGTGAAGGTGTCCAGTTCTGCTCATAGGAGACTGCCAGGCTCAAGGGAATATCGAACGGCACGGTCGAAGCTGGAATCTGTGGGCCATACTGAGCTGGGAACGGATTCGTAGACCCGGCATAAGGATTCATGAAAGGGACTCGGAAGAGGCTGTATTGAGGGCTGAAAGGGGCGCTATCCGACATGTTATTGAAGGCCTCGACAAATGGGGGCTGATAAAACAGGCCCCATCCGCCGCGAATCGTTGTCCGACTATTTCCGCCGGGGTTGTAGGCGAATCCAACGCGCGGACCTAACTGGATCCAGCTCGATTTGAAGCCGCCGGCTGGGCATCTCGAATCGCCGGCATAGAGGTAACCCGTAGGAGCATTCGGGAAACGAGTTGATTTCTGACCCGGGACGAAACACTCGTTGCGGCCGCCATCATCGGTGTAAGGAATAAAGGGATCCCATCGCAATCCGAGGTTTAGTACCAGACTACGGTTTACACGATAGGTGTCCTGAAAGAAAAGACTGCCGAGGTTACCGCGCCGCAGGAAGTATTCGCCGCCGCCCTGAATGAAGTGATTCACATCGCCCACCAGAAAGTCGGCAAAAGGATTGCCGGTGTTACCCGTGCCACTGAATGTATAGCCGCCGTTCTGGCGATAAGTATTGATCAGCGTTACGGTCATATGCATAAAATCGCCGCCGATCGCAAAATCGTGAGACCCGTGCACCCAGTGCACGCTATCGGTGAAATGAAAGTTGCTGCGATTGAAATGTCCCGGGTGGCCTGAGGCGATGGTAAAGAAGCCGGACACAGCCAGCTGTAATTCCGGAGGTGTGGTGCTGGCAATGTTGATCCCCAAGCTAGGGAAGGCGAATGGAGCGCCGCTGAGAATGGTTCCATTGTTACGGTTGTAGGAGAAGATAGCGCTGTTGAGCAACGTTGGGCCAAAAGTATAAGTGTCGCTAACCGAGACGCCTTGATCGAAAAGCCCGACACCGCGAGTGGATGTGACGATGTTTGAGCTGCCAACAACCGGATCCTTGTTGTAGTTGTTATAGAAATAGCGGCCATAGATCCGTTGTTTGTTCAGGTTGTAATCGATTCTGGTCATGAACTGGTTTTCGTGCTCATTGACCGGAAGATTGTAATAGACGATGCCGCTTGGGTTGGTCGCTTGGGGAATCAAGGTCAGGATCTTGACACTGGCCGGTGTGAACTGGCTGGAGGGTATTTGATTGCCCGCATATGGTGCGCCGGTGTATGGATTCACTAATTGTCTGCCCAGATCCGAAAAATCTCCGGCTCTTTGGGCGGCGGTAGGGACGGTCGTAGAGTTCCCGCCCGAAACGTCGCGCGATTGAGTGCCCTGGTAGGTTCCGAAAAAAAACAGCTTGTCTTTGATGATCGGACCGCCCACGCTTCCTCCAAATTGATTGCGCTTCAACTGGTCAGGAGCGGCGGCGAAAAAATTTCGCGCGTTCAGATCTCCATTACGGAGAAAATCAAAGGCGGAGCCGTGAAACTGATTGGTGCCGGATTTGGTAACGACATTGACCACCGCGCCGGCGCCGCGGCCAAACTCTGCGCTATAACTGTTGGATTGAACGCTGAATTCTTCCACGGCATCGGGGTTTGGAAACGGATTGTTGACGTTGGTGTAGTGGTCCTGATTGCTGCCGCCATCGAGGTTATAGTTGACGGTGTCCGCACGAGCACCGTTCGTTGAGATGGACATTGAGTTCGGCGAGGTTACCGTTTGGACTGTGTCTCCCGATCCACCTGCGTTTCCGGCTCTCAAGTCCTGCGTTCCAGGCGTCAATAGGATCAAGGCTGCAGCATTACGACCGTTGAGCGGCAGATCGATTATCTTCTCTTGAGTGATCACTTGGCTGAGAGCCCCTGAGCGCGTCTCGATCATCTGGGCATTTGCTTCGACGGTTACAGATTGAGTCGAGCTTCCGATCTTCAGCGTGAAGGAGATCGCGGCATTCTGATCGGTCTTCACTTCGATTCCCCGCTGCTCGTACCGTTCGAAGCCGGCGGCTTCCGCCGCAATGCTGTATAGCCCGGCCGGCAGAAGAGGAAACAAAAATGCGCCGCTATTGGCGCTCGTAGTTTCACGAGTCAAGCCGGTAGCGATCGCCGTAGCCGTCACACGCGCATTTGCGACTGCGGCTCCGCTTGGATCCTGAATCGTGCCGGCGATTGTTCCTGTGGGGTCCGCTGCGCGAAGAAGCGAGCAGCAGAAAAACAAAGAGGCGAGGTACTTCAGAAGCATTAGTTTCTCCACGCGGCAAAATTATGCTCAGTTTGCCCGTTTACCTAAGAGATTGTCAAGCCCAATTGAGAGAACTTTCTGGCTGAGCGATGTCGTAGCCCTTAGGGGGTGTCCGTACCTAGCCGCAAATATCGCGTTAAAGCCCTTGTTTATAAAGCTGAACGATCTGGGAAACCTTTCTTGACAACGGGGAACCTGTGTGGTTGACTGCTATACGGTTGCATTTTCTTCGCTTGGCTGGGACTGCGGTGGTTTGTTTAGGAGGTTAGGCCGGATGAGCATCCGGGATGCCCGGCTTGAGGAAATTGTTTCTAGATTTGCACCGTTGAAAAGAAGTAAGACGGAGAAGAAATCAGTTCAGCGTGGGTAAAAAGTCTTCCTTTCAGAACGTAGCCAAACTGGCTGGAGTGAGCATGGCCACGGTGTCGCGAGTTGCGCGGGGCCAGCTTAATGTCGACGCGGGAATACGGATGCGAGTTCGCAAAGCCGCCGCGGAACTCGGTCTTGATCTCGATCAAAGGCGCAACGATAAGTCGACAATAATTGCTTTCCTGCTTTCCAATCGGGACGTTCTCCACAGCTTTCAGGCGCACATTCTTCTGGGCGCGGAGGCTTACTGCGCATCCCAAAATCGGGAACTTCTGTTCATGTCGCTACGTTATTCGCCGAGCGTACCGCCGAAAGAGTTGCATCTGCCGCAGATACTCAGCCAACGCACGACCGTGCGGGCTGTAATTCTTGGTGGAACCAACTCAGCGAACATGCTCAGCGCATTGCGCGACCGGGAGATCCCTTTCGCCGTCCTAGGTAATAACGTTCTAGGCGAATGGCATCCGGAGGAATGCGATGCCGTCTATTCCGGCGACGTGCAAGGCGCCTTCGATTTGACTTCTCAGTTGATTGCCGATGGACACCGCGATATTTGGTTTGTCGGCGATGTCGATCTGCCATGGTATGCGCGCTGTTCAGAAGGTTACCGCCAAAGCATGCTTAAGGCCGGCCTGCAGCCGCGGGTCAGTGAAATTCATTCCGACGACCACCAACTCGGCTATTTGGCTATGCGTAGCATTCTTTCCCGGCGCGAACGCGTGACTGCGGTATTTGCCGGCTCGGATCAGATTGCGCGAGGTGTGTATGAAGCATTGCGCCAGTCTGGGCTTAGCGTTCCGGGCGATATCAGCGTGGCCGGATTCAATGACAGCGAAGCGGCACTCATGGATCCACCCCTCACCAGCGTGACCGAGTTCCCGGAGGAGTTGGGTAAGCATCTTGCGGATTTTGTATTAAGGCGTGTTCAGGAGCCGGAACGTGAGTTTCAACAACTAACCATCCCAACCCGCCTTGCACTACGCGGCTCGACGAAACCCGTTCCAAATGATCGCGGGCTAAGCCGTGCAGACGTGCTCGCCTCCCTGCGATCTTAGATCTAAACCGCCTGAAGTTGAGCACGTTACCCTCAGCACACGACTGCGAGTGTGTAACAATTGTCGGCTAATTGTAGGAGGCTCAAATGAACTGTGAGCGGAAATGCCCGGCGTTACTTCTCATGTGCCTATTTGCCGGTGTAGGACTGACTGCGGCTCCGACGCAGAACTCTGTAGAGCCCGGCGAATTCGTCATTGAAAATCCCACATTAATTAACTTAGGCTTTGAATGGTTCATCCGGGGAGATGACAATCGTAACGCGAAAGTCGAGGTTTCCTATCGCAAAGAGGGCGAGACCGAATGGAAGCAGGGTCTCCCGCTACTCCGCGTGCAAGGGGAAAGAATCTATCAGAGTCAAGGCGTTTTCGATGTTACATCGCCGAACATGTTTGCCGGCAGTATTTTAGATTTACAAACCGACACCGCTTACGAAGTGCGTTTTGTACTATCCGATCCGGACGGTGTCCAAGGTCAAAGTAAAGAGTCGTTTACTAAGACTGTGATTGTGCAGACGCGTGCCGAGCCAAAACCATACACAGGTGGCCGAGTGTTTCATGTCTACCCAAAGGGCTACCAGGGGACAAAGATCGAGCCCGCATTCGACGCATTAATGTGTGCGTATAACTACTATTGCGGCGGAGGGGACACGGTGACGGCCGGCAGACCGCGCGTTAAGCCCGGCGACACTATTTTGGTCCACGGCGGACTCTACAAATACCATCCGGAGTACTACACGGGCGACATCTCGATTAATGCGACTACACCTTTTGAAGGAACCTATTATCTGACGGCAAGCGGAACACCCGAGAAGCCGATCGTGATCAAGGGAGCCGGCGACGGCGAAGTAATCTTTGACGGTAATGGAAACTTTAATCTGTTTAACGTCAAGGCGGCCAATTACAACTATTTTGAAGGCGTGACCATTCGCAATACAGACATCGGAATTTGGGCTGGAACTCAATTCATCGCGGGCTCGAAAGGCCTGACTGTCAAAAAGTGCAGATTTGAGAACGTGAACATTGGTATTTTCACGAATTACTCTGGATCGAGTAACTTCTATATAGCCGACAACTATTTCATGGGGCGGGACGATCCGAAACACCTCTTCGGATGGAGCGGGAGCTTCTGGGCCAAATTTGACGGAGTAGATGGCCAGAAGTTTCCTCCGAAACTGGATTCCTATACGGCGGTCCGCTTGTACGGCCCCGGTCACGTCGTTGCGTATAACTACGTTGCTAATTTTCACGACGGAATCGATGTCGAGACGTATGGCAACCCGGACGGTTCGCACGCCATGGATGGCCCTCACTATCCGCCGAAGGAATTCTGGGACAGGCGGCCTGTCGCTATCGATTTCTACAACAACTACATGACGAACTTTCATGACAATGCATTTGAGATCGATGGCAGCATGCATAACGTGCGGGTGATGCGCAACATGATGGTGAACTCAGCTTCACACCCGTTTTGCAATCAGCCGGCTATCGGCGGTCCCATCTATTGGATCCGCAACATCGCCTATCACGCGCCCGGCGGCTCGACGCGGATGACCAACGGAGCCGCTGGTGTGTTGTTTTACAACAATTCCATCCTGACCGAAACCGCCGCCGGCTCGTCGGCTAACTCGCATTGGCGGAACAATCTAATGCTCGGGGAAAACAGCGCTCCCGCCATTTTTAGCGTAAACACAAACACCAACTACAGTTCCTCAGATTACAATGGCTTTCGAGCCAATCCTGGCGCGGAATTCTCCTTTCAATGGAACTCACCTCCCTCGAACATATTGGCTGACTACAGTGGACTGCTCCTGGCAGTTCGCCCTCCCGGATCTGGTTCCGGCGCAAGGCCAGGTTCCGGTGGTCGGGGCGGGTTCCGTGCCAATCCAACCTTGGAAACGCGCCGCTTCAAAAATCTTGCCGACTATAGCCGCGCCACGGGTCAGGATCGGTATAGTATCGAGGTCGACTACGACATCTTCGTGAACGTAAAAAGGCTCGACGCACAAGATCTTCAGAAGGTCCAAGCCCTTTACAACGCGGAAGACCTCGACTTTCGTCTGAACTCTGGGTCCACTCCCATTGACCGGGGCGTTGTTCTCCCCAACATTACCGATGAGTTCACGGGCAAAGCGCCCGATCTCGGCGCATTGGAATGGGGGAAACCCATACCGCACTACGGTCCTCGACCATAGACAATTCTTCTCGCCGCAACGAAAAAATTCAAAATTGTTGAAAGCTGCTGGTGTGTGAGCTCCAACTTCTGATATGATCGCCGGGCACAAACGGTCGTCGATTCGAGTCGTGTGAATGGGCAGGGGTGCCGGGCACACGAATTGCAATCGTCATTAAAGGCCACCCGGGGAGGGGTTCGATGTCACATCGCCTCGATGTCAATCGTCTGAAGCATAGTCTAACTGCCGGCGGATATATTCGGGCAATTTCTTTCACGTGTCTACTTTTGACTCTGGCCACAGCATACCGGCTGTCTGCCCAGGGGAATGCGAGCGTGGTTGGGGTCGTAGGCGATAGCTCAGGAGCGGCGATTCCTGGCGCTACGGTGACGATTATCAACGAGGGAACATCACTGCAGCAACATGACACCACCGATTCCATGGGACGGTACAACTTTCCGCGTCTTCCCATAGGCAACTATTCCATAGACGTAGTGGGCGCCGGGTTCAAGAAGACCTCACAAACCGGAGTCAACCTCACGGCCGAACAGGCGTTGACCGTTAACTTCACGTTGGAGGTCGGTCAAGTAAACGAGAGGGTAGAGGTAACTGGCGCTGTAACGGGTATAGAGACTGTGACGTCGACCGTAAGAACCGTTATTAGCCATCAGCTGATCGAAGATTTGCCGCTGAACGGCCGCAATGCCCTCCAACTCCAGACGCTGATTCCAGGGGCAATCAACCAGACCGGAGCCCGTGTCAGCCTGTCGCAAGAAGATGGCGTATCGGTAAACGGCGCACGCGGCAACGACAACAATGTGTTACTGGATGGCGGCCACAACAATGACCTTTATAACGGAACGCCGACCTCAATGCCGAATCCCGATGCGCTGCAGGAATTCAGCATTTTAAGCAGCAGTTTTAGCGCTGAATATGGCAGAGGTGCGGGATCGCTAACCACGGCGGTCACCAAATCGGGAACAAACAATTTTCATGGTTCGGTCTACGAGTATCTGCGAAACGACAAACTCGATGCGCGGTCATTCTTTGGCCATGCCGGATTGGTCGCCAAGCCTACTCTAAAGCGGAACCAGTTCGGGGCCAGCGTCGGAGGCCCCATCATCAAAGACAAGACATTCCTATTCTTCTCCTGGGAGTCATTGCGTGAGCGCAGCGCTACCACCAACACGGGCCAAGTGATGCCTACTGCAGCCGAGCGGGCTGGCGACTTTTCCCAAAGCAAATCGAAGCCGATTGACCCTGCGACCGGAGTGCGCTTTCCGAACGACCGAATTCCTGCCAACCGTTTTTCAAGCGCCGGCGTCCAGATTAGCAATCTGCTGTTTCCTTTGCCGAACATCAACGGCAACCAGCTCATCTTCAACGCACCAGGTAGTGACACGCGCAATCAATACGTTACTCGCTTCGACCATGCATTCAGATCAACAGATCTGATATATGTGAGCTACTTTTACTACGACACACTGACCGACGCGAACGCCGGTCTTCCGCTGTTCAATGGATTCAACAACTGGACGAACAACCATTTGGTTGGTAATTACACGAAGATTGTTTCTCCGACCGTCGTGAATGCCGTTACGTATACCCTCAACCGCTTGGCATTCGTGCGTGGTCCGGATCCGATTCTTCCTGATCAATTTAAAGGGAACCCCCCTGCGGTGGCGCCGGGCTTTCGATACCAGAACGCCGGTGTGACGACCGTGCCGCAGGATCCGCGATTTCCTATGAGCACGCGGCTTGGAACGTTGTCTGGTTATTTCGGCACGGGCGGCAACACCTATTTCGACGTCATCCCGACGGCCCATGAATTTCGAGATACGTTGGCGGTGACGCGTGGCGCGCACTCCTTGAAGTTTGGCGGTGAATTCGCAACCAGCCAGGCGTATCGGCACGAAGTATTTAACGCGGACGGCGCTTCCTTCGATTTCGGCGGCACGCGGCTTGGAAATGGCTTTGCCGAATTCTTGACGGGTTTGCCTACGAACTTCCAGCAGTACTCCACGTTGCGCAGCGACAACCTATTCAAGACATTTGCTGTATTTGTCCAAGACGACTGGAAAATAGCGCCGAGCTTTACGCTGAATCTTGGCTTGAGATATGAACCCTATTTCGGAATACACGATGGAAATGATGAGATTATCGCTTATCGGGCCGGTGTCCAATCGACGCTGTTACCGAATGCACCGAGGGGCCTGCTCATCCCGGGCGACCCGGGCGTGTCGTCTACGACGTACGACAAGGATTGGAACAATCTAGGTCCCCGTGTGGGTTTCGCATGGCTGCCATTTGGCGCGAACACCGGCACGAGCGTTCGTTCCGCTTATGGTGTTTTCTATAACACCGAGCGCGGATACCTGCTGAACGAGACCCAATTGAATCAGCCTTTTGTCCTGAATGTATCGATACCAAATCCGGCGACGCTCGAAAATCCCTGGGCTGGATACCCAGGCGGAAATCCATACCCGTTCACTCCTCCAAGCACCGCACAGGCGCGACAAGCATATCGATTCAACTTGCCGATGCCGATTTCGCGATTCTTTGACCCGTCCTCCGCGACCCCATACAACCAGCAATGGAACTTCAGCGTTCAACAACAGCTCCCGGCCGAGTTCGTTGTTTCCGCCGGATACGTCGGGTCAAAAGGGACGCGCCTATGGCTGAATCGCGAAATTAATCCTGCGGTCTTCATTCCGGGAAACGGATCGAACGGGCAGCCACTGTCGACAGCTGGAAACATAGATTCGCGCCGGCTCAACCGAAATTTTCAGGGAATCAACCAGGCATCCACAGACGGCAATTCCACCTATCACAGCCTGCAGATCACCGGCAATCGCCGCTTTTCGAAAGGCTTTTACGTAATGTCGAATTATACGTATTCGAAAGCGCTGGATTATGAATCGCTCGACCGGAATGCCAGTCTTCCGCAAAATCCGTTTAATCTCAAGGCAGAACATGGCCCGGCAGATTTTGACCGCCGGCATAGTTTCGTGACTTCGTTTCTATTCCAAATTCCGTCGCCATGGACTCACGGTATAGCTGGCAAACTCACCCAGGGTTGGCGCACAAACGGCATCTATCGGTACGTGAGTGGAAGTCCGCTGACCGTGGTCCCTGGAACGGATAGAGCGCTACAAGGCGGGGGAAATCAACGCGTCAACGTAGTGGGAAACCCCGTATTAGCAGGCGATCGATCGTTTGACGACCAAAGAGCCCAGTACTTCAGTACAGCAGCGTTCACCACGCCGGCTCTAGGGACGTTCGGTAACATGGGCCGCAATCCCATCTATGGTCCAGGCATGTACAACATAGATCTGTCACTTATCAAGACCACGAGAATGACTGAAAAAGCCACGTTGGAATTCCGTTGGGAATTATTCAATGCGTTCAACCACGCCAATCTCAGCAATCCCAACGTCACCTTCAATTCATCGGCATTTGGACGAATTGATACGGTGACGGGCCCAAGAATTATGCAGCTTGGAGCCAAGATAATTTTCTGACGAAGAATAAGACGTCGAGGAGTTTGTATGGCAAACATGACCCGGAGGTCGGCGGTTTCGAGTCTGGCGTTGGCAACGGCCGCTTTCGCGCAAGAGAAAGCAACAGCGTTCGCGCTCATCGGAGACCGTTACCACAACAGCGATTACATCAGGACAGCTCTAAGCAAAACGCTTTCCAAAGTTCTCAGTCTCGAGATTGATTTTCGGGACGACGTGAGTTTGTTAAATGCGCGTGAACTGAAGGGCCACAAGCTCTTGATCATTCTCCGTGACGGTATGCTTTGGCCCGACGGATACCCGCAATCGGGGCCGGGATGGCCGGAGATCATTAGCGATCCACCCGTTCCCAAACCAGACTCTCAGCCGTTGTATTGGATCACCGCCGAGCAGGGCAGTGCAGTGAGGAGCTTTGTCAGCGACGGCGGAGGTGTGCTTTTTTACCACAATGTGACGTATATAAGCCCGCACAACGAAGATTTCCGCGATGTGCTCGGAGCAGTCACCGAGCAACATCCACCTCTTCGTCCTTTTAAGGTAAAGGTGGTGAATAAAGATCATCCGATCACGAGGGGTGTCAACGACTTCGTCGTGACCGATGAACAGCATTTTATGAAGTATGAGAAAGACCCCAAATATCTGCTCCTCGAAAGCGTGAACGAGAACGGCCTGACTCATAAGAATTTGGGAACATCATCGGCGGCTGGCTGGGCATACGACTACGGCAAGGGCCGGGTCTGTTATCTGGCGCCTGGTCACGTCATTACTGCTCTATGGAACCCGGAGTACGAGAAACTCCAGCAAAATGCGGTGAGATGGTTGTTGAGGAAAATATGAAACATTTGGCCGGCGCTCTTACGTGCGGCTTGCTGGTGGCCGGCGCCGCAATTTTAATCGCTCAGACCCCCAAGTCGAAGCGGATCAACCAAGCTATCGAACTGCTTGCGCAAGGGCAGCCTATCTATTACACCGGCTCGCACTCCGGAACAACGGGCACATATGAGCAGGGTGTGAAAGACGCCCAAACCTATGCCGACTACATTAGCTACGACATGGAACATGCTCCTTACGACATCAAAGGGCTGCAGGATTACATGCGGGGGTTGGTGGCGGGTGGTCCCGATAAGAGTGGCCATCGTACCCCCGCGGTGATTGTCAATGTGCCTGTGAACGGAATGGACGAGGCTGCCGTTCATGCCAACGCCTGGATGTTCAATCAGGTGCTCGCCACCGGTGTTCATGGGATCATGCTTACGCATGCCGATACGCCGGGAGCGGTCCGCGCATTTGTCGAAGCGGTGCGCTTCCCCATCCATCACGAAGGGATCGGAAAAAATGGATTGCGTGAGGGACGCCGCGGAGTCCATGGCGTGCCAACGGCCGCCCAAATCTGGGGCATTTCACAGGAAGAGTATTTGGAAAAGGCGGACCCCTGGCCACTGAATCCTGATGGCGAGTTGCTGCTGGGGCTCAAGGAAGAAGATAAGTACGCGCTGGAAAACCTAGACGAGAATCTAAAGATTCCGGGCATCGGCATGGCCGAATGGGGTCCGGGTGATATGGCTTTGTCGCTTGGTGTTCGAACCATCGGCCCGTCAGCCGTAAAAGATCCCTTGATGGTTGCGGCGCGGGCGAAAGTGCTGGCCGCGTGCAAAGCAAATCACATTGCATTCCTCAACTCGCTCAGTTCGAAGGACGTGATCGACATGCTTAAGGAAGGCGTGATGGTCGGCCCGGCAAGCGCAGAGACGGCGGAGATTGGCCGCAAATTTACCAAGCGGCCGCCGCCCTACTGACGCGGGTTCTTGAGCGGGAGCAGCCGAATATTGCGGAACTGAATGTGATTGTCTTTCTGACACTGCAATCCGATCACACCGGAGGCATGTTTCGAGTCGCGAGCGTCGAGTAACGTTTTGCCATTCAGAACGATCGTGAAGTGATCTCCGACCGCGGTGATCTCGTATGTGTTCCACTTATCGGGAATAATTTTCACTGGCGACGCTTTCAAAGATCCGACCAGGCTGCCGGTGTTGTAGCCCTGCGGCTGATAGTCCCAGATTTGCAACTCATATCCGGTCTGGTGAGGTTGGCCGGCTTTTTCGGAGCGTAGGAAAACGCCGCTATTGACTTTCTCCGTTCCACGAAATTGCAGTCTCAAGTTAAAGTCCGAAAAGGTAGCGTCCGTCGCAAGCCAGCCAGCTGTCGTACCTGGGCATGTGATCGTCCCATCTTCGACACTCCATTCACCGGTTGCCGGAGCTGCAAACGTGGGGTGGGATTCCCAGCCCTCGAGACTCTTGCCGTCAAACAAGAGTGTCCATCCTTCCGCACTCTCTTTCGGGGTGAGTATGTTCGGCTTGTCTTGAGCACCGACAAGGCCAGCAGCCCATAACGCCAGGGCTAGTTGAATTGCCTTAGTTCTCATAATCTTAATGGTAATTCCCGATGCTCGCCCAGTCCATAGCCCTGAACGACGATAGAGCACTAAGCCGGAAATTGGGCGCTGTTTTTTCAGCTAGTGAAAGTTACCACGGATGTCTATATCTTTGGAGCTGAAGAGAAATAATGAAAAATATATCCCAGTCCTGTTGACAGGCTAGGGTCTTTACATTAATCTATCATCGTTGATAGTTCAGAGGTCCCCAAGGGACCGGATCTCCATGAAAGGATTGTCGTCAAAATGCGTAATCAGCCACCCCGCAATGAAGCTTTTGGTTCTTCAGATAATCAGCAAGGAGTCTCAGGCCGCTGGACGCGCCGCCAGATCTTGGGCGCATCCACTCTAGGATCCGGAATGGCAGCTGTCGGCGCCGCTCTCGCCGGGCATACGGAAAGAGCGCAGGCGGGCGTGTTCCGTCGAAAATCAGACGGACGCAAAGGGACTCCGGTGATAGACAGCCATATTCATCTTTGGAAACTCCCGCGCAATCAGCCACCGATGAGTGACAATGCCACCTATCCAAGCGGTTGCTGCGGCAGCATCCCATGGCTCGAAGTGGATCGCCTGATGCCCGATTATGACGCCCGAGTGGGTGGGCCGAAGGTTGACAAAGTCGTCTTGATCGAATCGAGTGTGGGCGTTCCCCCCGACAAGATCATTCAGTCCAACCTCTGGATGTTGCAGACCGCCGCGGCCGATAACAAAATCCTAAGCGTGGTAGGCAACTTGGATGTCACGCAATCGCCGAGTACTTTTGCCGCACAGGTTCGCCAATTGTCCGACGACAAGAATTGGGTCGGCATACGTATAGGTGGCGGGATTTTCCAACCGGGCACAGATCACGTCTTCGCCAACATTCAGCCAAATGTGTTGACTAATCTGGCGTTCCTTGCGAAGCGGAGATTGATGATCGACACTCTCGGAATCACGGGCTCGGTTCTGCGCTCAATCGTCGACGCCGTGCCCGGCCTTACGATCGTAATGGACCATCTCGCCGGCAAGGCGACTGCGTTCGACGTCGAGGATTCGTGGAAAGCCGACATGTACCAGGCTGCCGCCGCTCCTGGCGTGCACATCAAAGTGTCCGATACCCACAAGCTCAGCGCTCAGACAGTGACCGGCGCCCCAGCAGGTCTGATTCAATTTCAGCCGATTGCCGATCCGGAACCCTACGAGCCCACACTCGAATTTCTGTTCAGAACTTTCGGCGAAGATCGACTCATCTTTGGCACAAATTGGCCTGTGAGCGACGCAGGTGGAATTTATGTCGACAGCATCGATCTGCAGATTAGTATCGGTGAGAGCTTTCTGGCGAACAAATTCGATGGTTTGGAGAAGGTTATGTTTCGCAATGCTGAGCGTGTCTATGGCGGCCAGCGAGGGTAGAAAG